>ERZ779621.192-NODE-192-length-37412-cov-9.609069_pt1 | contig 37412 bp, 33 predicted proteins | sample MGYA00514215_ERZ779621 | MGnify/ENA primary metagenome ERZ779621 (study PRJEB29562, sample SAMEA4376715) | mouse gut metagenome | isolation source: Cecum | study: EMG produced TPA metagenomics assembly of the A DSS colitis mouse model was used to assess the...
GGCTTTGATATGACGCTGACCCTGTCTGGTGTGGCGGGCATTATCCTGTCCATCGGTATGGCGGTGGATGCCAACGTGATTATATTTGCAAGAATCCGGGAGGAACTGGCTACCGGAAAGGCCGTAAAGAGCGCGATGAAGATCGGCTTTGACAAGGCGCTGTCTGCTATTATAGACGGTAATATCACCACCCTGATCGCCGCCTTTGTGCTGTTGCTTCTGGGGCCCGGCTCCGTGAAGGGCTTTGCGCAGACACTGGCGCTGGGTATTGTGCTGTCCATGTTTACGTCTCTGGTGGTGACCAGAATGATTTTGAATTCCCTATATGCCCTTGGCCTGAAGAGCGAGAAGCTTTATGGTGTGGGAAGAGAGCACAAGACCCTGATTATTCTTTCCAAAAGGGGAGTCTTTTTCGGTGTTTCCGCTGCTTTGATTGCTGCCGGTTTTATCGTGATGGGTGTGAACCAGGTCTCCAGTGGGGATGCCCTGAATTACAGCCTGGAGTTTAAGGGCGGCACCGCTACCACGGTGACCTTTAAGGAGGCTATGACTCTGGAGCAGGCCAATTCCCAGGTGGCGCCTCTTATCGAGGAGATTACGGGCAGCGCCGTGCAGATCCAGACGGTGCAGGATTCCAATGAGGTAATCTTTAAGACAGACACGCTGGATGTGACAAAGAGGGAGGAGCTGAACCGGATGCTGACAGAGACCTTCGGCATCAGCGACGACATGATCATTTCCGAGACCATCAGCTCCACCATCAGCAACGAAATGAAGTCCGATACGATTATTGCGGTGGTGGTGGCCATTGTTTGTATGCTGATCTATATCAGGATTCGTTTCAGCGATATCCGCTTCGGTATCAGCAGTATTATCGCCCTGCTTCACGACGTTCTGGTGGTGCTGGCCTTCTATGCGGTGGCCAGAGTGTCCGTGAGCAATACCTTTGTGGCATGTATGCTGACTATTGTAGGTTATTCCATCAATGCCACCATCGTGATTTTTGACCGTATCCGTGAAAATATGGCTGTCATGACCCGGAAGGAGGATTTAAAGGATGTGGTGAACAAGAGCATTACACAGACTATGTCCAGAAGCATCTTTACCTCCCTGACCACCTTTATCATGGTGGCGGTGCTGTATGTGCTGGGAGTGACCAGCATCCGGGATTTTGCCCTGCCTCTCATGGTAGGTATCGTCTGCGGTACCTATTCGTCTATTTGCCTGGCAGGCAGCCTGTGGTATGTTTTCCGCATGAAATTTGCTCCCAAAAAGGAGAATTAACAATCTGACTTATGAAGCAATTATTGGATAAATCCACAAAGAAAACATTATGGAACCCCATTTGTAAGCGGCTGATTGCAGCGTTTTTATCTGCATATGCGCTGTCAGTGACATTTCATGCGCCCTTTGCCCGGTTTCATTTCGAGGAGGGGGTGGATTATGTTATCGCCTCGGTCTATGAGCTTTTAGGGGATTACAATTTTTCCTTTCTTTTGCTCCTTGTTCTGTGCGGGGTATACTATAGTTTTCTGGAGGAGAAGCTGGGGCGGCCAAAGAAACCGGTTCCGGTGTGGCTTCCGGTGTTCTTTTCGCTGACGCTGCTGATTGGCAGAAGCTATCAGCAGATCGGAACCTGGGGTTTTTGCTTCGGCAGTCCTGTGAATTTTGTAAAATTTGTCCTGACTCTGGCAGGAGGTTCTCTGTTGCTTGGAAGTATCCTGAATGGCCTGTGCGTAGTCATGGAAAAAGCCCGGTGGGTGGACAAGGAGCCTCATTTCTGGAGCAGTCATGGCTTCGGAAAGGCCTTTGTCATTCTCTGCGCCGCATATCTGCCCTTTCTGATTCTGGCATTTCCCGGAAATGTATGCTGGGACGCGGCAGGTCAGATCCAGCAGGCAGTGGGAGAATCCGGCTACAGCCTGCATCACCCTCTGGCCCATACTCTTTTGATGGGAGGGGCGGTCAGGCTGGGAGAGGGTCTGCTGGGGTCCCGGGAAGCGGGTCTGTTTTGTTATATGCTGCTTCAGCTGGCGGGGCTGGCGGCAGCCCTGGCCTCCACCATCGGGGTATTGGCCCGGCGGGGGCTGAGGAAGGGGCTGCTGTGGGCCCTTTTGCTGATCTATTGTGTGACGCCGGTGTATTCCAATATGGCCTCCACAGCCCTGAAGGACGTGCCTTATGCTTCGGCTGTGACAGGGTATGTGATTTGCCTGGCGTTGCTTTTGGAGGAGCCCCGGCGGCTGAAAAGCCTGCGGTTTATCACCGGCTTTGTACTTTTGCAGGTCTGTGTGATTCTTCTGAGAAACAACGGAATATATGTGATACTTCTAAGCGGCCTGGTGATCCTGGTCTTTTTCCTGAAAAAATATGGCTGGCGGGAGGCAGGAGGCTTATTCCTGGGTGCCCTGGCGGGAAGCCTGGCGGCAGGGGAGCTCGTGCTGTTGTTACTGGCTCAGGCCTGCGGGGCTTCGGCAGGCAGCCTGGGAGAAGCGCTGTCCATTCCTTTTCAGCAGACAGCCCGCTATCTTCAGGCTTATGGGGATCAGGTGACGGAAGAAGAGAGAGATGCCATCGAAGCGGTGCTGGGGGATATGCAGGAGCTGGCCGGGAGGTATGATCCGGACAGCGCCGACCCGGTAAAGGCACAGTTTCGCAAAAGTGCTTCAACAGGGGATATTCTGGCCTATCTGAAGCAGTGGGCCCATGGTCTGTTCCGGCATCCGGGCGTTTATGTGGAGGCCTTTCTGGCCCATACCTATGGCTGGCTTTCTCCCGAGGTGAATAATTCCATACGCTACGAGGCGGAATATGATGTGGTTTCCCGAGGCGGACTGTTTCCCGGAGCGGAAAAGCTTCTGATTTTTTATTATCGGTTTGCCGCCCGCTTTACGCCGCTGGGAATTTTGGAAAATGTTGCATTTGCAGTCTGGGGGCTGTTTTTCCTGACCTGCTGGCAGAAAAGTCACGGAAGGGGGCGGCTTGCAGCGGCAGGGCTTCCCCTGTGGATCAGTTTCCTGGTCTGCATGGCTTCTCCGGGATTTTTGCACCATGCCAGGTATGGCTTTCCCATTTTATTTTCCATCTTGTTTCTATTTGGATTTACGGTGACGGCAAAGGGTAATGAGGGGAGGTAGGGATCATGTGCCGGGAGTTTTCCAAGAAATGTTCTTTGATGGCAAAGGGATTGGCAATCCTGCTGCTTTTGAATTATCATTTGTTTGAGGACGCAAGGGCTGTGGCGGATCTGCAGGTGGATTACCGGCCCTTTCCGCTGGAGGCCTTTCTCACCTTTTCCAAATTCGGCAATGTCAGCGTGGCGGTCTTTGTGTTTCTGACCGCCTACGGTATAACCATGGGGCTTAAATGTCAGGAGAAAATTACGGTACAGACCATGTACCGGCAGGCCTTGAAGCGTATGCTGAAGCTGATAGGAAATTTTCTGGCCCTTTATATCAGCGTGATTGCGGTCTGGCTGCACTGGTTTGACTTAGGATCTCTGTACGGAGGGGGAAAGCAGGGCTTCCTTTATCTGCTGGCGGATGCTCTGGGATTTGCGCAGATTCTGGATACGCCTACCCTGAATATGACCTGGTGGTATATGGAGATCGCCTATGTATTGATTTTCCTTGTGCCGCTGCTTTTTCTGCTGGTTCAAAAGACAGGATATTCTCTTCTTCCCATCGTATTTTTTGTACCGGCGGTTTTGGAATTGAATCCGGATATTACCCGGTACTTATTTACGGCGGCGGTAGGGGTCTGTGCGGCTTACGGAAACTGGCCGGACAGGCTGCTTAATTTAAAGCTCCATCCTGTTGTGCGCTGGGCGGCGGGCTGTGCAGGACTGGTGCTCTGTGTGCTGGTCCGGCAGAATTTTCTGGTGCAGGATAAGCTCCTTCATCTGGCAGATGCCGGGGCGGCAGTATTTTTGGTGTGGTTTGCGGCGGCGCTTCCGGGCAGCGTTCCCTTGGTAAAGAATATTCTGGAGTGGCTCGGAAGATATTCCATGAATATTTTTATGGTGCACACTTTTTTCTATTTGATTTTGTGGCGTCAATATATTTATGGCCTGCGGTATGCGGGAGCCATTTTCGCAGCACTTTTGCTGGCCAGTCTGGTTTACTCCGTGCTTCTGGAATGGATCAAAAAGGGCGCGGCATGGGGCTTCCAAAGGCTTCGGAGTGTCCGGAGGCCTGGGGCGGGAGAAAAATAGAATTATATTAAAAAGGGCTGTGGAAATGGATTTTTCACAGTTCTTTTTTTGTTGGATTTTGTATGACAATGAAATTTTTATGGGAAAGATTACATCTTAAAGGATTCTTAATCATTTCCCTTGTTTTATGTTAAAATGGATTTTGCTACAATTTCAATGAGGAGGCGGCCATGTATAATATATTGATCTGCGACGACGAAAGAGACATTGTAAATGCATTGAAAATTTATCTCCATGATGAGAATTATACTTTGTTTGAGGCTTTTGACGGAATGGAGGCTCTGAAGATCATTCAGAACCATGACATTCACCTGGTGCTTCTGGATATTATGATGCCGGAAATGGACGGCATAGAGGCCATGGTGAAAATTCGGGAGAGAAGCAATGTGCCGATTATTCTGCTGACGGCAAAATCAGAGGATTCCGATAAAGTTCTGGGGCTTACAGTAGGGGCGGACGATTATATCACCAAGCCCTTTAATCCGGTGGAGGTTGCCGCCAGAGTAAAATCTCAGCTGCGCCGATATATGCAGCTGGGGGCGGGAAAGATCGAAGATTCCGTGCTGAAATGCGGCGGGATCGAAATGGATGATGTGGAAAAGAAGGTGCTGCTGGACGGAGAAGAGGTGTCCCTGACTCCCACGGAGTATGATATTTTAAAGCTGCTGATGCGGAATCCGGGCCGGGTGTTTTCTCCCAGGGAAATCTATCAGAAGATCTGGAACGATGTTCCCTATGGCAGTGAAAATACTGTGGCGGTACATATCCGGCATATTCGGGAGAAGCTGGAGTACAATCCTGCGGAGCCAAGGTATTTGAAGGTAGTGTGGGGGCAGGGATATAAATGCGAGAGGAATGAAGCGGCAGGCTTCAGGAAAGACGAGAAGAATTTTTAAGGAGGTTTGTGATGGAAGAGATAAGCAGGCTGGAAGAGAAGGAAGGGTCGGAGGAGAGGGAAGATCTGAAAGAAAAGGAAAGACCGGAAAGGAAGAGCAGGCAGGAAGAGCAAAAAGGACTGGGAGAGGAAAACGAACGGGCCCGCCAGGAGGGATCGAAGGAGCAGGGCCTTTATAAATCTAAGTTTCGGCTTACAGGCTGTCTGGGGGCAAAGATTCTGGCTTTTATTCTGCTACTGGCAGGGATAGGGGCAGGGATTTTGTCTGGGCTTGTACTGATAGGCGCCTGGGAAGGGAATATGTATACCACAGGAGAAAAAGTGGCAGTGACGGAGCTTCTTTCCAGTCGTATACATGACGCTGTGGAATATGCCAGGTATTGTGTGGAAATCGGGCGGATGGATGTGATCGAAGCGGATCTGGCGGGGGGCAATCTGGACTTGGCCCTGCTGGATTTGGAAGGCGGGAATAAGGGAGAAGAAAAGGTGATCTGGGGAACCTATTCCGGCTATTCTGCGGCATATACCAGAGATGTGCTGGTACGTTTTCCGGGCGGAGAGGAATCGGAGGACATTTTCTTAAATGGAACAAAGCTGGATCGGGATAAATGGTATACCTTTCGGGCCTATGTGAATCCGGATCTTCCTGCGGAGGATGAGGTAAAGCTTTTGGTTCAGTCCGGAAGACTGGTATATGAGCTGCGCTATGCCTGTATCGGTGGTTTGCTGGGGAGCTTTTTTTTGTGCCTGTTGTGTCTGATTTTTCTTCTGTGCGGCGCCGGGCACAGAAATGACCGGGAGGGAATTGTGCCCAGTGTGGTTAACTGTATCCATCTGGATCTGCTCACCGGCATATATGTTCTGGCAATGGTATTTTTGCTGTATATTGTTATGGCTCTGTGGGAGCAGTCCGGTGCAGATTATTTTGTAATAATGATGGCGCTTATCACATTTGCCGCTATGGCACTGACGGGAATATCCGTGCTGTATCTGACAGAGCTGGCTATTCGGATGAAGCTTGGAGGATGGTGGCGGCACACTCTGATCTATGTGGTTCTGCGGGGCTGTTGGCGCATAGTCCGTTTTCTGTTCAGGGGAATGTTTATGCTGATCAGAGAAATTCCGCTGGTTCACACGGTGGTGCTTGCTTATCTGGGATTGTGCATCCTGGAATTCATGGGCTGTATGTTTTTCCTGGAGGCGGAGGGCATGGTGCTCTGGGCCATGGAAAAGGTAGTGCTGTTGGTGGTTCTTTTATACGTGTCCATGCTGTGCCGGAGGCTTTTGGAGGGAAGCCGGGCCATGGCCCAGGGACAGGAGGACTACACGGTGAATACCAGGGGGATGTTCGGCGCATTCAGGGAGCACGGAGAAAATCTGAATAGTCTGTCTCAGGGAATATCCAAGGCTGTGGCGGAACGTATGAAGAGCGAGCATCTGAAAACAGAGCTCATCACCAATGTATCCCACGATCTGAAGACGCCCCTTACATCTATTATTAATTATGCGGATTTGATCTGCCAGGAACAGACCGAGAATCCCAGGATCGGAGAGTATGCGGAAGTGCTTTTGCGCCAGTCCAGGAGACTGAAAAAGCTGTTGGAGGACCTGGTGGAGGCCTCTAAGGCTACTACGGGAAATCTGGAGGTAAACCTGGAGCCCTGTGAGGCAGGCGTGATATTGAGTCAGGCGGTAGGCGAGTACCAGCAGAGGATGGAAGAAAAGGACCTGAAGCTGATTGTCAACCAGCCGGAGGAGCCGGTGCAGATTCTGGCGGACGGCAGACATCTTTGGAGGGTGTTTGATAATCTGCTGAACAATGTGTGTAAATATGCTCAGGAGAATTCCAGAGTGTATCTGTCCGTGGAGCAGAAGGAAGGGCAGGTGCTGATCATTTTCCGCAACATGTCAAAGTACGTGTTGAACATACCTGCTCAGGAGTTGGAGGAGCGGTTTGTGAGGGGGGATAAATCTCGCCATATGGACGGAAACGGGCTGGGGCTGTCCATTGCGGGGAGCCTGATGGAGCTGCAGCAGGGGAAGATGGAGATCGTCATCGACGGAGATTTATTTAAGGTTATTCTGCGGTTTGGACAGCTGTGAGGTTAACGGGTTGACATACCTGCATGTGGGCTGTATCATGAAATTAGAAGCAAATGGACACGGTACTCACGAAAGCAAACGATGGAGGTATGGGCATGATCCAATTCGGAACAGGCGGTTGGAGAGCCGTCATAGGAGACGGATTCACCAAACAGAATATTCAGCTTCTGGCAAGAGCTCTGTGCGGGAAAATGAAGGATGAGGGCGTGGCGGAGCGGGGAATCGTCATGGGCTACGACAGGCGTTTCCTGTCCAAGGAGGCCATGCAGTGGGCGGCCTGCGTCTTTGCGGCGGAAGGAGTGCGGGCCTACCTGATCAATAAGTCCTGTCCTACGCCGTTGGTTATGTATTATGTGGAGAAGCATGGCTTTCCCTATGGAATGATGGTGACGGCCAGTCACAATCCGGCGATCTACAACGGAATCAAGGTGTTTACTGCCGGGGGAAGAGATGCGGACGAAACCCAGACCCGGGAGATTGAAGGCTATGCTGCCGGCCTGGAGCTTCCGATAAAGGAGCTGGAATACGACAAGGCCAAGGAGCAGGGCCTGATCCGGGAGATTTACCCCTTGAACGAGTACCTGGATGATCTGATGGAAACCATCAACATGGAGGTGATCCGGGGCAGCGGCCTCAGAGTAGTGCTGGACCCTATGTATGGAGTGTCCGAGACTTCTCTGCGCACGCTGCTTCAGACGGCCCGCTGTGAGGTGGAGGTGATCCATGACCGGCATGACACGCTGTTTGGAGGCCGTCTTCCTGCGCCTTCTGCGGCTACCCTGCGTATGCTCCAGACCTGTGTCACGGACGGGCATTACGATATCGGTATTGCAACGGACGGAGATGCGGACAGGCTGGGAATCATTGATGATACGGGACGCTTTCTTCATCCCAACGAAATTCTGGTGCTTTTGTATTATTATCTGAAAAAATATAAAAACTGGCAGGGGCCTGCTGTCAGGAATATCTGCACCACCCATGTGCTGGACCAGGTGGCGGAGGCCTTTGGAGAGAAATGCTATGAGGTTCCGGTGGGCTTTAAATACATTTCTGCGAAAATGAATGAGACGGATGCGGTCATTGGCGGAGAGTCCTCGGGCGGTCTGACCGTAAGAGGGCATATCAAGGGAAAGGACGGCATTTATGCGGCCATGCTGCTGGTGGAGATGATTGCCGTATCCGGAAAGAAGCTTTCCCGGATCATTGCCGAAATAGAGGAGGAATACGGTCTGATCGACATGGAAGAGCGGGACTACCGCTTCGATCAGGAAAAGAAGCAGGAGATTCTTCATGTTCTGCTGGAAGAGAAGAAACTGCCGGAGCTTCCTTTTGAGATCGACAGGGTCAGCTACCTGGACGGCTCCAAGGTGTATTTTTCAAACGGCGGCTGGGTGATCGCCCGGTTTTCCGGAACGGAGCCGCTGCTTCGGATTTTCTGCGAGATGCCAAAGCCCAAGGATGCCGTCAACATATGTGAAATTTATGAGCGGTTTTTGGGTTTGAGCAGGTGAGCCGGGAGGAAAACGAAGAGAAGCTGGAAGAAAGCGGAAGGTAGGAAACTGGAAGAATACTGGAAGAAAACAGCTGCAGGCGGCGTTCTTAAAAAGCGCCGCCTGCGGTTATATATAAATCGAAACAACATCTATTTGACTTCATCTTTTCGAAATTGAAGCAGACTGGCGGTAATTCCCAATAAACACATGATCAGAATAATCGATATGGAAACCTCTCTGGGACAGCTCTGCCCGTAGAAACGTCAAAACAGGCAGATTATACCGCTCTCTGATTCTTTCCAGAATCTCGAAGCCGTCAAGCTCCGGCATCGAAATGTCCAGTATAACCAGCTGATATTTATGATCTCTCAGCTTTATAAGTCCTTCTTTTCCCAGATAGCAGCAGTCGGTTTCTATATTTTCCTGTAAAACGCTTTTCTTAATCAGTGCGCAAAGCTCTTTATCATCATCGATCAACAAAATTCTGTTCATGACGGCTTCTCCGTTTCATTCATTGTCCGGCCACTCCATTTACTTTTTTTCTTTATACGCTTGCGTTTTTTGCCGGATTGTGATAAAGTATAAAAGCAATATAAATACGGGCTTGTAGCTCAGTTGGGAGAGCGCTGCGTTCGCAACGCAGAGGTCATGGGTTCGAATCCCACCAGGTCCATTGTTAAGCCACTGTGATTTTTGTCACAGTGGCTTTTGTTACGTGCGCAGCGTATATTGGCGGCCGGGCTATTTTGCCCGGCTGGAGTATTTTTCTTCGCAGTATTTACAGCGGTAGATTTCTTTTTCAGGATCCGACAGGAAAAAGATGTGGGGCAGCTCCTGTTCGATGGAGGTGATGCACCTGGGGTTGTGGCATTTAATTACATTTTTGATCTGCCTGGGAAGCACCAGATCCTTCTTTTCCACAATCTCACCGTTTTTGATCACATTAACGGTGATGTTATGGTCAATATAGCCCAGTACGTCCAGATCCAGCATATCGATGTCACACTCCACCTTCAGAATATCCTTCTTCCCCATTTTTTCGCTTCTGGCATTTTTGATAATAGCCACCGTGCAGTCCAGCTTGTCCAGCTGCAGGTGATCGTAGATATCCAGGCTTTTCCCGGCCTTGATATGATCCAGGACGAAGCCCTCCTCAATTTTTCCTACATTCAGCATATTATTAGTTTCCTTCCTATTGTCTCACATTACCTGCAGCTTTCCAGAAGTGTCAGGATCAAAGCCATGCGCACATAGACGCCGTACTGAGCCTGCTTGAAATAAGCGGCTCTGGGATCCTCGTCCACCTCCACAGAGATCTCATTGACCCGGGGAAGAGGATGGAGTACCAGCATATCTTTTCGCGCCAGCTCCAATTTGGCGGCGTTCAGAATATAGAAATCCTTCAGCCGTACATAATCCTCCTCGTTGAAAAAACGTTCCTTCTGAACTCTGGTCATGTACAGCAGGTCCAGATCGGGCATCACTTCCTCCAGACGGATAACCTCCCGGAAGGGTATGTTTTTTTCCCGTAACAGCTCGGTAATGTAGTCGGGCACCCGAAGCTCCTCCGGTGAGATAAAGACAAACTGCACATTGGCGTAGCGGATCAGGGCGCCGATGAGAGAGTGGACAGTCCGTCCGAATTTCAGGTCGCCGCACAGGCCGATGGTAAAGCTGTGGAGTCTTCCTTTCAGGCTTCGGATGGTCAGCAGGTCCGTGAGGGTCTGGGTGGGGTGCTGGTGGCCGCCGTCCCCGGCGTTGATCACGGGAATATGGGATTTCTCCGAGGCCACCATGGGCGCGCCCTCCTTGGGGTGCCGCATGGCGCAGATATCTGCGTAGCAGGAAATAATGCGGATGGTGTCGGACACGCTTTCTCCTTTGGATGCGGAGGAGGACGCGGCGTCCGAGAAGCCGAGAACCCGTCCGCCCAGCCGGATCATGGCGGATTCAAAGCTCAGACGGGTCCGGGTGCTGGGCTCATAAAAGCAGGTAGCCAGTATTTTTCCGTCGCAGGCGTGGGCATATTTTGCCGGATTGTGTTCGATATCGTTTGCCAGGTCAAAAAGCCTGTCAAGCTCCTCCGGGGTAAAATCCAGAGGACTCATCAGATGTCTCATGGGATTCCTCATTTCTGCACCGCTTTTGTCCTGACCTTTTCTGCCAAGCGGCGCGGAAAGCAGAAGGAGGCCAGAAAAAAGTCGAAGAGCAGACTCTTCGACTTTTAAGCTATGATTGAAAAGATAATAATTCCTCCACAGTCTTACGTCTGGGAGCGGCGGGTGCCTCGGCAGGATAACCAACGGGAATCAGAGCCGCCAGCTGTCTGCCCTCCGGGAGGTTCAGCAGCTTTGCAGCTTCTTCCTCATCAAATAATCCCAAAATCACGGTACCCAGCCCTTCTTCATGGGCCGCAAGGCAAAAGGCCTCGCTGGCGATACCGGCATCGTACATCTGCCACCTGTCGCCCTTGGGAGTGGAGAAGGAACCGTCCCGCTCGTAGCCGCTGCGTCCGGTGATTATGGTAACGGCGATCACAACAGGCGCGCTTTCCATAATGGCGCCGTTGCCGGGGAAAAGGGAAGTGCACTTGGCAAGAGCCGCCTTGGCTTCTCCTTCCACTGCAATGTAGCGGGTGATCTGGGTATTCTTCCAGCTGGGGGCGAAGGATGCCGTCTCCACGATCCGGGAGAGCAGTTCATGGGAAACAGGCCGGTCTGTGAAACGCCGAATGCTTCTGCGGCCGGTGATACACTCTTTAGCTGTCATGATGATACCTCCATTCACATATTTTTACTATGATATCATTTCTGCCGCAGAGTTTCAATGGCAATTTAAATGTTTTTTGAAGGGGCCGTTACTGCTCACAGCCCCTTGCATCTCCTCCGTTCTTCGATTATAATAATGCTGTGAAAAGGAAAATGCGGCGGTAAAGCCTTGGGAAATCCCGCCGGTACAGAAAGGATGGCAGGGGATAATGGAATTTACTGAGAGAAAAAGATGGCTGTTTTTTGGACTTCCCTTTACTTTTACCAAGTATATGATCAGGGAGGACATGATCACGGTGGACACCGGCCTGCTTAAGACGGTGGAGAATGACTGTTATATGTATAAGGTGCAGGATGTCCAGCATGTGGCCAGCCTGGCGGAGAAGCTGTTCGGACTGGGAACGGTGATCTGCTTTACGGGGGATACCACCCATCCCCAGCTGATCCTGGAGCATATCAAGCATTCCAAGGAAATAAAGGAATTTATTCTGCACCAGTCCGAGGAGGCCAGAATGAAGAGGCGTACCGTGAACACTCTTGACATCGGCTCCGGGGATCTGGAGGATATGGACGACTGAAAAAGGCCGCGAAGCCGGGGAATTATGCCGGCTTAGTGAGAAGACCTTGCCGGGGAGGAGAGAAGCCGCTCGAACAACAGGCCCGCTCCGAACCAGCAGGGAGCGAAATCCAGGCGGATCACCCGGCGGATATGCCATCGGCAGCGCCCGTAATCCCAGGGACACAGCTTGTAACGGGAGAGCAGCCTTCCGGTGAGATATTCCGTGGAGAAGATCAGGCTCATGTAGGTCATGCCTCTGAACCAGAGGGGTCTTTTTTGCAGCAGGCGGCTGACGGGAGCCAGGATGGCAGCGCAGCCGTATATGGGAAACATCCAGAGGGACGTATTTCCCGTGAGGGTCAGATCCCGACGGCGCAGGGCGTCCACGGAGGTAAAAAGAATTTCCATACACCAGCCGGTGAGTCCGCATTTGACAAAGTTTTTCGAGAAGGTGACGAGAGCCTTTTTCATGGGGAGCTCCTTTCTTATTGATGGTTACGGTGTGCCTGCAGGCGCAGGCCGGTTTCAAAATAGTACAAGTGACCTGCAGTCCGGATTAGACCGTTGCAGGTCATTTTGCGGCTGTAGGTTAGTATGGCCGGGTCCGTGAAAAATTATGTGGAGAAATATAAACAGACCAGTGGAGATTTTGATATGAATGAACGTCAGGTTATGGAATATATGGAACAGGCGGGGCGTTACGGCATAAGTCCTGGTCTGGGAAGCATCCGTGAGCTGTGCAGACGCCTGGGAGATCCTCAGAAGCAGTTAAAATTTGTTCATGTGGCGGGAACAAACGGCAAGGGCTCTGTGTCGGCTTATCTGGCGTCGGCGCTGAAGGAGGCCGGGTATCGGACAGGACGCTATCTCTCTCCCACGTTGTTTGACTATCGGGAGAGAATTCAGGTGAACGGCAGGTATATTACAAAAAAAGCGCTCTGTGAGGGAATCGGGCAGATCAGGCACATCTGCGATGAAATGACGGAGGCCGGGCTTCCTCACCCCACGCCCTTTGAGATTGAGACGGCGTTGGCATTTTTATATTTCAGGGATCAGGCCTGTCGTATTGTGGTGTTGGAGACCGGGATGGGAGGAGAGCTGGACGCCACCAATCTGGTGGAAAGCACAGTGGTGTCGGTGCTGACCTCCATCAGCATGGATCATATGAAATTTTTAGGGAATACCCTGGGAGAAATCGCCCGGCAGAAGGCGGGGATTTTGAAGCAGGGACGTCCGGCGGTCAGCGCCTGGCAGCAGGCGGAAGCTTTTAAGGAGATTGCAGTCAGGGCGGAGGAGCTGAACTGTTCCCTGATTGTGGCGGATCCGGGAAAGCTTACCCGGGTCAGGTACGGTCTGGAGAGGCAGTATTTTGATTACGGTGGTTTTCGGAGGCTGGAGATTACCCTTGCAGGGAAATATCAGGTGGAAAATGCGGCTCTGGCAGTGGATGTGCTGAGGGTGCTGGGGGAGCAGGGCTTTCCCGTTTCGGAGGAAAAGCTGAGGAAGGGCCTGAGAGAGACGGTCTGGCCGGGCCGCTTTACGGTCATAGGCAGGAAGCCATATTTTGTTGTGGACGGGGCTCACAATGAGGACGGAGCAGAACGGCTTGCGGAATCCGTCAGGTTTTATTTTACAAATCGAAGGATCATCTATATAATGGGGGTGTTGAGAGATAAGGATCACGAGGCAATCATAGCCCGGACCCATTCTCTGGCGGATCAGATCATCACTGTGACGCCGCCGGACAATCCCAGAGCCCTTTCGGCCTATGAGCTGGCGCAGGAGGCGGCCCGGGTCCACGAAAATGTGACTGCGGCGGACAGCCTGGAGGAAGCGGTGGAAATGAGCCGTATGCTGGCTGGAAAAGAGGATGTGATTATCGCTTTCGGCTCTCTTTCCTTTATGGGAAGACTGATGGAGCTCGCAGGCGGAAGGTGATGAAAGATGGATGAGAATCGAGGGAGATATTGTGGATGAGAATAAAATCAGGGAGGCAGTGAGACTGCTTCTGGAAGGGATCGGCGAGGATCCTGACAGAGAGGGACTTCGGGAGACGCCGGACAGGATTGCCAGGATGTACGGGGAGATCTTCGCCGGGATGAGCGAGGATGCCGCCGGACATCTTTCCAGAGTGTTTACGGTGGACAGCCGGGAGATGGTGCTGGAAAGGGATATTGTGTTTTATTCTATGTGCGAGCACCATATGCTGCCGTTTTTTGGAAAGGTTCATGTGGCGTATATACCGGACGGAAGAGTGACGGGATTAAGCAAGCTGGCCCGGACGGTGGAGGTTTATGCCCGGAGGCTTCAGCTGCAGGAGCGGATGACGGCTCAGATCGCCGACGCGGTGATGGAGAGCCTGGCGCCTCTGGGAGTTATGACAGTGGTGGAGGCCGAGCATATGTGCATGACCATGCGCGGGATCAAAAAGCCCGGCAGCAGCACGGTGAGCGTGGCTGTCAGAGGAGCTTTTGCGGAGGATGAACGGCTTCAGGACCGGTTTTTTCAGCTGCTGCAGCTGGGAAGGGAATGAAGCGGTCCCCAGGCGGCGTGGGCTTTGCTGAAGAGGGAAGGAGGATATGGAATTGGATATGGTGCGGGTGGACAAGATATTGGCGCATCCTTCTTTTCTGGAAAATCTGCAGAAAAATAGGGAGGCGGAGACGGACAGGCGTTTCTGCCGTCATGATATGACGCATTTTCTGGATGTGGCCAGGATAGGGACCCTGATAAATCTGGAGGAAGGTCAGGAGATTCCGAAGGATTTGATTTATGGGGCGGCCCTGCTCCATGATCTGGGGAGGCATGAGCAGTACAGGGAGGGGATTCCCCACGAGCAGGCAGGGGCGGCAAAGGCGCCGTCGATCCTGTCGGACTGCGGCTATGACCGGGAGGAGGCGGAGGCGGTGACAGCCGCCATACTGCGGCATCGGGATCCGGACGCGGCTGCGGTGCCGGGACTTACAGGCATTCTGTACCGTGCGGACAAGGCCAGCAGGCCCTGCTTTTGCTGTCCGGCCCAAAAGGATTGCAGCTGGAAAGAGGGAAAGAAGAATCTACATATTCTATATTAGAGAGGTATTCGTTTGAAAATAGGAAACAGAGAATTTCAGATAAAGGGACATACTTATGTTTGGGGGATCCTGAATGTGACGCCGGATTCTTTTTCCGACGGGGGAAAATGGAACCACAGGGACAGAGCCCTTAAGCATGTGGAGGACATGCTTAAGGAAGGGGCGGACATTATCGACATCGGCGGAGAGTCCACCCGTCCCGGCTGTAAGCCGCTGGAGGCGGAAGAGGAGATTCAGAGAGTGATGCCCATTCTTCGGGCGGTCAGGGAAAATTTTGATGTTCCCATTTCCCTGGATACCTATAAGGCTTCGGTGGCCCGGGCAGGCATCCGGGAGGGAGCGGATCTGATTAATGATGTGTGGGGACTGAAATATGACCCGGAGATGGCGCAGGTCATCGCGCAGAGCGGTCTGCCCTGCTGTCTGATGCATAACCGCCGGGAGGCCGTCTATGAGGATTTTTTGCAAGATACGGTGTCCGATCTGGCGCAGACCCTCAGACTGGCAGAGGAAGCGGGGATCCGAAGGGATGGGATCATTTTGGATCCAGGAGTGGGCTTCGGAAAAAATTATCAGCAGAATCTGGAGATTATTCACCGTCTGGAGGAGCTTGATACGCTGGGGTGCCCGCTGCTCTTGGGCTGCAGCCGCAAGTCGGTAGTGGGACTGACCCTGGATCTGCCGGTGGATCAGAGGCTGGAGGGAACCATAGTGACTACGGTCATGGCGGTTATGAAGGGCTGTATGTTTGTGCGGGTTCATGATGTAAAGGAGAATGTGAGAGCGGTGAAGATGGCGGAGGCCATTTTGAACAGCGGGAATGCTTCCGGTAAGAGCAATCCCTGATATTCGGAAGCGTACACGGGAGAAAGGAGGGATCGGTCAGTGTATGATGTATGGGCTGAGGACGTAATAAAAATCGAGGGGCTGGAGGTTTTTGCACACCACGGGGTATTTCCCGAGGAAAAGGAAAAGGGACAGAAATTCTTGGTGAATGCGGCGCTTCATATGGATGCCCGCAGGGCGGGGCGGGAGGATGCGCTGGCGCTGTCAACCGATTACGGAGATCTGTGCCATTTCATCACCCGGTGGATGCAGGAAAACACCTGCCGCCTGCTGGAGGCCGTGGCAGAGAGGCTTTCCGAAGCGATTCTTCTGAAGTACCAGTTGATTGCCGCCGTGGATCTGGAGATTCGAAAGCCGGAGGCGCCCATAGACCTGCCTTTCGGGTGTGTGTCCGTGGAGGTGCACAGAGGGTGGCACAGGGTCTATCTGGCTGTGGGCTCCAACATCGGCTTCCGTGAGCATTATATAGAAGAGGGCGTCAATGCACTGCGGATTCATCCTCTGATCTGTGTGAAAAAGGTTTCTCAGATGATCCGGACGAAGCCTTACGGCGGCGTGGAGCAGGAGGACTTTTTAAACGGCGCACTGGAGATCGAGACCCTGCTGACTCCGGAGGAGCTTTTAGAGGCGCTGCACCGGATCGAGGATGCGGCGGGCCGGACGCGGGAGGTGCACTGGGGCCCCAGAACCCTGGATCTGGATATTTTGTTTTACGATAAGCTGGTATATGAGAGTGATGATCTGACGATTCCTCATGTAGATTTGGAAAATCGTGAGTTCGTGCTGGAGCCCTTGAGGGAAATCGCTCCCGGGTACCGACATCCCGTGCTTCACAGAACGGTGGAGCAGCTGGCCGGGGCGCTTGCGGCGGAATCGGAACCTGTGACAGGCACGCAATGAGCCGCAGGTGTCAGAAGGGAAAACGGTATCAGTCCTTAAGCCACCGCAGATGCCGTAATAGATACTTGTCCCCATAGAAGGCACAGAAACCGGTAAACAGGCCGGTCAGTATGCCTGCCAGGACGAGAAAGGGCAAATAGGTCAGGACTCCGGGCGTGGCGGTGAGGGCCAGGGCGGTGAGAAGCTGTCCCGCGTTGTGGGCCAGGCCGCCCACGGCTCCGGTCAGGTACGGATACCGGTTTTTCAGAAGCCTGTTTACAAGATACATGAGGGTAAGGCTGAAAATGGCTCCTGCAGCACTGTAGAGCAGGCTTAAAAGCTGGCCGAACAGTACAGCAGACAGAAGGGTGCGGGCGCCCGTTACAAGGGCGGCGTCCTTTAAGGAGGTATGCCGCAGTAGGATCAGGGTGACAATATTTGCCAGTCCCAGCTTGATGCCCGGGATGGGAACCAGGGGCGGGATGGCGCTTTCCACCGCGTAGATGGCTAAAGCCAGAGTGGTGCACAGGGCCAGGGCAGTCAATCGGCGATGAGACATGGGACGCTCCTTTCAGTAGGTGATCGTATCGGGAAGGGTCAGACTATCCTGAGATTGTTTTGTCCGGGACCGAAGCTGGATCACCAGCCGGTTGGGCAGACAGGTGACAGGAAGTCTGGAGTCTGTAATAAAGCCCTGCAGGACACAGAGCCTGTCGGGACAGGAGGCATCCCGGATCCCAATGCTTCCGGGACGGACTTCGATGATATTGAAACAGCCGTTTTCGCCGGTGACGGTAAAGGTATAGGGCTGGTCTACATCTTTCAGGGAAATGCTATGGATCAATTCTCCGTTCTGATAGATATCCGCCGTATGTCCTCCGTTGTCTGGGGGGGGAATGAGGATCCAAAGCAGACTGCAGACAGCGGCTGCAGTTAAAAGCAGTCCGATTCCCAGGGCGGTGTATTTTGTCTTTTTTTCCTGATTCATGGTTTTGTCCTTTCCGGCTTCATTATAGCAAACAAGGGGAAGAAAATGAAGAAATTTTTTTGTGTGTCAGGTGCGGCGGTTCTTTTTTGGCTGCTTGGGGGCTGTTCCTTTGAGAAGACCCAGCAGGTACAGAGTGTGGACACGGCCATGGGTACCGTGGTACAGCAAAGCATCTATACCAGAGAGGCGGACAGCGGGGCGGCCCGGGATATTCTGGAACTGACAAAATCCCTGGAACAGGAAATGCTTTCCCGGAGGCTTGACGGCTCCCAGGTGTATGCAGTCAACGCAGGGGCTGGAAAGCCGGAGGGAACAGAGGTGTCGGAGGAATTGGCACAGATCCTGCGGACCTGCATTCGCATTGGTGAGGATTCGGGGGGAGCTCTGGATATTACTCTGGGGCCGGTGGTCCAGCTGTGGGATATGGATGCTTGGGCAGCGGGAGAGCGCACCGGAGAATTTCAGCCGCCCGGGGAAGAGGCTCTGACAGAGGCGCTTGGGTTGTGCGGCAGGGACAAAATGCAGCTTTGGGAAGACTCCGGGGAGAGCTCCCAGGGGAATGGAGGGGAAGCCGAAGACCACGTAGACGCTTCTGTAGGTGGAAGGGTCATTCTCTCTGCCGGAGCCTGCCTGGACCTGGGAGCAGTGGGAAAGGGCGTGGCTCTGGATCGGATTTTGGTGTATCTGGAGGAGCATAAGGAGATATTGGGAGCTGTTATTTCTCTGGGAGGGAGTATTTTGACCTACGGCGAGAAGCCGGAGGGCGGAGGCTGGAGGGTGGCTGTTATGGATCCCTTTGACACCTCTGCCTACGTGGGAATTCTCACCCTGGACGGCGGCTGGTGTGTTTCCACGTCGGGGGATTATCAGAGATTCGTGGAGGCGGAAGGGGTGAGATATCATCACATTTATGACCCTTCCAGCGGGTATCCGGCGCAGAGCGGCGTGGCCGGCGTTACCATTCTATCCCACAGCGGGCTGGAAAGCGACGCCCTTTCCACTGCCTGTTTTATTCTGGGCGTGGAGGCGGGGCTGGAGCTGGCCGAAAGGTATGGGGCGGAGGCCCTTTTTGTGGAAAAGGACGGCAGAGTGACCATGACGGCGGGAATGGAGCAATACTGGTCGCCAGTGGGAGAAAGGATACCGGAATGAAAGAGACAGGGTCGGAAAACGGATATATTCATGTGGATGAAATGACATTAAGAACTATCGACGAGAAAATGCCTCCTCAGGAGGAGCTTCAGGATCTGGCTGAATTTTTCAAGGTTTTCGGAGACGGAACCCGTCTGAAGATTCTGTATGTGCTCCTGAGTGCGGAAATGTGTGTATATGACATTGCGGCGGTGCTGGGCATGTCCCAGTCTGCCATTTCCCACCAGCTCCGGGTGCTGAAGCAGATGGATCTGGTGAAAAACCGCAGAGAGGGCAAGACCATATTTTATTCCCTGGCGGACGCCCATATCGTCACGATCCTCAGCCAGGGCCTGGATCACATCGAGGAGTGAAGAGCTTTGGGGCGGGCGCCGGAAGCCGTCAGGGAGACGGCACAGCGGCCTCTGCCGCCGAGAAGGCTTCACAGGTGCTGCTTCCGATGTAGGAGTGATACATGGTGTCTTCCTCGCCGAAGAGCTGGAAATACACAAACTGTGAGGTCATATTGATATTGGTATAGTTTCCTTCCGCGATCACGCGGGGGTCGGTTCCGTCCGTGCGCATGCAGATCAGCTGGGGGGCGGAGCCGTTTTTTTGATAATAAATATAGCCGCTGCCCAGATTGAAGCAGTCCACCCTGTCCTCCGTCAGCACCTGAATTACGTTCTGAGACAGAGAATATCGGCACAAACGGTAGTTGTTGGCCACGTCCATATAATATACAAAGTCGCCCTCCAGCACCGGATTCCACAAATTGCCCTGCCAGATTACGGAGGAGGAATCATTGGCGGTATTGAGCGTGTAAAGATAGTGGTCGTTTCTGGTTCCGTTATAGTAGATGAGGCCGTTTGCGGCGCAGGCCGGATTGATCTGGTATTCTGCCAGCAGCTGATTATCACTGCCGTCGATCTTGATCTTAATGAAGGCGTAACCGGTGTCGGCGATGGTCATCAGATACAGGTAATTATCCACCAGCTGGCCTGCGGTCACCGTATTCCGGGTAAGGGATTCTCCGCCGGAGCCGTCCGGCTTACAGCGCATAAAGGAGATGATGCCGGGCAGCTGTCCGAAGCCGGAATCCGAGGTGGTGCCGGCGGCGCCCTTTTGGAAGAAATAGAGGAAATTTCCTCCGGCCAGAATATTGCTCACCTTCAGCGTGTTCAGACGGCGAATATTGCTTTCGTCCGCGTTCATGGCATACAGGCTTCCGCCGTCATAAGGGTTGGAGAAATAAACGGTGCCCTCCTGCTGACAGAACAGGCCGCCGTTATTGATGTTTCCCGCAGAGTTGCCTATGGTACCCGGCGGATTCATGGGAATATGCCTGCTCAGATAGGTGACCAGACACAGAATTCCCGCCAGCAGAAGCGGGATCAGGACTACCAGGATATTGCGAAGGGTTTTATTTTTTTTATTCATGAAAGCCTCCCCTATTGTCTGCATAATGCAATCATTTTGTTACAGCCACATCGTGCGCCTGTCAGTTGACGTGCAGGCTGTAACACTATTTTATATCTCTTTTGCCCCAAAGGCAATACCAATATTGTATTTATGGAAGAGATGTCCTATAATAAATCGTAACAGAAGACGGAGGGTGAGGAAGATGGAATTGACAGAGCTGCGGGAGCAGATCGATGAGATCGATGCCCAAATTGTGGAATTGTATGAGAAGCGCATGGAAGTGAGCCGCCAGGTGGCGGAATACAAGCTGGGGACTGGGAAAAAGGTTTTTGACCGCCAGAGGGAGGCGGAGAAGCTTTCCCGGGTGAAGGCCCTGACGCACAATGAATGGAACGGGCGGGGCGTGCAGGAGCTGTTCGAGCAGATCATGTCCATGAGCAGAAAGCTGCAATACCGACTTCTTTCCGAGGAGGGAGGCCCGGGCAGGCTGCCTTTTATAGAAGTGGAACAGTTGAAAACTCAGGAAGCCAGAGTGGTGTATCAGGGAGCGGAAGGGTCCTATTCCCAGGCGGCAATGCTTGCGTATTTCGGGGAGCAGATAAAAAGCTTTCATGTGGATACCTTTCGGGATGCCATGAGTGCCATAGAGGAGGGCTGCGCCGATTTTGCGGTGCTTCCCATCGAAAACTCCACTGCGGGCATAGTAAACGAAATCTATGATCTTTTACAGGAGTACGAGAATTATATTGTGGGAGAACAGATCCTGCAGGTGGAGCATTGTCTTCTGGCGCTGCCGGGAACGGAGCTTTCGGATATCAAAACAGTGTACTCTCATCCCCAGTCCCTGATGCAGAGCGCCCGGTTTCTGGAGGATTTCACCTGGAGCCAGATCAGCATGCAGAATAATGCCTTTGCCGCAGAAAAGGTGGCACAGGAGCAGGACAGAACCCAGGCGGCTATCGCAGGGGAGCATGCGGGAAAGGTTTACGGCCTGGAGGTGCTTCGGAAGGGAATCAATCACTCCGACACCAACTCCACCCGGTTTATCATTGTGACCAATCAGAAAATTTTCCGGAGGGATGCCCGAAAGATCAGTATTTGCTTCGAGGTGCCCCACAAAAGCGGTTCACTGTATCATATGTTGTCCCATTTTATTTATAATGATCTGAATATGACAAAGATCGAGAGCCGTCCCATCGAGGACAGGAGCTGGGAATACCGGTTTTTTGTGGATTTTGAGGGCAATCTGGCGGACAGTGCCGTCAGGAACGCTTTGAGAGGGCTGCGGGAAGAGGCCCGCAATATGAAGATTTTGGGGAATTACTGACATGAGAGAAAAAGAGCTGATTATATTTCGCAATTTTCAGGAGGGAGGGCTTCTCTACGATATGGCGTGGATCCTGTCTCATTATGAGACGGCCGCCGGGGAGGCCAGAGAGCTTTTTTATGACTGTATTCACAGACTGCTGGAGCTGGCGGGACGCTATGGGTTTCACGGCAATTTGTGGCACTGTTACCTGGCGGATCTTTTGGTGAACAACGAAAACAGCTATAGCTGCGGCTGTGAAATGCGGGGAGAGATACAGGGAACCATTAATGACGCTGTATTGCACGATATTGTAATATTTAAGGAATTATTTGATTTTGATTTCGGCCCCGTGGCAGAGCGGCTTCAGGCTCCCGAGTATTATCTTGCGGAGCGTTACGAGGCGGGAAGCCGGGAGAGCAAGGTCTATAATTCCAGGATCTGTGCCAGGATCTGCGCTTTGGCACAGCAGTTTTGCAGGGACCGGACTGCGGAGGAAATGAAAGCCAGCCTGACTCGGTTCTATCAGGAATATGGAGTGGGAAAGCTTGGGCTTCACAAATCCTTTCGCATTGCACATGACGATCATGGAGTGACCATCGAGCCTATTCGCAAGATCGCTCATGTGAATCTCAGTGACCTGGTGGGATACGAGATCCCAAAGAAAAAGCTTACGGACAATACCGATGCTTTCGTGGAGGGGAGAAAGGCAAACAACTGCCTGCTGTTCGGGGATGCAGGCACCGGCAAGTCTTCCTGCATCAAGGCCATTGCCAATGAATATTATGAAAAGGGGCTTCGGGTCATAGAGGTGTACAAGCATCAGTTCCAGGACTTAAATCACGTAATCGGCCTGATTAAGAACCGCAATTACCGTTTTATTATATATATGGACGATCTGAGCTTCGAGGAATTTGAGACCGAGTATAAATATTTGAAGGCGGTTATTGAGGGCGGTTTGGAGAAAAAGCCTGAGAATGTGCTGATCTATGCCACCTCCAACAGGCGGCATCTGATCCGGGAAAATTACCGGGACAAGGAGGAGGTGCGACAGGACATGCACACCAGCGACACGGTGCAGGAAAAGCTTTCTCTGGTGTACCGGTTTGGTGTTACCATCTATTTCGGCGCGCCCGACAAAAAACAGTTTCAGGAGATCGTGGAGGTTCTTGCCCAAAGAGAGGGCGTTAAGCTTTCCCGGGAGGAGCTGGCATCCCAGGCAAATCAGTGGGAGCTTTCCCACGGAGGATTGTCCGGCAGAAGCGCCCAGCAGTTTATAGATTATCTGTCGGGGCGTGTTTAGTGGAGAAGGAGGTACCGGGATGGGAGTTCAAACCTTTGCGGCAATAGATGTGGGAAGCTTTGAGCTGACCATGAAAATTTTTGAGTTTTCAGGAAAAAACAATATGCGGGAGATCGAGCGCATCAACAAGCGGATCGACCTGGGCAGCGATACCTTTGCCCACGGCAAGATCAGCAGAGAGAAGATGGATGAGCTCTGCCGGACGCTGAAGGAATTTGCGGAGGTCTGCCGGGCTTACAAGGTGGATGCCTATAAGGCCTACGGAACCAGCGCCATTCGGGAGACGGAAAACTCCATTGTGGTTCAGGATCAGATTGCCCAGCGCACGGGGATCCGTCTGGAGGTTTTGAGTAATTCCGAACAGCGGTTTCTGGATTATAAATCCATTGCCTCCAGGGGAGAGAGTTTTCGCAGGTTTATAGAGGAAAAGACGGCGATTCTGGATATCGGGGGAGGCAGCATACAGCTTTCTTTGTTTGACAATGATACCCTGGTGTCCACCCAGAATATCCGGCTGGGAGTGCTGCGCATTCAGGACTATCTCAGCCGCTTTGACGCCAGAGCAGGCCGCCGGGAGGGGATTATCGACGAAATGGTGCTTGCCCAGCTGGAAAATTACAAAAAGCTGTATCTGAAGGATCGGGAGATCCGCAACCTGATCATTGTGGACGACTATATTTCACCCTGGGCGGTGAAGACCATGGGGAGGGACAATGTTGCAGCGGTTCTGAAGGAGGATGAGTTCGAAAAGCTCATGGAAAAGCTGCGCACCAGAAGCGCCGCTCAGATATCCGATTCTATGGGGATTCCCGAGGAAAAGGTTCCGCTGGTGTTTATCAGCGCCATATTAATCCGCCGGATTGCAGGGCTGATGGGGGTGGAAAATATCTGGGCTCCGGGAGTGACTCTTTGCGACGGGATCGCCTATGAATATGCGGAAAAAATCAGAATGTTTCAGGGAGAGCATGACTTTGAACAGGATATTATCGCCTGTGCCATGAATATCAGCAAGCGTTATATGGGCAGCAGAAAGCGGGCGGAGACCCTGGAAAATATTACCACCACCATATTTGACAGTATGAAAAAGGTTCATGGGCTGGGGAAGCGTCAGCGGCTGTATCTGCGTCTGGCGGCCATTCTTCACGACTGTGGGAAATATATCAGTATGGTCAATATCGGGACGACTTCCTATAATATCATAATGGCTACGGAGATTATCGGCCTGTCCCATATGGAGAGAGAGATTGTGGCCAATGTGGTGCGTTTCAACCACAGTCGGTTTACCTATTACGGACAACAGGACGGCGTCCAGGGACTGGACCGGGAGTCCTATCTGACCGTGGGGAAGCTGACGGCTATTCTGCGGCTGGCAAACGGACTGGACCGAAGCCATAAGCAGAAGATGAGAGGGCTGAAGGCAGCCTTGAAGGATAATCGGCTGATCCTTACGGTAGACACTCAGGAGGACATTACTCTGGAGAAGGGTTTTTTTGAAGCCAAGGCGGAATTCTTTCAGGAGGTGTTCAGTGTGGAGCCGGTGCTGAAGCAGTGGAAGAGTCTGTAAGAAGCGGAAGGTATTTGATCTTCGGAGTCTGGCAGGTGAAAATGTTTTTAGGAATCAGGAAGAGAGGGAGCTATGGGTGAAATTGATTTTTGTGATCCGAAATATTATACGAACCGGGAATTGAGCTGGATTTTGTTTGACCATCGGGTGCTGAACGAAGCCAGGGACAAGAATATTCCGCTTTTTGAGAGGCTTAAGTTTTTGAGCATCACGGCCTCCAATTTGGACGAATTTTTTATGATCAGGGTAGCCTCGCTGAAGGACATGGTAAATGCCAGATACGGAAAGCCGGATATCGCCGGCATGACTCCCGCGGAGCAGCTGGCGGCCCTGGACAGGGCTATTCACGAGCTGGTGGAGCTCCAGTATTCCACCTACAACCGCTCCCTGATGCCCAAGCTTCGCCAGAACGGTCTTCAGATCATCGGCAGACACGAAGACCTGAGCAGGGAGGAAGCGGAATTTGCCGATAAATATTTTGCAGAGAATGTATATCCGGTACTGACGCCTATGGCGGTGGATTCCTCCAGGCCTTTTCCTCTGATCCGGAATAAAACGCTGAATATTGCCGCCCTGGTGCACAAGAAAAACAGCAGGGAGGAGATGGAGTTTGCCACGGTTCAGGTGCCTGGGGTGCTCAGCCGCATTGTACAGCTTCCCTCGGGAAGCAAGGGGAAAAAGGTGATTCTTCTGGAGGAGATCATCGAGCGGAATATGCATAAGCTGTTCCTGAATTATGATATTGTCTGTGCCCATCCCTTCCGCATTATGAGAAATGCCGATCTGACTATTGAAGAGGATGAAGCGGCCGATCTGCTGAAGGAGATTGAGAAGCAGCTGAAAAAGCGCCAGTGGGGCCAGGCCATCCGTCTGGAGGTGGAGGAGGGCTGCGACGGGCGGCTTTTAAAGATCATCAAGGATGAGCTTCAAATGGAGGAACAGAATATTTATGCCATAGACGGTCCTCTGGATCTGACGGTGCTGATGAAGTTGTATGGAATGGAGGGCTTTGAACATTTGAAGGCTCCGGGATATACCCCTCAGCCGGTGCCGGAGCTGCCTTCAGGCTGTAAGATTTTTGACCGGATCCGCAAAAAGGATATTCTGTTGCATCATCCCTACCAGACCTTTGAGCCGGTGGTGGAATTTATCCGCCAGGCGGCAAGAGACCCGGAGGTGCTGGCCATCAAGCAGACCCTGTACCGTGTCAGCGGCAATTCGCCCATTATTGCTGCATTGGCCCAGGCGGCGGAAAACGGCAAGCAGGTTACCGTGCTGGTGGAGCTGAAGGCGCGGTTTGACGAGGAGCACAATATTGTGTGGGCCAGGATGCTGGAGAAGGCGGGATGCCACGTGATCTACGGGCTGGTGGGGCTGAAGACCCACAGTAAGATTACGCTGGTGGTCCGCAGGGAGGAGGATGGTATCCGCCGCTATGTACACCTGGGTACCGGCAATTACAATGATGCTACGGCCAAGCTGTATACAGATATCGGACTTTTGACCTGTTCGGAGTATATCGGTGAGGACGCCACCGCTGTATTCAACATGCTTTCCGGTTATTCGGAGCCGCTTATGTGGAATCGGCTGTCCCTGGCGCCTCTGTGGCTGAAGGACCGTTTTTTACAGCTGATCCGCAGAGAACGAAAATATGCGCAGGAAGGCCGCCCGGCACGGATCATTGCCAAAATGAACTCTCTGTGTGACAGGGATATTATTGCCGCGCTTTATAAAGCCAGTGCGGCGGGAGTCAAGATCGATTTGATCGTCAGAGGCATCTGCTGTCTGAAGGTGGGAATTCCGGGGGTCAGCGAAAATATCACTGTCCGCTCCATTGTGGGAAATTTCCTGGAGCACAGCCGGATCTTTTACTTTGAAAACGATGAGCATTATGAGATATACTGCGGCAGTGCGGACTGGATGCCCAGGAACCTGGAGCGCCGTGTGGAGATCCTGTTCCCCGTGGAGAAGCCGGAGTTGAAGGAGGAGCTGCTGCACATCCTGCAGAGTCAGCTGCGGGATAATGTGAAGGCCTCTGTTCTGACTTCGGACGGCGTTTACGAGAAGGTGAGCAGGAGAGGAAAAAGCCGTTTCCAGTCTCAGGAGGCGTTCTGCCTGGAGGCTGTGGAAAAAGCCCGGGTGGCTGCAGAGGCGGAAGCACGCGCAACCAGGACCTTTGTGCCGGAAATTCATCATGAATAAACGGGCAGATTTGTGGAAAGGAAGCCCTGCATGCAGCAAAGGATAAGGGCCAGAGATCATATGAGAATTATATTGGCATCGGCATCTCCCCGCAGGAGAGAGCTGTTAAAACAGATCGGACTAAATTTTGAGGTAATAGTAAGCTCCACAGATGAAGAGACCTCTCTTCCCCTGGTATGGGAGAGGGCGAAAGAGCTGTCCCGCCGGAAGGCGGGAGCGGTGTTTGGCGCTTTGCCCCGGGATGAGGAAGTGCTGGTGATGGGGGCGGACACTCTTGTGGCTCTGGAGGAAAGGATTCTGGGAAAGCCCGGCGATGAGAAAAGCGCTGTGGAGATGCTGGAGCAGCTTTCCGGCAGGACACACCAGGTCTATACCGGTGTTACGCTGATGCATCGGGACAGCAGCGGAAGGACAGCAGAAAAGACCTTTTATGAGGTCACGCAGGTGTCCTTTTATCCCATGTCCCGGCAGGAAATTCTGGCTTATGCGGTCACGGGAGATCCTTTGGATAAGGCGGGCGCCTACGGTATCCAGGGGCTGTGTGCCAGGTACATTCAGAGAATCGAAGGAGATTATAATAATGTGGTAGGGCTTCCGGTGGGAAGGCTCTATCAGGAGGCGAAGGAGTGGCTGATATGAAAAGAGCGGTTATTTTTGATCTGGACGGCACATTGTCCGATTCCATTGCAAGCATCAAATACTGCGGCGATGCTGCGCTGGAGCCTTTTGGTTTCGGCCCCTTTGGGGTGGAGCAGTATAAATATTTTGTGGGCGACGGCGCCGCAAATCTGGTCCGGCGGGCCCTGGCGGCGGCAGGAGATGTGGAGCTTGTACATTTTGATCAGGCATTTGCCAGATACAGGGAAATATTCCGGGAAAACTGTATGTACCAGGTGAAGCCCTACGAAGGGATTCCGGAGCTTTTGGCCGCTCTGCGCGGCGAAGGAAAAAAGACGGCAGTGTTGTCAAACAAGCCTCATATGGAAACGGTCCGGGTGATTGAGACGCTGTTTGGCAGGGACTGCTTTGATATGGTTTTGGGGCAGCAGGAGGGGATGGCCCTGAAGCCCAGCCCGGAGGGCGTGTTCCGGATTCTGGATCAGCTGGGGCTTGAACAAAAGGAGCTTGTATATCTGGGGGATACGGCCACGGATATGCAGACAGGGAAGAGCGCGGGAGCCTTTACCGTAGGGGCCCTCTGGGGCTTCCGGGACCGGGCAGAGCTGGAGCAGGGAGGAGCGGATGCCATAATCGGTCATCCCTTAGAGCTGCTTGGATTCGTGTAAGGTAAAAATACTATTGACGTGAGCGTATAATCATATTATGATGAAGGCATAGAGAGAAGCTTAGTGCTTTACCTTAAACTAGGAGGGATAAAAAATGCGGGAATTTGATAATGATGTACTGGAGTGCTTCCTGGACAATCAATTGCAGCTCTTCCCGGAGAAGGTGGCTGAGACTCTGGACGAGGCGGATGGTTTTTTGACAGAGTGTATGGCAGTAGTGGTGGATTCCGTGGAGGAAGTAATGGATTATTTTGAGGAAGAAGGAATCGATGTGGAAGGAGCCATGGATGAGGAGATCCTGGACGCGGATGAGGTTTTTGATGTGGGCGACGGAAGGTATCTGATCGTGCAGGGCTGACGTCCCAGGGGATTTACAGGGATAAGAGATTTACAAAAATAGAGGTACCAAGTTTTTTTCAGAAGCGCGGCAGGCATTTATATGCCTGCCGCTTTTGCGTGTGCCCGGCGGCGGATCAGCTCTTCAAGCACGGACCAGGGGACGTATAAGCTGCCGTAGCCTGTTCCAAGATCCAGGCCGGGCTTGTTGCTTCCGTGGAAGTCACTTCCTCCGCTGACACACAGTCCATACTTTTGAGCCAAAGCCCGCATCCGGCGTTCGTCGGCGGGAGAGTAGGTGGCGTAGATGGCTTCCAGGCCCATCAGGCCGGCTTCCTTCAATTCTGCTGTCAATTGCTCCAGCCGGATGTCGCTGATGGGATAGAGCACGGGGTGAGCCAGAACGGGTATGCCTCCGGCTTCAAGAATCAGCTCCACGGCCTGAACGGGAGTTACCTTTTCCCGGGGAACAAAGCAGGGAGCGTAATCGCCTACATATCGGTCAAAGGCCTCTTTCATGCTTTTAATATAGCCGTGATTTAACATATATTTGGCATAGTGGGCCCTGGTGATTACGGAATCCGGGAATTGCGCCACAAGCTCTTCATAGTCTATGGGAATACCGGCCTCCTGCAGCCTGCGGCACATTTTCCTGTTCCGAATATCCCGGGAGTCCACGAATTCTCGGAGCTTTCGGATAAAAGTGTCGTCATGATAGTCGATATACAGACCCACGATGTGGATGTCCTGGCTTTGGTATTCGGCGGAAAGCTCGATGCCGGGAATGACCTCCGGCACGGCTTGGGGGCAGCCTGTGTTGGGCCCGGTATGAGGACATGGAGTATTCTGTGCTCCACGGGTCCCGGCAGTGCCGCCCTGAGAGGGGGCTCCCGGCGTCTGCCGGGCAGCCCTGCTGCCCAGGACACCGGCATACTCTATGGCCTCCTTCAGTCCGTCTATAGTATCATGGTCCGTGAGGGCAAAGGCGGCCAGTCCCTTTTCCATGGCATAATCCACCAGTTGCGCGGGGGAAAGGGTGCCGTCTGAGCGGTTGGAATGTACATGCAGATCTACAGCTTTCAATTTAATCTCCCTGCCCGTTTCAGGGCGTTTCATTAAAGTTCGTCTTCTTCCTTATTGGCGGTGAACACTGTGCGCTTTCTGGCCATTTCATCGTTGGCCAGATACTCGTCATAGGTGGTGATCTTGTCGATCATGGAGCCGTCAGGCAGAATTTCCATGATCCTATTGGCAGCGGTCTGCACAAACTGATGGTCATGGCAGGAGAAGAGCGCTACCCCCGGAAACTTGATCAGCCCGTTATTCAGGGCGGTGATGGACTCCATGTCCAGGTGATTGGTGGGCTCGTCCAGAACCAGACAGTTGGATCCGCTGATCATCATTTTAGACAGAAGACAGCGCACCTTCTCACCGCCGGAAAGCACTTTTACCTTTTTCACACCGTCCTCGCCTGCAAACAGCATCCTTCCCAGAAAGCCCCTCACATAGGTCACATCCTTTACGGGAGAGTAGCCTGTAAGCCAGTCCACGATGGTCAGATCATTATTGAATTCCTGGGTGCTGTCCTTGGGAAAATAGGCCTGGGAGGTGGTGACGCCCCATTTGTAGCTGCCTTCATCCGGCTCCAGTTCTCCCATAAGAATCTGAAAGAGTGTAGTCTTGGCTATTTCCTGACTGCCCACAAAGGCGACTTTATCATCATGCCCCAGCACGAAGGAAATGTCGTTCAGCACCTTTTCCCCGTTTATGGTTTTGGACAAATGCTCCACGGTAAGTACCTCGTTTCCGATCTCCCGGTCAGGACGAAAGTCGATGTAGGGATATTTTCTGCTGGAGGGCTTGATTTCATCCAGCTCGATCTTTTCCAGGGCACGCTTCCGGGACGTGGCCTGCTTGGACTTGGACGCGTTGGCGGAGAAGCGGGAGATAAATTCCTGCAGTTCCTTGATCTTTTCCTCTTTCTTCTTGTTGGCCTCCTTCATCTGCTTCACCAGAAGCTGGCTGGACTCATACCAAAAATCGTAGTTGCCGGCGTAGAGCTGGATCTTGCCGTAATCGATATCGGCGGTATAGGTGCACACCTTGTTCAGGAAATACCGGTCGTGGGATACCACGATGACAGTATTGTCAAAATCGATCAGAAAGTCCTCCAGCCAGGCGATGGCGTCCAGATCCAGATGGTTGGTGGGCTCGTCCAGCAGAAGGATATCCGGATTGCCAAACAAAGCCTTGGCCAGCAGAACCTTTACCTTGATGGGGCTGTCCAGGTCTTTCATAAGGGAATAGTGATATTCCGGGTTGATGCCCAGACCGTTTAGGAGCATGGCGGCATTGGATTCCGCCTCCCATCCGTTCATTTCCGCAAACTCCGCCTCCAGCTCACTGGCCCGGATGCCGTCCTCGTCGGAGAAATCCTCCTTGGCATAGATGGCGTCCTTTTCCTTCATGATCTGAAAAAGGCGCTCATTTCCCATGATCACTGTGTCCATTACAATGTGATCGTCGTACTTAAAGTGGTCCTGCTCCAGCACTGACAGACGCTGTCCAGGAGTAATGACAATATCTCCTTTAGTGGTTTCCAGCTGCCCGGAGAGAATTTTCAGGAAGGTGGATTTTCCGGCGCCATTGGCCCCGATAAGACCGTAGCAGTTGCCTTCTGTAAATTTGATATTCACATCCTCAAACAAAGCTTTTTTTCCAATTCGAAGTGTTACATTATTTGCACTGATCATTTAATTCCTCAATCCTTTTCTTCATAAATTAATATATTTTCGCAAAGCCGCTCATTCTATTATACACAAGAACTGCGGATTTTCAAGCAATAATCGGATTTTGTAAATGGGAATGCTGAAATTTACTACTGTTTACAGGAGCTGTTTTTGATTTTGATTGTCCGCAGACAATATTTCTGGTAAGATAAGCTTATCAAAATAGTTTGAGTCCGAAGACTGGAAAGACCGGGCTCATCTCTCGGAAAGGTACAGGTGCCTTATATGACATCAAAACTGAATTACAAAAGAACCTTTTTTATCGGTCTGGCGTTCCTGAGCATCAGCGCTTTTTGGCAGATGTATGACAATATCATACCTTTGATGTTGCAAAACACCTTTGGTCTGGGAGAGACCGTGACGGGTGTGCTGATGGCTATGGACAATGTGCTGGCCCTGGTGCTGCTTCCCGTATTCGGGGCGCTGTCTGACAGGGTGGACACACGGTTAGGCAAGCGTACGCCGTTTATCCTTGGGGGCACCGTTCTGGCGGTGATTTTCATGATGCTACTGCCTCTGGCGGACAAAAAGCAGAGCCTGGTCCTTTTTGTGGCGGCGCTGTTTGCCACCCTGCTGGCCATGGGACTGTACAGATCTCCGGCGGTGGCACTGATGCCTGATCTGACGCCCAACCATTTGCGCAGCCGGGCCAACGCGGTGATTAATCTGATGGGAGCCGTGGGCGGCGTATACGCCCTGATCATGATCAAGCTTTTGGTGGGTGCGGGAGACAGGCCCGATTACGCACCGCTGTTTGTGAGTATTGCGGCGCTGATGGCAATCGCGGTAGGCGTGCTGATGATAACCATCCGGGAAAGGAAGCTGCGCAGGGAGCTGCTGGCAGCGGAAGGCGGAAAGCAGGAGGCCGGGTCAGGTTCGGAGGTGGAAGGCGGAAAGCAGGAGGCCGGGTCAGGTTCGGAGGTGGAAGGCCGGATGCAGGCTTCGGTTCCGGCGGCAGAAACAGAGGAAGCCAGACAGCAGTCAGCAAAGGCCATGCTTCCCAGGGAGGTAAAGCGGAGCATGATCTTTATGCTGGCATCCATCTTTTTGTGGTTTACAGCATACAATGCGGTAACTACCGCCTTTTCCAGATATACCCGGGTGGTGTGGAAGATGGAGGGAGGAAGCTTTGCCAACTGTCTGATGGTGGCTACGGTGGCGGCAATTATCAGCTATATTCCCATCGGCAGTATTTCCGCTCGATTCGGACGGAAAAAGACTATCATGGGCGGCGTGCTGGTGATGGCAGCCTGTTATCTGGGGGCCATTTTCGTGGGACAGTATCATCCGGCGGTGAATATTGCCTTTGCACTGATCGGAGTGGGCTGGGCCGCCATCAACGTGAATTCCTACCCCATGATTGTGGCTATGAGCCAGGGAGGAGACATCGGAAAGTTTACAGGAACCTACTATACCTTTTCCATGGCGGCACAGATTGTGACTCCGATTCTGTCTGGATTTTTGCTGGAAAACGTATCCTATAAAACCCTGTTTCCCTATGCGCTGGTGTTTTCTCTGGCTGCCTTTCTCACTATGACCCAGGTGCGCCACGGCGATGTAAGACCGGAGAAAAAAGCCAGTGTGCTGGAGAACTTTGACGTGGACGACTAAGCCGAAAGGATTTTGAAATGAATATACTGATGATTGTTATAATCTGTGCTTTGGTGCTGATTTTATTGTACTTTATGATGATTATGCCCAGGATGATCCGCAGGCCGGACACATCCCCGTTCCGGAAGTGCCTCTATGCGCACAGAGGTCTGCATGACAATAATTCCGATGCCCCGGAAAATTCCATGAAGGCCTTTGAACGGGCGGTCAGAGAAGGATATGGAATCGAAATGGATGTACAGCTGACAAAGGACAGGGTGCCGGTAGTGTTTCATGATTTTACCCTGGAGCGGGTATGCGGCGTCAAGGGAAAAATACCGGATTATACCTGGGAGGAGCTGCAGCAATTTTCCCTGTGCGGTTCGGATCAACGGATCCCTAAATTTGAAGAGGCATTGAAGCTGGTAGATGCCCGTGTGCCGCTGATTGTGGAGCTGAAGGTGGAAGGAATGGATACCTCCGTGTGCGTGGAGGCGGACCGGTTGCTCTCTGAATATAAGGGGTGTTATTGTATTGAATCCTTTCATCCGGCGGCAGTGTTCTGGTACCGCCGGCACAGGAGAGATGTGGTGAGAGGACAGCTTTCGGATGTATTCCGCAAGGATGGAAACTATAAGGGGCTTCCTTATTTTCTGGCGGAGAATCTGATGCTCAACTGGCTGGCAAAGCCGGATTTTGTGGCTTACAATCATATCTATCCCGGCGGGCTGTCGCGGCGGCTCTGCAGAGGGCTGTACCATAATATGGCGGTGGCCTGGACGATTAAAAGCCAGGATGAGCTGGAAGCGGCGAAAAAGCATTTTGACGTATTCATCTTTGAAAGCTTTCTGCCAAAAAAGTAAGAAACGAAGGGCGGGACAAGGAGGGGAAACGAAGCCGTGAGCGGCAAACAGAGCAGTGCAAAACAGCGAAGATATGGATTGGAAGCATTAAAAACACAGGAGGTGTGACATGGCGGTTTATGAATTGAAAAACGAAAAGATTTCCATAGTGATCGACAGTCTGGGGGCCGAGCTGAAATCCCTGAAAAAACTGGAAGGCGGAAAAGAGTATATGTGGTGCGGAGACGCCGAATACTGGAATAGAACCTCTCCGATTCTTTTTCCTTTTGTAGGAGGCGTGAAAAACAAGGTTTACAGAGCCAAGGGAAAAACCTGGCCCATGACCCAGCATGGATTTGCCCGGGACATGGAATTTTCACTATTTTCCCGGGAAAAGGACGAGATATGGTTTGAACGGGATTCCAATGAAGAGACCCTGGAAAAATATCCTTATGAATTTGTGCTGAAGCTGGGCTATCGGCTCTGTGAAAACCACGTTATTGTTTTGTGGCAGGTGGAAAATCCCGGAGCGGAGAATATGTATTTTTCCATAGGAGGCCATCCGGCTTTTAACTGTCCCATCCAGGAGGAAGAGAGCCGGGAAGAGTGCTTTGTGGACTTCGGGGCGGTGGGTCAGGTGGTCAGCACGGGAATCAGTGAAAACGGACTGGCGCTGGAGGAGAAGAAAGCATATCCGCTGACAGACGGAAAGCTTGCCCTTACAGCAGAGCTTTTCCGCCGGGATGCTCTGGTGATCGAGGACCGTCAGACGGATACAGTGTCTCTCTGCGGCAGGGACGGAAAAAGATATGTGAAGGTCACCATGGATGCGCCTTTATTTGGCGTGTGGTCCCCTGCGGGAAAGCTCGCTCCCTTTATTTGCATTGAGCCATGGTACGGCAGATGTGACAGCGAGGATTTTCAGGGAACCCTGGAAGAAAGAAAATGGGGAAACATGATAAAGCCCGGTCAGGTATGGAAGGCTTCCTACACCATTGAAGTGGAATAGACATACGCAAAAGCCGGGGGACCTGAACGATTTTTTGTACAAACAGTCTATATTAAAGAGTACTTGTCATATTCCGACAACATTTGACGAATTATACTTGTATAGTTTCGCTGACTTGAGATGGGAAAAAGTGGCAGGTTGCACAAAGATTCTTTTGTGTTTAAAAGAATACAAAATTCGCCTTGATATTCTATTGGCAAATTGCTAAAATAAGCACATATAAAACTAACCGTTCGTCATATGCTGAAAGCGGTCTTGTGCCGAGGGTGTCAGCTGAACGGTTATGCTAATCTTATTTGAAAGGGAGAGATAAAACATGAAGAAATGGGTCTACTTGTTTACAGAAGGCAACGCTGACATGCGCGAACTTCTCGGTGGCAAAGGCGCAAACCTGGCAGAGATGACCAACCTGGGACTTCCTGTGCCGCAGGGCTTCACCATTACCACGGAGGCCTGTACTCAGTACTATGAGGATGGAAGGCAGATCAACGAGGAAATCCAGAACCAGATTAATGAGCATATCACCAAGATGGAGGAGATCACAGGCAAGAAATTCGGTGATACAACGAATCCGCTGCTTGTTTCCGTTCGTTCCGGTGCTAGAGCTTCCATGCCCGGCATGATGGACACAATCCTGAACCTGGGACTGAATGAGACTGTTGTCAATACCATTGCGGCGCAGACAGGAAATGAGAGATGGGCCTGGGACTGCTATAGAAGATTTATTCAGATGTATTCCGACGTGGTAATGGAGGTCGGAAAGAAATATTTTGAGGAACTGATCGACAAAATGAAGAGTGCCAGAGGCGTTACCCAGGACGTGGAGCTTACCGCTGCCGACCTGAAGGAGCTGGCGGATCAGTTCAAGGCAGAGTATAAAGAAAAGATCGGAGCCGATTTCCCGGATGATCCCAAGGAGCAGCTGATGGGCGCCATCAAGGCCGTGTTCCGTTCCTGGGACAACCCTCGTGCAAACGTTTATCGCAGAGACAACGACATTCCTTATTCCTGGGGTACCGCTGTCAATGTACAGATGATGGCCTTTGGAAACTGGTCCGATGAATCCGGAACCGGCGTTGCCTTCACCAGAGATCCCGCTACCGGCGAGAAGAAGCTGATGGGCGAATTTTTGATGAATGCCCAGGGCGAGGACGTGGTGGCAGGTGTCCGCACACCCATGCCTATCGCAAAGATGGAAGAAATTATGCCCGAAGTATTCCAGCAGTTCCAGCAGGTTTGCTCCAAACTGGAGAACCACTACAGAGACATGCAGGACATGGAATTCACCATTGAAAACAGGAAGCTCTACATGTTGCAGACCAGAAACGGCAAGAGAACAGCTCAGGCGGCTCTGAAGATCGCCTGCGATCTGGTAGATGAAGGAATGAGAACCGAGAAAGAGGCAGTTGCCATGATCGATCCCCGGAATCTGGATACGCTGCTTCATCCTCAGTTTGACGCAAAGGCTCTGAAGGCAGCCACACCTCTGGGAAGAGGACTGGGAGCATCTCCCGGAGCTGCCTGCGGCAAGATCGTATTCTCCGCCGAGGACGCTGAAAAGTGGGCGGCCAGAGGCGAAAAAGTGGTTCTGGTACGTCTGGAGACTTCCCCCGAGGATATCACCGGTATGAAGGTGTCCCAGGGTATCCTGACCGTGCGCGGCGGCATGACCTCTCATGCGGCAGTGGTTGCCCGCGGAATGGGAACCTGCTGTGTGTCCGGCTGCGGCGATATCGCCATGGATGAGGAAAACAAGAGATTTACACTGGCCGGAAGAGAGTTTACCGAGGGAGATTATATTTCCATCGACGGTTCCACCGGTAATATCTACGGAGAACAGATTCCTACCGTGGATGCCACCATCGCAGGTGAGTTCGGCAGGATCATGGCTTGGGCGGACAAGTACAGAACCCTGAGAGTCCGCACCAACGCTGATACACCCGCCGATGCCAGAAAGGCAAGAGAGCTGGGGGCAGAGGGCATTGGTCTGTGCCGCACGGAGCATATGTTCTTCGAAGAGGACAGAATCGCCGCTTTCCGCGAGATGATCTGTGCCGACACCGCTGAAGAGAGAGAGGAAGCGCTGGACAAGATCCTGCCTTATCAGCAGGGCGACTTCGAGGCGCTGTATGAAGCTCTGGAGGGATGTCCTGTAACCATCCGTTTCCTGGATCCGCCTCTTCATGAGTTCGTTCCCACCGAGGAAGCCGACATCGAAAAGCTGGCTCAGGCTCAGGGCAGAAGCGTGGAAGATATCAAGAACTTTATTGCAAGCCTGCATGAGTTCAACCCCATGATGGGACACAGAGGTTGCCGTCTGGCAGTGACCTATCCTGAGATCGCCAGAATGCAGACGAAGGCTGTAATCCGTGCCGCTATCAATGTAAAGAAGGCACATCCCGACTGGAATGTAAAGCCTGAGATTATGATCCCCTTGATCTGTGAGATTAAGGAATTGAAGTTTGTGAAAAAGATTGTGGTGGAAACTGCCGATGCGGAAATCGCGGCCTCCAACGTCGCCCTGGAGTATGAGGTAGGAACCATGATTGAGATCCCCAGAGCGGCCCTTACCGCCGACGAAATCGCAAAAGAAGCTGATTTCTTCTGCTTTGGTACCAATGACCTGACCCAGATGACATTTGGCTTCTCCCGCGATGACGCTGGTAAGTTCCTGAACGCTTACTACGACGCCAAGATTCTGGAGAACGATCCTTTTGCAAAGCTGGATCGGACAGGCGTAGGCAAGCTGATGGAAACAGCCATCAAGCTGGGCAAGCCCGTAAATCCCAAGCTTCATGTGGGCATCTGCGGCGA
>ERZ779621.193-NODE-193-length-37152-cov-9.150120_pt1 | contig 37152 bp, 34 predicted proteins | sample MGYA00514215_ERZ779621 | MGnify/ENA primary metagenome ERZ779621 (study PRJEB29562, sample SAMEA4376715) | mouse gut metagenome | isolation source: Cecum | study: EMG produced TPA metagenomics assembly of the A DSS colitis mouse model was used to assess the...
TTGTTGGAAAAGATGAGGATGATGGGGCGATAAGATCGAGATTGAAAATATAATTAGCTAACACCAAATCCCGATTTTGAGAATTGCAAGCAACAACGCCACGGGAAGCAGAAGCCTCCTGCGGCGTTGATTGTATACACGGAAAAGTTCTTTCCTGCGCGCTTCTATGAACTTATTTTACAGAGCGGAAGCCTCGTCCACCAGCTTCTTCAGGGCATTCAGAGCCTCGTCGGGAAGCTTGTCGTAGCCTTCCTTCTTGGTTGCGAAATCTTCCACAGCCTTTACGCGGTCCTGCATTGCTTTCTTCAAAGCGGCAACATAATCTGCATCCTTCAAGTCAGGACGGAAATCGGCAGTCTTGCCATTCCAGTCGTACATGATCTCGATATCCTCAAAGTTGCCCCACTTCTCAAAGCTGGCCTTGCCCTCCACGATGCTCTCCAGAATTCCCAGAGTATCTGCAGGCTTCACCTTGGTGCCCATAAAGTCACCGGTATTTACGATGTAGCAGTCTACATTCTTCTCTTCCACCAGCTTCTTGAACTTATCATAGTCGTGTACCAGAGGATAGGTTCTGAACGGATTTGCATAAGGAACGATACGAAGAGCATTCATATCGGTGCCTGCCGCCACACGCTCTGCGGTAGAGGTCTTGGTAGCCAGAGTCGCACCCATTACGGAAGCAAGGGCCGCGCCTTTGAGCTTCACCACAGGAGGAATGGTAGGATCCTTCATGATCCAGAAAATAGCATTTACAGGTGCGTCGATCTTATCCACACGGTTAGGAGACCACAGCTTTGACTTGATAGCGCGTCCGTTACCGTTTCTGATGTCCTCAGTCACCAGCTGTACCTTTCCGTCCTCATCCAGGGTAGCGGAGCAGTTCTGAGCGGTGAGCAGGAACTTGTTGTCCGCACAGCCTGTAGGATAATCGGCAGTTTTGTCAAAGTAAGAGGGCTCCAGAGCAATGGAAGCGCAGGTATCGGTATTGATAATGAACGCATCATCATGCAGAACCTTGATCTCGTACTTGCCGTTGTGCTTTGCATGGGTCAGGGTGGACTTTCCGGAACCTGACAAACCGTATACGGAAGCCACATACTTGCTGCCGTCGGCCAACGTGTACTCCTTCTGTCCGCCATGGCAGGATGCATAGCCGTTTCTGTTAGCCATAGCCCAGGCCATGGTCAGGGTACCCTTCTTATGCTCGCCGAAATACTTCATGCCCAGGATAGCGGCACAGTTCTGATCCGTATCAAAATAGCACAGGGTCAGAGGATCGCTCAGGCAGCTGTAGTCAACATCAGGAGCCTCCGCGGGAGTCCACTGAGGATTGGAGAAGATATAGATATCCGGCTCCTTGCCCTCTCCCACCGGCTGAGAATTTCTGTACATTCTCACATACTCGTCAGACATATACTGGAAATTCAGCATCCAGTTGTAAAGGATGTTCTCTTCCCCTTCCGGAATCAGAAGGTGAGCCTTTACCATAAACTCGGGATCCAGACCGATAAAGCACTCTGCATGGTACATGGTCTCCCAGCGGGTTCTGTAAACGGCATCCATAACCACCTTGTCAAGCTTCACGGCATCCACACCGGGCTCGCCCTTGATACGGCGGGCAGCTGCATAACGGCCTGTAACGGCGCCGTCATTGAACAGCAGCACCTTGGCATCCTTGTCCAGTCCCTGCTCTTCCGCTCTGTATACCGGCATATCCGTAACCACAGTTCCGGGAGAATTCTTGGCCAGTTCATAGGCTTCTCTCAAGGTATTGACCTTTACTACGTTGTTTCCGTAGAAAGCCGCCTCGATGATAGAACGCGTCTTGCTGAAACCGGGCTTGCCAGCGCCAATTTCAGAAATAGGGTAATACGCTTTTGTTGACATTCTAAACGTCCTCCTTAAAAATGTATTCTCACTCTCCGGTTCCCAGGCCCGGCGAGTCAGCCTTGATTTTACGGTAATCCCCCGCAATTGAAAGAACCACCATATTCTTACCTATTATCTCAAAGCCTCCCCAAAAAGTCAAGAAAGCCCGCACGGAATTTATACAGATTTTAGATTACCAGTTCAGCCAGTCACTGAGGATGACGGAAAATTGTGCTCGCACAAATTTTCCGTCATATGCAGTGACTGAGGGAGCGCCATACTATGAGCAAAGACAGCTTGCGCAGCAAGCGATAAGCGCTGAAAGCGCGGCTTTGCGAATGGCGCGGCTGAACGAACACAGCAGTGGCACCTGGCGCGGCTGAACGAACACAGCAGCGGCATCTGGCGCGGCTGAACGAACACAGCAGCGGCATCTGGCGCGCCTTTGCGAAGCCAGCAACGGCACCTGGCGCGGCTTTGCGAAAACAGTCACTCCCTACTCCACCCTGGTTTCCTTCTTCAGCCACTCCCGTTCTTCCTCCTCCAGGAAGGGAGCAAGCCTCTCATAAACCTGCCTCTGATATGTATACAGATACTCCTTCTGCGTCTGTGTCAAATATCGCTCGTCTATCCCATCCATATCGATGGGAACCCAGGTCAGCGTCTTAAAATACATAAACTGACCATATTCATTCTTCACGTCGTTCTCCGCCACCATCACGTTTTCAATGCGGATGCCGTGGCTTCCCTCCACATAAACACCAGGTTCATTGGTAATGTCCATGCCGGCCTCAATAACAGCTTCCGACACCCCTTCCACATAACGCCATCTCAGTCCCTGAGGACCCTCGTGCACATTCAGAATATAGCCCACTCCATGACCGGTGCCGCATTTATAATCCAGCCCCAGCTCCCAAACGGGCTGACGGGCCAGTATATCCAGGTTTCTCCCGGTACAGCCGTGAATCCAGCGGGCGTTGGTCATCTGAAGCATTCCTGCCGCCACAGCCGTATAGTGCCTGCGGATCTCATCGGATACAGGCCCCAGCACAATCGTCCTGGTCACATCCGTGGTACCTCCCAGGTACTGTCCCCCGGAATCCACCAAAAGCATTCCTTCTGGCTTCAGCACCGCACAGCTGTCAGGTGTGGCTTCGTAATGCATCATAGCCGCATTTTCCCCGTAACCGGCGATGGTGGGAAAGGACAAATCCAAAAATTCCGGAATCTGACGGCGCAGCATTTCCAGGTGGTCCGCCGCCGTCACCTCCGTGATCTCTATCTTGCCGATATTGGTCTTTAACCAATAAATAAACCTGGTGAGCGCCACGCTGTCCTTCAGATAAATATCTTCCATATGGGCCAGCTCCACAGGATTTTTCACCGCCTTCAGCAGCTCTGTGGGATTCTTTTTCTCCACCACTGTCTGCCTTCCGGACAGGATCCGATAAAGGGCATAACTGCACTGACGCTGATCCGCCATAACCTTACGTCCCTCCGGCAAGGTCTTCAGATAATCCGTCACGGTATCATACTCTTCCACCTTAACACCCTTGGCGGCAAGAGAAGCCGCGGCAGTGTCCTCCAGAACGGCCTTCTGGATAAACAGCACTGTCTCTTCCCGGGAAAGATATGCGTAGGACATAGCCACCGGATTGCATTCCACGTCACAGCCTCTGATATTGAAAAGCCACATGAGATCATCCAGCTTTGTAAGAAACAGGCTGTCCGCACCTTCCTTCTCAACCTTCTCCAGCGTCTCCCCCAGCTTTTCCTCTACGCTTTTACCGGCCAGGGCCTCATCCAGCATCCACACTCTGCCTGCGGGAAAAGCCGGTCTGTCCGTCCATATGGTTTCCGCCAGATCCTTTTCAAACAAAAAACTTACTTCCTTACCGGCCAGCTTTTTTTCCAGCTTTTTCCCCTCTGAAGCGGACACAACTCTTCCGTCAAATCCAAGAGTCTGCCCCTGCTTCATATTTTGGCTGAGAAATTCGTCCATGTCCGGGACACCCTCGTCCTGCATACGGAACAGTGCGATTCCTGTGCCCTGAAGCTCTTTCTCGGCCTGGATAAAATAGCGTCCGTCCGTCCAGAGTCCGGCGCCGTCCTGCCATACCAGCAGCGTTCCGTTGGAACCGGAAAAATGAGAGAAATATTCTCTCACCATAAAATAATCATTTACATATTCCGAATTATGAAAATCGGCAGTGGGAATCATATAATAGTCGATTCCCTCCGCCTGCATTCGTTCTCTCAGTTTTGTAAGTCTGCCGCAGATCACCGCATTTTCCATATCCCGTACCCTTCCTTCCAAATCCTTATTATTCACGGATTCGCCGCAAATAGTAACATGATGCACTGTGCTGCCCGGCGTTTTTATGCAAACAGCGCACAAAAACGCCTCGCGGAACCGCCGTTTAATAATCTCCTTTTACACTCTGCCCTCTGCAAAGTCCCACCGCTCTGGATGTACCGATACGGTCACAGCCCAGGGAAATAAACATCTCCAAATCCTCCAGAGTGGAAATTCCTCCTGCGGCCTTGATTCTGACCTGAGGACCGATATATTTGCGGAACAGCTCCACGTCCTCTCTTACGGCGCCGCCGGTTCCGAAGCCTGTGGAGGTCTTGATGTAATCCGCTCCCGCATTTGTCACAGCCCTGCACATGGCAATCTTTTCCTCCTGTGTCAGGTAGCAGGCCTCGATAATCACCTTCAGAATATGGTCTCCGCAGACGCCTTTAAGGGTGCGGATCTCCTGCTCCACCTTGTCAAAATCCCCGTTCTTTACATCGCTGATATTGACCACCATGTCAATCTCATTGCAGCCCTCCGCCAGGGCCTGCCTGATCTCCGCAGCCTTGGCCTCCGTCACGCTGTAGCCTAAGGGGAACCCGATCACCGTGCAGATATTAACCTTATCCCCATATGTATCATGAATCCGCTTTACATAACAGGGCGGCACGCAGACACTGGCGGTATGAAACTCCACCGCCTCGTCGCACAGGCTCACAATGTCCTCCCATGTGGCAAAAGCCTTCAGCTGGGTATGATCCACTCTGCTCAACATTTCTTCCGTTGTCATAAGCTCTTTCCCTCCAGCAAAAATTTTCTTACCGTATCCTTCATCTGATCCGCATCGCACTCTGACCGGTGGATTACGGGTGCATTACGAATTTCCTCCACAGCACGGGGAACCTCCACATTGGCCAGGGACGACAGCCGGTCCACCAGGGCAAAATCGTCCATATCCTGACATTTTCCGTCAATGGCCTCCATAACGCTCCGGGTAAACTTAAAAGGACTGGCCGTGGAAGCAATTATGGTTTTTTCTCTGTCCCCTGTCTGGGCCGTATACTTTTGGTAAACCGCAGAGGCTACCGCCGTATGGGTATCCACTACATAACCGCAGGACTCATAAAGCCGCCGGATCTCTTCCGCCGTCTCACCTTCGTCTGCATAATTCCCGTAGAAATCCTCCAGTGCCGCTCTCATTTCCTCTGTGATTTCATAGCTTCCCCGGCTGACCAGCGTCTCCATCAGCTCTCTGTTTTTCTGGGAATCATCCCCTGCTATATGATAAATCAGCCGCTCCAGATTGCTGGAAACCAGAATATCCATGGACGGCGAACTGGTCAATATAAACTCCCTGTTTCTGTCATAAGTACCGGTGCGGAAAAAGTCATAAAGCACTTTATTTTCATTGGATGCACATATCAGCTTTCCCAGGGGAAGTCCCATCCGCTTCGCATAATAGGCCGCGAGAATATTGCCGAAATTGCCGGTGGGCACCACAGCATTCACTGTGTCTCCCTCTTCGATCCGCCCTTCCGCCAACAGCCGGGCGCAGGCGTAAACGTAATAACAGATCTGGGGGATCAGCCGTCCGATATTGATGGAATTGGCCGAAGAAAACTGAAATCCCTGCTCAGCCAGCTCCTCCGCCAGTTCCCTGTCAGAGAATATCCTTTTTACGCCGGTCTGGGCATCGTCAAAATTACCGTGAATACCCACCACACAGGTATTGTCCCCGGTCTGGGTCACCATCTGCTTTTCCTGGATCGGGCTGACGCCGCCCTTGGGGTAAAAGACCATGATCCTGGTGCCCTCCACCCCGGCAAAGCCTGCCAGAGCCGCTTTTCCGGTATCACCGGAGGTGGCCGTCAGGATAACGATCTCATTTTTAACATTATTCTTTCTGGCGGAAGTAATCATCAGATGGGGCAGAATAGACAAAGCCATATCCTTAAAAGCAATGGTAGGGCCATGGAACAGCTCCAGATAGTAAGCGCCCCCCGCCTCTGCCAGCGGAACCACTGCCTCCGTGTCGAACTTGGAATCATAAGCCTTTTCAATACAGCTCTTTAACTCTTCCTCCGAAAAATCCGTAAAGAAAAGCTTCATCACCTCATAAGCGGTCTCCTGATAGGTCATCTGCGACAGCTCTTTCAAACTTTTGTCCATTTCAGGAATACGCTCCGGCACAAACAGCCCTCCGTCATCGGCCAGCCCCTTTAATATAGCCTCCGATGCCCGCACAGGCTTTTCGCCGCTCCGCGTGCTTTTATACAATATTTCCATGGCAGCTCCCTCTGTATTTTTCTGTATTTTTTCTGCATTTCTTCTGTGGTGTTTCAGTATAGCACACTTTTTTTCACGGTGCAAGTCACTTGAAAAATTCATGTCCTCCATGCTGAAACAGAAAAGTCAGCTTCTCGTCAAACCATCTCATATTGCTGTCGGAAGCATACCTCCTGGAAGCAAAATACAGCGCTCCCTGGGAAATATCTTCCCCCTTCAGAGCACGTTCCACCGCCGAGACAGTGGTCTCACTGACCTTTACCCTGTAATAACTCCCGCTGGCTACCGGAGAAAACTGGGTCACACCTTTTCCCCGCTGGAATACCACATCCGGCACCGTATCGGGAAACAAATCGCTGACCACCCGGTTCAGCACCACATTGGCTACCAGAAGCCTTCCGTCCTCATCCTCGCTTCCCGCCTCCGCCTCCACGATCCGCAGCAGCACCTCTCGATCTTCCTCGGACAGATTCCAGACATCTGCCGGCTCCATCATCTGATAGTCCACCACACGCTGTCCTGAAACGGACACCTGTACCTCCCCGATTCCCAGCGTCATATAGAAGTCAGTCCAATCCAGCGCACTTTTCCCGGCCTCCTGTATGAATCCGGAAGCCATGGAATGCCCCTCTTCCATGGAATGCCCCTCTTCCATGGAATGCCCCTCTTCCATGGAGTCCTCCTTTTCCATCAGATCCTCCAGATCCAGACGCAGCTGTTCCATCGGCTGGGCGGTCAGCCTTGCGGCCTCCGCCCCCCTTACACACGCAAATCCCAATAGCAAAATCATATTTCCCAGCAACAGCAAGCCTATGGCTTTTTTATACATGATTTTTATCCTTTCCCGCAACACAGAATCTTCCGACGCCACCCCGCTATATCTGCGCAGCTGTTAATCGCGCCGCCGTGAGCAGTAACATAATCCGCACGAATTATGTCTTGGGCACATTTTACATAAGCAGGCTTCCCAACGAAAAATGAAAACCAGCGGTACAAGCCTGTGAATAGTAACAGTATATGAACCTGAGCTGAAAAATATTTCCAAAATATTGTGTTGTAAGGAAAAATGATGGTATACTAATTCTGATGACGCGCCGTGAACACATAAGCAGAAAGGATATGCTCTCCTTGGAAGACAATAAAAAGCAAAGCCCCAAAAAACAGACCGGAAAAAATCCTCCTTCCCTCAAGGGTGTGTTCACCGCCCTCCGGAAAAATGGAGAAGTCTATTTCCGCTCTTCTCTCACCGAAAGAGGAAAACATATCAGTCTGGGAGGATTTTCCACGCCGGAAGACGCCCATGCCGCCTACAGGGAGGGCCGACGAGTCCTGTCCGATGCCTCCTGCCTTCCGGAAAACTATCCTGATTCCTCTCCTCTGCCTTTTGAAAAGTGGGTCAGTCTGGCCAATTTCCGGGACAACGGCATCTATTTCGGCACTCCCATCTATATGGGGCAGAAAATGTTTTATTACTATCTTTCTCCCGTCCGGGTACTGAAATTTGATCTGGATGACCTTTTCTACTACTCCTCCCACAAAATCATGTGCCGGGGAAACCACTACTTTGTGGCAGACTACGGGCTCCAGGTCAGCATCGCCTCCCGTTACGGCATAAAGCCCTTCGCCCGAGAAGACCGGGACTTTCGCTTTATCAACGGAGATCCCACGGATTTCCGCCGGGAAAATCTTCTGATCCTGAATACCTACCACGGCGTAACTATAGAACAAAAAAACGGACAGCCCATTTACGCTGTCCGCATTCATATAAAAGGAAATTATCTGGTAGGCCGCTATTCCAGCCAGCTGGAAGCCGCCATTGCCTACAATAAGGCCATTGATATTCTGAAAAAAAACGGCGTTGCAAAAGGATTTACTGCCAATTACATTGAAGGGCTTTCACCCAGCAAATACGCCGAAATATATACCGGCCTGCAAATCTCTCCCAAGCTTACCGCCTACAGACCATAAGGAAGATACAAAATGCTTCACTTCTCCGAGTAATCAATAAAGCTGATATTCATATTTACCGCCCCCGCGATTCCGTCTACAGAGCCCTGGGTGCTGTACTGCCACATGGTAAACTGATAGGGATAGTCGGGGACATCCGTGAGCTGGGAAAGCCACACATCGTAAGCCGTCAGCTTGGACATATCTATCTCCTTTATCAGCCATTCCTTATTGCCGTACAGCATGGTCTTGTAACCTGCGGCGGCGATGGTATCCAGAAAAGCCTTTGCAATGGCGGTCTTGTCAGCCTTGCTCAGAGAGTCAATCCGGGCTTGGTCATTTTCGATAAACTCCATATCAAAGGCTATGGGATAGGAAATCTGATATTCTCCCAGATTCTCCAGAACCATATTGGCTTCCTCCACAGCCTCCTCCTTGGTAATCGCCTGGGAGAAGAAATATACTCCCACCTCCAGCCCCGCATCGGTGGCCCTTTTTAAATTGTCATTAAAATAATCGTCCACGATCAGCTGACCCGTGCCGTAGCCTCTGGCTCCCGCCCGAAGCATCACAAAATTAATTCCCGATTTTTTTACCTTCACAAAGTCCACATAATCCTGTACCTTGGAGATATCCACGCCCACATAAGAGGTCTGCCTGCCGTCCACATAATATTTCATCAGATCGGACTGACAGACCAGCCTGGTAAAGTCATACTCATGCTTGGGCAGATAAGGGCTGATCAGCACCCATTCCTCCTTGCCGTTGGAATACTGCACCAACGTGTGCTTTCCGTCGGTGGCCGGATCGTTCTCAACCGCCTCCTGGGGCGGCGGAGTCTCCTCCGAGGGCTCCTCCGGCTCCTTGGGCGGGTATTTATCCCAAAAATCCAGGTCCTCCGGCAGGAGAGTGCTTCCCGTCAGCAGTTCATCCACATCCGGCGCCAAAACTACGGGAGAAGAACCCTGCACCTCTTCGCTGGCAAGCTGGTCCCGGAGGCTGCCGTTTTTAGTATCGTTATTCATCATCAGAACCATGATCAGTATGGCTCCCACAAACGCAGTCACAGCCACAATGGTCATGATCACGGTGGGGGTCATGCTGGAATGATCATCATAGTCTTCCGGTAATCTCATGCTTATACTCCTTATCCCTGATGCCGTGTCCCGCCGGCGGTCCCACCGATCTCAACAATGGCCTTCTTGGGGCATTTTTCTGCACAGGCTCCGCATCCCACACACTTTTCCTGATCAATCACCGCGTGGAAATCCGCCACGGCCACAGCCTGGCTGGGACAATTTTTGACACAAATGCCGCAGCCGATACAGCCTGTTTTACAGGCTTTCATGGTCACAGGCCCTTTGTCCGCAGAACTGCAGGCTACTGCTATCCTTGCGCTGTAGGGAATCAGGGAAATCAAATGCCTGGGGCAGGCTGCCACACATTTTCCGCAGGCCTTGCAGGCTTCCCGATCCACCACGGCCACACCGTTCTCCACATGAATGGCGTCAAAGGGACAGGCAGCCACACAGCTTCCAAAGCCCAGACAGCCGCTGCTGCAGGATTTGGGCCCGCCGCCTGGCACAAAGCCCATGATCCGGCAATCTCTGGCGCCGCTGTATTCATAGTCGGTATTCGCCTTGTCACAGTCTCCCTGACAGGCAACGAAGGCCGTCATTCTCTCCTGCTCTTTTGCTTCCACCCCCATAATGGCGGCAATTTTTTTCCCCACCGGCTCTCCGCCCACAGGACAGGCATTCACCTGCGCCTCTCCTTTGGCAATGGCCGCTGCCAGACCCGAACATCCCGCGTAGCCGCAGCCTCCGCAGTTATTGCCGGGCAGAGCCGCCAGCACGGCTTCCTCCTTTTCATCTGTCTCCACCTGGAATCGAATTCCGGCTGCTCCCAGGAACAGACCTACAAAAATGCCAACCACACCCACTACAGCCGCAGCCGTAAATATTCCTGTTACACTCATTGTCCGTCTCCCTCCTACAGCAGTCCGGCGAATCCGCAGAAGGCAATGGCCATCAGTCCTGCAGTCAGCAGCACCGTGGGCATTCCCCGAAAGGATTCGGGTATATCATTATGTTCCATCTTTTCCCTGAGCCCTGCCAGAATCACGATGGCGATGGTAAATCCCACCGCTGTGGCAAAGCCGTTGACGGTTCCCGTCAGGATCCCGTATTCGGCCTGCTCATTGTTGATGGCCACTCCCAGCACCGCACAGTTGGTGGTGATCAGCGGCAGATACACTCCCAACGCCTTATACAGAGAGGGCATTGCCTTGCGCAGAAACATTTCCACAAACTGTACCAGCGCCGCGATGACCAGGATAAACACGATCGTATCCAGATACTGTACCTGAAACCGGATCAGCACATATTGATTTATGACGCCTGCCACCGCGCTGGCCAGGGTTATGACAAAGATAACCGCCGTGCCCATGCCAGCCGCCGTCTTTACCTTCCGGGAAACACCCAGAAAGGGACAAAGGCCTAAAAACTGACTCAGGACCACATTGCTCACCAGAGAGGAGCTGATCAAAATGACAAGCAGTTCTTTTACACCTTCCATTTAAATTCCCCCCTTATCCAAATCTACAACCTCAAGCTCTTCTGCTTTGGCTCTGGCGCGCATGGAGGATCCCACCGTAAGCTCTTCCTCATCGAGAGCCTCCTGCTTTGCCGCCTGCCCGTCGTAAAACCGTCTGGTACATCCTTTATCGGAGCAGTTCATGCAGTCCTCGCTGCAGCCCGAACCAATTTTCTCATAGGGTTTACCTGCTTTCTTTCTTCTGTTTTTCACACAGTTCTGCAGGGCCACCAGCGCCGCCAGCACAAAGAAGGCACCCGGAGCCTGGGCAAAGATCCGCACCGGCTCAAAGGAATCCGGCATCACCGCCAGCCCGAAAAGCTTACCCGCTCCCAGCAGCTCCCGAAAAGCCCCGATACAGGTCAGGGCAAAGGAAAAGCCCAGCCCCATGCCGATTCCGTCAAACAAAGAAGGGATGGGAGGATTGGAATAGGCATAGCTCTCCGCCCGGCCCAGAATGATACAGTTTACTACAATCAAAGGGATATATACTCCCAGAGATTTATTCAGTGAAGGCAGATATCCCTCCAGCAGCAGCTGCACCGCCGTCACAAAGGACGCAATAATCACAATGAAGGCCGGAATACGCACTCTGTTGGGAATGATCTTTCTCAGCAAGGAGATAAACAGATTGCTCAGCGCCAGAACCGCCATAGTGGTCAGCCCCATACCCAGACCATTCATGGCCGAGGTGGTCACCGCCAGTGTGGGACACATGCCCAGCATAAGCACAAAGGTAGGGTTTTCTTTTACCAGACCGTTATAAATTCTCTCTCCCGCTTTATTCATTGACAGCACCTCCCTCCAGCAGCTCCCGGGCCGCGCTCAGTCCCCCGTTGACCGCATTGACCACGGCACGGGTGGTAATGGTGGCGCTGGTAATGGCATCCACCTCATTGCTGCCCTCCGTCGCGCCTGTTTTAGTAAAGACAAATTGATCTACATTTCTGTCAGCAAACTGAGGCACCAGCACATTGGGCGCTTCCATTCCCAGTCCCGGCGTCTCGGAAATATCCAGAATGGACACTCCTTTCACCGTTCCGTCCACATCCACTCCCACATACAGCACAATTGTGCCGCCATAGCCCTTTTTAGAAGTGGATTCCACCACATATCCCAGGAATACGCCATCCTGAGAAGAAGCCTTAAAGACGGTTCCAATCTCCACATTATTCTCCGTCAGTCCGGCTGCCAGTTCACTTCCCGGCGTATATTCCAGCGCCTCAAAGGCAAGCTCCCCCTGTCCGGGAAAAGCCGCCATGCAGGCCTCCTGAATGGCCTTCTCCTGCTGGATCCTTCTGGGCTCCTTCGTGAGCTCGTAAATAAGCCCCAGAACCAGGCCGGCAAGCAGCGTGATGGCAAACAGGATCCCTGCCTCCTTCAGCATGGTTTTCACATTATGTTCATTTTTCACGGCCCTTACCTCCCCTCTGCCAGCCAAAAGCCACAGGCCTTGTAAATTTTTCGATCAGCGGCACCAGAAGGTTCCCCAGAAGGATGGCGTAGGAAACGCCTTCCGCACCGGGTCCGAAGCACCGGAATATCCCCGTGAGCAGTCCCAGAATAATACCGAATATGTATTGTCCTCGAAGGGTGATGGGTCTGGTGACATAATCCGTCGCCATAAAGAAGGCTCCCAGCATGAGACCCCCTCCTGCCAGCTGGGCCGAAAGATACGCCGGATCAAATCCCCTTCCTCCGAATAATCCCGTAAACAGCGCGAAGGTTACCAGATAACTTCCGGGAATTCTCAGGTCAATGACTCCCAGCAGAATCAAAAAACATGCCCCTATGGCTAATGCTATGACGGAGGTCTCTCCGATAGTACCCGCCGTGCGCCCGATCACCATATCCAGCACATTCACCTGCTCTCCCGCCTTCAAAGCCGCCAGCGGCGTAGCCCCCGTGTAAGCGTCACAGGCAAAAGCGGTCATAGCCTTGGGAAAGGAAATCAGCAGAAAGCATCTGGCGGCCAGCGCCGGATTGCAGAAATTCTGTCCCAGTCCTCCGAAAAGCATTTTTACTACAAGTATGGCAAACACTCCTCCCAATGCCGCCATCCACAGCGGAATGGAAACCGGAAGGTTCAGGGCCAGAAGCAGCCCTGTAACTACTGCCGAAAGATCCGTAATTGTCATTTTCTTTCGATACAGGCCATAGAGAAACTCTGTCAGTACGGTGCTTCCCATGGTCACCAGCAGCACGGCCAGGGCCCGGGGACCAAAATTATAAATCCCGAATCCGGCGGCAGGCATCAGTGCGATCACCACAGCCAGCATGATGCCGTTGGTAGTAACCTTGGACCGGATATGGGGATTGGATGAAACCTTAAATAAATCGCTCACTTTTCTACCTCCCTGCTACTTCTTTCTCTTAGCCAGCTGGAGCTTCCGCATGGATTTGATCTCCTGGGTCAGCGGACGTCTGGCCGGACAGATGAAGCTGCAGCATCCGCACTCACAGCACTCCATCCCATGATTTTCCAGAAAAGCTTCCTCTTCAAAGTGCTCCGCATAATCTGCCAGTCTGCTGGGAATCACCCTCCCCGGGCAGACCTCCACGCAGCGCCCACAGTTGATACAGGGCCCCGGCTCCATGGCCGAGACGTCATCCCGGGTCAGGCCCAAAAGCGCCGTGGATGTTTTTGTGACCGGCACATTCAGATCAAACATGGCCACCCCCATCATGGGTCCGCCGCAGATAATCTTCTCCGGTTTGGTTCGGAACCCCCCGGCAGCGTCCAAAAGCTCCTGATAGCTGGACCCGGTACGCACTCTATAATTCCTGGGTTTGGCCACGGCGTCCCCGGTTACCGTCACAATTCTCTCAATCAGAGGCCGCCCCTCCATAACCGCTCTGTATACCGCCACCATGGTATCCACATTGTTGACGATGCAGCCCACATCGGCAGGCAGCATGGTAGAGTTGATCCTTCTGCCGGTAGTGGCATAAATCAGCTGACGCTCACCACCCTGGGGATATTTGGTCTTCAGGGCCTTTACGCTGATTCTGGCTTCCCCCCTGGTCAGCTGCTTCAGCAGGGCGATGCAGTCCGGCTTATTGTCCTCCACCGCCAGAATTCCCTGAGCATTTTCAAAGAGCCCCAGTATGATCCGCAGACCTCCGATAAGCTTTTCCGGCTCCTCCAGCATTCTGCGGTAATCCGAAGTCAGATAGGGCTCACACTCCGCACAGTTGGCAATGACATAATCGATCTTTTTCGGGTCCTTGGGCGACAGCTTCACATGAGTAGGAAAACCCGCGCCTCCCATTCCCACGATTCCGGCTTCCCGGATCACATCGATGATCTCCTCCCGGCTCATTTTTTCTAGAGGAGCCTGGGGGTAAAAGCCGATCTCTTCATACAGCCCGTCGTTTTCCACCACGATACTCATGAGAAGGTCACCTGCGGCCACTCTCCTGGGCTCGATAGTCTTTACCGTTCCCGACACGGAAGCATAAACGGGAGCCGATACGAAACCGCCCGCCTCGGCGATTTTTTGTCCGGCCAGCACCCTGTCTCCCTTTGCTACGATAGCCTTGGCAGGAGCGCCTATGTGCTGGGACAGCGGATACACCATTTCCCCCCTGGGAAGAAAGTCCTGGATCGGTTTGTCCTTGGACATGTCCTTGCCGTCATAAGGATGTATTCCGCCTGTAAATGTCAGCTTTGCCATACTTTTAACGTCCTTTCCTTTTCCGATTGCTTGGAACTGCGATATTCTGTCGAACGCCGCAGAACTCTCTCAGATAAATATACTATTTTTTTGCAAAAAATACTACAGTATTTTTTTGACATGTGGTAAAATTATGTTGTTACAGTTCACACGTCAACGGAGGCCCCTATGAGAATATCAGAGGAAACACTGGATAATTTTTCGATTTCCTACCCCCTGGACAGGCTTGCGCCGCTGGAGCGCATCCTCTTTTTTGATATCGAGACCACCGGCTTTACGGCCCGTTCCTCCTATCTCTATCTGATCGGCTGCGCCTATTACCGGGCCGGCAAATGGCAGACCATACAGTGGATGGCCGAAAATTACAGCCAGGAGACCGAAATTCTGAAGGCTTTTTTTGAATTCTCAAAAATGTACCGGTGTCTGATCCACTTTAACGGAAATAACTTTGACCTTCCCTTTATCATCCAGAAATGCCAGCAGCTGGCCCTTCCTTATACCTTTGAACATTTGGAGGGAATCGACCTGTATAAACGGGTCTCGCCCTATAAGTTCTTTCTGCGGCTTCCCAACTGCAAACAGAAAACCCTGGAGCAGTTCCTGGGACTGGAACGCAAGGATGTTTTTTCCGGCGTAGAGCTGATCGGCATATATCATAATTATGTAAAAAACCCTTCCGAATTCTCGGAAAGCGCTTTGATCCTGCACAATGCCGACGACCTGAAGGGCATGCTGGAGATCCTGCCCATACTGGCGTATTACGACCTGTTCAATCAACCGGTAAAGGCCAGGAAAGCCCAGGCCAACTACTTCCGGGATATGAGCGGAAACCGGCGGCGGGAGCTGATACTCACACTGTCCCTGGATACTCCTCTTCCCAAGGCTGTGTCCTTTTCGGCACAGGGCTGCTATTTCCGGGGCGAAGGTGCCGCAGCCTCGCTGAAGATTCCCATCTATGAGGAAGAGCTGAAATACTTTTATTCCAATTACCGGGATTATTATTATCTGCCCGATGAAGACATTGCGCTTCACAAATCCGTGGCCGGTTTTGTGGACAAGGCCTACCGCCTCCCTGCCTCTGCCGCCAACTGCTACACCAGAAAGGCCGCAAGCTATCTCCCCCAGTGGGACATCCTTTTTGAGCCCTTCTTCAAAAGAGATTATAAAAGCAGGGAACTCTTTTTTGAGCTTACAGATGAATTAAAGAGAGACCGACAGGCATTTTCCACCTATGCCTCCCATGTGCTGGCTATGATGGCCTCAACCTATTAAGTCAAAAGGAAAACACTTCCAAAAAAAGAGGAACCCTGACCGGGTTCCTCTTTTGATATGCAGTCCTATGGTTTCTGGTAAAAGAACGAATTCTTACGATCAAACCCGATTTCCTTGTAATTGATAATCTGCTCTGTACTTCCGATAAAAAGAATACCCCCCTTAGCCAGGGACCGGAAATACTTGCGGAATACTTCGTCTTTGGCTTCCTCTGTAAAGTAAATCAGCACATTGCGGCAGACAATGAAATGATAATCCGTAGGATACTGATCCTTCAGAAGGTTATGCTCCTTGAATTCCACTCTGGCTTTAATTTCATCAGCGATCTTGTAGGAAGGTCCCACCTGAGTAAAATACTTCTTCTTCAGATCCTCGGGAACCGCTTCAATGCTCTTAGCAGTATACAGACCCATCTTTGCCTTGGCAATCACAGTCTTATCCAGGTCTGTGGCAAATATCTTTATATTGCTCAGCGGCACATGCCGGGACAGGGCCATCACAAGAGAATAGGGCTCATCCCCTGTAGAACAGGCGGCGCTCCATACCTTCAGATTCTTTCCGAACTTTTTGATCAGCTCAGGAATCACCTGTTCATCCATCAGCTTCCACTGATCCGGATTCCGGTAAAATTCAGACACATTGATGGTTATGTAATTTACAAACTCATCAAACAGCGCCTTATCGGTCTTCAGCCCCTGTACATACTTGTCATAACCCACAATTTTATGCTTGGTGATCAGCGTATCGATCCGGCGCTTCATCTGCTTTTCCTTATAGGAATTCAGGTCAATCGCCGTCAGCGCCAAAATCTCTTTTTTAAAGTATTCGTAATCAAATGCCATGACACCATACCCTCCTGCCCCTAATATTTTATGTATCATAACAGTCCACTCAGACCAAGAAAACAATGAAAAACCATGCTGGCACGATTTCTCACTGTTTTCCCTGTCCATCGAAACGCATTACGCCCTCTGCGCACCGCGCATCAAATTCGTTACCATATATCCCATCTTGCAGTAAACTGCAGACCTCTTTACTGCTCTCCGTCCTCTTCCTGAGCAGCGATCACAGCGTCGATATCCACCGAAACCTCATCTCCTTCCGGCTCTGCGGAGGCTTCCGCAGCAAACATAGCCTTGATGCTCAGAGATATCTTCTTGTCCTCCTCATTAAAGTCCACGATCTTTGCGGTCACTTCCTCGCCTACACTGAGCGCATCAGCAGGCTTCTCCACATGCTCTCTGGAAATCTGAGAAACATGCAGCAGGGCATCCACTCCCGGCTCCAGCTCAACAAACGCTCCGAAGTCGGTCATTCTCGCCACTTTACCCGTTACCACATTGCCCACCGCATACTTGCTGGCGGCATCCCTCCAGGGGTTGGCATCCTCAAACTTCAGAGACAGCGCAATCTTGCTTCCGTTGATCTCCTTGATCAGCACCTTCAGCTGGTCGCCTACCCGGAACACCTTTTTAGGATGCTCCACTCGTCCCCAGGACATCTCGGAAATATGAAGCAGTCCGTCTGCTCCGCCCAGGTCTACAAAAGCACCGAAGTCGGTGACATTCTTCACAACGCCGTCCACTACATCCCCTTCATGGATCCTCTCGAAAAGCTGCCTCTGGAGCTCGGCCTTTCTCTCGGTAATCAACTGTCTGCGGTCACCGATATATCTCCTCCTCTTGGGGTTGTACTCGCTGATCACAAACTCGATCTCCTGTCCCGCATACTTGTTCAGGTCTCTCTCATAAGTGTCGGACACCAGGCTGGCGGGAATAAAGATCCTCACCTCATCCAGAACCACACTCAAGCCGCCCTCCAGTACCTGGGTAACCACTCCCTTGAGCACCTCTCTGCTGTTATACGCTTCCTCGATTCTCTTGTTGCCTCTGTCGGCGGCAAGGCGCTTATAGGTAAGCACAACCTGTCCCTCGCCGTCATTTACCTTCAGGACCTTCACCTCCATGGTGTCGCCGGGCTTTACCACCTGCGTCAGGTCAATGCTGGAATCATTGGTATACTCATTTTTCGTGAGGATACCGTCTGACTTATATCCGATGTTCAATACGATCTCATCTGACTTGACATCGATGACTGTACCTTCGACTACCTCTCCTGAATGTATTGTTTTGATAGAATCTTCCAACATTTGTTCAAAAGTTAATTCTGACATAATTTTGAACCTCCTCGATTAATTTATTTGGGGTGGAAGCCCCCGCTGTAATACCCACCAGTCGAACAGCTTTAGGTAAGTCTAAATGCAAGTCATCCAGTGTCTGTATAAAATAGGAATGAGCACACTCTTCCTTGCAGATCTCAAACAGCTTTTTTGTGTTGGAGCTGTGCTTTCCTCCTATTACGATCATAACGTCAGCTTCCTCCGCAAGAGCCCTTGCAGAGCGCTGCCGTTCTTCCGTTGCGCTACAGATAGTATTCACAACATAAACATTGTAACCTTTTTTTTCAAAAATTTCAACTATAGAATGAAATTTATTGTAGTTAAATGTCGTTTGCGCAACCAGGCACAATTTCCGATCTCCGGAAGGGACAAATTTTTCAGCGTCCCCGGGTTCCTCCAGCACCGTCACAGGCCCTTTGCACCAGCCTACAATCCCCTCCACCTCAGGATGTCCCGGGTTGCCTGCCACCAGAATATGGCTGCCCCGGAGGCTCTCCTCCTCCACAATCCTGTGGATACGCTTCACAAACGGACATGTGGCGTCGATACACTCCATTCCCCCTTCGGCGGCAATACGGTATATCTCCTTCGGCACACCATGAGCGCGGATGACCACGGTTCCCTCCGACAAAGCCTCCAGCTCCTCCCTGGACTCCAGTACACGGACACCCTGGGCAGCCAGCTCTCTCACCACTTCCTCACTATGAACGATGGGACCGTAGGTATATATAGTTTTTCCAGTTTTCACCTGTTCATACACGGTATCCACCGCCCGCCTGACGCCGAAGCAGAAACCCGCGTATTCTGCCAGTCTTGTCTCCATCAGCCTGTTCCTCTCTGATCATTCATTCCGACCCGGGATGCCTTTCCCGGCACAGCCTGACCACTTCGGCAATAACTTCATCTGCCGTCATCTTTGAGGTATCCACCGTCACGGCGTCTTCCGCCCTCTTCAGAGGAGAAACCTCCCTGTGCATATCCCGATAGTCTCTCTCCTCGATATCGGCCCGGATCTTTTCCAGATCGCAGACCTCTCCCCTGGCTGCCAACTCATCAAACCTGCGTCTTGCCCGGACCAGGCTGTCTGCAGTGAGATATATTTTGAGCTGGGCCCCCGGCAGTACACAGGTCCCAATGTCCCTTCCGTCCATAATACAGTCGTTCCCGGCTGCAAGACTTCGCTGAAGCTCCAGAAGCTTCTCCCGCACTTCGGGAATGGAGCTGACCACTGAAGCCGCGTTGCCCGTCTCCTCCGTGCGCAGAAGCCCATTTACATTCTCTCCATTCAGATAAACCACCTGAATATCACCATCATAGCCGATGGTGATATGAGCCTCCCGGCACTTTTCAATGATCTCCTCCCGGTTCTGCAGATCCACTGCCTGACGGAGCATAAAAAGCGCCATAGCCCGGTACATGGCTCCCGTGTCTACATAGATCAGTTTTTCTTTTTTTGCCACCGCCTTCGCAATGGTGCTCTTTCCCGCACCGGCGGGCCCGTCTATCGCAATATTATAGCTCATATTCCTATCCTTTCATCAAAAGTCCCCGCCAGATGTCCTGTGGACCAGGCGATCTGCAGGTTAAAGCCTCCTGTCAGCGCATCCAGATCCAGAACCTCCCCGGCAAAATACAGTCCTCTCACTTTTTTTGACTCCATGGTGGAGGGATCCACCTCCTGCACGGATACCCCGCCCTTTGTGATCACTGCCTCTTCGAAGCCCCCCGGTCCTTCCACCGTAAGGGAAAGTCCTTTTATCAGCTCCACGAAAGACCTGCGTTCCTCCCGGGTGATCTCGTTTACCTTCTTCTCCGGCAAAATACCTGACAGCTCCACCATCACAGGGATCAGCTTCGCAGGAAAAAGGCCTGACAGAGCATTCTTAAACTGCTTATTCTGATTTTCCTCAAAATCCCTGAGCAGACGCCGATCCAGCGTCTCCCGGTCCAAGGCCGGTTTCAGATCCAGGCGCAAGAGAACATTCTTCTCCTTTGCAGGTTTGTAAAAGCTGCTGGCGGACAGAATCAGAGGACCGCTGACTCCCGTGTGGGTAAACAGCATTTCCCCAAAGCCTTCATAGACCCTTTTGCCGCCGCAGTTAAGCTCCAGAGACACATTTTTCAGAGAAAGCCCCGCAAGCCGCCCGCACCAGGCTTCTCTGATCCGGAAGGGCACCAGCGCGGGAGTGCATTCTGTCACCAGATGCCCACAGCCACGGGCAAACCTGTATCCGTCTCCGGTGGAGCCGGTGGAGGGATAGGACAGGCCTCCCGTACAGACAATCACCCGATCCGCCGAAAGCTCCCGCCCGTCCGAAAGCTTCACTCCCCGGATCCGGGCAGCAGCCTTTTGCTTCTCCTTTTTTCCGCCCCGCTCCCGGACTTTGGATGGCCTGTCCTGCGTCTTCGGCGCTTCTGTCTCCAGCGTTTCTGTCTCCAGAGCTTCCGTGACCAGAGCTTCCGTGACCAGCTCCTTTGCCTCTGTTCCCAGCAGAATTTCCACTCCGCGTTTTTTCAGCTCCCTTCCAAAGGCGGCGATCACATCCGAAGAATGATCCGACACGGGAAAAACCCGGTCTCCCCTTTCCGTCTTCAAAGGGCATCCCGCCCGGACCAGCCATTCCATAACGGCTTGATTGTCAAAGCTATGATATGCGCTGTATAAAAATTTGCCGTTGGTACAGACGTTGGCAAAAAAGGTTTCCGGCCCTGCGGCATTGGTCACATTACAGCGGCCTTTTCCGGTGATAAACAGCTTTTTCCCAAGCTTTTCGTTCTTTTCCAACAGCAGAACACGGGCTCCGCTCTCCGCCGCAGACACAGCGGCCATCATTCCTGCGGCGCCGCCCCCGATAACAATCACTCTCTTCATTCCGGTTCCCTTCTCAAAGAATAATTCAGGATCGGTTCATCATCAATAAAATTGATCTCATCATTCAGATAGACCTGATAATTATTCCAGGTTTCCTCCAGCATTTCAAGGTTTTTCTGCACCTCCCGGGGACACCTCAGACACAGCGCCACCACCAGAGCGTTAATCACGCTTAAGGGCGCCACCAGGGAATCCACAATAGACACCATATCACTTCTGGCCAGCAGGTGGCAGGAGGAATACAGGTTCATGGGCGAATTTACGGAATCTGTTACCGCAATCACCCGGGCGTTTCTGTCGCTGGCAAATTCCATGGCCTTTAAGGTTCTCATAGAATACCGGGGAAAGCTGATTCCCACGAAGCAATCTCTGCAGCCGATGCGGATCATCTGTTCAAAGGTCTCGCTGATGCTGGTGGTTTTCAGCAAATGTACGCCGCCCCGGATCATATTCAGGTAAAAATGCAGGAAGCCTGCCAGGGGCTCATTGCTGCGCAGTCCCATGATATATACGTTGTCTGCCTTCATCAGAATTTCCACCGCCGCCTCAAAGGCCGCCGCATCCAGATGCTCCATAGTATAATGAAGCTTCTCCATATCAGCCGTCATCACAGAGGTCAACAGCTCCGACTGGGAGCTGTTTCCATATTTAGCGTCTATTTCGCGAATACTGTTCAGCCTGCCGCGGACCCGTTCCTCCAAAGCCTTCTGAAACTCCGGATAGCCGGCATAGCCGATCCGGGCGGCAAACCTCACCACCGTGGATTCACTGATTCCCAGGGCTTCTCCAAGCTTTGCAGCCGTCATAAATACGGCCTGATCCATATGCTCCAGAATAAATTCCGCAATAGCCTTCTGATTTTTACTCATACCCGCATACTGCCCGGAAATCCGATCCGCCACATCACGCTGTTCTTCCATATATACCCTTGCACCTCTATGCCTGCCGGAATGGCCTTTTGATGATCCACAAAAATTCATTGCTTGTAATTTTAATGGGGAACTCCATGTTTGTCAAGAAAAACAGCCTTTTCCGGAATCATTCCGAAAAAGGCCCGTTGATCGACGCCATGTCAAAAAATTCGATTACCCGCCTCAGATATGCTTCCAACTCCCGGTTGGCACAGCGGTATATCTCATGCCTGGAACCATCCACTTTTACCAGTTCCCCGTTTTTGACCCTGCAGATGAAATTCCTCTGGGCACTGCCCGAAACCAGCGTATCCTGCCCCGCCTGAAATAAAAGCACAGGGATGCCGATCTTCCCCGTTTCCCGCCGGGAACACGCCCTGTATCCTGCACGGAGCGCCTCCCGCACCCACCTGTAGCTGGCCGAGCTGGTCTGAAGGGCTTTTTCACTCCTGCGCAGCTTTTGATAATATTCGTGCCTGGCTCTTGAGGAGGCGCAGCCCTTCTCGAAAGGCTCCTGGGGATCAAAGGGACCCTGTGAAAAAAGTCTGTACTCTCCTTTCCCTGCCAGGATGCATATATCACACAATAACGCCGCAGCCCAAGACGGACAGCCCTCTGTCTTCAGCCCCAGCATAGGTGCGTTCAGAACCGCCCGGGCAAAATCTCCAGGATATAATTGCATGTATCTTGCCCCGATACAGCCTCCCATGGAATGGGCATATAAAAAGAGACTGTCCTTATTCCCCTTCGTCAGTTCCGGCATCACCACACCATGGACAAATTCATGAAGATCCTTTGCGTAGGTGTCAAAATGCATTACATGCACCACATCAGGATCCGCTCCCTCTCTCAGTGAATTTCCATGGCCCCGGTGATCCATGATTGCGCACGAATATCCTGCTTTCAAAAGATAATAGATCCATTCATGATATTTCCGGCAGGATTCCGTAAAGCCATGGCTGATCACAACTGTTCCCCCGGCGAAATGCCCCTCCTCTTCCGGAAGCGGGTATAATTCGTAATACAGCTGAGAAGGCATGATTCCTCTCCGGACAATTCTCTCCAGATAAGGCTCCACAATAGTGTTCATCTGCTCCTCCAGATGTTCCTCGTCCAGAAGCAGAATCCCTCCTGCCGTATCCCTTCCTTTTTCCCCACACGCTGTCATATCCTCTGCCCTCCCGCTATTTTAAGCTTTCCGCCCCAGTCCAATAAGTAAAAGCTCCGTGAGCAGCTGCGCTTTTCTGTCGGCATTCACTCTGGTGTCTCCTTCCAGCAAGTCTCCCGCTCCCGCCAGCTTTTGCATAAAGCCAAATATTGCCTGAGTCAGCGTATCATAAAGCTCCAGAGTGGCCGCCTGCGCGGTAATGCTGCCGTCCTCCCTGCCCTTTTCTATGGCCCCGCACAAAAATCTGCGGGAACCGTTTACCGACGCCTCATAGTCTGCGAGCCTATCCCGTTCAATATGATGGGACAGCAGGTAACGGTCAAACTCATACAAAAAGCGAAAATCCTTCTGTTCCTCCGCAAAAATAGCCAGGGCACGGGTCATCAATGCCTCCACCTGTCCAATTCCCGACAGGCAATGATACTCCTCTTCATCGCAGAGCTCCTCAAAATGGGCCGTTATCCTTTTCCAAATGAAAATACCGCATTCCACCGCCAGATTTTCTTTTTTATCAAAATATCGATATACAGTGGCATCTCCCACACCGGCTCTTAAGGCAATCATCGATATGGTGGATGCCTCGATTCCCTTCTCCCGGAAACAATCCACAGCTGCCGCCACCACCTGTTCCTTTCTGACGGCCACCTCCCGGCTTCGCTCCTCCTGCCTCTTCTGTTTTAAATCCGTCACCTTGCGTATCTCCTTTACCAAAGGACTGCCGGACAAACAGATCCGTCCGCCCGAGCACTCATCCCATACTTTTCAAAATCTTTTTCTCGTCATACCAGAACAAAAGAATTCCTCCGACCAGCGCCAGAGCCGCAGACACGCATGCCACCACCCTGTAGCCCTGTCCGCCGCCATTTCCGACGGTAGCCAACGCGGTGAACAAGAGCATGGATACACTCTGTCCCAGCTTAAAAGCAAATGTCCTGGCTGCATAAAACATCCCCTCTCTGTTTTCCCCTGTTCTTCCGGCATCATATTCGGCCACATCAGCCACCATCGCCTGAGGAAGGATACCAAAAACAGCCATGGGGAACGCCGCAGCCGCCACCAGCACAAAGCCCTGCACAACGGGAGATATACCAGGAAGCCTTCCCAAAAACGACGTGTACAGAAACGCTGCCGCAAAAAGGAAAAAAGCCGCCAATACAAGCTTCTTTTTGCCAAAGCGCCTCGTAAGGAAATTAACCGGCAGGTAAAATACCAGGGACAAAGCAGTCATCGCCACAAAGAATATCGTGGACATGCTTTCCTCCAACCCCAGCAGAGAGGTTACAAAAAAGGGAAGCCCTGTCTGGAACATGGTCAGCGCTATCCAATAAAAAATGTCAGATCCGACAAAAACCCTGAAGTCTCTGTTGCGGAAGGTCTTGACCAAAGAGGACACTGCATTTCCTTCAGTGGGATGGCTCTGCACATAGTCCTTTTCACGGATGGCAAAAACAGGTGTCAGCATGCAGATAAAGGCCAAGACAGCCATACCTCCAAAAGTGAGCCTCATGGCGGAAACTCTTCCCATACTTCCCTCGAGAAGCCCCCATATCACCGGCGCCACATAAGCCAAAGCCGTGCCTACAATGAATGTCAGCGAAATTGCCGTGGAAATATTCAATCTCTGCTTCTGGTCATGTCCAAGCTCCGGAATCAGCGCGTTAAATGGCGTGCAATAGGCGGTGATGGACAGATAGTACCCAAATACAAACACCGACAGCCAAACCACATTCCAGGCGCTGGTCTGGCCTACGGGCGCACAAAACACCAGCACTGTAGAAGCCGCCAGAGGAAACGCCGCCCACTTCAAAAAAGGAATCCTTCTTCCTGACGAGGACTTACAGCGATCCGACAGGGACGCAATCCAGGGATCAGTCACCGCATCAAAGACCCTTCCCAGTGCCGTGATGGCACCAATTACCGTAAACACTCCCAGCAGCACTCTTCCCTGAGGAACAAACAGCGTCTGCCCCGCCTCCTGTGCGGTTATGTCCGGCTGATAAAAGTAGACAAGCCAGTTGGATATCAGTCCCGATAAAATTGCCCACCCCAGCTGCCCGACTGCAAACGCGGCAATCTTACTGTTTGGTAGTTTTTTCATATACAGCCTCCTTCAAACTTATTTGATAGTTTAACTATCATGTTGATAGCTCGACTATCATTCTAATACAAGAACCGGACAAAAACAATTGGACATATATGCTGATTATCGTCACCGGTTTTTGTGCATTTTACCGCTCTCACAATTTTCACCTGACATTTAAAGGCCGTATCCACAAAAAACTCTGCACAGCGAAACGTTAAACGGGTGATGCTTTGTCGGCATCACCCGTTTTCTGTTCATCTTTTTATTTTATACAGGATATGCTCCATTTTTTGTGTCGGCCTGGGTCATATCCACTTTCTCCTGCTGCGCCTGGCGATATTTGAAGAAGTCGGTTGCCACCTGAGGGAACAATGCATAGGACAAAACATCCTCGTCCTGCTGTTTCCACTCCTTCATCTCGCCCTCCAGCTTGCTCATCTCATTTTCCAGCATATCCGCATAGCGGCAGGTGATTCTCTCCTCGCCGGGAATAACCTTGTCGATGATTTCCTGGTTCATAGGTTTGATGGTCTGTCCGTACTCACCGCGGAGCACCGCTTTGGTCTCCTTGGTAGCCATCTTGTACCTTTCGCCCATCAGCACGTTGAACACTGCCTGTGTTCCCACGATCTGGGAGGAAGGTGTTACCAGAGGCGGCTCCCCCAGATCCTTACGCACCTCGGGAATCTCCCTCAGCACATCATAATATCTGTCCTCGGCATTCTGCTCCTTCAGCTGGCTTACCATGTTGGAAAGCATTCCGCCGGGCACCTGATACAGCAGTGTCTTGATATCCACCCCCATCACCTTGGGATTCAGCAGGCCGCTCTTTAAGCACTCATCCCTGTAAGGACGGAAGTAATCTGCAATCTCCGCCAGCAGATTCTGGTCAAAGCCGGTATCATAGGGCGTACCCCGGAAGGTCTCTACCATAACCTCCGTAGCAGGCTGGGAGGTTCCCAGCGCGAAGGGACTCATGGCTGTATCGATCACGTCCACACCGGCCTCTACTGCCTTCAAATATGTCATACTGGCCACACCGGAGGTATAGTGGGTGTGCAGCTGGATAGGAAGCTTTGTATTTTCTTTCATGGCCTTGATCAGCTCGGAAGCCTTATAAGGCACCAGCAGACCTGCCATATCCTTGATACAGATGGAATCTGCACCCATCTCCTCAATTTTTTTGGCAGTGCTTGCCCAATATTCCAGCGTATAGGCATCACCCAGCGTATAGGACAGTGCAATCTGAGCATGGCCTCTGCCTTCCTGCTGTTTCATTCTGTTGGTGGCGTTTACGGCCTCCTGCAGGTTGCGCAGATCATTCAGACAGTCAAAAATACGGATAATATCGATACCGTTTGCAATGGACTTCTGCACAAAGGCATCTACAACGTCATCTGCGTAAGGTCTGTAGCCCAGAATATTCTGACCGCGGAACAGCATCTGCAGCTTGGTCTTTTTGAAGCCGTCGCGCAGCTTGCGGAGTCTGTCCCAGGGATCCTCCTTCAGGAAGCGAAGGGATGCGTCAAAGGTGGCGCCGCCCCAGCACTCCACGGAATGGTATCCTACCTGATCCATCTTCTCCACAATGGGAAGCATAAAATCCGTTGGCATTCTTGTGGCAATCAGAGACTGGTGGGCGTCACGCAGTATGGTTTCCGTAATTTTGATCGGTTTCTTTGCTTGTTCTGACATTTACGAATTTCCTCCAATTTTATTAATCTGCAAGTCTCGCTGTATATTTCCAAATCAGGAAAACGCTGATCTAACCGGCGCTTCCCTGGCTTAGAAGACCCCGAAAATAGCCATAAATGTACCGGCCGCCACAGCGGTGCCGATAACGCCCGCCACATTGGGACCCATGGCATGCATCAGCAGGAAGTTGGTGGGATCCGCCTCCGCACCCACCCTCTGAGACACTCTTGCGGCCATGGGAACGGCAGATACGCCCGCCGAACCGATCAGGGGATTCACCTTGCCCTTGGTCAGCACGCACATCAACTTACCGAAGAGCACACCGGCCGCAGTGCCGAACATAAAGGCAATCAGCCCCAAGCCTACAATCTTCAGAGTATCCCAGTTCAGAAATGCCTCTGCGCTGGTAGTAGCGCCTACAGAGGTACCCAGCAGAATTACCACAATGTACATCAGGGCATTGGATGCCGTTTCTGTCAGCTGCCTCACCACGCCGGATTCCCTGAACAGGTTGCCCAGCATCAGCATACCCACCAGAGGAGCGGTGGTAGGAAGAATCAAACATACCACAATGGTTACGATGATGGGGAACAGAATCTTCTCCAGCTTGCTCACGGGCCGAAGCTGTCCCATCTTGATCTTTCTCTCCTTCTCGGTGGTGAAAAGCTTCATAATAGGCGGCTGGATAATAGGCACCAGCGACATATAGGAATAGGCCGCCACTGCAATGGGTCCCAGAATCGCCGTCTGTCCCAGCTTGCTCGCCAGGAAAATGGAGGTAGGGCCGTCGGCGCCGCCGATGATGGAAATAGCTGCGGCAGCCATATCGTTGAAGCCCAGGAAGATAGCGCCGAAGTAAGCGGCGAAAATACCGAACTGCGCCGCAGCACCCAGCAAAAAGCTCTTGGGATTGGCGATCAGCGGCCCAAAGTCCGTCATGGCGCCCACACCCATAAAGATCAGGGAAGGCAGGATCGCCAATTCGTCCAATTTATAGAAGTAATACAGCAGACCGCCCACCCCGTTGGCAGCGTCCTCTGCATGAAGCATGATATCAGGATAAATATTCACTAACAGCATGCCAAAGGCTATCGGAGTTAAAAGCAGAGGCTCAAACTCATGTCGGATAGCCAGATAAAGGAAAAAGCACGCAACCGCTATCATCAGATAGTTTCCCCAGGTCAGATTGAAGAACGCTGTCTGATGAAGCAGATTGCCTAGCGTAGAAGCTACATATTCCATTGGTTGACCTCCTGTTGTCTCTATAGCAAAATGGTTTTACCGCATCCGGTCAGTTCATGGTTGCAAGTAAAGCCCCTGCCTCAACAGCGTCGCCCACGGAGACATCAATGCTGGCCACGGTTCCGTCCTGGGGTGCCACCACAGGGATCTCCATCTTCATGGCCTCCAGAATCACCACAGCATCTCCTGCCTTCACTGCCTGGCCTGCACTTGCCTCTACCTTGAATACCTTGCCTGCCGCGCCTGCCTCGATTCTCACGCTGCCTGCCGCACCTGCCGCCTTGGGCGCCGCCGCAGGAGCTGCAGCCTTGGGAGCTGCGGGAGCCTTGGGAACTCTGGGAGCTGCAGGAACACCTGTGGATGCTCCCTCTTCCACTACTACGTCATATACGTTTCCGTTTACGGTGATGGTATAATTTTTCATCTCTTTATTCCTCCATTTTATGAATATCTTCTTCTGATAGAACGTACTACAAATCCATCGGTGGACGCAGCTCCCTCACTTGCCGCTATGGCCGCTGCAATCACTGCTGCCAGCTCCAGATCGTCCGTTTCGTCTGCGCTGCTCTCCTGAGCTGCGATCTGAGTCAGCGCCTTGTCAATGCCTGTCCCTGTCTCCTGCGTCGTCTTTGCCGCCTTTCGGGCTTCAGATTTTGCCTGAAGCTTGGGAATCACGCTGAAGCAGGAAATAATCAGGCTGATCAGAATCAGAACTACAAAAACCGTTCCCATACCGATCAGTGTGTTCAACACCGCTCTTCCCATCAGCTCTCCCATGGAGGACACAGGGTTTAATGCAGCGGATTCCAATCTCATAAACATATCGTTGGAAAAAATAATCTCTGCAACAGCATTTTTCTTCTCACCGAAAACCTCCACCTCCACGATGATCTGGTCTCCGTCGATTTTATAGGATACTTCGCCGGTTCCCGCAAAGGCTCCCATGGACTTGGCCGCGGAATGGAAGGAATCAATGGCTTTGGAGAACGCATAACCGTCAACATTGAGCCCGTACTGATCCCCCACCACATACTCGATCTCTTCCAACGTTCTTTCCGAGAATATCTCCGCCACCTCGTCATCCATAAACTGAGCTAGAAACGGCACCATCTGAGACGAAGCCAGGTTCTTTGCAAGATCTACCTTCTGCTGCTGAAAGGTTGTCAGGGTCTCTCCCTCTCCGCAGGCGGTCAGTCCGAAGATGCAGGCAATCATGCACACCAAAGCTAAAAGTTTCTTCTTCATCTTACTATAATCACCCTTTCTATACTGTTCCGTGCTTTTTTGCGGGACGATCCTCACTCTTGGTAAAGAGCATCTCGAAGGCTCCTATCACATACTTTCTGGTGTCGGCAGCCTCCACGATCTGATCCACATATCCTCTCCGGGCAGCGCCGGCAGTGCTCAGCTTCAGCGCCTCATATTCCGCCGCTTTCTCATTGATCATATCGGCTCCCTGACCCTCATACATAATCTTGGCCGCAAGCTTCCCATCCATGGTGCCGATCTGGGCATCAGGCCAGGCCATTGTAATATCCGCTCCGATAGCCTTGGAATTCATGGCGATACCGGCGGTTCCCAGCGCCTTGCCGATCACTACATTAACCTTGGGCACGGTGGCATTTGCAAAGGCGTATGTAAGCCTTGCAGCAGCTCTTGCAATTCCTTTTTCAGAGCACACATCAGCCTTGTAGCCCTTTACGTTGGTCAGTGTCAGCACCGGAATCTCAAAGGCATCACAGAAATTCACGAAATCTGCCGCCTTCTCACAGCCCTGGCAGGACAGCACCGCATCCAGCTTCTCCACGGTTTTGCCTTCCTCGTCACAGATCTCGCTGCGGTTGGCCACCGCCCCCACAGTGACGCCGTCCAGCTTCAAAAAGCCCACCGTCATATCCTTGCCGTAGTCCGCCTTCACCTCAAAGAAATCATTGTTGTCCGCCAGAATGGAAAGGGCGATAGCCGTATCTCCCACACATCCCGACAGCTCCGGATTCACACGATTCAGGTCATCAGAACACTCCACAATGTCGCTGCCCTCGCTGCTGTTGGAGGGAAGGAAGGCGATCAGCGCCCGGATCTTTTCCAGAATCTGGGCTTCATCCGCAGCTACGTCCACAAGGCCGCTCTCCTGGGACTGAAATGCAGCGGAGGAAGAATCACATTTTGTAATCACATTGCCGTCCAGCGCGTTGGGTGCGTTCACAAACAGCTTACCATTTTTTTCCTCCATGAAAGTAAAATCTGTCATGGCAGGGAAAAGAGCCAGTCCGCCGCCGCAGCTGCCCAGAACAGCTGTAATCTGGGGGATAACACCCGAAGCACAGACCTGCTTTCCATAGATCGTTCCAAAGGCATTCAGCGCGTCCGTGGCCTCCTGCAGCCTTAAGCCTGCGGAATCGATCAGCCCGATCACGGGAGACCCCGTCTTCATGGCCAGATCATAGAGCCCGACAATTTTCCTTGCATGCATTTCACCCACACTTCCGTTCATCACAGACGCATCCTGACTGTATACATACACAGGCTTGCCATGAATAACTCCATAACCGGTAATACACCCGTCCGAAGGAGTTTCATCTGGTTTCATATTGAAATCAGTGGCCCTTGCCGTCACAAGAGCGCCGATTTCAACGAAACTGTTGTCATCGAGTAAAGCGTTGATTCTTTGACTCGCTTTTGAAGTAGTACTCATGCTTTCAGTCCTCCATTTATATGATATAAGTACAAACATATCAGTATCTGCCCGGAAAACACCGGCAGTTACATGGATCGACAACGGCACCGCATCCGTCTTTTCAGAGGTATACAAAGACAAATGCCCCCATCATCAATTTCTGTAGTAGTATACCACAAAAAATGCAATCCGCATAGAACGAATTGCATTTTTTATGATTATTTTTTCATTTCAATTGTAATCTCAAGCATGATCTGCACAACGCTGTCCACAATAGTCATTGCCTGCCGGAATTTACATTGTAAACAGCTTAAGCACCATGGAATCGTCGTTCATTTTCTTCCGCATCATTCCCATCTGATAATCCTCCAGCAGTTTTTTCCGCTGCTTCTCGGATACGGCCTTGGGAATATCCAGATCTTCAATGCGGCTCTGAGAGCCGATCAGCTCCTGGGAGGCTCTCTTATTGTAATTGTAAGCGTGCTCCAGACTGTTGGTCATGGCTCCAGTACGACTCCTGGAAGCGCTGATCTTCTCAATGGCGGCATCGATGGCACTGAGATCAATGTCTCCCATGATACTGTAATTGCTGAGTCCAAGAGATTTCAGCGTCACGTTCTCCATCTGGAGCTTCATGCCTGTGCCGTCCGGATTTGATGCAATGTGCATATCCGCCATACTGCCGTCCAAAAGCCTCATCTGGTTGTACTGGGTGGCCACAGCCGTATGTCCGATTCCTTCCAGCAGCTGATCCACCTCATTCTGCATCATCCGCCTGTCGGAATCGCTGTACAGCCCGTTCATGGACCGGATGCTCAGCTCCCGGACTCTCTGAAGGGAATCCGTCATGGTTCCCAGAGCGCCGTCCTTGATATTGGCCACGCCAATACCGTCCTTCACATTGGAAGCGCCCACCTCCAGACCGTTGCTTTGCTGCTGTAATCTGTTTACGATGGAAAGCCCCGCCGCGTCATCTGCCGCCGACTGGATCCGCTTTCCGCTGGCTATCTTTCCATAAATGGAATTCATCTGGCTTACTGCCGATATATTCATATTCATAACCTCTGCCCCCTTTTCGCGGACATCCGCACAATCTGCGAATGGATATGTAGTTACAGTATACTACACCTGTGCTGTGGATTCAAGGGGTTTTTGGTAAAAAAAAGCAGTTCAGTATCTGACGCATGCACCATTCCAGATCGATCCGCTCCACGGTGTCCGCGGTCACAATGGCATCCTGCTTATACACCGTGTCACCCACCATATAGTCGATGGTTCCCACCTGCGTCCCCTTCTCCACAGGAGCCGTCAGTTCCTTTTTTACGCTGTATCTCACCCGTATTTCCTCATCGTCCCTCAGTAAAAGACCCTCTTCCCACTCAGTCCCTTCGTCCTCTTTCGCCTTTTCTATAATGTGCAGCCCTGTATAGGCCCTCTGTCCAAGCTGCTGTGTCTGTCCCTCTCCCACGGGAATCTCCCCCAAAAGCTCTTCGTCGAAGGCGATCCCCTCCTCTGAAAAGCTTCTGTAAAAGAAATGCTCAATACCGTACTGCATCAGCTCCCTGGTGTCGCTCCATTTATAGTTTTTATTGTTGGGCCAGCCACAGGCAAGCAGGGCCACCACAAAGGTCCTGTTGTCCCGGACCAATGATCCCACGTAACAATAACCTGCCTTATTGGTAAATCCCGTCTTCCCGGACAGCGCTCCGTCCATCATGCTCAGAAAGGCGTTGTGGTTGACACAGGAAAAGCTTCTGCCATTTGCCCCGAAGCCGTAGCTTTCCGTCCTTGTAATTTTTAAAAAGTCATCCTTCCTGGGTGATTCCAGAATACAGTAAGACATGATCCTGGCCAGCTCCGCCGCCGTAGTGCAATGCTCTTTCTGCACCACGGTTCCGTCCTCCAGCGTATATTCCTGGGTGGCATCCAAACCGTTGGGAGTGATAAACCACGTGTTCTGACAGCCCAGTCCCCGGGCCTTCTCGTTCATCAGTCTGGCAAAGGCCGCCACCGCCTGACCGCTCTCCTGAGCAGTATATTCCGCAACGGATTTGTCCGCACACTCACCCGTCAGATATTTTCGGCCCACATGCTCCGCCAGAGCCACCGCGGAATCGTTATGAGACTCCAGCATCAGAGAATACAAAAGGTCCCGCACGGTGTATTGTTCTCCCTTTTGGATATACAGCTTCACCTTGGGCATGCTGGCCGCATAGGCAGATACCTCCAGGGTTTCATCCAGGTCCGCGTTTTCCAGAACAATAATGCAGGTCATGATCTTTGTAGTGCTGGCCATGGCCATAGGCTGCTCCGCATTTTTTTCAAAAAGAATCCTTCCGGAATCCGCATCCATCAGTACCGCTGCCGTAGCGTAAAGAGAAATGTCCGCCTCCGGAGCCGGCGGGAAATAATCTTCCTCCATCCATGCCGCTCCGCTCTGAGCATCACCGGTAAGTGCCGGCAGAGCCGCCCCTGCCGCAGTCAAAAAAAGAGCGCAAAAAAGACCCCATATCCATTTTTTCATCCGCATTTTCCAACCTTGAAAATCGGCTTTCTATCAGTATATGAGGTCGTCTCTCTATTTTATGTCCTTTTATATCCCTCGGATTACTTTGCTTACAAGCCAAGCCAGCCAGCCGCTTTAAATATCCAGCTGAAGCTGTACCTCCGCCTCCGCCTGCTGCTTGAATTCCTCCAGCTGAACCGGATTGAGCTCCGGAAGCTCCTCCAGGCTTCCCACGCCAAAACATCGCAGAAACTGCTCCGTAGTACCGAAAAGAAGAGGCCTTCCGGGTGCATCCAGCCTGCCCAGCTCCGATATCAGATCGTATTCCAGAAGCTTATTAATGGCATGGTCACAGCTCACCCCTCTGATCCGCTCAATCTCTACTCTGGTAATAGGCTGCCTGTAGGCAATAATGGAAAGGGTTTCCAGCACGGTTTCCGTCAGCGTCATCTTTCGGGGCGCTTTTGCAATCCGGATCAAATATTCATACATCTGTGCTTTGGTGCAGAGCTGTACGGCATTTTCAAAATACGTCAGGCCGATGCCGCGCTCCTCGCCCTGAAAGGTTTCCTCCATTTCCTTAAGGATCGCCTTTGTGGTCTTTACATCCTCCTCGATCACATCGGCAAGCCTGCTGATCTCTACAGACTCACCCATGGTGAAAAGCACCGCTTCGATCACCGCCATGGCCTTTTGTCTCTCCATAATATCCTTCCCTCTCCAATCATGTCCCCGTGCAGCAAATCCTCTTCGCTTCCGCCTCTTAAAAAACTTTGGTTCACAGGTTTGAAGTAATGATAATATCGTCAAAAATATTTTCCTGGCAGATACTGATTTTTCCTGTCTTCATCAGCTCCAGAATAATCAAAAAGGTGACGATAACCTCCATCCTGCTGGACTGCTTTTCCAGAAGCCTCCGGAAACTGAAGCTCTTATGCTCCCTGGCGTATGCCTCCACATACAGTGTCTTGGCATCCATATCGATCTCATCCTTTTCGATATTTCCGTAGTGGCTCCGGATGGGATCGATTTTATCCTCCTGTCTGCGGACGATGGACTTAAATATCTCGTGGAGTTTTGTCAGCGTCATATCCCCCACCAGCTCTTCGTAATTCACAGGCTGGCGGTAGGCGGCCACCTCCGGAGGCAGCCGCTGTTCCCGATACAGCGTCCGGGCCGCGTCCACCTGACGGTCCCTCAGCTCCAGAGACATATATTTGTACATTTTATATTCCAACAGCTTCTGCACCAGCTCTGCCCTGGGATCTTCCTCTTCCCCTTCTTCGTTTACTTCCTTGGGCAGCAACATCCGGCACTTAATATCGATCAGCGTAGCGGCCATTACAAGGAACTCGCTCATCACGTTCATATCGCTGGTCTCCATCTGCTTGATGTATTCCAGATATTGTTCCGTGATCTCCACGATAGGGATATCATAGATATCAACCTTGTTTTTGTCGATCAGGTGGAGCAGAAGGTCCAGCGGCCCTTCAAACACCTCCAGCTTTACCGGTATCGCCATTTCAACTTCCTCTCTCCCGCCGTTTTTCGCCCGAACAGATTTCAGACCGGCCTTCGGCGTCCAGCTTTTTATTGTACAGGTTTTTGGACGCTATTTCAAGAAAGAACGTTTGTTTTTCTTCGCAAATAGTAACTCCTACGTTACTCTTCATGGGTAGGGGACGCAAGGTGTTTTTGTGCGCTGTTTGCACAAAAACCCGAGACAGCACGCGCTGGGCATCATGTTGCTTTGAACGGCGAAGCCGTGAAAAGTAACACTCCTACTCCGTGAACGATGAACGAAAATTATTAAAACTTCCCGCCCGGGCCGCCGCTTTAAGCCATTTTTGCAGAACCTTCAAATCCGTTTCGTTGTTAATGCGGCTGCGAATGTCCTCTGGAACATCTCCCAATTCCTCCAGCAGGTCAAGTATCACCTGTCTGCTCCGCCTTAAGTCTCCTAATGCCTCCCCTTCTGCTCTTCCTTCTGCTCTTCCTTCTGCTCTTCCCTTTTCCTCCCCCTCCATCCGCACATAGTCCTCTCTGGCCCACCGGTCCCTGACCTCCTTCAGATGGGCCTCATACAAAGCCCGCAGTCCCTTTCCCAAGCTCATTCTTCTTACCTCTTCAATCGCTTCCAAGACTCCCGGATTCTTCGTCTGCAGCATATTCAGCTCCTCCTTTTGTTTTACATTGAACAGCCTGATCCAGTCATCCAGCGCCGATCTTCCGTCCAGCTCCTTCCCCAGCTCGATCACATGCACCTCAAACCGGTCCGAAAACTCCTTTCCCTCTTCATTCCGAAGACGGTAAACCTGATGATACTCCGGGCTGTCGTCCACACGAAAGTCAAAAATACTGATACAAATACACCGCTTCAGCTTCTGATACTTCTCCCCGGACAAGAGATTTTCCGTGTACATCTTGGAGAGATAAAACAGACTCCGCCTGTCCCAGTACGCCAGCATCTTAATCTGAAGCTCAATATTCACCTTGCTGTCGTCATTCAGCTCCACCAATATATCCAGAATCCCCTGCTTCTGTTTTCTGTAGCGCTTCCACAAAAACGGATTGGAAAGCCGTACAGACCGGATCTCCTCCACAGGAATTCCCAGCACATCACTGATGAAATACTTCCTCACCTTCTCATTCAGCATCAGGTGCTTAAAGCTGAAGTCATACTTTAACGATACAATTTCCATCCATGCTCCTCCTTTGCATACAGAGGACACGTCTGCGGATGGCACACATTTGAAAATCCTCTGCTTTGTTATTTGTAAATGAAAAAATTTGAATAGAAAGCATAGATTTTCCGATGTTAAAAATGACGGCTTAGAAGTGTCAGAATAAATCCAGAATCATTATGCTTTGGAAATAAGCTATCATACTTAAGGAAAATATGCAAGATATATTTATAAAAAACTGCAGGTAATCTCTTAATTTAAGAAACGGCATAGCATCGCTACACCGTTTCTTTTCTTCCGCTACCGGATATTAATGATCCAGCCAGGATGAATATTATTTATATTTCTGATCTGGGGGTTGGCCTGAATCAGCGTATTCACGTTGACGCCGTTCCTTCTGGCAATGCCAAAAAGGGTATCTCCATTCTTCACCGTATAGGTTCTGCCGCTTCCCTGTGAGGCATTTCCGATCCCCTCCACAGCCTTGTCGGCCACCACGGCAATATATTCGTCTCCACGGCTGATGCCAAACATAGCCTGTCCCTGTTCCGTAACAGTAAAGGTTCCAACCAGCTTCATAGTACCGGCTTCCTCGTCATAGCTGTATAAAAAGGCCTGCTTTCCTGCATTTTCCTTGCCCAGGTTCATATGAACGCTCACCGGAATGGAATAATCTCCCTTTTCGCTCATACCAAAGCTTCGGCTGGCATAAGCGCCCGTAAGTACCTGCTGCTTTGCTTCCTCAGGCACATCGCCGGAGGTCATAGTCACCTTGAAGGAGGCGTCTCCGGTCTTTACATCAGAGCCGGACAGACCAAAAGCGATTCCGCTTCCTGTGTGAAGAAACAGAGTGGTGTCCTTCCCCGCAAGATTGTTCAGCACATCGGCGGGAACCTCAAACTGACTGCCCACTGTGGCATTAACATTCTGGTCGTTGCCTGCTGCGGGAGCTGTACTGATGCTGTTATTCACTGAATTCCAGTCCACATTCACAATCACAGGCGCCTGGCTGACACCGCTTTGAGTGCCGGAGGGCTGACTACTGCTGGCAGGCGGCGTGGTCGTTCCAGGCTGATTACCGCTGGAAGGCGGCGTAGTCGTTCCAGGCTGATTACCGCTGGAAGGCGGCGTAGTCGTTCCAGGCTGATTACCGCTGGAAGGCGGCGTAGTCGTTCCAGGCTGATTAC
>ERZ779621.194-NODE-194-length-37101-cov-32.882902_pt1 | contig 37101 bp, 25 predicted proteins | sample MGYA00514215_ERZ779621 | MGnify/ENA primary metagenome ERZ779621 (study PRJEB29562, sample SAMEA4376715) | mouse gut metagenome | isolation source: Cecum | study: EMG produced TPA metagenomics assembly of the A DSS colitis mouse model was used to assess the...
GCAATGGAATACTGTGATAGTTTTCAAGGGCAGGAGCGCGCGTCAGAAGAGCAGTATAAGAAAGGCGACGATATCAGCGGAAGTGCTCGAGAACAGGAGTGCACGTCAGAAGGGCAGTATAAGAAAAGCGACGATATCAGCGGCAGTGTTCGAGAGCAGGAGTGCGCGTCAGAAGAGCAGTTTAAGGAGAGCGACGATACCAGCGGCAGCTTTCGGGAACAGGGACAAACGTCCGAATATAACGGGTGGCAGATCGTTGCGGAAGAACAGGAATTGTCGGACAATCCGTACATAGGACATGAGGCACACAGACAGTTTTTGACCTTGTATACCGGAAACCAGCGGAAGAACCCGAAACTCTGGATGGATTACTTCACCTCCCCGGCCTTTTTGGAGGTGTACAGGGAATCGGCGTTCACGGCACTGCTTCTGGCGGAAGTGGAGCAGCATGCGCAGGATGCGCCGCCCAGCAGGGAATTTCTGACGTGGCTGCACATCGCTTATCTGCTGACGTCCCAGGAAACCGGCGATCTGTCCGGCGGACGTGAACGGCGGTTTCACATGCAGGATACGGCGTTTGACGGGATAGAGTCTATATTTCAGATTGCCGTGAAAGGACCTGTTCCCAAGCAGTTTGCGGGCAACGAGTATGCCATGTTCATCAGCTTTTCCGAGTACCGATACCTCATGCGCATTGCGGAGGAGGGGAACTGGAACGATGAGATGTTCACTGTTGTCAGGGGTATTGTCGAGCGCTATGTTTTGGCATATATAAAAGAAAAGTGTACACAGAAGGGCGAGAGCAAAGAGCGTCATCCGGCAGGACTGCGTCTTCTCAATGATTTCTTTGGACGTCAGAGGCTCCCGGATGAACTTTACCGCATCCTGTGGGAGCGCCTGTCGCTGAAAACCGCCACGATGGGGCGCACAAAGATTTTCTACGGCAGGCTGCGCGAGATCGTGCTGGAGCGGATTCCGGAGATTGAGGCGGAGGAGGAGAATTTTAGCCAGCTGTACCAGGATGACATCCTCTATTTCAATGAGTGCGGGAAGGATCCTCAGCGGGATATCGAGATGACGGATGCCTTTTTTGAGAGGGAGGATGTGCAGAAAGCGCTTCGCAGCCGCCGTTTTGTGGAAGGGTATCTTCTGAACATCTGGATGACAGATAACAGATGTGTGCCTTTTCTTGAGAAGATCAAGGATTTTTACAGCGAGAATACCAACGCTCCCTGTGCGGGGCGCGCAGTCGCCCTGGCGGAGTGGCTGCTGCAGCAGAAAACGACGGAGCGTCAGCTGGAGGAAGACCAGTCCGCGGACGTCTCGGAGGAATGCATGACATTCCGCAGCCGTCCCTTTTTCAGGCACTGGATCAACACAGGTTTCTACATGGCAGAAGATCCGGAGAGCGGGCAGTCGCTTCTCGGATATCTGAGCAGCTGTTTGCCATATCTGCCAGACTGGAGCAGGCGCTTTGCGGAGACGGGAAAAAGGGAGACGATAGTACTTGGCGGTCATACGATAGAGGTGGTGTTCCATCTGCGGTATATGGAATACAGGGTGGATGCCAGGTCAGTATACCAGCCGTTTTTGCATTGGGACACGTTGCTGGAGAGATTGAACGAGGATGACCGCAGCCTGTTTCTGCTGCTGCCGGTCACAGCTGCGCCGTTTGACCAGTACGCGGCTGTCCGGAGTGAGCTGTCCCGCCGGCTGGGGAAGACTGCCGCGCCAGAGCGGGACCGGCTTGTGATCGCCGGTTTTTTAGCCGGTTATATATGCTGTCTGCCTGTGTCAGGGCGCGCACAGAATACGGGAGAACTGATGATCGCGCAGCAGGAGGCGCGCATGGCCTTTCCGCTGGAGCTGTTTGCGGAAAATGGAGAGCATTTATACGGGTGCAGCTGGTACTGTCAGCGGGGCGTGCTGACTTTCTTTGAACAGACTTTTCAGGGCAGGCGGGATTTGCCGAGAAACTATTATGAAGGCGTTTGCGAGGAGGAAGCGGCGGTTTCCATGGCGCGCAGGGTGCTGCAGGAGTTGGCTTCACCTGTCGGTTTTGACCTGTCCCTGCTCCAGCGGCTGCCCGGCACGATCTGCGTGCAGCCGCAGTATGCCCCGGCGGAGACGTTGGAGAGAGAAGCGGTCAACGAGGAGATGCTGGGTGCACTGATCTTTCGGTATGCGCAGGGAAGTCTCAGGAGACTGCAGTTAATGTGGAGCGAGGGCTCCCTGGTGTTCCTGAGCGACAGGAGTGCGTATGCATGTTTGTACTTTGATGATCTGTGGGAGACCTGCTACATCCTGCTCTCCATGCCGGAGGTGTACAGGGCAGTGGAAGATGGCAGGGTACACTACATACCTTTCGGGCTGGGGAAACTGCCGGATTATGGAATCCATCACAATACAGAAAGCATTATCAGCCGCCTGAACAAGGTATTTGGTCAGATGGGGCGCGGGCAGTCCGTCGCGATGCGGGCAGGAGACCAGCTCCTCTGGGCGATCGGCAACAGCGGAAACAGGAATCATCAGCGGTATCTTGCCGCCAAGCAGAAGATCGGCGGATTTCCGGCAGAGCAGGTACAGAATTATATCTTGGCGAAATTCGTGCTCTCGCGCTATCCGCAGCAGATCGGGATCGAGACAACGGATCAGAAAAACAGTGTGATCAAGATCGACAGTACAAACACGGATGAGGTGAAACTGGCTCTGGTGGAGTATATGCAGAACAAACTCCGGCTGCTGCGGCTTTCATGGGTGCCGGAGACGGAGGGGCAGGCGTGGTATCCGTTCCACATCGTGCTGCTCCAGGAGGATAAACGCTATATGATGGTATGCCTGCGCGACGATACAAAACAGGCGGAATACTATGTGGCAGATGTGGGGACATATATGGACGTGAAGGGGAAAAAATACCCCAAGGACACCTTTATGGGACGGATCACGCCAGCCTATCTGATCCATTCTGATGCCGAGAAGATCCGCAATTGTCTGGATCTGATCTTTGATGACATGGGGGATCTGCCGGCGATCATGGGTCAGTTTGCGGCGTTTGCCGCTGAAAAGCCAGTGAAGGCGCGCGCTTATGAGGAGATCCGAGACGAGCTGGTTTATTAAAAAGAAAATCCCTGGATTTCGCAGACCTGCATGATCTGCGAAAATTCGGAGATTTTTACGCTAATTACAGTATTTATATCGGTTATAGTCTATCATGTTTTAACCCAAATGACATTTCTTTTTTCAAACTCGTACAGGAGCTCGTACAGGAATGATACATAAAAACGCAGTATAAATAAGACCAAAATTTCCAAATTTTGACACATCGAATATTTTTCCGAAAGTGACAAACAATAAGATAGCAGCAGTAACTATGGAATCACATGGAGGAAAATTATGAAAAAAATGTGTATATTGAATAGGAAATGTTCCACTGTTCGCAAGGCGGTACTCGCGGCATTGTGTGTGATCTGTGCACTTTCTGTATCAGCCTGTGCGAAAAGGGATAACAGAAATGAAAACAGGGATCCGATCACGGGCGCGGACCAGTCCCAGACAAATGAGAGTGGCAGTGAGGGTGCAAGCGAAGGCGGCTCCGATACGGCGAATGGAGATCACAGTGAGTTCGACGCCATGATCAATGATGAGGATACAGATCCGAACAGTATCATAAACTACATCAATACAAATATTGTGGGAGCGGCAGAAAGTGATGTGAAGCGGTTTTTCACAGGGCTTTTAAGCTTTGGTGATGATATCAGAAATATTGATTTTACAGGACTTGAGGACAGCAGACAGTACATGCCTGAGGATATGATCGCATTTATGGACCTGATGCGTCTGGAAGGGGACACGCCGTCCATGATAATGTCCGATGAAGAGAATCGGAAAATGATCAATATGTCACTGGCGGAGATGCTTGAGCGTGCCCGTCTATTTGAGCAGCACTTGGAAAAGTATCCCGATGCGACTTCTTCTGAGGCGGCGGCAAGAATATACGAGGAGATTGCGACAAACGCGATCAGCGGAGGATATGACAGGGCAGAGGGTGTAGAACACTTTTATAAAGGCAGCTCCAACGATGCTATTGACGAGAAGGTGCTGCAGTATTATCAGCAATTTGTAGAGGCGAATCCAAACAGCAACTTAGGGAAGGTCGTTGCGGAGTATATCAATGTCCTGCGGGCAAATGATTTTAAGATCAATGACAGCGTGGAGGAGTTCTACCGTGGACTGCACGGAAGGTTCAACGTGAGCAATCTGACAACAAGCGGGACAAATCCAGGACAGTCAAACGGCACTGAAACAGGGAATGGAAATACTGGTACAACTGTAATAGGAAATGATAATACAGGAAATAACAATACAGGGACAGCAGGCACAGTAGGAACAGGAAATAACAATACAGGAACAGCAGGCACAGAGACAAGCGGTACGGAAACAAGCAGTGTTGAGAGCAGCAGCACAGAAACCAGCAGTGCGGACAATACCGGCAGCATGAACGATAACAATACGGCAAACAATACAGCACAGAGATAATGTAATTGACATTCTTTCACACCTGTGATAGCGTAGGAGTTGTAAATGCGGTGAAACAGGAAAGGTGTGAGAGTGATGCCGTATATTATGATACTTTTGTCACTCTGGGCAGGGGACAGTTGGATCAAGCACCAGATCGAAAAGGATGATTTTATTGGCAGAAAACCATTGGCAGATGGAAAGATCATAGTCAAACGATACCATAACAGGGGAGCAATGATGAACATTGGTGATAATCACCAGTATTTTATAGCATTGCTCTCCTTGGTATTCAGTGCATTTGTGACAGGAGTCTTTGCCGCAACTCTTGGGAGGAAAGGAAAAGGAATCTTAAAGATCGGACTAGCCCTGATACTGGGGGGTGCCTACAGCAATACATACGACAGGCTTAGAAGAAAGTATGTGGTAGATTACTTTTCATTCCATCTCATAAATGGGGAGAACAGCAGCCGGTTGTTGGGAAAACTGAATGACAGATTCAGCTCCATCGTATTTAACCTTGGGGATTTTGGGATCATCATCGGTGCGATGTTACTGGTACTCCATTCGGCTGGAGATTAGACTCGTGAGCCGTCCGCTGTTCATTCTTTGAGCACAGCCTTTTAATTAACAGTGATGACAGTGCCGACTTTGGCGTTGATGGCGTCTGCTGTTTTGTCCAGGGATGTGATCACCACTCTGCCATTTGGAACAGCTTCGAGGTATGATATCGCAGCTACGATCTTAGGCAGCATGTCCGTCTCGCCAAACTGACCTTCGCTGATATAACGCTTTGCGTCATCGACGGTCAGGGTTGTTAAGGGTGTTTGATCCTCTTTTTCGAAATTGAGGTATACATAGTCTACGCTGGTGAGGATCAACAGTTCATCAACTTTGAGATCTGCAGCGAGCTTTCCGGCGATACAGTCCTTCTCGATCACTGCGGAAGCTCCCCTGAGCACATGCTGCTGCTCGATCACAGGGATACCGCCGCCGCCGCAGGCGATCACCACCTGTTCGGCATCGGAGAGTGCTTTGATCGCCTCGATCTCCACGATATCGATCGGCTGTGGGGCTGCGACAACCCTTCGGTATCCGTCTTCGGTCTGGACGACGTAGTTACCTTTATTCACTTCTGTATCGGCATCTTCTTTGGACATATAGCGGCCGATTGCTTTCTTTGGTTCATAAAAGGCTTCATCGTAGGGATCGACCGTTACCTGTGTCAGGATCGTGCTGACAGGCTTGGAGATACCACGGCTCAAAAGCTCGGATTTCAAAGAGTTTTGAATATCATATCCTACATAGCCCTGGCTCATCGCGGAGCACACGCACATTGGTGCAGGTGTATAGTCGATATAGATGCGGTGCAGCTCGGTCATTGCCTTGTGGATCATGCTGACCTGATGACCGTTGCTGTGGGTGATCGTCAGCTGATAATCCGCCTCCACCAGATCGGCCAGCGCCTTGGCTGTCTTTTTGACAGCGCTGAGCTGTGCCAGTGTGGTGGAACCCAGCGCGTCATGTCCTAGAGCGACAACAACTTTTTTCTTGCTCATATATAGATCCTCCTGAAAATTTACTCATTGATCGTTTGAAAAAGATATATCTAAGTATACCAAACTGTCAGTCAATTGTACACCAAAAGTCCTGAAAAAAAGGACAAAAAGATATTATGTTTTACTAATACATTGACAGTGCTTTTGCGTGGTGTTATCATAAAAAATAGGGAATAATTGCCATTCTAGTCGATTTGGATCAAACAATGGACTTAAAATATCCCGTAATCGTGATCATACTGAGTTGTTACGTGTCTGATTTTTATGGTGTTTGACAAATAGAAGGGAGTATATATGACAAATAGGGAGGCACAGATATTTCAATGGATTATGGAGAACCCAATGATTTCTCAGGAGGAACTTGCGGCTAAGGCTGGGATTGCCCGCTCTTCGGCAGCAGTACATATTTCCAACCTGATGAAAAAAGGATATATACTTGGAAAAGGGTATGTGACGAGCGGCCCGGATTACTGCGTTGTCATCGGAGGCGCAGGGATCGATATCGGAGGCGTGCCGGAGGAAGCACTGGTGGAAGGAGAATCCGGTTCGGGCAGGATAGTACAGTCGCTTGGGGGAACAGGAAGAAATATCGCACATAGCCTGAGACTGCTCGGAGTCGGGACGAAGTTAGTCACCACGATCGGCGATGATGAGTATGCGCGCAGGATCATAGAAAACTGCGAGGCACTTGGAATCGACATCTCCCATGCTCTGAAGACAGTGCGGGCGGAAACAGCCAAACAGCTCTATATTATGGACGAGAAAGGAAACAGAAAGCTTGCGGTGTCGGACATGCGGATCAATGAGAGTCTCACGGCAAGTTTTGTGACACCCAAGATGGAGATGCTGAATAAAGCACGCATGGTGGTTCTTGATACCAATATACCGCAGGAGACGATCGCACTTGTCTGTGAGCGGTGTAAGGCGCCGGTGTTTGCAGAGTCAGTATCTGTCAAAAGTGCAGAGAAGCTGCTGGATGTGCTCGACAAGATCTGCCTTGTGGTCTGCAGTAGATCGGAGGCGGAGGTGTTGAGTGGTATTCGCATTCGGGATAAGGACACTTTGGAGCGAGCTGCAGACATTATTATGGAAAAGGGTGTGAAAAATGTATTTATACTCGTGGAAAAGGGTGTGTACTGTGCGTGCTATGATGAGCAGTTTATGCAGAATGCGGGCGGCAGTGTAGAACAGATCAGTTCCAATGGGGCAAAAGATGCTTTCATGGCAGGTGTGACATTTGGTTTTATGAAACATATGAACATCAGGCAACTGGCAAAACTTGGACAGGCGGCAGCAGGTATTACACTGGAAGTGGAGGAGAATGTCAATCAGCAGCTGTGTGTTCCAGCGGTCGCAGAGAGGGCAAAAGTAGAATTGTAAATAAAAAAGACCGTGTTCGCGGTCTTTTTCATTTACAATTTTATTTAGGGGAATGACCAGAAGGAATCAAAAGGATTATAGTAACCGTCAATATCGTTCTGCGAATCCTGCTTCGGTGTGGTCTGCTGTGTGCTGTTGGCATCTTCGCCAAAGATATCTTTGGTGCCGAGTGTCACCTGGAAGGACTTCTCCACATATCCGTTGTCGCTCTGGACCATGGCGATGATCTCCACGGTCTCGCCGGCACTATAATAATTGAGCAGTGAAACGAGTTGTTCTCTCGTCTTGACTGTCTGTCCGTCAAATTTTGTGATGATATTGCCCTTCACAAGACCGGCAGCCTTTGCAGGGGAGTCATCATATATTGTTTCAATGTAGACGCCGATAGGCATACCATAAGTCTCATATATTTCTGTTGTCACATCAATGGGACTGATTCCCAGATAACCCTTTTTATCTTCTGTCACGACATCTCTTGTCTCCTTTAACATAAGTTCTTCAATGATGGACTGCACATCAGAGATCGGGATCGCATATCCCATGCCCTCAACAGAGCTGGAGGCGACTTTTACCGAGTTGATACCGATCAATTCCCCGTTCATGTTCAGCAGGGCGCCGCCTGAGTTACCGGGATTGATCGCTGCGTCTGTCTGGATCAGCTTGTTCGTGATCGTGCCGCCGTTTTCGTCGGAGACGGTGACGTCGCGTCCGAGCGCGCTGATGATGCCTGTCGTCACGGACTGTCCGTAACCGAGTGCATTGCCGATCGCGACGACTTCCTGACCCAGTACTAGGTTTGAGGAGTCTCCGACTGTGGCAATCTTGATCTTTGAGCGCATTTCGTCGGTAATGTCGTCTCGGGATACGGCGATGACCGCGAGATCTTTGTCCGCCTCATAGCCTTTGACTTTTGCGCTTACCAGTGATGGTTCGTCGCTGTCCTCATCGTAGCTGAACACGACACTGAGTTCGCTGCTTCCCGACACGACATGATAGTTTGTGACGATCAGGAGTTCGGTGTCATTTTCGCCGATGATGATACCGGAGCCGCTGCTCTGTGCGTCCTGCTGGAATGTACCGAACATGGTCCGCACCTCCGTCACGCTCTTGTTCGTGATCGAGACGACGCTGGGGAGACAGTTGTTTGCGATCGCCGTCACATTGGCGGAAGCGCTGTTGTTGTAGAGCGCGTTAGATGCATTCAGCGAGTCGGCTGTCGTTGAGAGGGACGCCTTGCCGGCTGCGCTGGCATTGAGGGATTCCTGCATCTGCTGGATCTCGCGCTTGGTCTCCCCAAGCTCCTTTGTTGCGAGGGCGGCGGGAACACTGAACACGGCACCGGCGGTCACGCCAAACACCAGGCCGAGGCAGGCGACGGAAGCTGCCTTCCTGCCAAATCCGCCTTTCTTTTTTGTTTTGCCTGCCGGCGGGACAGGTGCGGCATTGATCGTCTGCTGATAATTCCCGTTTGGGATGTTCTGCGAATAGTAGTACTCGGGATAGCCGCTGTTATTGTTTGAGGATTGATTATTGAACTGTTGAGAGTAATTGTCGTTGTTGTCAAACATAATAAAATCTCCTTTCAAAAATGAAAATCATTCTATAAAATGTGTGCAATTTAGTCATCAGCCGGTCATGTCTGTTCATCGCTGCTATGGTTATAATATAATCGCAAATTGTGTTTCAATTGTTATCTAAATGTGATAAAACTGTGAAAAAATTCATGAACTGTACAATTGGAGCTGTCGGTGCATGTTTTGTGGGATATGGAACTGTTGGGGGGATCTGCAGCAAAAAAGATATGATTAAAAGATATGATTAAAAGATTTACTTTAAAAAGATTTACTTATGGATGCATTGCTTGAAATTGCCGTGTGCGCGTAGTACAATGATTTTGTTAAACAAAACGAATTGCAATACTTGATATGATTTTGATAATAAGAAGGCGAGGCACGAAATAGTCATGAGCGAGAAAATTCTGGTGGTCGACGATGAGAGGGAGATCGCCGATCTGATAGAAGTCTATCTGAAAAATGACGGGTACACGGTTTACAAGTACTACAATGGCGCGGATGCGCTGCAATGTATCGAGGAGAGGGAACTTGACCTTGCGATCCTGGATATCATGCTGCCCGACGTCGACGGTTTTCACATCTGTCAAAAAATTCGTGAAAAATTTTTTTATCCGGTGATCATGCTCACGGCAAAGGTCGAGGACAGCGACAAGATCATGGGGCTGACGCTCGGCGCGGACGATTATATCACCAAACCGTTTAATCCACTCGAGGTTCTGGCGCGGGTGAAGACACAGCTGAGACGCTACACGCGATATAATGTCGGAAAAGAGAGCGCGAAGGAAAGCGCGGCAGAGTCAGCCGGGATAGACATCAGGGGGCTGCACATATCGAGGGACAATCACAAATGCCTGCTGAACGGCAATGCGCTGACACTGACACCGACGGAGTTTGACATCCTGTGGTATCTGTGCAGCCGGCGCGGGAGTGTCGTCCCGTCGGAGGAGCTGTTTGAGGCGGTATGGGGAGAAAAGTATCTCGACAACAACAATACGGTCATGACACATATCGCGCGTCTCCGCGAAAAGATGAGCGAGCCGGCGCGGCGCCCGAAATACATCAAGACGATCTGGGGAGTGGGGTATACGATTGAGTGAGCGGTTTGATCTGAAAAGATTCGTTATCAAAAATGTGGATATTTTGAAGAAAGAGAAAAAAAGAAAGAAAGAGGACAGCGGTTACAGGCACTTGAAGACGAAGCTGCTGTTCATCACGGTCGCGACGGCAGTCATCGCGCTTGTCGTCGTGGTCGCACTCTATAATTTCATCTTCCGCGGGCGGTTTGCAAACCTTGTGGTTGACTTTATGTGTGATTTTGTCTATGCGGGATATAACGACGCATATGAAAGGGCGCTCTGGACGTACAGACAGGTCGTGCGCAATTATCTCAGCCTGTATTTCCTGGCAGGCGTGGTGTTCATCTTTATCATTGCACAGATGGTCTATCTCAACAGTTTTGTCAGATATTTTGTGGAGATCAACCGAGGCATCGATGCGCTGATCACGGAGAACGCAGGCGATGTCATACTCTCGCAGGAGCTTGCCACGACGGAACGGAAGATCAATTCCATCAAGCATACCCTGGAGAAGCGAAAGAGTGACGCGCAGCTTGCCGAACAGCGCAAGAATGACCTGATCATGTATCTGGCGCACGACTTAAAGACGCCGCTGACCAGCGTGATCGGGTATCTCACGCTGCTCCGCGACGAGCCGCAGATCCCGCAGGAGCTTCGCTGCCGCTACATGGACATCGCACTCGGGAAGGCGGAGCGGCTGGAGGAGCTAATCAACGAGTTTTTTGACATTACGCGCTTCAATCTGACAATGCTGACACTGGACAGTGAACGGATCTGCCTGAGCCGTATGCTCGAGCAGCTCGCCAGTGAATCTGCACCGATCCTCGCGGAGCGGGAACTGGAATGGCGGCTGGAGATTGCGCCGGAGATCGAGGTCATGGGCGATGCGGACAAGCTTGCGCGGGCGTTTGACAACCTGATCCGAAACGCCGTCAGCTACAGCTATGCCGGGACGGAGATCCTCCTTTTTGCGCAGGCGGAGGGGGACAAGGCAAAGGTCATGATCAAAAATCGTGGGAAGACGATCGCGCCCGATAAGCTTGAACACATCTTTGAGCGGTTCTACAGGGCGGACGCGGCGCGGTCGTCGGCTACAGGCGGTGCTGGGCTGGGGCTTGCGATCACAAAGGAGATCGTGGAGCTGCACGGCGGGACGGTCACGGCGGCGAGCGCGAACGAGAGTACGATCTTTATTGTCACGCTGCCTTGTAAAAAATAAGCTCCCGATTAGGGGAGCTTATTTTTTACCGGAAGCTTTTGATCCAGTTGATCAGCGAGTCGTGATACACATTGTCGGTGACATCCTTGCGCATCTGATCGGTGACAGGACCGTTTTTCTCCATGATGGCGATGATCGCCTCCTGGAGCCCCGCGATCTTTCCGCGCTCGAAGTCCCCGGAAGTTTCGGGAGTCTTGGCAGGCACTGCTGTGTCCGCAGGTGCAGTTTCCGCGGCGGGTGCAGCGGCAGAAGTACTGTCGGGCACTGTGTCCGTGTCGGTGTCCCTTGCGGCAGCAGTCTTGTCATGTGACGCGGGTTCGGATGCTTTTTCCACAGCGGGTGCAGCGGTGTTCTTCACGGCGTCCTCGACGTGGAGTTCCACAGGTGTCACATCGGAAAGCTGATCGGCACTCCTGTCTGTGACAGGCAGCCAGATCTCGCCGGAATTTGCCCTGACATTGACGCAGATGTTGCCGTTCTCCACGCGTACTTTCTGACCGGAAAGTGCGCCGACATACTCCGCGGCATTTCCGGCTGGCACGGTCATCGTGAAGTCGCTGTCGTCATTGTTGACGGTGACGACCACGCTCTCGCCCTCGAAACTGCGCGAGAAGGCGTACTGGCGGTTTGTGAGTTTCAATTCCCTGTAATCGCCGTAGGACAGTGCTTTTGACTGCTGTCTGGTGCGCCCGAGCGCCGCGATCAGCGCGGTGAAGGAATTGTCTGTCAGTGCATTCTTGTAGTCGTCAAGGTTGAGCGCCGGTCTGAGCGAGTCGTCGGAGAACTTCTCCTTTCTGCCTTCGATGCCGAACTCTGACCCGTAGTACAGGGACGGAATACCCGGCAGCGTGTACAGCAGGATGTGGACCGGCGTGAAGTGCGCCTTGTTGCTGAGCTTGGTGTAGATGCGCTCCACGTCATGGTTGTCTACGAAATTGTAGAGCTTGAAGCCGTTGGGGTTGTTGCTGCCCATCTCGTACAGGCGCTTTACCGTGTGTGCGATCTCAAAGAAGTTGTGGTCGTTGTTGCCGGAGTAGAGCGCCTTGTGCAGCTGGTAGTTGGTGACAGAGTGCAGTGTCCCCTCGTTCACCCAGCGCGAGTAATCCCCGTGAATGACCTCGCCCATCAGCCAGAAGTCGGGCTTGACCTCGTTCGCGACATGCCTGAGCGCTTTCATAAAGTCAAAGTCGAGCACGTCCGCCGCGTCGAGGCGGATGCCGTCCACGTCGAACTCGCTCACCCAGAAGCGGATGACATCGCAGATGTAGTCCTTTACTGCGGGATTTCTCTGGTTGAGTTTCACGAGCAGATTGTAACCGCCCCAGTTGTCGTAGCTGAAACCGTCGTTGTACTCGTTGTTGCCCCAGAAGTTCACATTGCAGTACCAGTCCTTGTACTGGGAACCTTCGCGCTTTTCCCGGATGTCCTTAAACGCAAAGAAGTCGCGTCCAGTGTGGTTGAACACGCCGTCAAAGATCACCCTGACTTCTTTTTTGTGACACGCTGCCACGAAATTCTTTAAATCCTCGTTATCGCCGAGACGGCTGTCGAGCTTTTTGTAGTCGGTGGTCTCGTAGCCATGTCCGACGGATTCAAACAATGGTCCGATATAGATGGCGTTGCAGCCAATGTTCTTAATGTGGTCGATCCAGGGAAGCAGCGTGTTCAAACGATGCTCCGGCTCCCCGTAAGCGTTTTCCTTCGGCGCGCCTGCCAGTCCCAAAGGATAGATGTGGTAAAAGACAGCTTCATCGTACCAAGCCATTTTATGTCCCCCTTTAATCATATTTTTTCATTTTCTTTTTTGACATTTTTTAGTATAGCACAGATTTGATGATTGGTCAAAAGTTGAAATGGGATCAATGCGCTGGACATTCTTTTTGCTATATGCGATAATCAGTTAGGAGCTGTGAAAAAATAACTGTTAAATAGTGCGCAAGATTTATCTTCGAGAGTGCCGCTCGAAGGTCAGGAGCTTAGCGAGCTATGGAACTGATTTTTGAACAGTGCCATCGGAGAAAAAGAGATAAAAGGAGACGAGATTTTATGGGAATCTATCTGAATCCTGGGAACAGCGGATTTGCAGGGATCTTGAATGATCTGTATATTGACAAGACAGGGCTGATCGCGCTGATCAACAACTCTGTTGAAACACCGGGGAGGCTGACCTGTATCAGCAGACCCAGGCGCTTTGGCAAGTCGTTTGCGGCACAGATGCTTTGCGCGTACTATGACAGGACATGTGATTCCTCGGATCTGTTTCGTGACAAGATCATCAGCAGGGATCAGAGCTATCAGCAGCATCTCAACCAGTACAATGTGATATATGTCGACATGACCTATGTCAAAACATTCACAGACAGCTACAGGACGCTTGCGTCATATTTGAGCGGCAAGATCACGGAGGAACTGATGGCGTCCTGCCCGGAACTTGCGGTGAGCAACGAACTGCCGGCGACAATGATCCGTGCAGTCGAGCTGACCGGAACGAAATTCATTATGATCATTGACGAGTGGGATGCGCCGATCCGCGAGAACCCGTCGGTTCAACAAGAGTATCTGGAATTTCTCCGCACATTGTTCAAGAGCAGTCAGACCACAGCCAAAATTTTCGCGGCAGCCTACATGACAGGGATCCTTCCTGTAAAGAAAGACGGGCGTCAGTCAGCCATATCTGATTTCAGGGAATATACGATGGTCACGCCCCGGAAATTCGGGGAGTATGTGGGATTCACGGAGGAGGAGGTGCGGTGGCTCTGCGAGAGAGGGAATACTGATTTTCTGGCGATGAAACAGTGGTATGACGGGTATTCTTTTCGCGATGTGGGCTCTGTGTACAATCCCAACTCTGTGATGCAGGCTGTCGACAATGGGACGTTTGATTCATACTGGACGGAAACATCGGCTGCGGAGAGTCTGATGGGTTATATCAGTATGGGATATGCAGGATTGACGAGGGTGATCGCTGAGCTGATCGGCGGTATGGAAGTACGGGTAAACACGAATGGATTTGCGAACGATCTGGTGACATTTAAGGGAAGAGATGATGTGCTGACACTTCTGGTTCACCTGGGATATCTCGCCTATGACGAGTGTGCGAAGACCGTGCGCATCCCCAACGAAGAGATCCGGCTGGAGTTTTCGAAATCCGTCAGGGAGACAGATCATGCGGAAACGATCAGGCGCGTTGTGGAGAGTGACCGGCTGATCCAGGACACGATCCATTTGAGGGAGGAAGCGGTCTCCGAGCAGATTCAGAGGATTCATTCTGAGGAGACCACACCCCTGCATTATAATAAAGAAGACAGCCTCCGCAGTGTGATCAAGCTTGCATATTATACCTACAAGGACTACTATCTGCAGTGGGAAGAGCTGCCGGCTGGGGAAGGGTATGCAGACATTGTATACCTTCCCAGGAGGGATTCGGATTTTCCTGTGCTCGTGATAGAGCTGAAATGGAATCAGACTGCGGAAGGCGCGATCGGGCAGATCAAAAAGAAGCATTATCCGAAGGCGGTCGAGGCGTACGGCGGGGAGATCCTTCTGGTCGGAATAAACTATGACAAGGGCAGCAGGATGCATACTTGTCGGATCGAGCGATACCGGATCGAGTGACGGAAATAGGCTTGATGCATCCCAACCACTATGCTTTCTCACGGACCTCGCAGCGTAGTGCGAAGTCCTGTGGTGAACTGTTACCATGAGTACTGTTCGTGTGGTTATTCTGTCGTTGACATTTTGTCCGCGGTCTGTTATTATGATAGCATGTACTTGCATGACACTGCTTTTGGCGAGTACTGTCATCTGAAAAACAGCGGTATAGGCTGATCACAGAAGGAGGGAGCCGGTTTTGGACGAGACGAGCCAAAAGATCATTGACGCCGCCATGGCGTTGGTGCGGGATAAGGGGTATGTCGCGACGACCACGAAAGAGATCGCAAAGGCGGCTGGCGTGAACGAGTGTACCCTGTTCCGCAAGTTTGAGAGCAAGAAGGATATCGTCATACAGGGGGCAAACCAGACAGGCTGGCGCGCCGATATCGCGCCGGAGATCTTCGAAAAGATCACATGGGAACTCGAAACAGATCTGGAGATGTTTATGCGGGCGTACATGGACAGGATGACGCCGGATTTTGTCAATTTGTCGATCGGTTTGCGGGCGCCCCAGCTCTATGAGGAAACGAGACAGCTCATCATGAAAGTCCCCCAGACGTTTCTGGAGGCGTTTACCGATTATCTGAACCGGATGTGCGCGCGGGGAAAGATACCGCGGAAAGACTTTAAGGCACTTGCAATGACAGTGTTCTCGGCGACATTCGGCTATACATTCCTGAGCGCGTCATTCGGGAAAGAGCTGACAGAAGTGGAGAAGGACGAGTACATAAGAAATAGTGTGCAGATGTTTGTAAAAGGGATCGATCTGTAATCGGCGGCGCTGCCGGGCGGCAGTGCCAAAAAATTGGATAAAAAGCAAGCAAGTACTTGCGCTGAAAGGGAGGAAGTTATGGGACAGATCACAGGTGCGGCGTTATTTGTGAAAGCATTAAAGGAAGAAAAGGTTGATACGCTGTTCGCATATCCGGGAGGGCAGGCGATAGACCTCTTTGATGCCCTGTATGGGGAGAGGGACATAGATGTTATCCTGCCACGCCATGAGCAGGGGCTGATTCATGCGGCGGACGGTTATGCGCGTTCCACGGGAAAGACAGGCGTCTGTCTTGTGACCAGCGGACCGGGGGCGACAAATCTCGTGACCGGAATAGCGACGGCAAATTACGACAGTGTTCCGCTGGTGTGCTTTACAGGGCAGGTGCCCACAAAGCTGATCGGGAAGGATGCCTTTCAGGAAGTCGATATCGTCGGGATTACACGGAGCATCAGCAAATATGCGGTGACGGTGCAAAAAAGGGAGGATCTGGCGGAAACGATCAAAAAGGCGTTTATCATTGCGAAAACAGGCAAGCCAGGTGTGGCAGTGGTTGACCTGCCCAAAGACATTCAGAAGGCTTATGGAAGTGACGCATATCCGAAGGAAACAGCGATCGGGGATTACAGCCCGCAGCTTTCCATAGATATGAGCCAGATCGACAGGGCAATGGAACTTCTGTACCGCGCAGAGAAGCCGGTGTTTTTGATCGGCGGCGGCGTGAACATTGCCTATGCAAATCATACAAATTATGAAAATAATGCGAATACAGGAATGACACGTCTTGCAGAGCTGACGGGCGTGCCCGTGGTCACGACGATCATGGGAAAGGGGGCAATCCCTACAGCGCACAGCCTGTATGTCGGCAATCTGGGGATCCACGGAAGTTTCGCAGCCAATCTGGCAATCAGCAACTGTGATCTTCTCTTTGCGATCGGGACGCGGTTCAATGACCGCATCACGGGAAAAACAGAGACATTTGCGGCAAGCGCGAAAATAGTCCACATTGATATCGATCCAGCGTGCATATCGCGGAATATCGCGGTCGACGTTCCGATCGTGGCGGATGCGAAGGCGGCGGTCAGTCTCCTGATCGAAAAGGCAGAGCGAAAGCCAGGTCGTGGAGACGGTCGCGCGTCGGTCCGGTTTTCGGGGTGGGTCGATGAAATCAACCGCTGGAAAAAAGAATATCCGATCAAATCTCCCGCAGATAAGGGAAATTCCGACTTGACGCCGCAGCGGGTGATCGAGGCTGTAAATGACATCTTTACAAACGCTGTGATCGCCACGGATGTAGGACAAAACCAGTTGTGGGCAACCCAGTTTCTCGCACTTGATGAGAACAGGCAGATGCTGACATCGGGCGGACTGGGGACGATGGGGTATGGGCTCCCTGCGGCGATCGGGGCAAAACTTGGCAATCCGCACAGGGATGTGATCGTGATCTCCGGTGACGGCGGCATACAGATGAATATACAGGAAATGGCAACGGCGGTCGTCTATGAGCTGCCGATCATCGTCTGCATACTGAACAACGGATATCTGGGAAATGTGCGGCAATGGCAGGAAATGTTCTATAACATGCGTTATTCAAGTACCTGTATGCGTTACCGCAGAAGCTGTGAAGCGGGCTGCAACAGTCAGGAATGTCCGGAGTATACGCCGGATTTTATCAGACTTGCGGAAAGTTATGGGGCGAAGGGGATCCGTGTCACAAAAGCAGAGGAAATAAAAACGGCTTTGGAGAGCGCGAGGCAGAACACAAAAATGCCCACTGTTATTGAATTTATCATAGACAGGGAGGCGAATGTCATGCCGATCGTCCCGCCGGGAAATGCACTTGATGATATGATATTAAAATGGTAAAAATAGCGATTGTTATTTATGCTAGAGCGTGTTTGAGAAATGCTTTCTGTCAGATGTGCGTCACAATTTGTGGGAGATTAATCATCTTACAGATGACTTGCCGAATGAAGGAGGCATAGGGGACAAAGGCATAAAGGACAGTGCCTTACGTTGACTGAATGCGGTGCATATATCACGCAAAGTGGTGATACAGATGACAGGAATGATTTTTCAAACACGCTCTAGTGCTCCATCCAGACAGAAATTAGATTTGTGGGCTGCATGATTCGTGCCAGTGCTAGGCAAAATTTCGACGGCGATGCGGTGGCATCGTCTAGAAATTTTAACGACGCAATGGTGCGAATCAGGCAGTTCACGATTCTAATTTCTGACCGGATGGAGTACTAGGACAAGGCGGACTAGGAGGCAATGCAGTGGCATTGTTGACTGACGACAGCATAAGGACTATACCAGTCCTTTGTACTAGCATAAATAACGGATGTTATTTTGATATTGTTTTAGAGGCGAAAGTGTTGCAATCACTGCTGTATCTGTGGTAAGCTGATGAAAAAGGATTGCGAACAGAGGGACAGGCGGATGTTTAGGGGATGAAGAAGGGAGACACGTCATGATAGAAGTATTGTTTGGAGAGAGCGAAGCGGGTGCGATGAAGGTCGCGAAAAATACCGTCATCACAGGCAAAGTTGATGGTCCCACCGCCGTATGGACTGTCGGAAAAAAGAGACCACCGGAAAGAGAGAACTGCGGATGGATCGAGGGAACTGCACAGGAGGTTATCTGTCTTGGCTTCTTGTTGGACATCGGCAATATCAGGGAGGACGTAAGCAGTTCATACCGAAAACAGCTGATCTGCTCCATGTATGCACAGGAACAGCAGGGAAACGATCAGAGAATGGACGAGGCGCTGATGCAGCAATGTGACTACAGCGCGCAGATGGAGCGTTTGAGGGCATATCTGGTAGACGGAGAAACGATCAGGGTGTGGTACAGTGATGCACCGTATTCAAGGTGCGGATTTTATCATTTGTGTGCCAGCTTTCAACAATATCAGAATGAGATGCGGGTCGTAAAACTGCCCGAATATAGAGTTCGGGCTGATCATTCTATCGTTTGTTATAATAGTTGGGGTGAGGTTTCAGCAGAAGAATTTGCCGGATTTTTAGACGGTGAAAAGATATTATCGCGGAATGAAATCCGGATGTATGCCACGACATGGAATAATCTGCAACAAGACAACAGCCCTTTGCGGGCAGTTGTCAATGGGAAAGTGACCGGAGTGCCGGAAGACTTTTATGATTTCCTGATCTGGAAAAGAATCACCCCCAAGCCGGTAAAAGAAGCAAGGCTGATCGGAGATATCCTTGGGAATGAGCAGCTTGGCGTAGGGGACTGGTGGTATGCAAAGCGGATCGAATATCATATCCAAACCGGAAAGATCAAGGTCGTTGAAGACTCCGAAAATCATTATGCGAGAACGATATGTCAGGCGTAGGTGATGATCATCATTGATTTAACTGAGCCATCAGCATAGCGATCTGCGCATCTTTTTCCGCGATGATGGCATCTTTTTCGGCGAGGCTTTTCTCATAAATCTCGTAATCATGTTTGATCGTGCGTTCGATGCGCTCAGCTTCCTCGCGCGCCTGGCACAAGCAGCGTACTTTCTCATCCTGATTGAGGCGGAAGATCGTCTCACAAGTCTCCTGAAAATCATTATCCTGTTGCGCTAACATCTTTAATCCCTCCCATGTCTCAGCCTTGAACAGACGTGCCCAATAGTCTAGCTTCCATTGTTTGTCCTCGTCTGTGGCTCGTTCGATTTGATTTAAGTCTAACACATTCAGGGTGAACTTGTCATTATAAATGTAATGTTTTTGGACGTTCATCATCTTGTTTGTGGCGTAGAATGCAGGATGCTCCGGGAAAGGCGTGAAGTCAAGGAGGCTGATATGGTATGCGGGCATGACGTCGGAGTAGGGCTCCCCCTTTTGCAGGTTGTCAAAGAGTCTGCAGAGGTAGATGAGGGAGCGGTCATTCCAATAATACTGTGGTCTGACCTGGAGCTCGATATTGATGATCTTCGTGTCATTGAGCAGGAGCTTAATGTCCAGGATAAAACTCTTGCTGCGGATATCGTCTCCCAATTCGATCGGGTTCAGGATTGTGATGGACTGTACTTCGTCAGGCTTTAGGTGGAGCAGTGCACAGAGCAGACCCTTTAGGACGTTGCCGTTTTTGGTCATGACAGAGTGGAACATGCAGTCATTCATGAGCGTGTAGTCGATTTTCCCGACAGCGTTTTTAAGTGTTTTCATTTGTTTGTTTTTCATCGAAATCCTTTCTGAATCGGTAGTGTTGAATTATTGGCAGGAGAATGCTTCAGAACATAGGTTCAAGTAAAATAAGTTCAAGTTAAAATAAGTTCAGATCAAAATAAGAAGAGTCTCAGAATATTTTACGCAATGATCATATATACGATATGATTGTAACATTTGCGGAGAGGCGGAACAAGTGCGAGTTTTTACATTTCGACGAATGTATGTTTTGGTTCTTAATGTCTGTGTCATGGGGTTAAATCCTCGCCTTAAGACGAAATCTTTATGTCATCCCCACAGCATAATATTTTGAAAAAAATAGATCATAAGGATGTATAATGCTCATCATTGAAAATTGCAGAAAATATTTTATATGTATCAAACCTTAACATGGGATAAAGAGTAAAGCTAAATAGATAACTTTTAGGCATCACACTTTAGGCTGTTTTAGAAGCACATTGAACCTACCAACTTTAGCCGGTAGTGCTTGCGTTTTGTGTAACTCGTAAAGATGAAGGAATGATTTTGTGAATGCTCCGAGAAATGATGATTGCTTAAAATAAGATAAAAGAGCCAAGTGAGACGGTTAACCGCCTCACTTGGCTCTTCATATATACGGGCACCCAGAGGAAGTATGATTCTGCCAAACATCAGGAGTCGGGATTGCTTTTTCTTCATGTATACGGGCGCCCAGAGGAAGTATATCAGCAGAGGCTGACGAGTGCAGACGTATACTCAGATTTTTATGCTTTGTCCTTGATCTCGCTGTGGAGCTGCTGCAGTGACTTGACATCTGCGTTACCATGTTTCTGCACGTACAGGATGCCCTTCGCGGTGGCTCTTGCCCCGGCGATGGTGGTCATGTAGGGGATCCTGCCCTTGATCGCAGCCTTTCTGAGATAGCTGTCGTCGTGGACGCTGTCCTTGCCCACCGGGGAGTTTATGATCAGGTCGATCGAGCCGTTCGTGATGAGGTCGAGGATGTTCGGACGTCCCTCGTGGAGCTTCTTGACAGGCTCCGCGTCGATCCCTGTCTCCGTGATCAGGTTGTAGGTTCCCTGGGTTGCGAGGATCTCAAACCCTGCGTCGTGGAACAGCTGTGCGATCTCGACGACTTCCGGTTTGTCCTTGCCGTTGACGGAGATCAGGACTGTTCCCTTGAGCGGCAGCTGTGTCTGGGTGGCTTCCTGTGCCTTGTAGAACGCCTCGCCGTAGTAGGGCGACAGTCCGAGCACTTCGCCGGTCGAGCGCATCTCTGGTCCGAGTACCGGATCGACTTCCGGGAACATGTTGAACGGGAAGACAGCCTCTTTCACACCGTAGTACGGTATTTCCTTTTCCCTCAGGTCTGATACGGGAGACGGGCGCGAGGTGATCTCCGAGGTGATGATGTCAGTCGCGAGCGGCACCATGCGGATATTGCACACTTTGGAGACGAGCGGCACTGTCCGCGATGCGCGCGGGTTTGCCTCAAGCACATAGACCTTGCCTTTTTCTATAGCGTACTGCATGTTCATCAGACCCTTGACGTGCATTTCCTCCGCGATCTTTTTCGTGTACTCCTTGATCGTGGCAACGTTTTCCTCGCTGATGTGCACGCTCGGGATTATGCAGGCGGAGTCGCCGGAATGGACGCCCGCAAGCTCAATGTGTTCCATGACGGCGGGCACAAAGGCGTGTGTGCCGTCGCTGATCGCGTCCGCCTCGCACTCGAGCGCATGGTTTAAGAAACGGTCGATCAGGATCGGTCTGTCGGGTGTCACGCCGACTGCCGCATTCATGTACCCTGCCATGCTCTCGTTGTCGTATACGACCTCCATTCCACGTCCTCCCAACACATAGGACGGGCGGACCATGACCGGGTAGCCGATGTTCCTGGCGATCGCAAGCGCCTCCTCGACGGTGGTAGCCATGCCTGCTTCCGGCATCGGGATCCCGAGCTTGTCCATCATGGAGCGGAACTGGTCGCGGTCCTCCGCGAGATCGATCACGGAGGGGGGCGTGCCGAGGATCTTTACGCCATTTTTTTCGAGCTCCGATGCCAGGTTGAGCGGTGTCTGACCGCCAAACTGCGCGATGACGCCGAGCGGCTTTTCTTTGTGGTAGATGCTCAGCACATCTTCCAGCGTGAGCGGCTCGAAGTAGAGCTTGTCAGACGTATCATAGTCCGTTGAGACAGTCTCCGGATTGCAGTTGACGATGATCGTCTCAAAGCCGAGCTCTTTTAGCGCCAATGAAGCATGGACGCAGCAGTAGTCAAACTCGATTCCCTGACCGATCCTGTTCGGTCCGCCGCCGAGGATCATGATCTTTGGCTTGTCCGAGACGGGGTTTTTGTCCGCCGCATTGTAGGTGGAGTAGTAGTATGCACTGTCGGGGGTGCCGCTCACGTGGACGCCTTCCCATGCCTCCTCGACGCCGAGTTCGATCCGTTTAGCTCTGATGGCATCTTCCGGGATCTCCAGGATCTGGCTCAGATATTTGTCGGAAAAGCCGTTTTTCTTGGCAGAGATCAACGCTTCGTCTGCCGGCAGGGAGCCTTTTGACCGGGCGAGCGCTTCCTCCTCCTCGACAAGCTCCTGCATCTGTCTGACAAAATAGTGCTTTACTTTGGTGATGTCGAAGATCTCATCGACAGTCGCGCCCTTGCGCAGTGCCTCGTACATGATAAAATGGCGGTCACTCGAGGGATGCGCGAGCATGAGCAGCAGTTCTTCCTTCGTCTTTGTATCGTAGTCCTTAGCGTGTCCAAGCCCGTATCTGCCGGTCTCGAGGCTTCGGATCGCCTTCTGGAACGCCTCTTTGTAGGTCTTGCCGATGCTCATGACCTCACCGACAGCGCGCATCTGCGTGCCGAGCTTGTCCTCCACGCCCTTGAACTTTTCAAATGCCCAGCGCGCGAACTTGATCACGACGTAGTCGCCGTCGGGAACGTACTTGTCCAAAGTGCCGTACTTGCCGCACTCGATGTCCTTGAGCGTCAGCCCTGCCGCGAGCATGGCAGAGACGAGCGCGATCGGAAATCCGGTTGCTTTGGAGGCAAGCGCGGAGGAGCGGGAGGTTCTGGGGTTGATCTCGATCACGACGATGCGGTCCGTGACAGGATCGTGGGCAAACTGCACGTTGGTGCCGCCGATCACCTTGACGGAATCCACGATGCGGTACGCCTGCTCCTGCAGCCTTTTCTGGAGCTCCTCGGAAATCGTGAGCATGGGAGCGGAGCAGAAGGAGTCTCCGGTGTGCGTGCCCAGGGGATCGATGTTCTCGATAAAGCAGACCGTGATCATGTTGCCCTCGGCGTCGCGGACGATCTCGAGCTCCAGTTCTTCCCAGCCGAGGATCGATTCCTCGACGAGCACCTGTCCGACGAGGCTTGCCTGCAGACCGCGCGTGCAGACTGTGCGAAGTTCTTCCTTATTGTAGACGAGTCCGCCACCTGCGCCGCCCATGGTGTATGCGGGGCGCAGCACGACAGGATATCCGAGTCTGTCGGCGATCGCAAGCGCCTCATCGACGCTGTAGGAGACCTCGCTTCTCGCCATCTCGATGCCGATGGCGTCCATGGATTTCTTGAACTCGATGCGGTCCTCGCCGCGCTCGATGGCATCGACCTGCACGCCGATCACCTGCACGTGGTACTTGTCAAGGACGCCTTCCTTGGCAAGCTCGGAACAGAGGTTTAAGCCGGACTGACCTCCAAGGTTTGGCAGGAGTGCATCCGGCCGCTCTTTTGCGATGATCTGCTCTAAACGGCGGACATTTAGCGGTTCGATGTAAGTCACATCTGCGATCTCCGGGTCGGTCATGATGGTTGCAGGGTTTGAGTTGACGAGCACGATCTCATAACCGAGTTTCCTGAGGGCTTTGCACGCCTGTGTTCCGGAATAGTCAAATTCACACGCCTGTCCGATGATGATTGGACCGGAACCGATTATTAAAACTTTGTTGATATCATTTCTTTTCGGCATAATAAACCTCCATATTTCATAGTGTAGCCTCTCGGAATCTCATAAATCTTCTCGCAATGACAGATACAGAGAGGCTCCGGGAGCTTATATCGTATATTGACAGTGACGAATACTAGTGTACTGTCTGGATTATATTCAGACAAACCTCCATGTCTAAATTTCCATCAGACTGCGTTGTCGGTGGTCAACGATGCAACCGCATCGCCTCCCTTCTCCGCCTTGCTGATGAAAATTTATCCTGCGGAGTTTCGCCAGATAAAATCCGGACAGTACACTGGTTTGCCTACATCGCATAACCGGCTTCGAATGCTGCCTTGTTGATCTCGACGGTTTTGGGCGGAACGGTGGCTTCGATGACTTCAAGCCACTGGCTTTTCTCAAAATCCATGCGCTTTGCTGCGACACCGACGATGATCGTGTTGAACACCTTGGAATTTCCAAGCTTTTTCGCCTCTTCCATGGCATTGACATCGACTACGTTGTAGTCTTTTTTCAGATCTTCAATGATATTTTCAGGATATTTTGCGGCGCCCGTCACAACGGTGATCGGATCGATCCGCTGGTCATTTACGATGATGACGCCGTCCTTTTTCAGAAAATGGGCGTAGCGCAGCGCCTCGAGTCTCTCAAAAGCGATCAGCACGTCCGCCTGTCCCTCCTCGACGATGGGTTCCGCGACAGTGTCGCCGTAGCGCACGAAAGTGACGACACTTCCGCCGCGCTGTGCCATGCCGTGTACCTCGGAGAGCTTTACGTCATAGCCTGCCTTTGTGATGATACCGCCAAGGATACGGCTTGTGAGCAGTGTACCCTGACCGCCCACGCCTACGATCATTATATTTTTAGTAGTCATTATTTATATATACCTCCATGTAAAGTCATTCTTATTCCACACGCTTGATCGCGTCAAATTTGCAGCGTTTCATGCACAGACCACAGCCGTTGCACAGGGTGTCGTCGATCGTGACGGTTCCGTCCTCGTTTTTGGTGAGGGCAGGACAGCCTGGAATGAGACACATGCCGCATTTTTTGCACTTGTCAGGGATGGCAATGCACTTTGCCTTGGTAGCCTGTGATTTCAGGAGGGCACAGGGGGCACAGACGATGATGACAGAGACCTCTTCGCGTGCGGTCTCGCGCTTCACGACGGTTTCCAGCTCATCAATGTCAAACGCATCGACTTCGTACACATGCTCGACGCCGATCGCCTTGCACAGGTGGTAGAGGCTGATCGCTTTGGTCTCCTTGCCGTTGAGCATCTTGCCGGTGGCTGCGTGATCCTGATGTCCCGTCATGCCTGTGGTGGAGTTGTCGAGGATCAGTACGGTGCCGGTGGACTGGTTGTACACCATGTTCATCAGGGAGTTGACGCCTGTGTGGAGGAAGGTGGAGTCGCCGATCAGGGCAACCCAGTTTTTGATGTAATCCTTGCCCTTTGCTTTCTCCATGCCGTGCAGCGTGGAGATGGAAGCGCCCATGCACACTGTCGTGTCGATGACGTTCAGCGGCGCGACTGCGCCGAGTGTATAACACCCGATATCGCCGGCGCCGTGGATGCCGAGTTTCTTCAGGACGGAGAATGTGCTCCTGTGCGGACAGCCGGGGCAGAGGATCGGGGGACGTGCCGGAACCTGTGCGGGCACGGCGGTCTCGATCTTCATGCCGAGGACGCGCTCGCGGATCATGTTGGCGCTGTACTCGCCCTGCAGTGTAAAGAGTTCCTTGCCGATACAGTCGATCCCCCACGATCGGACCTGCTCCTCGATCAGCGGCTCGAGCTCCTCGAAAATATAGAGTTTATCGACCTTGGAGGCAAACTCTTCGATCAGTTTCCGCGGCAGGGGGTGCACAAGACCAAGTTTTAGCACGCTGGCTTCCGGCATCGCCTCCGCGACGTATGTATAGGGTATACCGCTGGTGATGAAACCGACGGAGGTGTCTTTGTAGATGGCCTTATTGATTGCAAAATCGCAGGCATCCTCCGCCATTTGTCTCAGGCGGTTTTCCACGTGTACATGACGGCCTTTTGCGTTCGCCGGCATCATGACATGCTTTGCCGCGCTGCGCTCGTAGGGCTTATCGGGGATCTCCTGTCTCTCCTCGAGGGTGACGGGACCCTGCGAGTGCGCAAGCCTTGTCGTCGTCCTTACCATAACGGGTGTATCGTATCGCTCGCTGTACTCAAAGGCGAGCTTTGTGAAGTCCTTTGCCTCCTGCGAGTCGGACGGCTCGAGCACGGGCACCTGCGCCACACGCGCCACACAGCGGGAGTCCTGTTCATTCTGGGAGGAGTAGAGACCGGGATCGTCGGCGGCTGCAAGAACAAGCCCGCCGTTTGCCCCGATGTAGGATACAGTGTAGAGCGGGTCGCTCGCCACGTTGACACCGACCATTTTCATGGATGCCATGGCGCGCACGCCGCTGATGGATGCGCCGATGGCGACTTCCATGGCAACCTTCTCGTTGGGTGCCCACTCTGCGTAGATCTCCGGGTATTTTACGATATTCTCACTGATCTCGGTGCTGGGAGTTCCGGGGTAAGCGCTCGACACTTTGACGCCGGCCTCATAGGCACCGCGGGCAATCGCCTCATTGCCCAGCATGATTTTTGTTTCGCTCATTTGTTGCTTCCTTTCTGTTGTCGTTTTGCAAATTCCTAAAAAATAACGGCTGTTGTTTGCCTGTGGCAGCCGTTCCTATTAATATGATAGTGAAAAAAAGGGAATACGTCAATTTATTTTGCAAAATTTACAAAATCTTCGTAACAGTTCGTTACTGTTTACTCGTCAATAAAAGTAGTGAAAAACGTGCGCCAAAATGCTTGCACTTTAGCATTTTGTGTGCAAATGGGCTGCTGTTTACGCCTTCATTACATAAAATTGTGTCAGAATTAGTTGGCGTGAACAGTAACAACAGTTCAGTCTTCGGTTTCCTGTTAGTCGGAGAAAACGGTGTACTAGAGCGTGTTTGAAAAATTAGCAGCTGAAAAATGAAAAACAGGTTTACTTTGATGCTTTAAAGTGGCATAATATCTATAAGTATGCCATGCAGGAGCGATGACAGCGCGGCTGGTAAAGAATTATAAAACGGATAAAAGGAGTAACTACAATGCCAATCACGGACATTTTAGAGAGAAACTGCAAACTGTACGGGAACGATATCTGTCTCGTGGAGATCAATCCCGAGATCAAGGAGACACGGCGCGTGACGTGGAAGGAATATGAGCTGATGGAGCCCAATCCGGTCACGCACTACCGCAGGGAGATCACGTGGAGCGTCTTTAATGAGAAGGCGAACCGCTTTGCCAATCTGCTGATCCAGAGAGGCATCAGGAAGGGGGACAAGGTGGCGGTCCTGCTGATGAACTGCCTCGAGTGGCTTCCGATCTATTTCGGCATATTGAAGACGGGGGCGCTCGCCGTGCCGCTCAATTTCCGGTACGCGCCGGACGAGATCGAGTACTGCCTGGATCTGGCGGAGGTCGACGTCCTGGTATTCGGGTCGGAATTTATCGGGCGCGTGGAGGAGATCGCGGAGAATATCAGTAAAAAGCGACTGTTATTTTTTGCGGGAGACAATTGCCCGAGCTTTGCGGAGGACTACAACAGCCTCACGGCGAACTGTTCGAGCCAGACGCCGATGATCGCGCTGACGGACGCGGACGATGCCGCGATCTATTTCTCGTCGGGCACGACAGGTTTTCCGAAAGCGATCCTGCATAACCATGAGAGTCTGATGCACGCGTGCAAGGTGGAGCAGAACCACCACGGGCAGACGAAGCAGGATGTGTTCCTGTGCATCCCGCCGCTCTACCACACCGGGGCGAAGATGCACTGGTTCGGAAGTTTTCTGGAGGGCGGCAGGGCAGTCCTGCTGAAAGGGACAAAGCCGGAGTTTATCCTGGACGCCGTGTCGAAAGAGAGGTGCACGATCGTGTGGCTGCTGGTGCCGTGGGCGCAGGACATCCTCGACGCGATCGACAGGGGCGACATCCGGCTTGCGGATTACGAGCTTTCCCAGTGGAGACTGATGCACATCGGCGCGCAGCCGGTCCCGCAGAGCCTGATACAGCGCTGGAAAAAAGTGTTTCCGCATCATCAGTACGACACGAACTACGGGCTCAGCGAGTCGATCGGTCCGGGCTGCGTGCACCTTGGCGTCGAGAATATCCACAAGGTGGGGGCGATCGGGAAGGCGGGCTACGGCTGGCAGGTGAAGATCGTCGGTGAAAACGGTGCGCAGGTGGCGCGCGGCGAGGTCGGAGAACTTGCCGTGAAGGGACCTGGTGTCATGACCTGTTACTACAATGATGAGCAGGCTACGAATGAAGTGCTGCGTGACGGGTGGCTGTTTACGGGCGACATGGCGCAGGAGGACGAGGACGGCTTTATCTTCCTTGTGGACCGCAAGAAGGATGTCGTGATCAGCGGCGGTGAGAATATCTATCCCGTTCAGATCGAGGATTTCCTGCGGACGAACGACAAGATCAAGGATGTGGCTGTGATCGGCATCCCGGACAAGCGCCTGGGAGAAATAACAGCTGCTATTATAGAGATAAAAGAGGGGATGCACGCCGAGGAGGAGGAGATCAATACATACTGTATGAAGCTTCCGAAGTATAAGCGACCGCGCAAGGTGATCTTCGCGGATATCCCGCGCAATCCGACCGGCAAGATCGAGAAGCCGAAGCTTCGGAAGATCTACGGCGGTGAGAGCCTTGTGGCGGCGCAGAACAAATCATAAAATAAAGAGATCGAACGTTATGGAATATTGGAGAGCAGCAGATGGATTTATTTGAATACATGAGAAGTACAACACAGGAAAAAGAGGCACCGCTCGCGGCAAGGCTCCGCCCCACGACTTTGGAGGAAGTCGTGGGGCAGTCCCACATCATCGGAAAGGACAAGCTTCTGTACAGGGCGATCAAGGCGGATAAGATAAGCTCTGTTATTTTTTATGGACCGCCCGGGACGGGCAAGACGACACTGGCGAAGGTGATCGCCAACACGACGAGTGCCGAATTCACACAGATCAATGCGACGGTTGCCGGCAAGAAGGACATGGAGGAGGTCATCGGCAAGGCAAAAGAAACACTTGCTATGTACGCGAAGCGAACGATCCTGTTCATCGATGAGATCCACCGTTTTAACAAGAGCCAGCAGGATTATTTGCTTCCCTTTGTGGAGGACGGGACGATCATACTGATCGGCGCGACGACGGAGAATCCGTATTTTGAGGTGAACGGGGCTTTGATCTCGCGCTCGGTGATCTTTGAGCTCAAGCCGCTGGGAAAGCAAGACATCAAAGCGTTGTTAAAGCGGGCTGTGTATGACACGGAGAAAGGCATGGGCAGTTATGACGCCGAGATTGACGAGGACGCGCTGGAATTTCTGGCAGACCTGTCAGGCGGTGACGCGCGGCATGCCCTGAATGCCATCGAGCTCGGGATCATGACGACGGACAGGAGCGACGACGGCAAGATCCACATTACGGTGGAGGTCGCGCAGGAGTGCATCCAGAAGCGGCGCGTACTGTATGATAAGACCGGAGACAATCACTATGACACGATCTCGGCATTTATCAAGAGCATGCGCGGCTCTGATCCTGATGCGGCAGTGTACTATCTGGCGAAGATGCTCTACGCGGGGGAACAGGTTGCCTTTATCGCCAGGCGCATCATGATCTGCGCCGCGGAGGACGTCGGAAACGCAGATCCCATGGCGTTGAATGTGGCTGTGAGCGCATCGCTTGCGGTGGAGCGCATCGGCATGCCGGAGGCGCAGATCATTCTCGCGCAGGCAGCCTCCTATGTGGCGTGCGCGCCGAAGAGCAACGCGGCGTGCAATGCGATCTTTGCAGCAGGCGAGGAGATCAAAAGAAGTGGGAATCTGCCGATACCGCCGCACCTGCAGGACGCGCATTACAAGGGTGCCGCGAAATTGGGGCACGGGACAGGTTACAAGTACGCGCATGACTATAAGAATCACTATGTGGAGCAGCAGTATCTGCCCTATGAACTTACGGGAAAAAAGTATTATGAGCCGTCCTGGAACGGTTATGAGGCAAAGATCAGGGAACATATGAAAAAAATCAGGGAGGAAGCAGATGGCGATATAGTTACGCATAGGGATGTGTTGATACCCCTAAAAAATGTTTAACAGCGGCGCAGGCGGCTATCTTAAATTGATGCCATAGGATTTTTGCTACTAACAGGCGAAAGTATTGAAGAATGGCTTAATACAATAGAAAGCAAGCTTTCTATTGTCATGAATCAAGGGTTTTAAGGCTTGGTGGGGTTCATCACGGTGGTTGGTGGGCCCCAATTTTTTGGTTTATGGATGCCGCTGATAGGATGGCAATAGGGGATAAAATCGTACTATCAGGCAAAAGTATACTTTCACGCAAAAGTCAGGGGTTTCCGTGATAGTATAAAGCGGAAAGGTAAAAAGGAGTAGGATATTGGCGGTTTTGGCTGAAAGGCGCATTAGCTTGACGGAAAATGCTGTTGGAAAACGGGGGATATGATACAAACACGGAAGTGACTCAGCGTTTTCGTGATAATACAGATATTCATAAAATTACAGGAATCATATCTGATATGTTGAAGATAGCATGGAACTGTCTGATACCCTCTGCCGCAGTTTAAGTGAAAATACAGTTATCCCAGTCATTTTGCTGACGGTGCGTGACGGGGCGCAGGACATGGTGCAGGGGCTGTCCATCGGGGCGGATGACTATGTGACGAAGCCTTTACTGCGGGGATGTCTGCATCAATAAAAAGACATCCAAAGTCTATAAAAAAGACTGCCTGGTAGAGCTGACACCGAATGAATACCAGCTCCTTCTACTGCTTCTGGAGCATAAGAACCAGACCATTACTCGTATACTATCAGACAAAACTCCCAAATGGGAGCTGCCGCCTTACGATTTTTCAACCGTTAAAACGACAGCTCCATGTTTTCCACTTCAGGCCGAAGCTTCAATGACCGCTTCCATTTTATAAATTCTGCACGTTGTCTGGCTTTCTGCCCGAAACAGGGGCAACCCGCTGTATCTCGTGCCGCCGGGATTGGGGCATTTGCCGTCAGGCTGTCCGGAACCAATCTCCGATAGATCTGATTAATGTGCATAATATAATACTGTTACGAAATTAGTGCCGTCAGGATATGCTGGGGTTGAAAAGGCTTTGTAACAAAGGCGTCCGCCTTGTATAAAATTGCGGCTTGTATTGTCTTTTCGGTATTGTCCGCCGTGACCATAACGATTCTGGTTTCACTGTAGCTTTCTTTTAATTCCTTTAACAGTTCAAGCCCGTCTTCTTCTCCAAGATGTATATCCAGGAACAGAATATCGGGGGCGTTTTTGCCAAAAATCTTACGAAGCTGTGTGCCGTTCTTCGCCAGGCCGACGCAGGTATACCCCTCTTTTTCCATAATTCCCCGGATTGTGTCACAGATGAAGTCTGCATCATCGCAGACCGCAAAGCTGCCTTTATAAGTGCGTCCCAGCAACTTATCTGTAGTAACCTCAAAGTAATCTGCAAGGCTGCAAAGCATTTGTACGTCCGGCAGCGTGGTGCCGCTTTCCCACTTGCTTACGGCACCAACGGTAACGCCCATTTCTGCCGCCAGTGTTTCCTGTGTTACTTTTTTCTGGTTACGTAAACTTCTAATCTGTTCTCCTATATTCATGTTCGGTTTCTCCTATCTGATTTGCTTTATGTCAGGGAACTGCAGAATATTTAATCAGTCGTTATATGCGGGTGTTTTGTTTTACAGTTGCCTGATGGGTTTATACCGGTATAGTTACAGTATAAAGCGGATCAGCAAAAAATACAATGGAGGGGTTTTCAAAAAAGTTTCCTGTCGGGAAAACCGGACTATCACGCAAAAGCCGAAGCTCGCAGGCAAAACCTTTATACAAACACGGAAACTGACTTTGTATATGAATAAAGAAGTAAACGGACGGGAACCATAGCGGCAAGGCTGAAAAACGGCTTAAGCATCGAGGGAGTCTGCCGCTCGCCGCTGGTGCAGGACTGGAAGATGTACACGATGGCGCAGAAGATCCCACACGCCGTGTTCGATGACCCGGAGGGGATGCTCCTGGATGCGGCGTTTTGGGGTGCGGCATTGCGGGGGTGGAGCAGTCGGAAGTCCTTCGGGATAAGGAAATCATAGCGGAACAGATAAAAAAGGAGCGCGGGCGGTATGAGACGCTCCTTGACATGAGGATGAACAACGAGATACCGAATGAGGTATTCAGCCGCCCGTGCCGGAGGATGTGGAGTTTTCGGAGGAAGATATAGATAAATATGTTTTCGGGGTAAGGGTTTTCGAAGACCGTTTTGAGTGACTCTTAAACTTAAGCTCCGAAGCCCGTGGGGAACTGGATGACAAACCGGGATCAATAGCACAATGAGCTATGCGTGTTCTGCTCGCTGACGTAGCAGTCAATCAGCAGCCGGATTTCTTTTGATAAATCCATCCTGTCCAGTTCGCCGGAATATATGTCCGACTCTCGGAGAATCGCCTGGTATTCCTCGTCGCTGTTCACAATGCCGTTCATGCGGGTATCCATGAGCTGGTATAGTGCAGAATCCTTTTCCAATCCAATCCCTCTTTCCGTGGTATCAGATATTACCTCTGAATTTGGGAGTTGGCAAGTGAAAAAAGAGATTATAAAAAATTCATAAATGTTTTGTTGCATTAGCCAATATAAAATAATAAAATAGAGATAGAAAAGTATGAATTGTAGCGGAAGAACCATACTAACAAAGGAGGTGTTTATTATGGCAACTTCAAGTATCACAAAGAATTTTGTCATTTCCGGCAAGGAACAGGTGGAGATGTTTGTCAATGCGATTGAAGAATCTGCCAAGAACCGTCCTGTTCATATACCTGTGGCTGCGAGAGAGATAACAGACGAAGCAGAACTGGTGGAATTTATGGCAAAATGGGAGAAAGCAAATGTTGGAAACAAATAGGTATTCAGTTATCAACATTCGGCGCTATCTTAATAGTGATAATCCACAACTTGGAGAGAGCAGGCTTCTTCAAGTTCTCTCCGGTTTTTCTTGTCTGCGGAATCCGGATGTTGAGCGTTTTTTGAAAAAAAGTTCAGTAGAGTTTACGAAAAAGAATCAGTCGGTTACATATCTTGTATTTGACATAAGCAGCATGGTGCTGGTAGGGTATTTTACCCTTGCATTGAAACCTTTAACAGTAAGGGGAGAAACGGTAAGCAATACCGTAAAGAAAAAGTTGCTGCGTGTCAGTGAATGGGATGAAAAATCAGATACTTATACCATGTCTGCATACCTTATTGCCCAACTTGGCAAAAATTTTACCAATGGTGCAGACAAAAAAATAACTGGCGAAGAATTACTCGCACTGGCATGGGACAAAATTAAAGAGATACAGTATCTGGGCGGAGGCGTAGTGACCTTCTTAGAAGCGGAAAATGAGGAAAAGCTGTTATCATTTTATCGCGAAAATCGTTTTTCGCAGTTTGATACAAGACAGACCGCATCAGACGCGGAGGAGTCACATGAGCTGGTACAGCTTTTAAGGCTACTCTGATGCGATTTCGTAGCACTGAAAGATATGGATTTTGTCGAATGTCGAATTGAGTGAGGTAAATGGGGTAAAGAGGGGTAAAAGTCATCAAAATCTAACAGCGGCACAGGCGGCAATTCAGAAATAATGCCATAGGATTTTGGGTACTCGCAGGCAAAAGTATTGAAGAATGGCTTAAAATCAAGGGTTTTAAGGCTTGGTGGGGTTCACTGGAATGGTTGGTGAACCCCATTTTTTTGTGTTTTTAGATGCCGCTGATAGGATGGCGATAGGGGAAAAAATCGTACTATCAGGCAAAAGTATACTTTCACGCAAAAGTCAGGGGTTTCCGTGATAGTATAAAACGGAAAGGTAAAAAGGAGTAGGATATTGGCGGTTTTGGCTGAAAGGCGTATTAGCTTGACGGAAAATGCTGTCGAAAAACGGGGGATATGATACAAACACGGAAACTGCATGGAGTTTTCGTGTTTGTATATGAGTTTCCGTGATAATATGGGGTTTTGCGTGATAGTATATAGAAAAATTGAAAAATGGTAGCGGGAGGAAAAGGCCTGTTTCAGCAGTCCTTTTCCTCATGTCTTAGGATTTCACAATTCATTTCTTTACATTTCAAATTTCACAGATATTTTTATAGCGGTTCAGAAAATAATAAGTTGGAAAGCGGGGAAATCAGAGTTAATATGCTTACACGGCGGTTTGCGTTTCCCCTATATCGGACGAATGGCGAAAAACTTTAGGGCTGATTTGGGCGTTTAAAAATAAAAAATCTGCGATTCACGTAGCCAGATTAACCATTCACGAAGTAGGCGTTAGAAATTGCCCTTATTTTTCCGATAAGTTAGTTGAGGACTGGAGGTGGTAGAAACGATAAAAATTGCGGTGTGTGATGATGAAAAAAATATAAGGTCTTACCTCGTTTCGCTCATCAAAAAGCAGGGCGGGGAATGCGGCATCACGGAATATGCCTCTGCCGATGCGTACCTCTCGGACGGTAAGGAGCATGACATTATTTTTCTGGACATAGAGATGGGAAGCTCCGGCGCAGGCATGGACGGCATGGGGCTGGCAAGGCATATCCGGGGCATGGAGGCGCAGAAACAGCCCATCATCATTTTTGTAACAGGGTATGAAAAATATGTGTATGACGCGTTTGACGTAGGGGCCTTCCAGTATCTGGTAAAGCCCGTGGACGAACAGAAATTCGCAGAGGTGTTCGGACGGGCGGCGGGGCAGGTTTTATCCGAGGCGGAGCAGCGGAAGAAAAAACTTGTGATCCAGTATGGCGGCGAGGGAAAGGCGATACCGTTTAATGACATTTACTACATGGAAAGCCGGAACCACAATATCATCCTGTACCTGAAAGACGGAAGTATGGAATACTATGCGAAGATCGGGGATTTGGAGGAGGAGCTTGCGGGGCAGTTCTACCGCATCCACCGGGGATACCTTATCAACCTTTTCCATGTGGAGGGTTACGATAAGACGGAGGTAAGGATGGCGAACGGGGATAAGCTGCTGCTTTCAAGGTATAAATATGACGGCTTTGTGCAGGCGTACATGGATTACATTTCGGAGGAAAGCCTATGAGCCAGCCAGCGTTTGAAATAGTGAATAGCATCTTGGATATATGGAAGATTGCCGTACAAGCCATCATGTTCCTTGTTTTGTGGACGGCGGCTTTCAGAGGGAAAAAAGGAAAAAGGGATGGCATTGCGGCAGTGTTGTTTATCCTTGCCAATATAGGGATAGGATTTCTGCCGTGTACCGCTTGGGTGCGGTATGGCGTTTCAGCCTTTGTAATAATGGGTTATGCAGGGATATGTTATAAAAAGCAGATTGGAAAAGCAGTATTTGTGATGCTTGCTTTTTATAACCTCCATTGTCTGAGTTTCCTGATTGCAAACAGCATTTACATGAAGATAACGGGCGTGATGATGAAAAGCCTTGATGCAATGCAGGAAAGCTATATGCAGCAGGTGTACCAATGCCTGTCAGTCGGGATGGCGGTTTCCGTTTTCTTTTATACAGCACTATATGTGGCAATGGCAGTTATTTTTCACAGCCTTATTAAAGGGGAAGCCGTAATGGCCTGGCAGGACATCATCCTGCTTTCCATTCTAAATTTTGTCGGGAGCATGATTGCAAACGTGGTCAACGGCCTGCTTATTGTAAGAATAAATACAGATGCTTTTGTGCTGTTTGATGAAAAGCCAGACCTGCTTTGGAAGATTCCCATGATAGCGGTTCTCATATTTGCGGGAGAGGCTGCCCTGATCTATTTCTGGCAGAGATACCGTATCCTGCTTGCCGAGAGACAGAAACATTTCGTGGAGGAACAGCAGGTCAAGGCCATGAAGAAGCGTCTGGAGGAAGCGGAGAATTTCTATGGAAGCATCCGGAAGGTGCGCCACGAGATGAAGAACCATATGGCGAACATCAAAGGACTGGCAGGAGCCGGGGAGTATGGGGAGATAGAGGAATACGTCCGCAGGATGGATGAGACCATGCAGGAACTGGAATATAAGTATGTGACGGGGAATGCGGTGACGGATGTCATCATCAATGACAAATGCCGCAGGGCGGAAAAGGCGGGAATCCGGTTTGATGCAGATTTCCGGTATGGCGGGGAAATTCCCGTGTTTGATATGGGGATCATATTGAACAACCTTCTGGATAATGCCATAGAAGCCTGCGAAAAACTGGAAACAGGTAAAGGATTTGTACGCCTTTCATTAAAGCGGAAAAAGCAATTTTTGATACTGTATGTGGAAAATAGCTTTGACGGTGCTGTCCCTATAAGGAAAGGCAGTTCACTTCCGCCTACAACGAAACAGAGTATCCTGCCGGGAATCATTACAGAGCATGGGATAGGGCTTGAAAACGTGCGGGATATTGCAGAGAGGTATTTTGGCGGTGTAAACATAAAAGTGAAAGGGGATGTGTTCCATGTGACAGTAATGCTGCAGCAGGGGGAGGTGGGGGAAGGTAAGTAAATGATGTTGCATGAAATGAAACTCAAAAACAGATTAAAATGGAGGATTAAAAATGGCTATCGGTGGAATAGGACAAAATTATTATCAGAACAATGTGGAAACAAAGAGAAATACGAAAAATGTGAACGGTACGGAAAAATTCGCACTGGAAAAAACAGGCAGTACACAGGAACTATCGGAAGCGGAAGAAATGGAGCTGTTTAAGAAAGAGTTTTATCAGGAGTTGTCTCAGATTACTACGCACGCAACAGTAAGTAATGCGGCAGTTAATGTGACTGAGGCTGCTTTTAAGAGAATGAAAGACGATCCTGAATATAAGCAGCAGGTTTTAAGTTGGATTAAGCATGATTTAGGAGCTTCATATGGTTCAAGGAATGCGTCTGTAATGTTGACAGTTGGTGAAACGCTAGAACAATGTAGGGGTGATGCTTGGCCGGTTTCCGCAGATTCTGAATTTGGTATTCGCTCACAAGATAGTTTTTATAAAAGTAGCAATGAAAGAAAAGAGAGACAGAAAGAATTATTGGAGGAATATTTACAAAAGCGTCAAGCGGCAAAACAAATTCAGCAGGAACTTTTGGATGAAAAGATTGCAAAGGCGGAGCAGGAGAGAAGCAGGCTGGCAAAGGCGT
>ERZ779621.195-NODE-195-length-37042-cov-14.487631_pt1 | contig 37042 bp, 33 predicted proteins | sample MGYA00514215_ERZ779621 | MGnify/ENA primary metagenome ERZ779621 (study PRJEB29562, sample SAMEA4376715) | mouse gut metagenome | isolation source: Cecum | study: EMG produced TPA metagenomics assembly of the A DSS colitis mouse model was used to assess the...
CATACAGACTGGAGGGGTTGTACCAGATGTCCTCCATACACAGGAGCATAGCCTGAATGACCGCCGGAGTCATTTTTGTGGTAGCCGCATTATCCATATAGATCATTTTATCCGCATCCTTTCATGTCTGAAAGATTGGAAGCGCCGCAAAGACGACGCTCCCAATCGAAAAGTTTATTCATCAAATAGAGCTGTATCCGGCTCTTCCAGGTCAGTCCGGTCCAGCTTGTTTTTGCGCGCACAGTCCCGGTCAAAATAGGCCAGAAGCTCAACTCCATATTCATGGACGACGAAGAAGTAGGGTCTCAGGCCATCGTCAATCTCAATGACTTCGTTGACCTGTACAGGAAATCCCAAGACATCGCTAATTAGCTTATGCTCAGTCGATTCATAAAACCCCTTAGCGGTCAATTCCGTGCTGCACTCGTGCCGCACCGCATACTCATATCCATGCGCAGAGCGGTGAGCGCCATCCTGCTCGAAAAGGAAGCTCGAGAACCAAGCATCGGTATCCTTATAGCAATAAACGCGCAGCTCAGTTGGCTCCTTACGACGCGGACACCACGAAGGAATATATATCTTTGGATCAGAACGCTTAAATACCCTGATCCTCTTCCCGCCGGAACAATAACGGCATCCTACCCGTAAAAACGCCCCTGCAACTTTTTTCGGCACTGACTCATTGTGAACCCCATAGTGTTCACAGCTTGAACAGCGGGGTTTGTGAAACAAGGTTTTTGCCATGTCAGTCCACCTCCTCGTTTGAAATGGAGGGCAACAACCCAGCCACAATCATCTGCACAGCGACACGGATACCGGCCTGATACGCCTGCTCCGTCACAGCGATATTGCGTTCCGACAATGCAGTTTCGTATTCCTCCAGCTGTGCCACACTGCCCTCTGGAAGTGTTGCCACCAAAGATGTATGAGCCTGGTCCACCGCTCGGTTAAACCGTTGAAGTTCTGGAGATACTTTGTAAATCTCAGGCTCATAATCGCCAAAAAAGAGGTCGCGCAGGAAATTGGAATCAGCTGCTACCGGCAGAACTGCTGCCGGCGCTGGTTTAGACAATGCGGCGGCGAGTGCGTTCACCGCGTCAATCAACTGTGGGACTTGCCGCTCAAAAAAAGCGCGTCCCATTTGGGTTTGATAAAATTCCATAATAGCAATCTCCTTCAATAGTGGAAGGACAGCCGGTGCAATGCGGCTGTCCTTCCTTGATATTTGGGGCAAATGGATAACCATAAGCCGCTCAATTCACGCAATTTGCTGGTCTCCCCATTGGATTTGGAAGTTGCCTTCTTCGTCTACTCCCCTATGCAGCAGGAGTGCCAGCAGATTGTAGTCGATACCGAATTTATCATAAATCAGATCCAGATCGGTATCCTGTCCTTTCATAAACAGATTGATTTTCTCCTTTGCAATTACCATTTGCAGCAGATTGGATTCCAGGCTGCCGGTATAGGTCAGGAAATAAATATCCTTGTATTCCGTAGAGGTATAACGAATAAACCTCATGTAGAATTGGCTCATGCCAGAGTTGTTGAAGTGCATCTCCGGTATGAGGATCTTGTTGACATACTCAAAATTAACACTGGATGGAAGACTTTGCTGTGTACAGAGCAATATCCCATTTCCACTGTCCCGCAGCGTTTTCCGCAGTGCCCGCCTCTGGGCAAATGTTTTAGTGGAACCAGTGACAATAAACAGAGGCCGGTTTGGAAGGTATTCACGAAATGCCTCAGCGTAAGCATTGAGAACATTTTGATGCCGCACACCAACGGCAACAATCTCATGCTCCCATTCCGCTGCCGTCTCTACTGCCGTTGTGATTTTAAGGGGTGTATCGCCCTGATACTCCTTCATCGTATTGGGAGCAGCCGCCACTCGCAGCAGCAGAGTGATCTGCTGCATGATGCGAAGCATGGCATCTTTACGGTGGTTTCCGGTGGAAGCAAAATACTCTCGCTGAACTTTGTAAAACTCCTCCACCACCATGCGGTACACTTCCCGTTCCTCGGGCAAAAATGGCAGCGGCACCTGATGGATACGCCGGATCTCCTTGCCTGTCACCTCTTCAAACGTGCGGGTAATGACCGTTTTAGCCAAGAGCCTATTGAGTTCATCCGTAGTAGTGCATATCGCTGCCGCAGATGCCCACATACTCCAGCTTCACCAGGACCTCGTCCGCCTTGGGAGTCGGAATAGGCCGCCGGGTGTACCCCATCTTTCCGATGCCCTCCATGACCGCTGCGTTCATTGTTCCATTCATTGCTGCGCCCTCCTTTTTAACTTTCATAAAGTATTTATGTAAGTGATTATATTAAAGCGCGTGCCTGCGCCGCTGTCAAGAGGGGAAATGATTTTCGGCATTTCAGCCATGTTTTTGGGGTTGTTTTTGTACAAAACAGAAGTGACGCCGCTCTATGCCGAGAGCAGCGCCACTTGTATTCTGACAAACTATACCGTCTGCAAAAATTGCTCTATCTGGGCCAGTGCCGCGCCTACGGCGGAGGCCTCCAGGCGGTAGCGGCAGAATTTGAGGTAGGAGGCATCAGGCCGGAAGGTATTGCGCTCCTCCAGGAGGGGCCGCAGCGGCCCGCCAAATTCCTCCAGAAACGCGCCCACATAGCCGCCCACGATTACGTCGCAGTCAAAGCTCATATGCAGGTTGTTGACGGCAATCGCCAGATGCTCCAGGTATTCCCGCCAGACTGCCTGCTTTGCCGCATCGCCCTCCCGGAGGCCGTCAAAGAACGCGGCGAGGTTTCCATCCGCCCCATCGGAGAGCAGCCGCGCAGAGCAGTAGGCATCCAGGCAACCGTCTTTTCCGCAGTAGCACCGCCGTCCGCCTGGAACCAGGGTATTGTGGCCGAACTCTCCGGCCCGGAGATGGTCCCCCATATACAAGGCGCCGTCTGTCAGGATTGCGCCGCCTACGCTGTTGCTCAGGGACAGATAGATCAGATTCCCGGCCGTGGGGGTCCCATAAATCTCGGCAAATCCAGCGGCGTTTGCATCATTGATGAAGCGGCAGGGATAGGGGAGGCAGCGGCTCAGCAGGCTGAGGGGCACATCCCGCAGGTCCAAAATATGAGAATACCGCAGGATACCGGCCTCGCTGTCCACGATGCCGGGCAAGGAGATCCCCACACCTAAAATCTTTTCGCCGGTACAAGCGCCGTCCATGACATGTCCGATCAGCCGGCCCAATTCCTGCAAATAGGCGTCCTCCAGGGAAAAGGGCTTCGACTGCCGCTGATAGCGCACCACCTGTCCGCTCAGGTCCACCAGCACGACGCTGACATGGTTCCGGGTCAGGTCCAGCCCGACGGCCAGCCTGGCGTCCTTCACCGGGGCGTACGCCTTTGCCTTGCGGCCTCCGGTGGATTCATACTGCCCGACCTCCTGCACAAACCCCAGCCCGGCCAGCTCCTTCACGTTCTGCAAAATGGTCGGCCAGCTCAAGGTCAGCTGCTGGGACAGCTCCATCTGGGAAATGCGCTCGCAGGATAAAATGCAGCGTAGCGTATTGGCGCGGTTGCGGCGCTTCACATCCATATTGCTGGCGGGAGATGCTTTCATATGTCACCATCCATTGAAGGTTTTCGGGATGTCTTTTGAACTTGATTCTATTCAAATCTGCGGCGCTGCACGCAGCAGGAGGCCGCCAGGCGGGCCTGTAGGGAAAGCACAGCCGGGGCCGTGTCCGCAAAAGTTCTGCATATTAACAAAAATCCTCGCATTCCAAAAGAATACGAGGATTTTTTATGGTCCGAGTGACTGGATTCGAACCAGCGGCCTCTTGAACCCCATTCAAGCGCGATACCAAACTTCGCCACACCCGGATGTTTCCTTGACTGAGTGATGTCAGCTAAAATAAGATAGCACACTCCGGGAAAATTTGCAAGAGGTTTTTTGAAATTTTTTAAGAATTTTTCCGGAACCCCTTTCCGCAGGCGATTTCCGCTATCGCTGCCGCAGCTGCATCCACCTCCTCCGCCGTAGTAAACCACCCCGGGCTGAGGCGCACCGTCCCCTGCGGAAAGGTCCCCAGCGTTCTATGGGCTGCAGGAGCGCAGTGCAGCCCGCAGCGGGTCAGGATACCATAGGCCTTCTCCAGGCGCAAGGCCGCCTCGGCGTTGTCCGCCTCCTGAAAATCCACCGATACCACGCCCACCCGGCTGTACCGTTCCCGCGGACCCGCTATGCGGATATAGGGAATCTCCCGGAGCCGGTCCAGCAGCCGTCCGGTCATATCCGTCTCATGGGCCTGCAATACAGGGACCCCGGTACGCAGTATAAACGCCGCCGCCGCTTCCAAGCCATAAATACCGGGCAGATTCGGTGTTCCGGACTCAAAGCGGTCCGGCATATACATGGGCTGGACCTCCAAATCCGATGCACTGCCGGTCCCTCCGGTCACAATGGGCGTGAGTCCCCGGGCAAACTCCGGAGCAAGCAGCAGCACCCCAATGCCGCTGGGACCCATCAGGCCCTTATGCCCCGGCGCTGACAGGGCGGACAGTCCCCAGCCGTCAAAATCGATCTCCCAGTGCCCGGCAGTCTGGGCAGCATCCAGAACAAAGGGAATACCATAGGCGCGGCAGATCTTTCCCACCGCCGCCGCGTCCTGCACGCCGCCGCCTACATTGGACCCGTGGGCAATCAGTACCAGCCGGGTATTGGGCTGAATCAACCGCCGGAGGTCCTCCGGGTCCATCCGGCCCTGTCCGTCGCAGGGGATGCGGTCAAAGGTCACCCCGTTCTCTGCCAGCGCCTGCAGCGGGCGCATTACGGCGTTGTGTTCCATGGCGCTGACCAGACAGTGATCCCCCGGCCGCAGCCATCCGCGAAGCACCATGTTCAGCCCCATTGTATTGCCGGAGGTCAGCACGCAGTGGGCCGGATCGCCGTGGCGGAACAGCCGGCACAATTCTTCCCGCAGCAGCAGCGCGGTCATGCCGGCCTCCTGGGCGGAGGCATACACCCCCCGGTTGACGGAGGCTCCATTTTCCTGCATATACCGCAGCATGGCCTCCGCCACAGCGGGCGGCTTGGGGAAAGAGGTGGCGGCGTTATCCAGATAGATGGAAGGCATGGCTATCTCTCCTGTCGATTTTTCTGCCGTATAGTATAGCATAGTCTGTGAAACTTGACAAATTTTTTTGTGGCCGGAAAAAACCGCGGCCGGAAAGCGAAAAAAGTCTTGACAAAACGCCGCAAGTGCGGTAACATAACATCGATCCGCATCCGGACGCTTAGCTCAGCTGGCTAGAGCACCTGCTTGACGTGCAGGGGGTCAGCGGTTCAAGTCCGTTAGCGTCCACCATAAGAATCCCTTAGAGCCGCAAGGCTTTGAGGGATTTTTTTTGTTTGCTTTTCCAGTGCGTTTCGGCCTTCCGGATCTCCCGTAATTTGGGGCAATTTCAGGTGTTTTTCGGTATCATGGTGTATTACGAGGGTTCGAACCCCACCAGTTCCTCAAAAAACCTCATTTACATCTCCCGCTTGACTGGTGAAAATTTGGAGGTTAAAATCCCCGGAAACCACTGATGCCGTAGGCGTTTAGCCTACGGCATCTAAAGTGGGCATTCACTTTGGTCCGAGTAGTGCGACTCGAACGCACGATCTCCACATCCCAAATGTGGCGCGGTACCAGCTCCGCTATACCCGGAAATCCAGAGGCTGCCGACAGCCCTCCGGCAGCTCCTGCTCTCCATTATACATAATTTTTCCCCGGATGTCAAATGTTCTTGTAAGCGCAGTCTGCGCTGAAGCTCAGCGGCATATGAAAGGCCGTCTCACCGTTTCAGCAGGACCTCCACGATCTTCGCGGTATCCTGATTGGGGTAAAACCGGATCACCCAGGGGCAGGGCGGATATTCAATGGGAGGAACCTCCGGCGGAATTTCTTCGTCCGGATTTTCTCCCTCTGGCAGCGATTTCCCCTCTATAGAGTCCTCCCCCTCCTCCGGAGCTTCTTCCCCCGGAGCCTCTTCCTCCGGTGCGCTGTTCTCTTCTGTCCCGGCCGCCTCGTCCGGTGCAGAATCCCCATCCTCCAGAGGGTCCCTTTCCTGACTGCCCTCCGGCGTGCCGTCCTCTTCCGCCGGACCGAGCAGTCCATTTTCCTCCATCTCGCTCAGGCAAAGCTCCTGCCAGAAGCTTTCTACTGCGGCGGTCACGTCCTCCCTGGGCGGATCATAGACGAAATACGCAGTGAGCGACCTGTAGTCCTCCCGGACGGCCAGACGCAGCAGGTCCACCAGGGACTGACTGTCGGAGAGCGTCATCAAAGAGCCGATGTCCTCCGCGTCCTCCCTGTACGTCATATGACAGGTGACCGTGCCGTACCCGGCGCCGCCCTCGTAGGTAATCTGAAGGTCCTCCAGCAGATAGGACCCCGGCATGGTCTCCCGGCGGACCTCTCCCCGGGCGGCCAGGATTTCCTGATAGGCGTCCGCCTCGTCATAGCAACGGATGACCCCCTCCTCCGCCTGCTGTTCAACCAGCAGCAGCATGGAGTTGACCAGATCCTGATAGGTTTCCGCCCGCAGGGTATCCTCCGCGCTGGAGTCCCAGTACCGGTCGGCGTAGGGCGCGGCCACGCCGTAGGAGCGCTCCAGCAGTCTGGCGCAGCCGGACAGGAGTCCGGCGGCCAGCAATAGCCCGGCAGCCAGCCCGGCAGCCCGGCGAAAATGCCGCATCATCTGAGCGCCTCCTTTTCCACAAGGGTATTCTTTGCGAAGGTATTATATCACAGGAGCGGCAGTTTGTCAGCAGAAAAAATTGACAATCCGCTCCTGTGTGGATATAATACATGAGAATGGGGGCTGTCCCCCCTGCCGTACCCCATCCGGGGTCCGGCGAATGATCCAACCAGGAGGCCGGTCCGATGTAGACGCATATACGCCCACAGAACATTTTATATTATTCAGGAGGCCAAAAACTATGGCTGGATTACAGGAAGAGATTACCAGAAGAAGAACCTTTGCCATTATATCCCACCCGGACGCGGGCAAAACCACCCTGACGGAAAAGTTCCTCCTCTACGGCGGGGCCATTGCCCAGGCAGGGGAAGTCAAGGGCAAGCGGGCCCGCGCCGCCACAAGCGACTGGATGGAGATCGAGAAGCAGCGCGGCATTTCCGTCACCAGCTCCGTCATGCAGTTCCAGCACGACGGCTACTGCATCAACATCCTGGACACCCCGGGCCACCAGGATTTCTCCGAGGACACCTACCGCACCCTCATGGCGGCGGACTCCGCCGTGATGGTCATTGACGGGGCCAAGGGCGTGGAGCCTCAGACCCGGAAGCTGTTCAAGGTCTGCGCCATGCGCCACATTCCCATTTTCACCTTCATCAACAAGATGGACCGGGAGACCAAGGACCCTCTCTCCCTCTGCGAGGAGGTGGAGCGTGAGCTGGGCATCGACACCTACGCCGTCAACTGGCCCATCGGCTGCGGCAAGGAGTTCCAGGGGGTCTACGACCGGGAGAAGGGCAGCATCCTCTTTTTCTCCGCCGAGGGCCGGGGCAAGAAGGCTGCTTCCGTAGAGGTGGATCTGGACGACCCCGCCGCCGCCAACTATATCGGCGAGGCCCGCTGGCAGTCCCTCCGGGAGGAGGTGGAGCTGCTGGGCGCGGGCCGGGACTTTGATATGAAAGCCGTCCGGGCCGGGACCCTGAGCCCCGTGTTCTTCGGCTCCGCCCTGACCAACTTCGGCGTGGAGCCCTTTTTGGAGGAGTTTCTCCGCATGACCACGCCGCCCCTGAACCGGGACTCCGACAGCGGGGAGATCGACGCCTTTTCCCCCGAGTTCTCCGCCTTCGTCTTCAAGATTCAGGCCAATATGAACAAGGCCCACCGGGACCGGATCGCTTTCATGCGGGTATGTTCCGGCAAGTTCCAGCGGGACAGCGAGGTTTACCACATGCAGTCCGGCAAGAAGCTGCGGCTGAGCCAGCCCCAGCAGATGCTGGCCGCCGAGCGGGAGATCATTGACGAGGCCTACGCGGGGGACATCATCGGCGTTTTCGACCCCGGACTTTTTTCCATTGGCGACACGGTGACGGTGCCCGGGAAGAAATTCAAATTCCAGGGGATTCCCACCTTCGAGCCGGAGCATTTTATGCGGGTGTCCCCCATGGACACCATGAAGCGGAAGCAGTTCATCAAGGGCACGGAGCAGATCGCCCAGGAGGGGGCTATTCAGATCTTCAAGGTCCCCTTCGCCGGCATGGAGGAGGTCATTGTCGGCGTGGTGGGTACGCTCCAATTCGACGTGTTTCAATACCGGATGCGCTCTGAGTACGGCGTGGAGCTGAGGATGGCGGGGCTGCCCTACGATCATTTGCGGCGGATCGCCGCCTCCCCGGTGGAGCCAAAGGATCTGACCCTTTGCGCCGACGCGGCGCTGCTGGAGGATTTCCGGGGGAGGAGTCTTATTGCTTACTCCGGCGAGTGGCCGGTTGGGTATTTGCTGAAGCACAATCCGGGGTTGGAGCTTGAAGAGCCCAATTGATTCTTGCCGCCCTCCGGGCGGCAGGGGGGAGTTGTTTCTCCTCGAAAGCCCGGGGCTTGCGCAGCCCCGGACCCTGCGGGTACTTTTTGTGTGAACAAAAAGTACCCAAAAAGTCACTTAAACCTGGCGGTTTAAGAATCCCTTACATTACGGGGGAGATTATTTACGCTACGACCTGTAGACTGGCTGGTCTATCGTCCGTGCTGTGGGCCGATGCCGGGTTGTACTTCTGCGCACGGTCCTACCGATGGTGCTGGTTGCCTCGCGGCACTCGGCACGGGGGTCCCTACCAAGGGTGCGCTTTGAAAGCTGGTCCCCCTATTCCACAATGGGCTTTAGCCCCTCCATGGTCAGTTGCATCCCTAGGCGGAAGCCTAATTTGAAGCTGTCCAGGTAACCGGCGTTGTCTATGTCCGTGGTTGCTCTCCAAAGAGCGTCAAATTCTTCGAGGGTCAGCCGGTCCTTCACTGCTTGGACCGCTTTCGCTGATTCCCTGACCGCCCGGCGCTCCTCTTCCGATGAGTGGGGGCCATTCATTAGGTCAAACAGGGTTTCCATTAGTTGATTCATATGATACACTCCTTTATATTCCCGAAATAACATCGGAATTATATTATACCGAAATTGGTTCGGGAAGTCAAGACGTTTGGAGGCAATATGGCAAATTTTTCTGAGAGGATCAAAGAGCTGCGCCACAAAAACAAGATGACCCAAGAAAAATTAGGGAAAGTCATTGAGGTTGGACCGGATTCGATATATATATACGAAAAGGGAAAAGCCTACCCTGAAGTGCGGAATTTGATTATTTTAGCAGAATTTTTCAACGTATCTGTCGATTATCTGCTAGGCCGTACTGACGACCCGGAGGTCCACCAACTAGAACCCCGGTGAGCCTGCTGTGCTAAAACGGTAGGGGCCATCGTCAACCACGCTGAAATAGCCGCAGGGATGAACGAAGCGGACGGCAGCAAGTTTAGGCCAAACCGACTGTGCCTCGGGCGCAAAAAAATCACCCCCGTAATGAAGGAGGATTCTCAAGGAACGTAGTTCCTTGAGTGACCTTTTGCTTCTTTTCGTTCACACGAAAAGAAGGCCCCCGCCCCGGCGAGGGGCGAATCTATAGAATAGATAAAAGCCGAGGCGGCCCGCCGGGCCGCCAGGAGGAACCATGGAAAACGAAACCACGCTGGAGCGGCGGCTGCAAGCCGCCATAACCGCGATCCGCCCCGCGGACGCGGGGCAGATCAAAAAAGCAAAATCCCATTGGGACGCAATTGCCAAGCCCCTCCATGGCCTTGGCCTGCTGGAGGACGTACTCGCCCGGATGGCGGGAATCTCTCCCCTCCGCCGGGAGTATAAAAAATGTATCGTCAGCTTCTGCGCCGACAACGGCGTGGTGGCCCAGGGGGTCACCCAGACCGACAGCGGCGTCACCGCCATCGTGGCCGGCAACATGCTCACCGGGAAGGCCAGCGTCTGCTGTATGTCCGCCGTCACCGGCGCGGAGGTCCTGCCCATAGACGCCGGAATGCTCACCGAGGTCCCCGGTATGCGCTCCATCAAGGTAGCCCGGGGCACCCGCGACCTCTCCCAGGTCCCCGCCATGACCCGGCAGGAGTGCCTCTCCGTTCTGCTGTCCGGCATGGACCTTGCCGCAGAGCTGGCGGACAAGGGCTATACCCTGCTGGCCGCAGGGGAAATGGGCATCGGCAACACCACCACCACCAGCGCCGTGGCCGCCGCCCTCCTGGGCCGTCCCGCCGTGGAAATGACCGGCAAAGGCGCGGGGCTCTCCAGCGAGGGCCTGACGAAAAAAATCGCCGTCATCGACGCCGCCATCGCCCTCCACCGCCCGGACCCCGCCGACCCCGTGGACGTGGCCGCCAAGGTAGGCGGCTTCGACATCGCCGCCATGACCGGCTTCTATCTGGGCTGCGCCCTCCGCCGCGTACCGGCGATCATGGACGGCTTCATCTCCACCGTGGCCGCCCTGGCCGCCGTCCGCCTGTGCCCGGCGGTCCGGGACGTCCTGACCGCCTCCCACCTCTCCGCCGAGCCCGGCGCGGGATACGTCATGGACGCCCTGGGCCTCACCCCCCTGCTGAGACTGGGCATGGCCCTGGGCGAGGGCACCGGCGCGGCCTCGGCGATGCCCCTCATCGACATGGCCCTGCGGGTCTATTTCGATATGCCCTCCTTTGACGGCATCGGCATCGACGCCTATCAGCCCCTGTGAGCGGCCGTCTCATCCTGGCTTACGGCGGCAGCGGCAGCGGCAAATCCGCCTGGGCGGAGCAAGCGCTTCTGTCCCAAGCCGCCCGGACCCCCGGCAGCCGCGCCGTCTACCTGGCCGCCATGGAGTCCTCCGGCCCGGAGGCGGCGGCGCGGATCCAGCGCCACCGCGCCATGCGCGCCAGACACGGGGCGGAGGCGGGCCTGAATTTCGTCACCATGGAGCGCCCCACCGGTATCGGCGGCGCGCCGGTCCGTCCCGGCGATTTTGTCCTTCTGGAGGACCTGGGCAATCTTCTCGCCAACGAGATATGGTCCCCCACCGGCTCCGGCCCCGAAAACGCCCCCGCCCATATCCTGAAAGGCGTCAGCACACTCTTGGAGCGCGTGGAGCTTCTCCTGATCGTCAGCATCGATATCTTTTCCGACGGCATCCGGTACGACGAATCCACCATGGCCTATATCCGCCGGCTGGCCATTCTCCACCGCGCCCTGTCCGCCAAAGCGGAGCAGACCATAGAAGTGGTCTGCGGCATCCCCCTATACCGCCCCGGCGAGTCCGCCCCGCCAAAACGGCAGGAGCCGTCAGCTGCCACATGAAAATAGCAACCGGAGTTGCCCGAAGCGGACAGCAGCCAGATGCAGACGAAACCAGACCATGCCCCAGGCGAAAGGGCAGAATACGCTGCTGCAAAAAAGGGACAGGTCAAACATGACCTGTCCCTTGATAATTATTCATCCAATAACCCAACGATCAATAAAAAGAACTCCCCATGGGAAATTTTCTCCCATCCTCCCAGCGGCGGGGTCCGTCCCAGCCGTGTGGAGCAAAATTGCGCCAGCTCCACCGGTGTCACCGGCGCGTCGGGCCGGAATCTCCCGCCGGGCGCGGCCATCGCCCCGGTTTCCACCGCCAATGCCGCCGCCGCAGCATACGGATCTCTTGGCCCCATGTCCCGGAAGGGGGCCCGTCCAGATCGGACCAGCTCCACCCGCCGCCGGACGGTCTCCCATCCGAAGGCCATCATGGCCAGCTCTCCCCGCCTCAGCACAACCTCAGGCCGGAGGGTGTTGTCCTGGAAAGCGGCGCACCAGCCCAGCCCCAGCAGCCGCCTGGCGGCCCGCCCGTGCCCGCTGTCCGCCGGCACGTCCCGGAAAGGGGCCTGCTCCAGCAGCTCGGAGACCGTCACAACCCGGTAGCCGTGGTCGCTGAGCAGCCGCAACTGCCGCTCCAGCCCGTCGGCCACCGGCGTACGCCGCGCCATGTTACACCCATCCTTCATCAGGATGATCTGTCCCCGGAAAGCGTCCGGGTCTTCCAGCAGCAGCCGCTCCATAGGCCGCCAGACAGCGCCTACCTCCGCCTCATAGCTCCCCATGGGAATCCGCCCTGCCCCGTCGAATCCGGAGGCCAGATACTGATATCCCATAAGGGCGTAGGCGTCATAACTGGAAAAGCCCTCCTTGATGCTGTCCACTCCCCGGGGCGGGCGGCTCAGCCGCAGAGGATATCCCCATCCGTCTTCCATGACCTTGTGCAGCCGCCGCAGATCTGTCATGACGCTCTCCAGATCCGGCTGGCAGTGGCGAACGCCGTACAGCACCGGCGTCCATCCGAAGGGAATGTGGGCGTATCCGTGGCTGGCGATCTCGTGCCCTCCCGCCAGCAGGCGGGAGATCAGCTCCGGACAATGGACTGCGCCGCCCTGGCTGTCCCGCCCGAAATCCGGAAAGTGGTCCCACCCGGCCCCGTTCCAGGCGAAGGACCCGGCCCGGCCCGGATGGTCCGGATAGTTTTCGGAGGTGTCCCCCACCACGATGAACGTTCCCTTGGCGCCGTAGCGCTCCAGGGTTTCCGCCAGCACAAGGGTCAGGGGCTTTCCCCGAAAGCGGTCCGGCAGGGCCGGCAGCTGGCAGGGGCCGTCCTCAAAGGTTATGGCGCAGATCCGTCCCGCCGCCGCTACCCGCTCAATACGGCGCACGGGGGAGATCCAGAGCGCTTCCTGTTGTTTCCGCCTGCGGCCCGGTTTCACCGGACGCGCGGTTTTCTTCATAAAAGGCATCAGAATACCCCCAGCTTTCGGAAAGACCTGCGACAGGAGGTCCCTCCGTCTAGGCCTTGTTTGATAAATGGCGGAATGCCCAATGGCGAGAGATTTTTTCGTCAATCAAGGCGGATTTTTGCAGGCGGACTGACGCCCGGCAAAAAAATGCAACGCAGAGTGGCGGAAAAAGATCCGTCGTTTGGGCGTGTTGACATTTTTCAAACATGGCCTAGTATCTGCCCTTGACTGTCCATAGTATACTACAAATTTCTCCAAAGAACAAGCGGTCTGAAAGCCCGGACGCAAAAAACCGGCAGAAAATAAAAATCGGAGCATCCTACAAGAATTTGCTCTCCGGCGGCCCGGATTTTGACGCCGCCGTCCCGCCGCCGCAGAGGACCGCCAATCCTGCGGAAAATGTTTTTGACCGGCGGACAAACGGCGGCTTGTGAAATCATACACAAAATACCGGAGAAATTTTTAGCGCTTCCGCAAAAATTTTCAGCTTGACAAAAAAACCATATGGAGGTAAGATACGCCCATCTTGTATACGCCCAGCGGCGATGATGGAGAAAAGTAACCTGGACGGCCACCTGCAGTGAGCGAGGGACAGTGGAAACCCCGCGGCGGAATCCTCGTGAAGAACACTCCGGAGCCTTGAACCCAACGGCGGGAACGCCCAGTAGGGGATACGGGAACGGCCCGTTACAGCCGTCAGGCTTGTTAGAGCTGAAGTGACCGCTCAGGCGGTAAATTAGGTGGCACCACGGATTCCGGCGATTCGTCCTAAAATTTTATTTTAGAGACGCCGGTTTATCTGGAGGTGCTTTTATGTGTTCTATCATGGGTTACACGGGAAGAGATATTTCTCGATCCCGCCTGGAGACGGCCTTCGCGGCAACCAAAAGCCGGGGGCCGGACGACAGCCGCTCGGTGCAGCTCCCATCCGGTACTCTGCTGTTTCACCGCCTGGCTGTCATGGGCCCGGAGCCTGCCGGGATGCAGCCGTTTACCGCCCCGGACGGCAGCGCCGTGGTCTGCAACGGCGAGCTTTACGGCTTCAGGAGGCTGAAGCGGGCGCTGGAGGCAGAGGGGCATCGGTTTGCCGGAGGCTCCGACTGCGAGCTGCTGCTGCCCCTGTGGCGGAAGCGGGGCGCGGAGATGTTCGCGGAGCTGGACGCGGAGTTTGCCCTGGTCCTCTACGACGCCCCCACAGACAGCTTCATCGCCGCCCGGGACCCCATCGGTATCCGGCCGCTGTACTACGGGTACAGCGAAAGCGGACGCATCCTTTTCGCCAGCGAGCCCAGGAGCCTGCTGGGCCTGACAGACAGGATCCTGCCGTTTCCGCCGGGGCACTACTATCAGAACGGCGCTTTCGTCTGCTACCGGGATATGACCCGGGTGGAGCAGGTCTGCGGGGATGATCTGGAGACAGTCTGCGCCAACATCCGCGAGAAGCTGATTCGGGGCGTGGAGAAGCGCCTGGACGCGGATGTGCCCGTGGGCTTCCTGCTCTCCGGCGGACTGGACAGCTCCCTGGTGTGCGCTATCGCCGCCAGGAGCCTGGGCCGTCCCATTGAGACCTACGCCGTGGGCATGTCCACAGATGCCATCGATCTGAAATACGCCCGGCAGGCGGCGGAATATATCGGCAGCCGCCACCACGAAATTCTCATTACCGGGCAGGATGTACTGGACACCCTGGAGGAACTGATTTATACTTTAGGCACCTACGACATCACCACCATCCGGGCCGGCATGGGCATGTACCTCGTCTGCAAGGCCATACATGCCCAAAGCGATGTCCGGGTGCTTCTGACGGGGGAGATCAGCGATGAGCTGTTTGGGTATAAATATACAGATTTCGCCCCCTCCCCGGAGGCCTTCCAGAGGGAGAGCGAGAAGCGCATCCGGGAGCTGCACATGTACGACGTCCTCCGGGCGGACCGGTGCATCTCCGCCAACAGCATGGAGGCACGGGTGCCCTTTGGGGATCTGGAGTTTGTCCGGTATGTCATGAGCATCGACCCGGCGAAAAAGGTCAACGTCTACGGGAAGGGCAAATATTTGCTGCGCCATGCCTTTGAGGGCGGCTTCCTGCCCCCCGCCATCCTCCAGAGGGAGAAGGCCGCGTTCTCCGACGCGGTGGGGCACAGCCTTGCGGACGATCTGAAAGCCTATGCGGAACGGACCTATGACGGCGGCTGGAAAACAACCGCTGAGCAGTATGGATACCATGCCAGGCCCTTTACGAAGGAATCCCTGCTGTACCGGGAGATTTTTGAGAGATACTACCCCGGCCAGGCGGAGATGGTGGCGGACTTCTGGATGCCCAACAGGGCGTGGGAAGGCTGCAATGTGGACGATCCCTCCGCACGGGTATTGAGCAACTATGGCGCCTCGGGGGAGTGAGGCCGTATTCGATTGACAAGGTTCGATGCAGCAGCCTTTTGGGCAGCCCGGCTGTGCAGATCCGGTACCTGATCGGGCATCGACTTGCTTTAGTGCCTGCAAACTCGGAGGTGTGTCTTCCCTCAGACTAGCGCCGGAAACGGGGGAAAGTTGCCGGAGGAAGGGCAACGGTTGGAAAATTTTTGCAAAAGCGCCGTGGATTTGACGGGATGTGCCATTGAAAAGACGGGAAAAGCCGTGCCCCGCCCGGCGCCCCGGGGAGCGCAGGTCGGGCCGCAGGCGGGGCGGCAAAAGTGTTTTTTGAGGAAACCGGGCGGCGCGCAGCGCCCCATGCAGAAAGGAGCATAACGATGGCCAAGGAAAAAGTAACGGAACTGTTCGGCAGTATGGTCTTCAACGAGGATGTGATGAAGCAGCGCCTCTCCGCCACCTGTTACCGGGCGTGGAAAAAGTGCGTGGAGGAGGGCACCCCCCTCTCCCTGGAGACTGCTCACGAGATGGCCGCAGAGATGAAAAACTGGGCCATGGACCGCGGGGCCACCCACTATACCCACTGGTTCCAGCCTATGACAGGCGTCACCGCCGAGAAGCACGACAGCTTCATTACCCCTGAGAACCCCAGTCAGGTGCTGATGAGCTTCTCCGGCAAGGAGCTGGTCCGGGGGGAGCCGGATGCCTCCTCCTTCCCCTCCGGCGGCCTCCGGGCCACCTTCGAGGCCCGGGGCTACACCGCCTGGGACCCCACTTCCTTTGCGTTCATCAAGGACGGGAGCCTCTGCATCCCCACCGTTTTCTGCTCCTACAGCGGTCAGGCGCTGGATAAGAAGACCCCCCTCCTGCGCTCCATGGACGAGCTGAGCCGTCAGGCGGTCCGGGTACTGAGGCTCTTCGGGGATACGGACGTGAAGAAGGTGGTCAGCCAGGTGGGGCCCGAGCAGGAATACTTCCTCATTGACAAGGACGTGTTCAACCGGCGGGAGGACCTGGTCCTCACCGGACGCACCCTCTTCGGGGCCAAGCCCCCCAAGGGACAGGAGCTGGAGGACCACTACTTCGGCACCATCAAGCCCCGGGTGGCGGCCTACATGCAGGAGCTGGACGAGGAGCTGTGGAAGCTGGGCATCCTGGCCAAGACCAAGCACAACGAGGTGGCTCCCGCCCAGCACGAACTGGCCCCCATTTACAGCGACGCCAACACCGCCTGCGACCACAACCAGCTGACTATGGAGATCATGAAGAAGGTGGCCGGGCGGCACAACATGGTCTGCCTCCTCCACGAAAAGCCCTTTGCCGGGGTCAACGGTTCCGGCAAGCACGACAACTGGTCCCTCTCCACCGACACGGGCCACAACCTCTTCAAGCCCGGCTCCACCCCCAGCCAGAACGCCCGGTTCCTTCTGTTCCTGGCGGCCTTCATCAAGGGCGTGGACGAGTATCAGGACCTGCTGCGCTGCTCCGTGGCCAACCCAGGCAACGATCACCGGCTGGGCGCTCAGGAGGCTCCGCCCGCTATTATCTCCGTGTTCCTGGGGGATGAGCTGACCGCTATTGTGGACGCCATCATCCACGGCACCCGGTACGTGGACCAGCGGATGAAGAGCATCTCCATCGGCGTGGACGCCCTGCCCCCCATCCCTCAGGATACCACCGACCGCAACCGCACCTCCCCTCTGGCGTTCACCGGCAACAAGTTCGAGTTCCGGATGCTGGGCTCCAGCCAGTCCATCACCGGTCCCAACGTGGCGCTCAACACCATCATGGCCGAGGAACTCAGCCAGTTTGCCGACGAGCTGGAGAAGGCTTCGGACTTCAACACCGCCCTGCATGACGTGGTCCAGCGGGCCTTTACCCAGCACCAGCGGATCATCTTCAACGGCAACGGCTACGAGGACGCCTGGGTGACCGAGGCCAGGAAGCGGGGCCTCAGCAACCTCGCCTGCACCGCTGACGCCCTTCAGACCTATATCCAGCCCAGGCATATCGAGCTGTTCAGCAGGCACCACGTCTTCACCGAGGAGGAGCTGCGGGCCCGAAACGAGATCCATCTGGAAAACTACTGCGAAGTGGTGGGCATCGAGGCCCGGACCATGACCGACATGGTGAACCGGAACATCTTCCCCGCCGTCAGCCGCTTCTCCGGCGATATGGCCCGGACCATCGGCTTCAAGAAGGCCGCCCTGCCGGAAGATCCGGACTGTGCCGCCGAGGAGGAGCTGCTGCTGCGCCGTCTCAGCACCCTCTCCGCCGATATGATGAAGGAGACCCGGGCTTTGGAGGCGGCCCTGGCGGCGCCCAGAGGCAAGGACGCTTACGAGGCCGCCCACTATTACCGCTACACCGTCTTTGAGATCATGGGCAGGCTCCGGGAGGCGGTAGATGGGCTGGAGGCCGTCACCGATGCCTCCGTCTGGCCCTACCCCAGCTATACCGAGCTGCTGTTTTCCGTAAAATAAAATACCGGGAGCCCCCGGCTGGCGTCCGCCAGCCGGGGGCTCCCTATCTGATAGGAGGGAAAAATCGATCAAAAGGCGTAGGTGGTGGAGTTGATCTTGACGGTGTTCTCGTCCCCGGCATCATCGTCCTCGTTCTCTTCTTCCTTTTCACCGGCCAGAACGAAGGAGGCGACGTCCTCAGCCAGCGCCTCGATCACGGACTTTTGCTCCTTGTCGGCGCAGATCACCATCGCGCAGCCGGAGAGGCTCACCAGCTTCTCCTTCAGCAGCTCCGCCGTCACGTCCCCGGCGAAGGCCACGCTGGCGCAGTCCATCAGGCTCACGCCCTCCTCCGCATCCGCCAGAAGCCCGGCGGTGATCTCGGCGTGGACCCGGCCGGAGATCAGCAGGCCGCCTGTCACCCGTAGCCTGTCATAGACCATATCCATTTCCATGACCTTGTCTTTCATGCTTCTGCAAACCAGCAGGTCGCCGTTTACCCGCAGGAAGGACGCATGGTCCAGCGCGGACGCGCTGTCGGGGGTAATGGAGAGGCTGCCGTCGATATACAGCTTTCCGCCATACCGCTTCACCAGATTCTCATCCAGCATGGCGTCATCGTCCACATAGGCGCAGCCGTCGGGGAGGACCACGATGTCCGCGGTCTCATCGAACAGCGGCACGGCGGCCTCCACCAAAGCCTCGGAGACCAGCAGCTTCGCGGTGGAAAACCGCGCCCGCTTTTCCGCCATTTTGGCGAAGCCGATACCGGGGTCCAGCGCCACGATCTGTTTGGCGGCATAGTAGAGGGCGTCTTCCTTGGTCCGGAGGTGGAAGAAGCGGTCCAGAACAGTGGTCTTTTTCAGCCGGATGCAGCCGTCGGGATAGGTCTTTGTCGCGCCGTTGACTGTGATGCTGGACAGCAGCCCTGTCATGCTCTCGGGGCAGGTGAGCGCGCCGTTGACCATGATGCCGGCATAATTCTTCAGGATCTCCTCGCTGCCGGGCTCAATGTCCAGCGCGCCGTTGACGACCAGGAATACCTTTTCCTCCGGCATGGTCTGCCCGGGAAAGATCCTGCCGCAGCCGTTGACGCTGGCGAAACGGACGTCCCCCTCCAGATTCAGCGTGGAGGCCGCGTTGATCTTCACGCCGTATCTCCCCAGCAGGGCCTGGGCGGCGGGGTTGGTGATAATGGTGGCGGAATTGATGGCCACCTGGGCGTAGGTACTCAGCAGGTCCTCGGTAATGTTCCGCACGTCGCAGACGGCGCAGTTGACCTTCAGATTTTTCTTGTTCTCCATGATAAATACCTCCAAAAATTTTTATGAATCGTTTTGATCTACAGCTTTTTCTGATACATCCGGCAGAAGGATTCCAGCAGGGCCCGGCTCTCCCGGCCGGCGCCCATCCGGACCAGACCGTTGTCCATGCGGCAGCGCCGCGCGTCCTTCTCCACGGGGTTGTACCACAGCGGAGCGGCTTTCGTCATCTTCTTCATGATGCGTCCATCCTTTCTTATTCCTCAATCCATTCCCGCAGCCGCCGTTTGGCGGAGGCCAGCCGGGAGCGTACCGTGGCGGCGGGGAGGTCGAAGATCTCGCCCAGCTCCCTGGCGTTATAGCCCTCGAAGTACCGCATGGTGAACATCGCCTTCTCGCCCTCCGGCAGCCGGGCGATGAGCTGGGCCACGGCGGCCTGGCTCAGGTCCTCCTGGAAGGAGGCCAAGGCCAGCTGCTCCTCATCCGCCGGGGTCTCACGGGACTGCTTCCGCGCCTGGTCGATGAAGAGGTTCCGGGCGGTCTTGTAGAGCCACGCCCGGCACTGTCCCCTGGAGAGGTCCTCCAGATCCCCCCAGTGGGTCATGGCCCGCAGGTAGGTCTCCTGGACCAGGTCCTCTGCGGCGGCGCTCTTCGTCATGGCAGCGCAGTAGGCCAGAATCTCCTTATAGAATTTACCATAAAGCTCTTCTAATTCCATTGCCGGGGCTCCTCTCTTGCGTGTTCACCTATATAACGGATGGGAAAGGGAAAGTGTTGACAAAAAAACAAAAAAATTTTGCCGCCCCGGAGGGCGGCAAAAGGGAGGTATGCTCTTTCTCGATGAAAACCCATGCTCCGTCACCGGGCAGAAATCCAGGAATAGCAATGATCTGAGTCTCGCATTAAAATACTTTTTCTTTCAATTATAGGGACGTTGGTTCAGCCTTAATCAATGTTGCGCAGTTTCAAGCATTTTCAGCATTCTGCTACTTTTGCTGATACAAATTCACACAGGTTGAAATAGGTTCGCTTGTGTACTAAGTTGTGTACCAACCTAGCAGAAATAAACTAGAGCATTATAATGCAGCTCTTACTTTTTCGATAAAATCTTCTGTAACATATTTTTTAGACGGAACATGGATAAAAATCACCTGACAATTGCATTTTCTTAACATATACCAATAGGCTTCGTTACATAAGGATTGGATTGGCGTATTCCCTATATTAGTAATAATTCCGTTTTGATTCAATTTCATTGCAATCGAATCCACATTCACTGTTGAATACAAGCACACCTTATCTCTTTGGGCAACGCAATCTATTCTTATATTCCCCTTTAGATTTTTGTCTAACCCGAACATATAGACTAAATCATATGTACAATTGATATTGTCAATATCATTCTTCAACCCGCCGTATGAATTTGTCAAAAATAATTTATCGCCGTTAAGATTTCTTACGATTTTGTTAGATGAATTGCCGTTCCCCTTAAAAGCAACGTATAAAACAGACACGTGTTTACCTCGCTAAATCCATATTTGCAAACTTGTGTACTTTTTGTGTGCCAAACGCCGCCCGAACCCCCGAAACCGTTGTAACACAAGGGGGTTCGGACGGCTGATACCTTTAACTTTCAAGAAAAAGCATTATCCAAAGATCGACAGTCCCGGCGACCCGTCATCGGGCAGCTCCGGCTCCGGGGGCAGGATGGGGCCCTCGGTCCAGTCGTCCGGCGGCAGGGTGGGCCCGTCGTTTCCTCCGCCGCTCTCTCCGCCGAACTCGGGGATGGTGGTCCCTCCGGAGGCAGGCCTGCCGCCGATGCCCACCATAATAATCTCGTTCCGGCTCTTGTAGTTGCTCTTGGCCTCCTGGGTGCTGGAGATCAGGGTGCCGTCCCCCTTGTAGACGTTCCGGTAGGACACCACCTGATGGCCGGTGTAGGGGCTCTGCTTCCGCTGCTCGGTGCCCCAGGGCAGGTCCTCCGTCTCGATCCGCTCGGTCTCATAGGGCGTGTCGCCCAGGTTCTTGTAGGTCATCTTGACATAGGTGTCGTCGGTCTTGGTGCCCATGATCTCCACCTTGATGTTGTTCTTCTTATCGTAGGTCACGTCCAGACGGATGGGATACCCGGTGTTGTTCCTGAACCGGAACTCCGGCCCGCCCCAGCTGACGGTGGCGTCCATGCCCCAGGTGATGTAGCTGGGGGCGTAGCGGTGGGCGTACCGCTCCACAATCTCCAGGTTCGCCAGAAGGGTGGCATAATAAATGGTGCTGGACACCTGGCAGATGCCGCCGCCGATGGTATCCACGGTCTCGCCGTTGACGTAGGCCGGCGCCGCGCCGAAGCCCCGGTCGGTGGTCCGCTTGCCTACCACGGCGTTGTAGTCAAATACGTCTCCATCGTTGAGAACCACCCCGTTGCAGGATTCTCCCGCCAGCTTCACGTTGCCCCGGCGGATGCTGGTGCCGCCCACCCAGGTGGAGGTGGACCCCAGTACATCCCGGAACAGGACCGCCTCCAGCTCCTGAGCGGTCATGGAGGGATAGGTGACGTCCGCCGGCAGGCGGATCCTCTCGCCGGGGGCCGCCGCGTCCAGGGCGAACTGCGCCGCCTGGGGGTCCAGGCTCACGCCGATCCGGCCGTCCACCACCTTCCCGGTGGGGATGTCGTACCGCGCGGGGCTGGGCTCCGCGTTCAGCTCCAGGGCGATGGCCTCCAGGTCCAGATCCCTGCCGGGGACGCTCTCAAAAGGGGCGTCCGCCGTTCCCGCCCCGCCGTCCAGGTCCGTGATGGCGCGGATCAGCGCCGGCTGGTCCAGGGTGCGGCCCTCGGCGGGCTTGACGGCGTAGATGCCGTCCTCAGTCAGCTCGTAGCTGCCGTCCACCTGCTCCTGGTCGAACAGCGCCGCCATCTCCGCCGCCGTCTGCCGGAGGGTATCGTCGTCGTAATAGACCACCAGGTCCGAGGAATTATGTCCGCCCAGAAGGCCCGTCAGCATGGTCCAGCCGTTTTTTATCCAGCCCAGGCCGCCCTCCTCCCGGCCCACGCTCCAGGCCGCGCCGGCAAGGGACTCGCTGTTGATGTATGCGCCCAGCTCCTTCTGGGTGCGCCGGTTCAGCTCCTCGCCGCCGGCGGTGAGGACCACCTCCCCCGACAGGAGGGAATCGGCAGTCAGCGTCTGGCGCAGCTGGTTCTGCGAGAGCCCCGACAGGCTCCGGTCCCCCAGAGTGACGCCGGGGAAGACTCGGTCATAGCTGGCCGCGTAGAAGCACAGCGCCGCCATGCCGCCCACCAGCAGGGCAGCCGTAATCCCCAGGGCAATTCCAACGGCCCCGGAGCCTTTCCGCTTGGTCTGCGGCATTTCTCCCGGGGCGACCCGTTTCCCGCTCATGGCAACCTCCTCCTTCCCCGGGGGGTGACGAACGGGCGGACCCGTCCTCTCCCAAAATGCTGGGGAAGTCTCTGCATGAAATCACATCATCTAGTGTACCACACTCCGGGCAAAAAAGATTTACAATTTTGTAACAAGCGGATGAAAAAATTTTCCCATCTCTTACAAAAAAGCGGGGGCCTCCTGTGAAAGGGCCCGGTATTTATGGGGCTCCGGGGACATTCGCCGCTACGCGTCCGGAATAATCACAGCTTCCCCCGTCTTCAGGGAAGTCCGCGCGTCAATAACCCGCTGGTTCCGGCTGCCCCGCCAGGGCAGGGCCAGACTCCGCTGCTCCAGAATAAAGGGGCCGTCGATCAGTACGTCCACCTCCTCCAGCAGGGCCCGCTGGGCCGGTGTGCCCCGGTCCCGCAGATGCTCGAAGGTCCAGCCGGAATAGGCCCAGACGTTCAGGCCGTGTTCGTGGGCGGTCTTTGCAAGGGCAAGACAGTCCTCCGGCTGGGTGAAGGGGTCGCCGCCGGAGAGGGTCAGACCGTCGGTGAGGGGATTTTTCAGCAGCTCTTTGGCCACCTCCTCCACCGTCATATCCCGGCCGCCGCCGGGATCGTGGCTCTCGGGGTTGTGGCAGCCGGGGCAGTGGTGGGGACATCCCTGGACAAAGCAGGAAAACCGGAAGCCGGGACCATCCACAATGGAGTCCTGGACCAGACCAAAAATTCTCATGGGAAACGCCTCCTTTTCCGCCATCATAGCACGGCAGGATGGTCCTGTCAACGGCTGCGCGCCCTACTTCCAGAGATGGATCACTCCCGCGTCCTGGAACTGCTTGAGCAGCAGCAGGACCACCGGGAAGAGGATCATGCCGCCCACGCCCAGGAAGCGGAAGCCCAGGTACATGGCCAGCAGGGCGGTGATGGGGGGCAGGTCCGCCTGCCCCGCCAGAAGGCGGGGCTCCAGCAGGGTGTGGACGATCAGTCCGACGGCGTAGAGGGCCAGCAGGGCCAGGCCCTGCTCCATGTTTCCCATGAGGAAGCACCCCAGAGCCCAGGGGAACAGCACCGTCCCCGTCCCCAGCACCGGCAGGGCGTCCACCAGGGCGGTGAACACCGCCGCCAAGAGGGCGTAATCCAGACCCATCCACAGAAATCCCGCCAGCAGTACGCCAAAGGTTGCCAGAATGAGAAGCATCTCCGCCCGCAGCCATTTGAGGATGGTGGTGCGGAAGCACTGGGCCGCCCGGCGGCACTTGTCCTGCCACGCCAGGGGGAGCTGCCGTTTCAGGAAGGCCAGGATGGCGGGGTAGTTGAGGCTGGTAAAGTACACCGCCAGCACGGTGGTCACCAGAAAGAGCCCGGCGTCCGGCAGCTTTGCCAGCAGGGAGGACGCCGCCCCCATGATCCGGGTCCCCGCCGCCCCGGCGATGGAGGGGCCCTCCTCCATCAGCTGTCCGGCCAGCAGGTCCAGGACGGAGCGGATGGGGGAGGGGCTGGCGGCGTACCAGCCCTCGATCTTGTCCAGCATTCCGTTCCACAGGGCGGGGAAGCGGCCGATGAGCTGGGGGAGGCGGTCGGACCACTGGCGCAGCTCCATGGCCAGCCGGGCCGCCAGCAGCACCAGGCCGCCCCCCAGCACCAGCAGCAGCGCCGTGGTCACCACCCCCGCGGCGAAGCTCCGGCGCACCCGCATCCACCGCCGCAGCTTCTGCACCGAGGGTTCCACCATGGCGCTTAAGGCCAGGGCCAGCAGAAAGGGAAGCAGGGGCGCCAGCAGCCATTTGAAGAACACCACTGACCCGCCCAGCCAGAGCAGGACGGTGATTGTCCTTTGTAAAAAGACACTTAGTTGTGACATATAGACAAATGTAACCTCTTTTCCTCCTGGCCGCCAGGAAAGATTGTGGAATTTTCCAGGGAAACCTGGGTTGTAAAAAGGGGACGGGTGTGTTACACTAACATCATTCGAGGACATGTGACCGCAAGGGGGATACACTATGGGGACACCGACCAAATTTTATATTGTGGCGGCCTCGGCGCTGCCGGAGATTTTTATTAAGGTGGCGGAGGCCAAGCGGATGATGCTCTCCGGGGAGGCGGCCACCGTGGGGGAGGCCACCCGGCTGGTAGGCATCAGCCGCAGCGCGTTTTATAAGTATAAGGACGCGGTGCAGCCCTTCAACAACATGAAATCCGGGCGGATTATTACTTTTTACGCCATGCTGAAGGATAATCCCGGGGTACTGAGCAATGTACTTGCTATTTTTGCCGGGAGCGGGGCGAATATACTGACCATCAACCAATCGATCCCGACCAACGGCTGCGCGGCGGTGACCATATCGGCGGAGACCTCCGATATGGAGATCTCTTTGGAGGAGCTGATCGGGCAGGCCGGGGGGCTGGAGGGGGTTGTCAAATTCGAGATCCTGGCGGGGTAAGGCGGCCCTGGGGGCCGCCGCCGCTTCTTGTTTCTAGTCGTTACCCCGGGGCCTGCGCGGCCCCGGACCCTGCGGTTACTTTTGCCGCGCGGCAAAAGTAACCAAAAACGCGCTTAAACCTGCGGTTTAAGAATCCCTTTCTCGGCTTTGCCTGTCCGGCAAATCCGAGGCGGGGGCCAAAGGGCTGTGCGGCGGTTGCCGGGTTAGGCGAAGCCTCCGAATTTGCAGTTCTTCTTCTGCCGCTCTGGCGCTTGTAGGAGTTCGCCTGCCGGCCTTTCAAAGGGGTACTGCCTGCAAGGGGCACTTGGTCTAACGGTACATTCTTCTGATTCGCACCCTCCCCTCCAGACCCTCGTGCCGAGTGCCGCGAGGCAACCGGGCAGCCCTGCGGGCTGCCGGGACGGTCGTTGACGGCGTAGCCGACAATGACGTCCCTCGTTAGAACCGTGCGCAGAAGTACAAACCGGCATCGGCCCAAGGCACGGACGATAGACTAGCCAATCTATAGGTCGTCGCGTAAATAATCTCCCCCGTAATGAAGGAAGGTCCTTAGGAAACGTAGCTTCCTAAGCCCGTTTTTGCCTACTTTTGCCGGGGGGCAAAAGTAGGCGCGGAGTCCGGGGCCGCGCAGGTCCCGGGCCATCGAAAAGAAAAAACTCCCCGTGCCGCGCGGAGCGCGGCAGAGAAAAAGGAGAAGGAGAAAAACAATGGCTAATTTCGCGATCATGGGTTTCGGTACTGTGGGCAGCGGCGTGGCGGAGGTCCTCCGCATGAATGCCGCCTCCATTGCTGAAAAGCTGGGCGAACCCCTTAACCTGAAATATATTCTGGATGTGCGCGACTTATCCGCAACTCCCTACGGGGAGATCGCGGTAAAGGATTTTGCCGTTCTGGAGAACGATCCGGACCTGGAGGTGGTGGTGGAATCCATCGGCGGGGCCAGGGTGGCCCTGGAATTTACCCGGCGGGCCCTTCTGGCGGGGAAACACGTGGTCACCTCCAACAAGGAGCTGGTGGCCTCCCACGGCAGGGAACTCCTGGCCATCGCAAAGGAGAAAAACGTCAACTACCTCTTCGAGGCCAGCGTGGGCGGAGGCATCCCTGTGCTGCGCCCCCTGTTTCAATGTCTGGCGGGCAACCGGATCGAGGAGGTGGTGGGCATCCTCAACGGCACCACCAATTATATCCTCACCCGGATGGTCAGGGGCGGCGTCTCCTTTGAGGACGCTTTGAAGGAGGCGCAGGCCAAGGGCTACGCCGAGCAGAACCCCGCCGCTGATGTGGAGGGCCTGGACGCGGGACGGAAGATCTGCATCCTCTCCGACCTGGCCTGGGGGAAGGAGGTCCTGCCGGAGCGTATCCACACCCAGGGCATCAGCGGGCTGGATCTTCAGGATGTGGCTATCGCCGACAAGGCCGGATACCGGGTGAAGCTCCTGGGACGGGCCCTGCGTCTGGCGGACGGCAGGCAGGCGGCCTATGTGGCCCCTCATCTGGTCCCGCAGGACTGCCCCGTCGCGCCGGTGGACGATGTATTCAACGCCATCATGATCCGGGGCAACGCCGTGGGCGACGTCATGTTCTACGGCCGGGGCGCCGGGGATCTGCCCACCGCCTCCGCCGTCATGGGCGACGTGATGGACGCCGTCCAGCACAGGGCGAAGCGCCGGGAGCTGGGCTGGAGCGAGAGCGCGGAGCTGGCGGACTTTGCCGGGCTGTCTATGAAGTGGTATCTCCGGGGGGATTTCCCAGCGCCGGAGGGAAGCACGGAGCTGTCCGGCGGCGCGGTGATCGCCGGTCCCATGACCGCCGCCCAGGCGGAGGCTCTGGCGGAAAAGCTGGGCGCTGCGGCGCTTCTGCCGGTTTTTGAATAACCATTTGCACCTGCCGGCACTATAATAGAGTGTCCCCAATTTGCCTGTTTAGAGAGGAAGTACCATATGAGTTTGATCGTACAGAAATTCGGCGGCAGCTCCGTCAGGGATGCCCAGCGCATCCGGAACGTGGCGGGCATCATCGCTGATACCTATAGAGCGGGAAATCAGGTGATGGTGGTCCTGTCCGCCCAGGGCGATACCACCGACGACCTGATCGAGAAGGCCCGGGAGATCAATCCCAGAGCCTCAAAGCGGGAAATGGATATGCTCCTGAGTACCGGAGAGCAGATCTCCATCGCCCTGTGCGCTATGGCGCTGGAGGACATGGGCCTGCCGGTGGTGAGCCTTGCCGCCTGGCAGGTGGGCATCCAGACCACCAGCGCCTACGCCGACGCCCGCATCAAGAAGATCGATCCCGAGCGCATCCAGCGGGAGCTGGACAAGAACAAGATCGTCCTTGTGGCGGGCTTTCAGGGGGTCAACCGCTTCGGCGATGTGACCACCCTGGGCCGGGGCGGGTCCGACACCAGCGCCGTGGCCCTGGCCGCCGCCTTCGGCGCGGACCTGTGCCAGATCTACACCGACGTGGACGGCGTGTATACCACGGACCCTCGGGTGGCCCCCGGCGCGGTGAAGCTGGAGGAGATCACCTATGATGAAATGCTGGAGCTGGCCAGCCAAGGAGCCCAGGTACTCCACAACCGCAGCGTGGAGCTGGCAAAAAAATATCATGTGAACATGGAAGTCGTGTCCAGTCTGGAGCGGAAACCCGGCACGAAAGTCAAGGAGGTCGTCAAAATGGAAAAGACAAATATCGCCGGCGTGGCGAAGGATACCAGTATTGCCCGCATCGCGGTGGTGGGGCTGGACCATAGTCCGGGGGTTGCTTTCCGCGTGTTCTCCCTGCTGGGAAAGGCGGGCATCAACGTGGACGCCATCATCCAGTCCATTGGGAGGGACACCAGCAAGGACATCAGCTTCACCCTGCCCCGGGCCGACGTGGAGGAGGCCGTGCGGGTGCTGGAGGAGCAGAAGGGTGCGCTGCACTTCGACCACCTGACCGTGGAGGACAAGATTGCCAAGGTGTCCATCGTGGGCGCGGGCATGATGACCACCCCCGGCGTGGCCGCCAAAATGTTTGAGGCCCTCTATGATGCAAACATCAACATCCAGATGATTAACACCAGCGAAATCAGGGTTTCCGTCCTCATCGACGAGGAGGACGCGGTGGCCGCTGTCCGGGCGGTCCATGACAAGTTCTTCGGCGACGATTCCTTTTCCTGAGCGCTGAAGAGTTCCCCGCGATTCAACAAAAGGGAAGGATGCTCGTATGTTTGTCAATATCTGGGGCAAAAATATCTGGTACGATATCTATGGCGCGGAGCATAGTGATACGCTGCTGTATCTTCATGGAGGACCGGGAGCAAGCTGTCTGGATTTTGTGAATCAGGCGAAGGCGCTGAGCAGGAAAATGAAGGTCATCATATTCGACCAGCTGGGCGTGCTGCGCTCCGATGGGATCGCCGAAAACGAAAGCTACAGCATGGAATATCAGATCGAAATGGTCGAGGAAATGCGGAAAATTCTGGGGATAGAGAAATGGAGCGTCCTTGGGCACTCCTACGGCGGTATGCTTGCGGTCTTATACGCATCCGCCTGTCCAGATTCCGTACATAAGATCATCCTGGAGTGTCCTTCGCTGTGGTTCGAGGATTCCGCGAGATCGACAGCCGAATATCTCAGCGAACATATCCACAGTCTGAACGACGGGGAAGCCGTCAAGCTGTGGGAAAAGGTCCGATTCGCAGACTATCAGGACAAGACGGAAGTGGTATGGGACCTGTCGGCCCTGCTGGGCTATGTCACGGATATGGAGCTGCGGTTTTATCTCCACGGCATTACCCTGGAAGAATACGAGATGAGCATGGACACCACGGATATTGCGAATGAAATGTGGTCCAAGGGAGAGCAGCATTTGAAGAAATTGCTGGAAGCCCAGCCGGAGCCAGCCGGGTCTGCGCAGAAAAAGGTGATGATTACCGACAATCTTTTGCCGGTTATCCCAGGGATTGCGGCTCCCATGCTGCTGATTAACGGAAAGTATGACCCTGCATGTACCAGAAATCAGATCGAGTATATCATGAACAACGCGCAGAACGTGACGCAGGCGGTTTTTGAGGACAGCGGGCACTTTCCAAGGCTGGAAGAAGCGGAAAAGTATACGAATACGGTTCTGAGCTTCCTTGATTGTGGGTAAGGAATTTCCGCGGACAGGTTCTTAATGCAATCTTAAACTCCCCGCCCTTGTATGGGGGCGGGGAGTCCTGTATAATGAATGTATCTTTTATCATTCGTGAGGTGCTTTATGAAGGAGGTTTCTACCGCAGGAAAGCCGCTGACCGCGTTCCATCTGAAAATGGCCGCACTCATTACCATGGTCATCGACCACACGGCGGCGGCTTTGACGCTCCCCAGGGGTGTAGACACCCTGATGCGGAGCATTGGCCGTATGGCGTTCCCGATCTACGCGTTTTTTATCGCGGAGGGGTGCCGGTATACCAGGAGCCGGGAGAGGTATATGCTGCGGCTGGGGCTGTTCGGGCTTATCAGTCAGCTCCCCTTTGTCTTTGCCTTCTATGGTTGGGCGTGGGAGCCGGAGAGGTGGTGGTACAACCTTCTTATCCCCGGGAACGTGTTCTATACCATGTTTCTGGCCGTGGCCTGCATCCACATCTGGGAGACCCTGCGGCGGCGGTCCCGGAGGGTCCAGCTTGCCGCCGCAGGGACCTTCGCGGGCTGCTTCGCCCTGTGGGCTTATACCCTGTTCTTTATTACCGGCAGTCCATGGCCCTTTATTATCACCATTCTTGCCTACTTTGTGGGGTTCCTGACTGCCTGCCATTTTCTTGGCCGGAGGGCAGAAGAGGAAAAAACGCCGGACTGGCTGGCGAATATTCTGGCGGCCCTTCCCATCTTTCCCTTTTTCCTGCTGGCGGAGGTGCTGAGCTTTGATTACGAGGGCGAGGGGCTGGCGCTCATTTTGATCCTGTACCTGCTGAAGGACCGCCGGATGCAGATGCTGGCGCTGTCCGGGTGGATCTTCCTGGAATACGGCTGGGAGGGCGGCCTGGGGCTGAAGTCTGCCGGGCACAACAGCCAGGTCGTTGGCTGGGAGAATATCCTGACGGTGGAAGCATTTTTGCCGCTGTGCTTTGCTCTGGCCGCCGTGCTGCTGATCTGGCTCTACAACGGACGGCGGGGGAAGGACGTCAAGTGGGCGTTTTACGCCTCCTATCCCGTTCATATCGCCATTCTGGCAGTCCTGGCGGCGCTGGGGCTGTGACCGGGACGGACGGTGCCGTCTCGGGAAGAGACAGAAGCATGGAAAGCGGAAGCCACCCAGTCAAGGGTGGCTTCCGCTTTAGGCAAAGGGACGGGACTGACGCGCCATGAGGGTGTATCAATCCGGTTCCTGCTGGATATGTTCCATAGCATAAAGAATGCACTGGGTAATAAACTCGTTGCGGCTGATGCCGGTGGTTGCGGCCTTGCGCTCAACCTCCAGGAGCAGTTCGGATGATATCCGTACACTGATAGTCTCCTTTTCCGGCTTTTTCGGTATAAAATTTCCTATACCAGCATCACCTCCTACTTGCCATATTTTATCCTATTTGCTATAATAAAAACAGATTCGCAAATTGACATAATTATTGGATCAAAATTTGACATAAGGTGATGGGTATGTTTCAAATAATTATAGCCGGAGGCCGGGACTTCAACGACTATCCGCTTTTGGAGCGGACCGTGGACCAGTTCCTGGCGGACGTTCACGATGAGATCACGATCTTCTGCGGCACGGCCCGGGGCGCAGACAGCCTGGGGGAGCGCTACGCGAAAAAGCGGGGATACGCCGTGCGGAACTTCCCCCCGGACTGGCGGCGTTACGGACGGGCCGCAGGCCCAAAGCGGAATCAGGAAATGGCGGAGGCGGCGGACGCCCTGGCCGCCTTCTGGGACGGTGAGAGCCGGGGGACGGGAGACATGATCCGGTCCGCCAGCCGCCGGGGCCTGCGCCTTCTGGTCACGCGGTACTGAAAAACCTCTCCCATCCGTGCAGGAAAAGAGAGGACGGCGGCAGGGGCGGAATGCTATCATACAACACGGAAAACGCAAGGAGGAAACGGTATGGAATGGGTCGAATGCCTGAACCGGACAATCACGTACATGGAGGACCGCCTGACGGAGGAGATCGACTATGAGGCCCTGGCGCGGCTGGCCTGCTGCTCGTCGTATCACTATCAGAGGATGTTTGCCTATATGGCAGGCGTATCCCTGGGGGAGTACATCCGGCGGCGGCGGATGTCACGGGCGGCGGAGGACCTTCAGGCCGGGGAGAAGGTGCTGGACACGGCCCTGCGGTACGGCTATCAGTCGCCTACGGCCTTTAACCGGGCGTTTCAGGCGGTACACGGCGTCCCGCCCTCGGCGGTGCGGGAGCCCGGCGTCTCCGTGAAGAGCTTTCCGCCGCTGCGCTTTACTGTCATGATTAAAGGAGCGGAAGAAATGGAGTATCGGATCGAGAAGCGGGAGGCGTTCCGCGTGGTGGGCGTGTCGGTGCCCATCGAGAAGGACATGGAGAAGAACTTCCAGACCCTCCCGGCGCTGTGGGAGCGGGTGGCAAGAGACGGGACTTTACAGCGCCTGCTGGGCATGATGGACGCGCAGCCTGCGGGTATTCTGGGCGTCTGCGACTGTCCGGACGGCGGTCAGTGGCGGTATTACGTCGCCGCCGCGTCCACGCAGGAGGGCGGGGATCTGGAGACGTACACCGTTCCCGCCGCCACCTGGGCGGTCTTCCCCGGCGCGGGGACCAACCAGTCCATTCAGGACTTGGAGCGGCGTATCCTCACGGAGTGGCTGCCCTCCTCCGGGTACGAGTACGGCAGCGCGCCGGACATCGAGGTCTACCTCAGCCCGGACCCCGCCAACGCCCGGTACGAGGTCTGGATCCCGGTGGTCAAGAAGGGCTGAATCCTCCCCCATACGACAGGGTCCCGCAAAACGGCCGCTGTTTCCCGCCCATCCGGCAGGAAACAGCGGCTTGCCATCTCCGGCACGGTGGTATATAATGGGAGACACGCCCCGGGCCGGAAGGCGGGGGCCGATTTTCATAATATGCGAGGTATCAGACCGCTATGGCAAAGACCCTTTTGCTGATCGTCAATCCCCGGGCGGGGCGTACCCGCTCCACAGCCCCCCTGTTTGACGCGGTGGCCCATTTCTGCGAGGAGGGATACTTGGTGTCCGTCCGCCGGACCGCCCATCCCGGCCACGCCGCCGAGATCGTGGAGGCGGAGGGCGCCGCTTTCGACCGGATCGTCTGCTGCGGCGGGGACGGCACCCTCAACGAGACCGTCCGGGGCGCGATGGCCCTCCCCGCGCCGCCGCCCATCGGCTACATCCCCGGCGGCAGCACCAACGATTTCGCCGCCAGCCTCTCCCTGCCCACGGACCCGGTGGAGGCCGCCCGGCGCGTTACCGCCAGCGAGGGGAAGCTGCTGGACGTGGGGACCTTCAACGGACGGCCCTTTATCTACGTGGCCTCCTTCGGGGCGTTCACCAAGGCATCCTACAGCGCCCCCCAGTCCATCAAGAACGATCTGGGGCATCTGGCCTACCTGCTGGAGGGGGTCCGGGACCTGTCCACCCTGCGGCCCTACCGGGCCACGGTGGCCACGGAGGAGGAGGTCTTCGACGGGGACTTCCTCTTTGGGGCCGTCACCAACGCCACCAGCGTTGGCGGGCTCATGAAGCTCAACAAGGACCATGTGGTCCTGGACGACGGCCTCTTTGAGCTGCTGCTGATCCCCAATCCCACCAGCATGTCCGGGCTTCAGGAGCTGATCCGGGCTCTGGTGCGCCAGGATTTCACCGGCAGCGGGGTGGTGTTCCGCCACGTGCCCGCCGTCACCGTTACCACGCCCGAGGGCTTCCCCTGGACCCTGGACGGGGAATACGGCTCCGGGGCGGAGCAGGTGGAGATCCGGGTGCTGAACCGGCGGCTGAACCTCCTGCTGTAGGGACCGGCAGATTGCACAGAAAGTTCTTGCCCGCTTGGGAGGAATCGCCGAAAAATCCCGAAGGAACTTGACTTTTTTCCCGTTGGACGGTATGCTATAAACAGCTTGAGTGGTGACGCTCGAGTACATTATCATGAGCTGTTCCGTCACTCCACAAAATGACGGCGCAGACTGACAAGAAAGGATGTAATCCGCGTAGGCGTGCGGTGCGGCATTGTGGAGACATGCCGCAATGGAGCAGGGGCATCGCTCCCCTGTTTCGAGGCGGAATTTGCGGAGGCATTTTCGCTAACGCCTGGAAGAATGGCAACTGTATCCCTGAAGGACGTCATGAAGATCTACCCCCACAGCGGCGACGAGAAGAAGAAGAAAAAGGCTAAGAAGGGCGATGCTCCCGAGAAGAAGTCCAATCTTCAGATCACCGACCGCGGCGTCGTCGCCGTCCAGCAGTTCAACCTGGACATCGCCGATCAGGAGTTCATCGTTCTGGTTGGTCCCTCCGGCTGCGGCAAGTCCACCACCCTGCGCATGGTGGCCGGCCTGGAAGAGATCAGCGAGGGCCAGCTCCTCATCGACGGCAAGGTCATGAACGATGTGGCCCCCAAGGACCGCGACATCGCCATGGTCTTCCAGTCCTACGCCCTGTATCCCCACATGACGGTCTATGAGAACATGGCCTTCTCCCTGAAGCTCAAGAAGGTGCCCAAGGACGAGATCGACCGCAAGGTCAAGGAAGCCGCCGAGATCCTGGATATCACCCAGTACCTCGACCGGAAGCCCAAGGCTCTGTCCGGCGGCCAGCGCCAGCGTGTTGCCATCGGCCGCGCCATCGTGCGTGAGCCCAAGGTGTTCCTCATGGACGAGCCTCTGTCCAACCTGGACGCCAAGCTCCGTAACCAGATGCGCGCCGAGATCATCAAGCTGCGTCAGAAGATCAATACCACCTTCATCTACGTCACCCACGACCAGACCGAGGCTATGACCTTGGGCGACCGCATCGTCATCATGCGCGACGGATTCATCCAGCAGATCGGCACGCCTCAGCAGGTGTTCGACCATCCCGCCAACCTCTTCGTCGCCGGCTTCATCGGCACCCCGCAGATGAACTTCTTCGACGCGAAGCTGGAGAAGGATGGCAGCGGCTACTATGTCACCGTGGCCGGCGCCCGCATGGAGCTGCCCGCCGACAAGCAGGACATCCTCAAGAAGAAGAACACCGCCGCGCAGGACATCACCCTGGGCATCCGCCCCGACCACATCAGCATGTGCGATGCCAACGCCGCTCACGCTCTGTCCGCCACCGTGGACGTCACCGAGCTGATGGGCGCTACCATCCATATGCACGTCAACGTCGCCGGTAAGGACGCCATCATCATTCTGCCCACCATCGACCTCACCGGCGAGCAGAAGAACCTGGGCTATGGCGCCAAGATCAACATCACCTTCGGCGGCAATGTCATGCACCTGTTCAGCAAGGCCGACGAGAAGAGCCTGCTGTAACGAACATACCTTTGCGCAGGAGAAGGCCCCGGAGCTTCGGCTCCGGGGCCTTTGTGTGTCAAAAAAGATGCTTCGCGTCTTTTTGGGGAAGGGCCGTCATTCGGCTGATGCCGAACGACCGGCCCGGCGGCCCAAGGGCCGCCCCGCTTCGCTCTGCGCCTCGGTCGTGCGCCTTTGGCGCACGATTCGACGCTCGCTCCGCGCAAAGAGTTTTTCCAAGGCGCATGTCTTTGGAAAAACGATTGGCTTGCAAAATAAATGCTCCTCTGCTATCATACAGAGCAGAGGGGGTGGTCAGATGGTCGATGGGGCACAGATCGGTGAAGTCATCCGCATATGCCGGGTGCAGAAAGGCTTGTCGCAGGAAGTCCTCAGCGGACTGGCGGGCCTGGACAGGACCCACTACAGCAAGATTGAGCGCGGACTGCGCAGTCCGACCATTGACACCTTTTTCAAGATCGCCCAGGCCCTGGACATCCCGCCTCATCAGCTGATGAAGGAGCTGGAGCGGTTTGTGGAGGGCTCAAATAACAGTTGATATGCACAGAGGACCCGATGCCGCCGGCATCGGGTCCTTTTATATAAACTGCCTACCTACGCCGCCGGAACGCCGCCGCGAAAAGCAGTCCCGCAGCCAGCACTCCCGCTGAGAGAAGCAGAGAAGTCATACCGTCGTTCCCTCCGCCGGAGGCGGAGAATTCCGGAAATTGTTCGGGCATCCGGCCGGTATTCCCTGAAGGACGGCCGGCGTCCCCCTGGGGAGGTGAAAAATCCATTTCGCCGGGCATCATGGCCGGGATGTTCTCCTCTGCGGGCAACTCCGAGGGTTTCCCGCGCCCGGAGGCATCCCGGGTGAAGCCGCCGCCGGGACCGCCGCCCATGCCCATGGCGCCCATATCGCTCAGGTCCAGCCCGGCGCAGTCCACCAGCGCGGAGGGGTTCTCCGACTGTCCCTGGGTGGTGGAGGGGATGGAGCCGTCCAGCTGTCCGCGGACGCTTTGGGTTCTGCGTGTACAGAAATCCTTCAGGGCGGCGACGCCGGTCTCAAATTCTTCCTCCGTGCAGAATTTGGTGGGGTCCTCCGCGATATAGGGAGCGATCATGGCGGCGGTCTCATCGATCAGGGCATCGCACCATCCGCTTTCCAGCAGGGAGGAGAGAAACTCGCTGTAGTATTGGTGGTACAGGGCGGTATGTTCCTCACTGCGGAAGATCCACGCTGCCATGGGGCGGTCTTCCAGACTGCCGCCGGTGACCGGCGTGTCGATAGGCTCGTTTACAGCGCCGGAAGCATCGGCGGTCTGGAAGCCCCCGAAGGCCAGGTTATAGTCCCAGGGGAGCATGGACAAAACGCCGTCCTCCTCGTAGAGGTAGTAGTTATGGACCATGGTCCCGGTATAGCTGTCCCCGTTGCAGACGAAGCCGTGGACCACGAAGTAGCGGATCACCTGCTCCACGTCCACCGCGTCCTCGATGTTCCCCTCGCCGCCCAGGATCTTCAGCGCGGCAATGAGACGGGTCTTGTCCGCCGCCGTGACGGCGGTTTTGGCGTTGTCAAAAATGTTGGGGTAGCTGTCGGGATCATCGTCAACGTATTGCAGCTTTACATCGCTGCTGCCCATGCCGCCGCCGGGGAAGCCGCCGTTCTGCCTGCCCTGGGGCTCTTCGCCCTCCGCCGGCCGCTCCGGCATGGCGGAGAAGTCGAAGTCCTCCATCAGCGCCCCCATGTCGAAGCCGCCGCCGTTGCCCCGGCCCCCGCCGAAGCTCATGCTGTCCGGCTTGTAGAGGTTTCCTCCGGCGCTTCCGTAATTCCGCTCCAGGAAGGCGTCCTCGATGCCCTCCACCGCCAGATACAGCCCCCAGGGCTCTCCGTTGACGGTGAGCCAGACGTAGCTGCACAGCGGCGCGGCCGCGCCGGAGGCCGCCATCAGACGGTAGACCAGGAAATCCTTCATGCAGGTGTTGTCCTGGATGAGGTTGTTCAGGCTCAATTTATCCAAGCCGTGGTAGGTACTCACGCCATCGTAGTGGTCGAACTCCACCTTGAAGCTGTAGCGGTCGTTGCCGTAGGCCGCCACGGAGGTGAGGGAGGTGTTGCCCTTGGCGCGGATGGCCGCGCTCTCCACGGCCTCGCCGTCGATGGTCAGGGAACAGAGCTGGTACTCCTCGTTCGTGCAGGTCTCCAGGAATCCCTCCCAGTCCTCCATCCGCAGGTCGATGGTGTGGACCTGTCCGGCGGCGAAGAGCCGCTCCTCGTAGCCCAGGGCGGAGGGGGCCGCCTCCAGTCCCAGGGATTTGCCCTGGATGAATAAGGCGGTGAGTATCAGCGTCAGTGCCAGAACGGCGGCGCAGACGCGGTCGATGTGCTTATGCGTGGACATGCCGTCACCCCATGTAGTCGCCGTTATAGCTGACCAGCACGGCGCTGCGCACGCCCTCCATATCGCCAAGGGTGTTGACGAAGCCGGTGTCTCCGTCCTTCATGCGCACCTCCAGGTTCAGCTCCACCTCGCCGGGCCGGACGGTCTTGCTCTTGAGGACGCAGCGGCGGGTCTGTCCCTCCAGGAAGGTCTGGGCGGTCCGGGAACTGTCCCCGCCGTCGCAGCGGAGGACCAGGATGTAGGGGTCCGCCCAGGACTTTTTGTTGACGAACACCAGCAGGACTGCACCGATGCACACGCTGCCAATCACCGCCAGAGGGAGCAGTCCGGCGGCCAGCACAATGCCCGCTGCGATGGCCCAGAAGAGGAAGACGATGTCCAGCGGCTCCTTGATGGCGGTGCGGAAGCGGACAATGGACAGCGCGCCCACCATGCCCAGGGAAAGGACGATGTTGCTGGTGACGGCAA
>ERZ779621.196-NODE-196-length-36690-cov-12.639771_pt1 | contig 36690 bp, 42 predicted proteins | sample MGYA00514215_ERZ779621 | MGnify/ENA primary metagenome ERZ779621 (study PRJEB29562, sample SAMEA4376715) | mouse gut metagenome | isolation source: Cecum | study: EMG produced TPA metagenomics assembly of the A DSS colitis mouse model was used to assess the...
AAGTAGAGTCGCAAATTTGAAAATTAACAATCTGGTTTACGTAACGCCGTTTTGGAAAAGAAAGTGAGAAAACTGCGGTTTACAAAATGGTAGATACGGGCAAAAAAACGGAACGGCGCTCTTGCGCCGTTCCGTACAGTACATATTTTCCGTCCCCGTTTACTGAGGAGAGGGGTCAAACCTGGCAGAGATGGTTATGCTAAATGAGGATTCCCGTCACACCGGCCGGTACGCAGAAAAAACCAGTCCTCCAGCGTTTGCTCCCGGCCTTTCGCATCCCACTCCCAATAGGAGCGAAATACAGCTGGAAGATCACCGGAGCGCAAAACCAGAGACTCTACGGCCAGAAAGCTGCGCCAATATTCAAAGAAAATGCTGGCATAATCTCCTTCGTAGGTTTTTGCGCCGAAGTCCTCCAGAGAGTGACCGCCGTACCGGGGTTCCAGCAGCTCTACCAACAGGCGGTTGATATGAGTTTCCCGGTCGAATTCCCCAGCGGTGAGGAAATACCGGCGGCCAATATACTCCGCCATACCCTCCTCAAACCAGACGCCGCTCTCCTGCCTGCCCTCGAAATCGTCCAGAAACCATTCGCTGTGATGGGCAAGCTCATGCCCCAGAATGGAGAGAATGCGGTTTTCATTGACGGCGCTCTCATAGAAGGCACGGACCTCTGCCGCGGCGGGACCGGTAAGGCCGTCCAGCTGGCGCAGGTATATGTCCCGCCAGACCGAGAGGGTCGGGCAGAGTATCACCCGGAACTCGTTGGTATAGGCGGGAACAGGAATGTCGCAGAGCAGTTCCGTGGCGGCTTCGCGGCCGGTCCAGACGATGGCTCGGGGCAACTCCTTAACGGCGTATTCTTCCCGGAAAAACCGGAGACAGGCATCCAGCCGGGGCTGCACCCTTGCGGCAAAAGCCTGATAGTCCCGCAGCTCCGTCTCGGTTTCCACAGCGTACAGGTACCTCACGGATTACTCCTGCCGCCGCTGCTGGCGCTGCTGCTGGAAAATGAAGCTGCGCAGGGCGGCCTCATGCTTGGAGAGCATGTTGATGAACTTGCAGCCGTAGCCATAGAGAAGCTGATTTTTATTCAGGGAGGCGTTCTCGGACCGGAGGACCTGAGCGCTGAGCGTCAGATTCTCCCCGCCGATCTGGAAATCAAACCAGACACGCCGTCCCTTCTCCAGCAGCAGGGGCGCGCGGAGATAGACGCCGCCGGCGCTGATGTTGACAATGGTGGCGGGGACGCCGGCCTCCGGAACCCGGGAAGCGTCTCCGGGCTGATAGACGGCGTGAAGCATGATGGTGGCTCCCAGCGGGATTTTCACATCCTGGCGGCGCTGTTCCTGGTTCAGCTGCTCCAGGACCTCGCACCGCAGGGAGCAAAGCTCGCCGCCCGGCAGAGGCAGGGAGGCGGACAGGCGGCAGCGGCAGGTGACCCGGCCCAGTACAGGATCATAAAATACTACCCGGTAAAGGGAGTTGGGCTTATAGGAAGCGGCCCGGGGGATAACCAAAAGGACCTCGCCGGAATGCCCAACGCTGACCCGGGCCTGGCAGATCAGAGCGCCCGTTTTCTCAATGATATCCCCTTTTTTGCACTTTTCAAACATAGGCAGATAAAATCCCCCGTTATTCTGCGCAGGCGATGAGGGCCCGCACGGTATTCGTTCTCTCCATTATATCGGAAACGGCGGCGGCTTGCAATGGAATTTTGAAAAATCTTTCTCTTTTTTCGACAGACCTGAGAGGGCGGAGGGCGGCGCCTCCCAGGATTTTGCAAAAATTTTCTCTGCCTGCGTTATTTTTTCGGTTTCCGTACCGATAAAAATAGTACAAAGACGTCTATGCCGGATGATGTGGCCCGTGGGCCGGCCCGGTCTGGCCGGCACGAAATTGGGAGGTCAACCATGATGCAGATCAAAGGGACAGAGGGCTACGCGCCCATTCAGACAGGTACTGCCCGCCGTCTCTCCGGAGCATCCCGGACGGCGGCGCAGGACGGATATTATGACCACTTTACCGTCTCCGCGCCTGCTGCGCAGGACCGCAGCAGCTTTCGGGAGATGGTGGCCAGCCTGTCCTATCAGGTGCGCACATACAACACCACCGGAAAGATTCAGGAGCTGCGCCGTCAGGTGAGCGCCGGGGAGTACCAGGTAGAGCCCCGGGAGACCGCCGCCAGAATGCTCCTTCTCATGGAGGAGGGCGAATGATGGATATGGCAGTGTGGCAGGAATACCTGAAGCTGCTGGACAATCTGGGCAACACCCTGGAGAAGCTGACGGAGATCGAGCGCAGCAAGACCGCAGCCGTCAGCGGCGGGAACCTGCACGGCGTTGAGGAGTGCATGAAGCAGGAGCAGGTCATCAGTCTCTCCCTGCGGGGCATGGACCAGAAGCGGGAAAAGATGCTGGCCCAGCTGGGCCTCACCGGCGTCCCTCTGCGGGAGCTGGAGGCGCGGGGGCCCAGAGAGACCCACATGGAAACCAGACGGACGGTGGAGGCGCTGCGCCGGAAGTATGATGTATTCCGGTCCGCTTCCGAGGTGGCCCGGAATACGCTGGAGTGCAATCTGCACGCCATCGAGCAGGTCCAGAAGGCCAAGGACGCGCCCCCTCTGGAGGATCAGCCCCGGCAGGCGGACTTCCGGGCCTGAGAGCAGCGGCAACTTACGGATTTGAGATAAAGGAGAACCTGAAACATGGCTGTTATCGGTACATTTGGTCAATTTACTACCGCACGCCTGGCGATTTATGCGTCCCAGGCGTCGCTGAGCGTTACCGGCAATAATATCGCAAACATCAATACCACCGGCTACACCCGGCAGCGGATGGACCTGGTGAGCCTCTACTCCACCGGGCAGGGCAAGTATGCCAACATCTTCAACACCAACGTGGGCTACGGTGTCCTCACCCGGGGCGCCACCCAGCTGCGGGACCCCTATCTGGACATCCGCTACCGCAACGAAAACGCCAAGCTGGGGGCCAACGAGGAGACCCTGGACTGCCTGTACCAGATCAGCAGCATCCTGGACGAGGTGGGCAAGGGCACCGGCGATCTGAAGGGCTACGGCGTGATCGAGGCCCAGCTGGGCCTGCTCAAGAAGGCCCTGGAAAATCAGAACACGCACGCGGGTTCTGAGGAGTATGACAACCTGGTCCGCTCTGCGGCCAATGTGCTGTGTACCTACTTCAACAAGGCCGCCGATGATCTGGCGGATATCAAGGAACACAAGGTCAACGAGCTGAATGAGTCCATCTCCGACATCAACAAGCTGCTGACCAATATCCGGGACCTGAACGTGCAGATCCGCACCCAGGGCATCTACGGCGAGAAGGCCCTGGAGCTGCGGGACGCCCGGAACGTGGCGCTGGATCAGCTCTCCAAGTATATGCACATCAATGTGGAATACTCCATGGAGCGCATCGACCAGTTCACCGAGGTGGAGAAGCTGACGGTCACCATCGCCAACAGCAAGGGGCCCGACGGCGAGCCCATCAAGCTGGTGGACGGCATCTACGGCGGTCAGATCACCATGCCCGGGACGATGCCGGAGGAGAATCCCAATGCGGACAACAAGGCAATCCTGGATGCCATGGAGCAGGCGCGGAAAGATGCGGAAGCAGCCGGTGCGACGAAAGAGGAAATTGAACAGGCTGTAGAGGCGGCAAGAACGGCGCAAGAGCTTATATCCGGCAAGTATCTGATGCCTGACGGTGTAACGGCTACCGATGACATCACCAAAGCGGCCACTACTCCCAACTATGACGCTGAGGACCCCACGGCTGAGGACATAAACCGGTATCTCTTACAGGTAGAGCAGCTGGTGGACCAGCGGGGCCGGGTGATGAAGGATAAAAACGAACCCAGCGGGAAGAGTGAGATCGTTACCTTGGGAGATACTACCCTGTGCGGCAAGAGCGACGATCCCCTGCGCGGCGACAGCACCCCCGCGGGTACGCTTCAGGCAATCCGCGAGATGCTGACCCGGAAGGGCGAGTATTCCAGCCCGGAGGATCAGAAGCTGGACCCCAACTGCACCACCAAACGCGGACTTCCCTACTATCAGGCTGCTCTGGACAATTTGGCTCAGAAGTTTGCGGCGGTTTTCAACAAGGAGAACCAGCTGCCCGCCAGTACGGTGTATAAGAATGATGGGACAAATTTCTTTGATGCAGATGGCAATACGCTCCAGTATACCGATGCTAATGGACAGCTCCAGGACATTACATTGGATATGGTGACCAGAGTCGTTACGGACAAGGACGGAAATGATGTGTTGGGTGATGACGGTCAGCCTCTGCGTGAGCCTCTGAGTGAACCTCTGAATACGCCGGAAGAGATTGCGCGGGCTGCCGAGTGCCTGAACATCCTCCGCCAGAAGGGCGAGAAGGTGGACGGCTACGGCTATTATCAGGGCGGCGTCCTGTTCAGCAACCGGGGCGACAATGACGATCCCACCGGTATCACCGCAGCCAATATCTCCGTCTCCGACTCCTGGGACAATCACTCTGTCCGTATCCTTAATACCAAAGAAAAGAGCAAGGTGAGCGCCGAGACCGGCGAAATGAGCCACACCACTGCCCGGGACAACATCTCTCATTTTATTTCTCTCTTCGATCAGAAGATGGACTATCTGGCCAGCGAGTCCCGTGAAAACGCAACGCTCAGCGATCTCCCTGTTCATAAGGGATCTTTCCGGGAGGTCTTCACGGCGATCTCAGGCACTCTGGGCAACGACAAGCAGGCCATTGCGGGCAAGGTGGAGAACTATACAGTCTCTGCGCTGAGCCTGGAGAACAACCGGCAGAGCGTTTCCGGCGTGGACCTGAACGAGGAGGCCACCAGCATGATGCAGTTCAGCAAGTCCTACTCCGCGGCCTGCCGCCTGCTGACCACCATCGACTCCATGCTGGATACTCTGATTAACGGCACTGCCCGCTGATAGACGGAAGAAGGAGGACATTTTACTATGGGTATGCGTATTACCACCGGTATGGCGATGAACACCTACCGCTATAACCTGCAGCTTTCTACCAGCAACTTCAACAACGCTCAGAACACGGTACTCACCCACCGGAAGTTCAACAGCTTTTCCGACGACCCCTCTTCCGCCATTCAGGCGTGGCGGGTGCGCCGGGCCATGACGGATGTGGGCTCCTATCAGAAGAACAACTCGGACACCTACACCCGCGTCAACATCGCCTGGGTGACCATGGGCAAGGTGAAAAATGAAATCGCCGATCCGGATGGACGGGGTTCCGCTATTTACGGAATCAACGGTCCCACCGCTTCCGCCCGCCCGGAGCTGGGCAAGGTACTCAGCAACACCGCCGAGTCGGTCATCCACGCCATGAACAGCGCCAAGTCCGGGGAGAACTTCGTCTTCTCCGGCGACGACGAGCTGAACGCGCCCTTCAGCTGGAGCAAGGACGGCACGATCCTGTACTACCGGGGAGTGGACGTGAACGCGGGCAGTGTAAAGAGCCCGGCCGAGGTGCCGAATTGGGGGGAGATCAGCGAGAAGACCGGCTGTCCGGAGTTCATGCCTGAGAATGGCAAGAACGCGATTGAAGACGCCTGGATTGCATACTACAGAGATGCGGCGAAGAATCCCCTGCCTGTAAATCCGGCTCCGAAGCCTTCGGATATGGCAGACCCGTTTGCGGCAGATACAAATAAGGACGATTTTGGCGTGCCTATCCGTGCGGCTGAAGTGCTGAAAGGGAGTAAGATGGACGGTTCTCCGCTTGATCGGCCTGCGACAGAAGCGGAACAACTCTGGGCAGTCTATTATAAGGATCAGGGCGATCTCAAGAAGCTGGAGGACATGTCCAAGGAGCAGGCCGCCATCGACCTGGGCATGGGCCTGATGGAGGACGCCGACGGCAAGCTGGTTCCCGGCACTTACTTCGACCGCTCACTCCCCGGCATCAACATGCTGGGCTTCGGTGTGGACAAGGACGGAGACCCCCAGAATATCTGCATAATGATGAAGCAGCTGGGTGAAATTTTCAGCCGCTGCAATGAGACTACCGGCGACTACGCCAACAAACAGGACGAAGCGGACGCGGAGCGCCTGCTGACCAAGCTGAAGGGCGGCGTGGACTACGTTACCAATCAGTATACGGACGTGGATACCAAGGGCTCTTTCCTCCAGCAGAACGAGAGCCGTCTGAAAATGCAGGGGGATTACCTCAACGAGCAGCGGGCGGAGCTGGAGGACGTGGACCTGGCGCTGGCCCTTCAGAACTTTTCCTGGAGCTACTACTGCTACAGCTCGGCGCTGAAGGTAGGCACCCAGCTGCTCAGCCAGTCGCTGATTGACTATATGACCTGATTTCAATTCATGGTGTGTTACGGCAAGGATGCCGCTAAAATAGAGCAGAAGGGAGCGCGCACCGCACAATGAAACCGTTGATTGAGATTACGACCGTCCCCATTCAGATCGAGATGAAAACCACCAACGCCAAGCTGGAGTATGCCCGGGGCACGGCGGAGATGGAAATTTCCAGGGACAAGAAAGGGCTTCAAATCAAGAGCCGCCCCATCCGGCTGAATATTGACACCTTTGAAGCCCGTAACTCCATTACCCCCACCGTGGCCCGCAGTCAGGAGCAGAATGCCCAGAAGGGCATCCAAGCGGCCTACAAGGCGACCGCCACCATTGCCCAGGAAGGCTATCTCATGATGAAGACCAAGCTGGGGGAGGAGGTCATCACCCAGCTGTCCCGGCAGTCCCTGCTGGAGGGCGTGCAGGACGTGGGAATGCAGTTCCTCCCCAAGGTGGGCCCGGAAATCACCTGGGACCCCGCCGAGATGAACATCCGCTATGAGATGGATAAGCTGAACTTCGACTGGAAGATCGGGGGCGGCAGCTTTGAGTTCACCCCCGGCGACATCGAGCTGACGGTGACCCAGCGGCCGGAGGTCATCATCAAGTATATCGGCGGTCCCATCTATGTACCGCCCTCCGCCGACCCCAACTATGAGCCGGTGGATGTGAGAGCGTAAACGGGAGGATCATACGTGTTGCTGCAAACCAAGTATTTCGGTGAGGTGGAGTGCGCCGGGGAACACCTGCTCCGCTTTGAGAAGGGCCTCTTCGGCTTCGAGGAGGAGAAGGAATTCTGCCTTATGCCCTTCCAGGGGAGCGAGGGGAGCCTGCTGTGCTTCCAGAGTGTCCGGACGCCCCAGCTGGCTTTCGTGGCCATGAACCCCTTTTCCCTGAAGCCGGACTACGCCCCCGTCCTTACGGGGGAGGAGCTGCGCTCGCTGGGAGTGGAGCGCAGTGAGGAGCTGTGCTTCTACGCCCTGTGTGTGGTGCGCAGCCCGGTGGCAGACAGCACGGTGAATCTCCGCTGTCCCGTGGCCGTCAACGACCGGACCGGCCAGGCCATGCAGGTCATTCTGGAGTCGGGAGAGTACCACATGCGCCACCTCCTTTCGGAGTTTGGCGCCGGGGAGGGAGGCGGCCTATGCTGATCCTCCAGCGGAAGGCGGGGGAGTCCCTTCTCATCGGGGATGAGATCGAGGTATCGGTCCTCTCCGTGGACTCGGGCCGGGTCCGGCTGGCCATCGAGGCTCCCAAGAGCGTATCCATTCTCCGCAGCGAGCTGAAAACCGCGGCGGAGGTTAACCGGGAGGCTGCCGGTGAGGAGCTGCCGCCCCTGGCCCTGCTGGATGTCCTGCGGGATACGGGCGGCAGGAGCTGAGCGCCTCCGGGTCCTTCCATCATATTGTCATAGAACGTCCACGGGCTTCATAAGATAGCCCGTGGACGTTTGCTGTCCATAGAGACGGGCGCTCTTTCCGGAAGGATATCCTTCCCATATTTTTACTTTTTTGTAGAAATTGGCAGATTTATTGGAAATATATCAAAATGCAGCGGCAGAAGGTGACAGGTTATGGATAGATTCGACAATTTTTGATTTTTATCTTGCTTCTGGGAAGAAAATATAGTATACTTAGCGTGTCGCATATTCCCTAGGGATATGATGTAATCAGCGCAATCCGCGCGCGCAGTCCGGCGGGGAAAAATCCGGTTTTCGAACCGGATAAATTTGCGGTCCAGGGCGGAAACGCCCAGTTTATTGAGGAACGGAGGAGGCCGGTCATGTCGGACTTTTTCACATCCAACTCCATGATTATGCTGGAGCGCTCGGCGCATTTCCAGTGGACAAAACAGCGGGCGATTCTGGACAATATCTCCAACGCGGAGACGCCCAATTATAAGGCCAAATATGTGACGTTCGAGGAGGCGCTGCGCAGCAGCATCCGGCAGGCGGCCGGAAGCGGGATGCCCGCGGCAAGTATGCGGGCCGCCATTTCCGCGTCCGCGCCTGTGGTACACACGGCGGTGGACGAATCCGCCCGTATGGATGAAAACGGCGTAAATGTTTCCGAACAGTCCATTGAGCTTGTGCGCAACGCCTATCAGGTGCAGCACGTCTACCGGGCCATCAGCAGCGATATGAGCCGGCTGCTCGTGGCGATTCGCGGACAGTAAGCGGCTTAAACGGCTAAGGGGCGCGCCGGGGAAAGCTTCCGGGGCGGCAGACAGGGAATAAAGGAGAGCGGATATGTCTTTTCTCAGTACGATAAACATCATCGGTTCCGGCATTACCGCCCAGCATCTGCGGCTGGACGTAATCAGCGAGAATGTCACCAACATCAACACCACCCGTACGGAGGAGGGAGGCCCCTACCGCCGGAAGATGGTGGTATTTCAGGCACAGAACGCTACCCGGGACGCTTTCCGCGTTGCCATGGACCGGGCCAGAAACGGCATGGTCAGCAATGCGGGCTTTGAGACCAGCGGCGGCGTGCGGGTGGTGGAAATCGCCGAGGACCCCTCGGATTTCAAGCTGAAATATGATCCCACGGACCCGGATGCCAACGAGGAGGGCTACGTAGAGCTGCCCAACGTGGATCTGGTCAAGGAGATTACGGACGCCATGGCGGCCAGCCAGGCGTATTCCGCGGATGTGACCGCGTTCAATGTGCTTAAGAGCGTCATCAGCTCGGGCCTGGAAATCGGCAGATAGAGATAGAAAGAAGTTGGGTCAGGTAGATCAGAAGGCGTGATGGTCTGGCCCGCTTCTCCATGTTTGAACATACCGCCCCGGAGGCGGCGGAAGGCATTCCAAAATTCGAAACGCAGCGCGGCATCGGGCTGCATATCTGGAGGAATTGGGTATGAGTATGAATTTTCAGCGGATTTCCCCGTTGTGGGAAACCTTCCCTGGGCGGGAGGCCCAGCCGGCCGCCCAGGCCAAGGCGGCGGGGGGCTCTGTTTTTGCCGATGTGTTTCAGTCTCTGGTAAATAACGTACGGGAGACCGAGGACGAGGTGGCCAAGAAGGAATACCTGCTCTCTACCGGACAGCTGGATAATCCCGCAACGCTGAACATGGCGCTGTACAAGGCCGAGGTGGCCACGCAGCTGTTCGTACAGGTGCGGGAGAAGGCGCTGAACGCCTACAGCGAGTTGAACCGCATCAGCCTGTAAGAGCGGTGCGTAATCGATAGAAAGGGCCGGGGGAATTGCCTGTGGATACCTCAAAGCTGAAAGGTCTTTGGGAAAAGGTCAAGGACTTTTTCAAAAATATGAGCAAGAAATTGCGCATCATACTGGCCGCCGCCCTGGCCGTGATCCTGATTGCCGTGGCCGTACTCTCGATGACGATGAGCAATAAGCCCTATACCCAGCTGTATCAGGACTTGACGCCTGCGGAAGTCAGCGAGATCATGACCTACTTCCAGAACAACGGCATAACGGATTATCAGGTCAACGGCACCGCCATCATGGTGCGCAACGATCAATACGCGTCCCTGCTGATCCAGCTGGCCCAGGCGGGCTACCCCAAGAACGCCAGCCTGTACGGTTCCTACTATGAGCGTGTGGGCGCCCTGACCACCTCCTCTCAGGAGGCGCGGACCTGGCTGATCTCCACCCAGCAGCGGCTGGAGTCCAGCATCCGCGCGATACCCAACGTGCTGGACGCCCAGGTGTACCTCACCCCGGGGGAAGAGCGTACTTACGTACTGGAGGATATCTCCACGGAGACGACTGCGGCGGTACGTGTGGAGATGCGCAGCGGCACGATGCTTACCGACGAGGAGGCAAACGGCATCCGCCATATGGTGAGCCACGCCTGGTCCGGTATGAGCATAGACAGCGTGTCCATCACGGACAACGTGGGCAACACCTACACCGCAGGGGAGGATTCCCCCAGCGATGCCGCCGAACTCCAGTACCGGATGCAGGAGCGCACCAACAACCAGCTGCGTACCCAGATCAAGCAGCTGCTGGACCCCCTCTACGGAGCGGACAACGTCAGCGTGGCGGTCAACTCCACTGTGGAGGTGGCCAAGCACTACCTCGAGGATACGACCTACCGCCAGCCGGCAGGGTCCTATGAAAACGGCGGACTGATCGGCCACGAGATAGGCCAGTTTGCCCGTACCAGTGATGGGATAGAGATGGTGGGCGGTGTGCCCGGCACCTCGACCAACGCCGACATCCCCGACTATATTGTGGACGCCGCCCAGGATGTGCAGGACGGTGACGGCGTGTCCACATGGTATGAGCGGGACAACAAAATCGACACCACCGTAGAACAGATCGAGTACTATACGCCCCGGATCACCGATATCGGCGTGGCCGTCACCATCACCGCCGGCGAAGAGGTGGCGGGCGAGGTGGACGAGGCGCGATTGAGCAGCCACATCGCCGCTGTTGCCAACATCGGCGGCGAAAACCCGGAGAGCCGGGTCAGCGTGCTGGTGGTGCCCCGTCAGGCGGAGCCCGTGGCGGATACGGCGCCTGCCGGATTCTTTACGCCGGAGAACATGCCCTATCTGATTATCGCCGCCGTGGCGCTGCTGCTGCTGGTGATTGTCCTGGTGGTGGTCCTCAGCATCCGCCGGAAGAAGAAGCAGAAGGAAGAGGAGGACCAGCGGATCATTGAGGAGCAGCTCAGCGAGATGGGCGCTTCCGGAATGCTCAGCGAGCTGGGTATCGTCCCGCCCGGCGAGGAGGGGGCACAGCCTCCGCCCACTACCGGCGCGGATATTATGGATATCAATACCGAGAAGAGCATGGAGCTGCGTAAGACAGTCCGCCAGTTCGTACAGAACAATCCTGAGGTTGCGGCCCTCATGCTCAAGACTTGGCTGAAGGGAGGGGAGGACGACAATGGCTGATGTCATGAGACCTGAGCTGACCGGCGCCCAGAAGGCTGCGGCCGTCGTTGTCTCCCTGGGAGCGGATAAGGCATCCCTTATCTACCAGTACATAGACGCCTCCGATCTGGAGACCCTGACCCTGGAGGTGGCGCGGCTTGGAATGCTGGACGCCCAGCAGACCGAGGACGTACTCAGCGAGTTCTACCAGAACTGCATGACCCAGAAGGCGGTCACCGAGGGCGGTCTGGAGTACGCCCGCACCGTGCTGGAGAAGGCCTTCGGCGCGGCTACGGCCACCAGCCTGCTGGAGAAGGTGACCAAGAGCCTGAAAAACCGGGAGTTCGCGTTCCTGGACAAGGCGGACGTCAAGAGCCTGTACTCCGCCCTCCAGAACGAGCGTCCGCAGACGGTGGCCCTGGTACTCAGCTATGTGGACCCCGGCAAGGCCGCGGGCGTCATCGAGCAGCTGCCGCCTGAGCGGCAGGTCCGGGTGGTGGAGTCCATCGCCACCATGGAGAGCGCCTCTCCCGCCGCCGTGAAGATCATCGAGGCGGAGATGGAAAAGAAGTTCTCCAGCATGCTCACCACTTCCAACGTCAAGGTGGGCGGCATCGACTACGTGGCCGGCATCATGAACAACCTGGACCGTTCCAGCGAGAAGGCCATCTTCGACCGCCTGGGTGTGAACAATGCCGAGCTGGCGGACGAGATCCGCAAGCGGATGTTCGTCTTCGAGGACATCGTCACCATGGACGACCGGTCCGTCCAGCGCTTCGTCCGGGACTGCGATCCCAGAGACCTGGTGTTGGCCCTCAAGTCGGCCAATGGCGATGTGTCCAACAAGCTGTTCATGAATATGTCCGCCCGTATGGCGGAGAGCATCCGGGACGACCTGGAAATCACCACCAACGTCCGGATGAAGGACGTGGAGGACGCGCAGCAGCGGATTGTCGGCATCATCCGCGACCTGGAGGAGAAGAACGAAATCGTGATCCTGAAGGGCGGAAAGGACGATATCATTGCGTAACATACTCAAGGGGCTCCTCGACCCTGAGACATACCGTTTCCCCAGCGCCGAGGAGCTTGGGCTTGAGGAGGAGTCTCCGCCGGAGACTCCCGGCGAAGAGGAGGCGTACGAGGCGACGGCACCCTCCCCTGAGGGAGAGGAGCCGGTTTTAGAGGAGGAGGAAGCGCCCCCCGGAGAGGAGGGGCCCGCCGCCTCCCCGGAGCCCAGCGGACCTGTACAGTACGCCCAGCTCCAGGCGGAGCTGATTTTGAAGCGGGCCCGGGAGGAAGCGGAGGAGCTGCTGGCCAATGCCCGTGCCGCGGCCAAGGCGGAGCAGGAGGAAATCCGCATGGGCGCCCGGGACGAGGGCTATCGCGAGGGCTATGCCCAGGGCATCGGTAAGGCTATGGAGGATGCCCAGCGGGACAAGGAAGCCGTGGCCGCGCGCATGGAAAAAGAGGTGCAGGCTTTCCTGGAGAAAGCGGATATGGCCCGGGAGGAGGTTCTGCTCCAGGCCCGGGACGAGCTGCTGGATCTGTGTATCGCGGTGGCGGAAAAGGTGGTCCGGGTGAGCTTGAAGAGCAGCAGCGAGGTCATCGTCCGGATGATCCAGACGGCGACAGAGCGGCTCAAGCGGCAGGAGTGGGTCCATATCTACATCTCCGGCTGCGATACCAAGGGCGTCGCCCAGATATCCCCCGCGCTGACCACCGCCTTGGGGGCCCTGAGCCAGCATGTGAAGATCATCCCTATGGGGGACGACGAGGGCGGCACCTGCATCGTGGAGACGCCGGAGGAGATTATCGACGCCAGCGTATCTACGCAGATGACCAATATCCGGGACCTGCTCCGGGACCAGATGGGAGCGTTCTGACGGACTTTCCCCACGGTAACGGCAGCGTAAAATCATCTAAGGGCAGTAAGGGAAAGGATGGCTATGTTCCGCGAGCTGATTCCACAGATCCGGTCCGCAGAGACCATGAGCCGGACGGGTAAAATCGAAAACATCGTGGGCATGTCCATTGAGGCCTCCGGCGGCCGGGCCGCCATTGGGGACATCTGCCGCATTTATTCCAACGAGTCCGGAGGCCAGATTCCCGCCGAGGTGGTGGGGTTCAAAAACGACCATATTCTACTCATGCCTTATGCTAATATGAGTGGGATATCCGCGGGCAACTTTGTCCGCAATACCGGCAAGCGGCTGACGCTGCCGGTAGGACCCTTTCTGCGGGGCAGAGTCATTAACGCCCTGGGACAGCCCATCGACGGGCTGGAGCCCTTCGGGCGGGGGGATACCTTCTCCATTGACTCCGCCTACATAAATCCCATGACCCGTCCCCCCATCCGGGAGCGGATGGAGTTCGGGGTAAAAGCCATTGACAGTCTGCTGACCATCGGCAAGGGCCAGCGTATCGGCATCTTTGCCGGTTCCGGCGTGGGTAAGTCCACCCTGCTGGGCATGATCGCCAAGAACGTAAAGGCGGATATCAACGTCATTGCCCTGGTGGGCGAGCGCGGCCGCGAGGTTCTGGAGTTCATGCAGAAGGACCTGGGGGAAGAGGGAATGCGCCGCTCCATTCTGGTGGTGGCAACCTCCGACCAGCCGGCCATGCTGCGCATGAAGTGCCCCAGCGTGGCCACCAGCATTGCCGAGTATTTCCGGGATCAGGGGTACGACGTGCTTTTGATGATGGACTCCCTGACCCGTTTCGCCATGGCCCAGCGGGAGATTGGGCTGGCCATCGGCGAGCCGCCGGTAGCGAGAGGGTATACGCCCTCCATGTACGCCGAGATGCCCAAGCTGCTGGAGCGCAGCGGAAACTTTGAGAAGGGGTCCATCACCGGGGTTTACACGGTCCTGGTGGAGGGCGACGACACCAACGAGCCCATCGCGGACACGGTTCGCGGTATTCTGGACGGTCATATCGTGCTATCCCGGCAGCTGGCCAACGCCAATCACTTCCCGGCCATCGACGTGGGGGCCAGCATCTCCCGTCTGATGGTGGAGATTGTCTCCCCGGAACACCGGCAGCTGGCCAGCAAGCTGCGGGACATCATGGGCGTGTATGAGAAGAACGCCGACCTGGTGTCTATCGGAGCCTATAAGGCGGGAACCAATTCCAAGCTGGACTATGCCCTGGGCAAGATCGACGGCATCAACCAGTTCCTGATGCAGGGCATCAACGAGAGCTTTTCCTATGAGGAAAGCCTGGAGCAGCTGCGGCGCATCCTGCGCTGACAGGTGTCCGCCGGGAGGGCGGGCGAATATCATAGGTGTGCGGCCCGGTCCGCGTCCCGCCGGAGGCGGGGGAGTACCTATGGATACGATACGGGAGAGAGCGTATGAAAAAGTTCCGTTTTTCTCTGGAAACAGTTTTGGAATACAAGCAGCAGATTCTGGATTCTCTCCAGGCCGAACACGGCGCCATCCTTGCCCGGATCCGGAAGCAGGAGGAACACATCGAGGCTTTGGAGGCGGAGTACCGCCATCTCAGTCAGGAATTTAACCGCCGGAAAGCGGAGGGTATCAGCATTCTGGACGCCCTCAAGTATGAGCAGTATCTGCGCGCCATGGAACGGCAGATCGAGGAGGCTCACCAGCTCCTCCGAGACCTGCAGAAGCAGGAGGAGGCCAAGCGCAGGGAAGTGGTGGAGGCGAAGAAGGATACCTCCTCCATTGAGAAGCTCCGGGAGAAGAAGCTGGAGGTTTACAACAAGGCCGTCCAGAAAAGCGAGGAGAATCTCATCGACGAATTTGTCACCACCAAGCGGATCATGGAGGCACAGAGCGCATAGCGGTGTGAGCTGCGTCCTGCGGGACGTTCTCAGATAGATACATATCATTAAAGGAGGTGAGGCCGGACTCATGCGCATATCCCATTCCAACAGGAAGGGAGGTGAGCGGGCAAGACGGCGCGGCGCCGTTGCAAACGACTTACCCACGCGGATGCGCGGAGCAATGACGAAGGAGAAAAAGGAAACATGGACATTGGCAGACTTTACGGCAGATACCTGCCCCTCACTCCCGGACAGACACCGGCGGCACGTTTCGATTCAGGCAGAAAATTCTTTGGCGGGGAAAACCTGACCATCAACCGCACCAACGCCTATGCCTCCAGCGGACGCCCCAAACTGACGGACGATGAGATCGATGCGCTGGCCGTCAAGTACGACTTCCAGAACATGACCCGGGAGGACTATGACGACTTCCTGGACGATCTGGTGGACAAGGGCGTACTGACCAAGGCCGAGACGGCATATTTCGGCTATGGCGGCACGGTCCGCCTGGATGCTGCGGACAGCAAGATCATGGTGGTTTCCGTGGCGGGGCAGGAGCGCAGCTACGGCCAGAATACTCCGTTTCTCAGGGATGGGGTACACGGCAACGGCGACATGGTGGCGTGGCTGGCAGAGATGATGGAGTCAACGGACTATTCCGCTGATCCGGATGCGTTTCAGAGAGTGAAGCAGCGGTGCGAGATGTACGGCGCGATCTACGACGCAGTTGCCCGGGCCACCAATTCTGCGGCCTATAAGGCCGGAGATGAGGAAACACCCAGCATCATCGACCAGCTCCGGGACCCCAACGGACAGTTCTATCAGGATATGTTCCTGCGGCTGAAGATCCAGATGGAGAAATCCAAGGAGGAGCAGGAAAAGCAGGCCATCATCGACGCGCTGGACGCCATCCTGGAGAGCCTGAGCGCCAAGAAGGACGACGATCCCCCCAAGAAGACCACCGTGCGGTCCATGGCTGAACTGGCGGAGACCATTGACTCCCTGGACAAGGACGATCCCCGGAAAGCGCAGCTGACCCTCTTGAAGGACCGCCTTCAGCGGCTGGGCATCTACGCCGATCTGGACGTGGGCGTCAAGGACGAGGAGGAAACCTGGGAGACATTGACCGAGTCCCTCATTCGTGAGGACGCGGAGAAACCCAATCTGAGCGATATCATTTGAAGCGAGGTGAAAGCAGAAATATGACAAACGTCGAAAACGCCCTGCTCCGGCAGATGCAGAAGATGGCGGCATGCCTGGGCGCCATGCAGGGCGCGGTGAACAAGGACAAAGGCAATCAGGCCGCAGTCAGCTTCCAGGAGATGATGCAGCAGTCCGGCGGCAAGGTATCCTCCAAGCAGCCCGCAAAGGACGCGCCCGCCGAAAAGCCCGTAAAGGGTGAGGAGGAGAACCTGGAGGAGGGCAGGCTCCCTGTGGAAAAGCAGGAGGAGGAGCTGAAGCCTGAGAATCTGGCCGGGAATCCCAACGCCGTGGTCATGGAGCTGTTCCGGCCCGAGATCGTGGAGGGCGCCGGAGAGCAGACGGCGGAGCCCATTCTGGCCGCGATTCCGGAGGAGACCGTTCAGGAGACCGCCATGGACCTGGAAGGACAGTCCCCGGAGCTGGAGACCGGTGTTGATGCCGGTGTGGGCGCGGAGGTATCCATGGAGCAGCAGCCCAGGGACTTCGGTCAGGCCATGGAGGAGGCCCCCGTACAGCAGGAGACAACCCAGCCTGTGCAGGTCCGGCAGGAAGACGCTCCGGAGCAGGCTGTGGAAGAGGTAGACAAGCCTGATGATCTGCCCGATACCGTTGAGGTGAAGGTGGAGAACCTGGAGGAGGGTGAAGAGACCTCCGGCGAATCCGCGGCAGCGGGGCAGGCCGTGTTCCATGAGACCGAATCGGTTCCCGTGAAGGTGGGCGAGCGGTACGAGACCGTGGACACCCAGAAGCCGGAGATGGAAAACCAGCTGGCAGACGTGATCCGCGGCGCGGCGCAGACCGGCACGGAGCGCATCCAGATTCATCTGGCTCCTCAGAACCTGGGCAGCCTGGTGATCGAGATGACCAAGGACGCCAACGGAGCCCTGCAGGTGGTGCTTCACACATCCAACGCAAAGGCCGCAGGCGTACTTAATCAGCACCTGGACGGCCTGCATAACGCACTCCAGAGCTACGGCCAGGAGGAGGTCCGCGTAGAAGTCCAGCGGGGTCAGGAGAGCCAGGAGCAGCACTTCAAGCAGGCCGACCCGGACGGACGGGGACAGCATCAGCAGCGCCAGCAGCAGGAGCGCCATGAGGAGGATTCCGTCAACGGACAGGAATTCCTGCAAAAGCTGCGCCTGGGCCTGTTCGGAACCGACGAACTCTAAGAAGGAGCGAAAACATGAGTGATGTAAACACGAGTGTCGATATCTTTAATTACTATAACAACCAGAAAACCACCGGAGTCTACCAGCCGGCCAGGGTGCCGATTCCTACCAGCGACGTGGGACACAAGTCCACAACCGTGCTGCCGGATTCTGACGAGGCCAATAACACGCTGTCCTTTGAGGATATGCTGCTGCTGATGGTGACCCAGCTCCAGAACCAGACCATCGACAACACCGCCGATACCAACGACATGATGAACCAGATCATCCAGATGACCGTCATGCAGGCCATCACCGAGATGAGCAGCAAGGTGGATGATATGACCGAGGCGAACATCCTCAACTATACCGCCTCGCTGGTAGGCCAGACCGTGACCCTGCCTGTGTACGACAAGGAGGGCAAGCTGGTGGGTGAGAAGGAAGGCGTAGTGACCGGAACGGGCCTGTATAACGGCCAGCGGGTTATCTTCGTCGGCGACGAGACCTATCTGCTCAATCAGATCATGGCCGTGGGTAAGCTGCCTCCGAAGCCTGACGAGAGCGAAAAGCCGGATGAGACAGAGCCGCCGGAAGGCGTCGAGCCCCCGGATGAAACAGAGCCGCCGGAAGGCGTCGAGCCCCCGGATGAAACAGAGCCTCCCGAGGGAGACGGCGGAGAGGATGCCGCGAGTACACCCCCGGCACTGGGATAAAAACGGCGCCGGAGCGGAAGAGAGGACGATTTTATGGCAGAGCGAATTTCCCCGATCATGCCAATAGAGCGGCTGAACCAGGTGGAGCAGGTGCAGCCGGTACGCCGCAGGGACGCGGGCAGCTTCGGTACCATGCTCCAACGGGAAATCCAGAGCGCGGCCCCGGCGGCGGAGAGCTTCTCCGTGGCCTTTTCCAAGCACGCCAAGGCGCGGGCGGAGGAGCGGGGCATTGAGGTGACGCCCGCACTTATGGGCCAGCTGGCGGACAGCGTGGAGCGGGCCAGCGCCAAGGGAGCCACCAACATTCTGGCGTTTGACTCCACCCGGGCATTTATCATCAACATCCCCCACGGGCGGGTGATTACCACCATGTCCCAGGAGGAGATGCAGGAAAACATTTTTACCAACATTGACGGCGCCGTTCTTTTGAAGTAAAGAAGAGCAGGACCTTTCAGGATGCCTTGCTCTCCTGTCCGACTGACGGGAGAGCGGCGGCGCCAGAGGCAAAAAAGGAGATTATGATCGCATGACTGGAGCAATGTATGCCGCTATCGGCGGACTCAAAACTCACATGACCAACCTCAATGTCATTGGCAACAACATCGCCAATGTCAATACTCCGGGCTACAAGGCCCAGCGGATGATCTTCCAGGAATCCATCTACACCACCAGCCGGGCGGGCAGCAACGGCACCGCTGTCCGGGGCGGCAACACCCCCTCCCAGATCGGCTATGGCTCCCAGGTGGGTTCCATCGACCTGAACATGTCCCCGGGAACCTTCAACCCCACCGGCGTGGGCATGGACTGCATGCTGGAGGGCGACGGGTTCTTCCTGCTGGGCAACAAGGATCTGAAGTTTGACAGCGCGGAGGACTATACCAAGCTGAGCCTGACCCGCGTGGGCGACTTCAGCATTGACCCCATGGGCTACGTTACCGACGGCAACAAGAACGTGGTCTACGGGTTCAAGATGGTGCAGAATCCGGACTATAAACCCGATGCGAAGGAACAGTATAAGATAGACGACAAGGGCAATAAGATCAATATTATGGATAAGCTGATCCCCAGCACGGAGCTGGTGCCCCTGCGGGTTCCCTTTGCCGCGAAAGCGCCTACCAAGGAGAACGGCGGGATTGCCGATAACGGGGATTTCAACTGGCAGGCCGGCGATGCTGTGTATGACCTCCTGGGAGCGGCGGGAGCCGATTCAACCGCCCGGAAAAACTATTCCCTTATGGATGCCAAGTATGATGAGACTACCGGCAAGCTGGAGGAGTTGGATGATGGTGTCGGTCAACCTGCGGATGAAGCCAGCGGCGCGACTACAGGTAAGCTGGACTACAAAGGCCCCCTGCCCGATATGAGCGGCAAGCTGATTAGCCTGAACGGCCTCCAGATCAACTCCAACGGCGCCATCATCGGCACGGCTGAGAGCGGCGAAAGCGTAGTCATCGGCTACGCTGCCATCGGCAAGGTCACCGCCCCCGACGGCGTGACCCACATAGGCGGCCCCTACTACAAGGCTATGGAGGGCGCGGGCGAGATGACCGTGGGCGTCGCGGGCGGTCTGTTTGAGCCGGGCACCTACCTGAACAACCAGAGAGTCACGGAGAATGGCGCTCCGGGCATCAAGGATATGCTGGACCAAAACAAGGAAAACGAGATCCGCAACGGCGGCCTGGAGTCCTCCACCGCCGACGTGGCTACCGAGTTTTCCAACATGATCGTGACCCAGCGCGGCTATCAGGCCAACACCCGTATCATCACTGTCACCGACTCCATGCTGGAGGAGCTGGTGAACATGAAGCGGTAAGGCTCACCGGTAAGTAAACGCAACAGGAACTAAGCCCCAATCCCCCGGCCGCCGGATGGCGGCCGGGGGGAGAAGAAAGGAGAACGCTATGATCGTACTGACCAAGCGGAACAATGAACGGTTCCTTATCAATCACAATCAGATCGAGAGCATCGAAACGATCCCCGAATCCAAGATCATCATGATGAACCGGGACTATTTTATCGTCAAGGAATCCCCGGAGGACATCATCAAGAAGATCCAGGATTACAATGCCAAGGTACAGGATGTTCACCGGATTGTCACGGTGACCGACAAACGTTGAAGCGCGCGGGGCGCGTTTGAGGGACGTCGAGAAAGTGAAAACAGCTGGACGGGCTTCAAATGCGCCCTTGTGAGAGACAATTTCTCCCTCCGGGAGTAAAATGGTGGTTGTAAAATATGAACATTACATATATAATCGGTGTTGTTGGCGCTGTCGTCATCATGCTCATCGGTATGATGTTCGGCGGCGAGAGCGGTCTGCTGACGCCCAAACAGGTCGGTAACTTCTGGGACCCGGCCAGCGTGTTTATCACCATCGGTTGTACGCTCTTCATCATCGTAGCCTCCTTCCCCCCCAGCGCCCTGAAGGATATCCCCAAGCACTTCAAGGTCCTCATGAACACCAAGGGCAATAACCCCCTGGCGATCATCGACGAGCTGGTGGACCTGGCCCAGGTGGCCCGTAAGAACGGCCTGCTGGCCCTGGAAGAGCGGGGCAACCAGCAGGAGGACCCCTTCTTCAAGCAGTGCATCATGCTCATCGTGGACAACAACGACGCCGACCAGGCCCGTGAGATCATGATGAACGATATCGAGCAGTCCTCCGCCCGGCACGAGGCCGGCGCGGGCATGTACGATCGAGGAAGCTCCGTGGCTCCCGCCTTCGGCATGGTGGGTACGCTGGTCGGTCTGATTAACATGCTGAAGGCCATGGACGTGGAGAGCGGCGGCGGCAATCTGGGTCCCGCCATGGCTACCGCCCTGGTTACCACCCTGTATGGGTGCGTGCTGGCCCATATGATTTTCGGGCCCATCGCCAACCAGCTCCGGCAGCGGGATGAGGAAGAGATGCTCTGCAAGCTGATTATCGTGGAGGGCATCATGTCCATCCAGGCCGGTTCCAACCCCAAGGCTCTGCGGGAGAAGCTGCTGACCTTCGTGGCCCAGCGCCAGCGCGAGGGCGGCGGCGAGCAGAAGGGCGGCAAGGGCGAGGGCGCTGAGTAAGCCCTGGCCGTGAGAATGAGGTGAGCGAAACATGGCTTCCATAAAAAAGAAATCGGGCGGCGGCGGCGGCGCCAACTGGATGGACACCTACGGCGACATGGTGACCCTGCTGCTGTGCTTCTTCGTGCTTTTGTATTCCATGTCCACCATCGACCAGGAGAAGTTTATGCTGATCGTCCAGAGCTTCAACAAGGACGCGGAGATCAGCACCGACGACTCCCCCCGGGGGCCGGACGGCACCCATGACGCGGAGCTGGGCGACGACATGCCCATGACCCAGGACGAGGTCAACGAGCAGGTGGAGGTCATCCTGGAGTATCTGGCGGAGTACGCGGCCTCCCAGCAGTCCTCCGCGGATTCCAGCGAGGACGAGGTCACCTTTACCAAGGGAGATAATTTCGCCTTCTTTTCCTTCCCCAACTCCGTGTTCTTCGGCGGTGACAGCGACGTGCTGCGCCAGGAGGGCAAGGAGGAGCTGGATAAGCTGATCCCCATCCTGACGGAGAACCAGCTCTATATCGACGAGATCGTGGTCACGGGCCACACCGCCACGGCGCAGACCACCTACAACGCCCGGAAGGACCGGCGTCTGGCGGCCTGCCGCGCTGCCGAGGTAGCGGCCTACATCCAGGAGAACAGCGGCATCAGCGCCGCCCGGATCACCGACGAGGGCAAGGGCCAGTGGCTGCCCATCGCCCCCAACGACGCGGAGGAGGACCGGCAGAAGAACCGCCGGGTGGAGATCATGATCGCTTTCTCGGACGAGGAGCTGGATAACCCCTTCGCAGGCAGCATTGAAAAGTATTACACGGATACCCAGCAGGAAAATCCGGACCCCCTGGCAGATATGTACGCTGCCGGTACCGAGGCGGAGTAGCGTACGCGCTCCGCGCCATATCCGTCAAAGCAAAAGCGCCCCGTCCATACCGGGCCGCTCATGCGGAACCGGCGTGACGGCGCCCTTGGAATCCAAAGTCGGGAATGAGGAGACAATATGGCAGAAGTCTTATCACAAAGTCAGATTGACGCTCTGCTGGCGGCAGCCCAGAGCGGAGGTCTCGATGAGGGCCCTAAAAAAGAGGAGTCCACCGAAAAAAAATATAAGAAATACGACTTTTTCAGTCCCCGGAAGTTCAGCAAGGACCGGTTGAAAATCCTCAACAGCATCTATGAGAACTATACCCGGGTCATCAACTCCAGGCTGAACGCCATGTTCCACTCCACCTGTGAGATCGAGGTGGGCTCGATTGAAGAGCTGCACTACTACGAGTTCTCCAACGCCCTGCGCGAGGGCGATGTGCTGGCGCTGGCGAAGATCGACCGGGAGGACCTGCAGGAGGAGTACCCGATTCTGATTCACCTGGCCACGCCGGTGCTGCTGACCATGATGGACCGGATGATGGGCGGCGAAGGGGAGCCGGACGACAGCCTGGACCCGGATTACAAGCTGACGGATCTGGAGCTGAACATGTATGCGGATATCATCACAGACATGATGGCTTTCCTGGGGCGCAGCTGGGAGAACTACATCACCCTGAATTTCTCCTATGTGCGGACGGAGACCAACCCCACGCTGGTACAGCTCATCGGCTATGACGATACGGTGGTCATTGTAGGACTGGATATCCGCTTTCCCAACAGCAGCGGACGGCTGAGCATGTGTCTTCCCGGCGAGATGCTGACCAACATCTTCACCGAGATCAGCAAGCAGACCGGGCACCGCAGCACCGGGGAGGATAAATCCGAGGAGATTTTTGATTCCCTGCGGGATTCCGACCTGGAGATCATTGCCGAGCTGGCCCGCACCAAGATCCAGCTCAGCGACATCTACCACCTGAGCGTAGGCGACGTGGTGGATATCAAGCAGCCCAAGGATTCCCCCATCTTCCTGAATATCAGCGGCAGGCGATGGTTTGACGGACGCATGGGAATATATAACAAGCAAATGGCCGTGAAAATCGGTGAGACATATATTAAGGCGTAAAGGAGCGTATCCTGATGGGAGAAATAACGACATTTAGTCCAATGGTGATCGACGCCATTGGGGAGGCGATGAATATCAGCCTAGGCTCCTCCGCTACAGCGGTCTCCAATATGCTGGATCACCGCGTGGACATCACAACTCCTTCTGTACAAGTGATTAACGCGGAGGACTTTTCCCTGGGCCGGATTGAGCCTGCCATCGGCGTGGAGATCAAATATGTCTGCGGCCTGGAAGGCAGCAACATCATGATGCTCAAGCGCAGCGATGTAAAGGCGATTGTGGACATCCTGCTGGGAACGGAGACTCCCGACGAGGAGTTCCAGCTGGATGAGCTGAGCATCAGCGTGGTCTGCGAGGTCATGAATCAGATGATGGGCGCGGCTTCCACGGCGCTCAGCGACCTGCTGGGGCGGATGGTGAACATTTCCACGCCCGAGTCCTTTGAGCTGAACGACTTGGACAAGGTCAGGGATGAACACTTCCCTGTGAAGACCGGGCCTATCGTTGTGGTCAGCTTCCAGCTGAGCATAGAGGGCGTAGTGGAGAGCGAGTTCATGAACGTGATGAGCGTCGAACTCGCAAAAGAGCTGGTCGGCGGCATGGGACTGGATATGGACGGCGAGCTTGAGTCCACGGCGTCTCCCTCCGAACCGGCCCCGGCGCCCGCTCCTGCCCCCGCAGCCTCCTCCGGCGGCACTATGAGCCAGGAGGAGATCGAGCGGATGCTGGCAGGCGGAGGCGTACCTGAGCCTGCGCCTGCTCCCGCGGCCTCCTCCGGCGGCACGATGAGCCAGGAGGAGATTGAGCGGATGCTGGCAGGCGGAGGCGCATCCGAACCGGCGCCCGCCCCAGGGGCGGCACCGGCCCCGGCGCCCGCTCCGGCCGCCGCCGGACAGCCGCCGGCATATCCCCCTGCGGGGTATCCCCCGTATCCTCCCCAGGCTGCCGGGCAGGGCGGGTATCCCTACCCCCCCTATCCGCCCTACTACATGTATCCGCCCCAGCCGGTCCAACAGCCGGCGGAGCCCAAGGTTATCAACACCCAGAAGCCCAGCATGGAGCCCCTCAGCGCGGATGACCGCCTGTCCCAGGAGCAGAAGGAGAATCTGGACCTCATCATGGGCGTTTCTCTGGAGGTGGCTGTGGAGATCGGCCGCACCCGGAGAAAGATTCAGGACATCATCGCTTTTTCCAAGGGGTCCCTGGTGGTGCTGGATAAGCTGGCGGGCGAACCGGTGGATCTGCTGGTCAACGGCCAGTGCATCGCCCGGGGCGACGTGGTGGTGATTGACGACAACTTCGGTATCCGCATCACGGAGATCCTGCAAAAGCCTGACATCAATGAACTGACAAAGTTCTAAAGAATTTGGCAGTATAACATAGTACCTACTAATCAATAATGAAAAGGAAAAAGGTGTATTGTAATGGCTAAGATTTTGTTAGTGGATGACGCCGCTTTTATGCGCAAAGTGGTGAAGGACGGACTGAGCAAAGCAGGCTATACTGATTTGCACGAGGCCGTGGACGGCGCGGACGCCGTGGAGAAGTACAACTCTCTGAAGCCGGATCTGGTCCTCATGGACATCACCATGCCCAACATGGACGGCCTGGAGGCCCTGAAAGCCATCCGCGCCGCAGACGGCAACGCCAATGTGGTTATGTGTTCCGCCATGGGCCAGGAGACCATGGTCATCGACGCCATCCGTTCCGGCGCCAAGGACTTCATCGTCAAGCCCTTTAAGATCGAGCGCGTTCTCAAGACCGTTACCTCTATCGTAGGGGAACCCTGATGCCCAAGGATATCCTTTCCCTGCTGGGAATTCTGCTGGTGCTGCTGCTGGTCCTGTGCGGGTGCTATCTCTTTACCCGCTGGGCCGGGACGGGTTTGTCCGGACGGCTGGTCATTTCCGCCGGGCAGCGCCGGCTGAAGGTGCTGGAACGGCTTCCGGTGGGGAAGGATCAGGCGCTGCTGGTGATCCAGCTGGCAAACCGGCATTTTCTGCTTGGCAGTTCTCCCTCCGGATTTTCTCTGCTGGCTGAACTGACGGAGGAGGAGGGGGCCATGTGGGCCTGTCCGCCTGCCTCCGGCGGAACCCAGGAGAAAGCGCCTCTGGACTTCCAGGAGTGGATACGGAAGTTCAGAGAGAAGAAATAGAGGAGGCGAGAGAGCGTGCCAACCGATGCGATCATCAATGTCAATGGCGACAGCGTACAGATACTGGACGTTACGCTGCTGTTGGTGACCATTACTCTGCTGCCGACACTGGTGGTCATGATGACCTCCTTTACCCGGTATGTGGTGTCCCTCTCTTTTCTGCGTACCGCCATGGGCACCCAGCAGACCCCGCCCAACATGGTGCTGGTGGGAATGGCGTTGATTCTGACGCTGTTTACCATGACTCCGGCCCTGGACAGCATCAAGACCACCGCCTATGATCCCTATGTTGCCGGAGAGATCACCCAAAGGGAATTTTTCGACCGGGCGCAGATACCGCTGAAGCGCTTTATGCTCGACAACACGGAGATCGGCACTGTACAGCTGTACTGCGACATGGCGGGAGAGACGGCCCCCACAACTGTGGAGGAGCTGGAGCAGGCGGTGGATCTGCCGCTGCTGGTGATTGTGCCAGCCTTTGTCACGTCCGAGCTGAAGGCCGCCTTTTGGATCGGCTTTTTGCTGTATGTCCCTTTCCTGCTGATCGACGTGATCGTCTCGTCCACGCTGATGAGTATGGGTATGATTATGCTCCCTCCCTCTATGATCTCCACTCCCTTCAAGATCCTGCTGTTTATTCTGCTGGACGGGTGGAGCCTGCTGTTTTCCACCCTGATCCAGACCGTCAAGTGAGAGGAGGCGTAGCATAGTGGACACCGCAATGGTCGGCGAGGTGCTGCGGGAGGGCATCTTTATCGTCATCAAGATATGCGCCCCTATGCTGCTTCTGAGTATGTTGGTGGGTGTGCTGCTGGCGATTTTCCAGGCGGTGACCCAGATCCACGAGCAGACGCTGTCTTTTATCTTCAAGCTGACGGTAGTCATTCTTGTTCTGCTGATTGGCGGGGGCTGGATGATGGAAAATCTGCTGGACTACGCCAAAGAACTCTTTGCGCTGATGCGCGGTTAGGGGGCGGCGGCGTGGACTGGGCACAAGTGACCCTGTTTCTCATGATCCTGGCCCGGATGAGCGGCTTTGTCCTCTTCAATCCCATTTTTGGACGGCAGACTCTGCCCGGTATTGTCAAGAGCGGTCTGATTCTGCTGTTGGGCATAACGGCCTTTTCCGCAACGTCCTACCGCCCGGCGGTGCCCGGCTCCGTTTTGGAGATGGGGGTGCGGGTACTGCTGGAAATGGGCGTGGGGTATTTGACGGGGATCGTGATGAACCTGTTTTTCTATATTCCCATGCTGGGCGGCGAAACTATTGACATCCAGATGGGAATGAGTATGGGCAAGACCTATGACCCCGGCAGTCAGGCCTCTACCACCGTTACGGCCTCGCTGCTCAATATCCTGATGATGCTGCTGTTTTTTACGGCCAACGGGCACCATACGCTGCTGCGCATCTTTCTGGTTTCCGGTGAGATCGTGCCTTACGGCCAGGCAGCCTTTGGGCAGAACAGCTATCAGGCGATTATTGAGCTGTTTGTGACCTGCACGGTGATGGCCATCAAGCTGTGTCTTCCCATTCTGGCCGCAGAACTGCTGGGCCAGGTGGGTATGGGCATCCTCATGAAGGTAATCCCTCAGATCAACGTCTTTGCCATCAATATTGAGCTGAAGGTGATTATCGGACTGACGCTGCTGCTGCTTCTGATATCGCCGTTCAGCGAGTATCTGCTGAGGGCGGAGCGTGAGATGCTGCGGCAGATACAGTACCTTCTTGTGGGTATGGGGTGACCGCCCCGGCGGCCCGGAGTCTGCTTGAAAACCGTCAGAACGCCGTCTCAGAGCGGCTTTCCGCCGGGAGCGCGCGATACCCCCAGGAAGCCGCCGTGCCTGACGGAAGATCTGCCCGAATCCGGCGCTCCGCCGGTTTTCAAGCAGACTCCAGGAAAGGGGGGATCAACCGGTGGCCGGCGATTCCAAAACCGAAAAAGCGACCCCAAAAAAGCGGCGTGACGAACGAAAAAAAGGCAACGTCATGATGAGCAAGGACGTGGTGGCGGTAGCCACCCTCCTGGGGACGCTGGTAATGCTGCGGGTAATGGGCGGCGTGGTGAACGAGCAGGCGAATAACGTGTTCCAGACCTGCTTCGGCTATATCACCGATTTTACACCGGAGGCCATGCCGGACATCCTGCCTCAGCTGTTCTATTTCTGCATCCGCACGGTGGCGATTGTGGCGGGGCCCTTCCTGCTGGTCACTGTGGCTCTGGCCGTTACGGCTACCTTCGCGCAGACCAAACTGCTGGTCAGCACAGAATCCCTGAAGCCCAAGTTTAACCGGATCAGTCCGCTGCAGGGCTTCAAGCGGCTGTTTTCCCTGCGCAGTGTGATCGAGGCCCTGAAGGGCATTTTGAAGATCTCCATTCTGCTCTACCTTATTTACACGTATTTTCAGGATGTGGTTGTCAGCTTCACCCGGTTTCTGGATATGGAGATCGACGCGGCCTGCTCCGTTTTCCTGGAGGACATTTTTACCTTGACTTTCCGGGTGGTCATCGCCTTTGCGGCGCTGGCGGCGGCGGACTATTTCTATCAGTGGTGGGACTATGAGCGCCAGCTGAAGATGTCCAAACAGGAGGTCAAGGAGGAGTACAAGCAAACCGAAGGCGATCCCCAGGTCAAGGGGAAGATCAAGCAAATCCAGCGCCAGCGGGCCCAGCAGCGCATGATGCAGCAGGTGCCCAACGCGGACGTGATTATCCGTAACCCGACCCACGTGGCCGTGGCCCTGCGCTACAAGCCCGACAAGGACGACGCGCCGGTGGTGGTGGCCAAGGGACTGGATGAGCTTGCGCTGCGGATCGTATCCGTGGCGGAGGAAAACGGGGTGGCGGTTATTGAAAACGTGCCCCTGGCCCGGAGCCTCTACGCCGACGCCCCGCTGGACCAGATGATCCCTATGGAGTTCTACGGTCCCGTGGCGGAGGTGCTGGTCTATGTGCTGAAGCTGGACGGCAGCGAGGCACAGCAGTCAGAAAGTTGACACCGCCTGATATTCAGGCGTTTTGATACAGTTGAAATCATCCCTCATTTTTGGAAAGGACAGTGCCCATGAAGCGAATTCTCCAAAACGCCATAGCGCTCGCGGTAGTCGTCATTGTCCTGTTTATCATTGTTCCTCTGCCGGTGGCCCTGCTGGATATGCTGCTGGTGGTGAACATCTCCCTGTCGATGCTGATTCTTGTCATCACCATGACGGTTTCGGATGCTTTGGACTTCTCCATTTTCCCGTCCCTGCTGCTGATTACCACGTTGTTCCGGCTGGGATTGAACGTATCCACTACCCGGGCCATTCTGGGCAACAACGGTAATGCGGGCAGCGTAATTTTGTCCTTCGGCAACATGATTACCCAGGGAAATATCGTGCTGGGCATTATCATCTTCCTGATTATCGTATTGGTGCAGCTGATTGTGGTGACCAAGGGCGCGGAGCGCGTCAGTGAGGTGGCGGCCCGGTTCACCCTGGACGCCATGCCCGGCAAGCAGATGGCCATCGACGCGGACCTGAGTTCCGGCCTCATTGACGAGCAGGGGGCCAAGGCCCGCCGCGCCAAGATTCAGAAGGAAGCCGATTTCTACGGCGCCATGGACGGCGCTACCAAATTCGTCAAGGGCGACGCCACGCTGTCCCTGATTATCACGTTCATCAACCTGGTAGGCGGCATGATTCTGGGCAGCCTGAACGGTGTGGAGAACGTCTGGGACGTCTACTCCATTGCAACCATCGGTGACGGCTTGGTCAGCCAGGTGCCCTCTCTGATGATCTCCACAGCCACGGCCATGGTGGTCACCCGTACCGTGTCCGACGGCAGTCTGAACGATGACGTGGTGCGGCAGTTCCTGGGTCAGCCGAAAGCCATTCTCACCTCCGGTCTGGTGATCGCCCTGCTGGGCTGTATCCCCGGTACGCCCCATGCGCCGCTGCTGATCGTGGGCGCGGCTCTGGCTGCGGCGGGCTGGATGATGACCAGCCGCTCCGACAAGCGGAAGGTGGAGGAGGCCGCCGCCGAAGCTGCCGCCGTACAGATGCAGCAGGAGGAGGCCGCCCAGCCCAGCGCCAGCGAGTATTATAAGGATATCAACAACGTCTATTCTCTCCTGACGGTGGACCCCATCGAAATGGAGTTTGGTTACAGCCTCATCCCCATGGTGGATGAAAACAGCGGCGGCAAGCTCATTGGCCGTATCGTCATTTTCCGCCGCCAGTATGCGCAGGATATGGGCTTCGTTATTCCTTCCATCCGCTTTCACGACTCTTCCGCCCTGGGCACCAATCAGTACGTGGTGAAGATCAAGGGCGAGGAGGTGGCCCGGGGCGAGATCCTGGTGGACTACTATCTGGCGCTGGAGCCCTCGAATCCCGCTGGGGAAATCGATGGTATTGAGACCGTGGAGCCGGCCTACGGCATCCCCTCCCGGTGGATCCTGCCGGAGAACAAGGAAATGGCGGAGATTTACGGCTACACCGTCATCGACCCTCTGTCTGTCATGCAGACGCACCTCAGCGAGGTGGTCCGGTCCCACGCCTACGAGCTGCTGGGCCGGTCGGAGGTCATTCAGCTGGTAGAGAACCTCAAGCGTACCGCCCCCGAGGTGGTGGAGGAGGCCATCCCCAATTTCCTCACCTACGCCAACCTGGAGCGCATTCTCCGCAACCTTCTGCGGGAGGGCGTGCCTATCCGGGACCTGGGCACTATTCTGGAGACGGCCGTGGACGCGCTGGGCAGCACCAAGGATTTGGATATGGTGACGGAAAACATCCGCGGAGCCCTCAGCCGCACCATCACCCGCCGCTTCTGCGAACACGGGCAGCTGCGCGTGGTCACTCTGGACGCCGAGGTGGAGAAGCGCGTCATCGCCTCCCTCAGCAAGAACGAGCAGGGCATCTATCTGGCCATGGGCCCCGATCTCATGCAGCAGATCGTCACCCAGCTGGCGGAGCTGATGAAGAAGTTCAACGACCTGGGGCAGACCCCCATCGTACTGACCAGTCAGGTCATCCGGGTTTATTTCAGCCGGATGCTGGCCCAGTTCTATCCCAACCTGTACGTGCTGGCCTTTAACGAGATCACCAGCGACGTGCAGATCCAGTCCCTCGGCAATATTACCCTGGCCCGTGGTGAAAGAAAGGCGGCGGCGGTATGAGCGGCCAGATGGCGCAGTCCATGCCTGAGCTGGGATACACGCAGGAGCAGCTTGACGCCATGAGCAAGGAGGATTTGCTCCTGCTCTACCGCAGCAGCGGCTGTCAGGAGCTGAAATGGACTCTGGCGCTGCGCTATGTGGGCCTTGTGAAGTCCATTGCCCTGCAGGTGCGGGGGGTTTACTCCAGCTTTGCCCAGGTGGATGATATCATCAACGAGGGCGTTTTGGCGCTGGTGGGCGCCGTGGATAAGTTCGACCCCGACAAGGGTATCAAATTTGAGACCTTTGTTTCCAAGCGCATCCGGGGCGCGGTCATCGATCTCGCCCGCCGTCAGGACTGGGTTCCCCGCAGCGTGCGGCGCAAGGCCAGGGAGATCGATCAGGCCAGTGTGGAGCTTTACGCCGAGCTGGGGCGCAGTCCCACAGACGAGGAGATCGCCAGACGGCTGGGAATCTCCAGCCAGCAGTACCAGGAGGACCTGGCCAACACGGCGCTGTGCAACCTTCTGAGTCTGGACTCCCTCTTTGATGACCAGGATCAGGGTGGGGTGGACGTAGCCGACAGCGTGGGCACCGGGCGTCCCGAGGACTCCCTGCTGCGCCAGGAGCTGCTGGATACCCTGACGGACGGCATTGCCTCCCTGCGGGAGAATGAGCAGATGGTGGTGTCCCTTTATTACCGGAAAAATCTCAGCATGAAGGAAATCGCGCAGGTGATGGAGGTCAGCGAGCCTCGCATCTCACAAATCCATTCCCGGGCGATCCAGAAGCTGAAATTGTATATGCAGCAGTACATGAACGGGGAGAAGTAGTCCCCGCCGCGAGAGGAGCGAATACATATGTTCAGAGGCTTTTACCAGTTGACTTCCGGTATGCTCAGCCAGGGCCGCCGGCTGGATGTGATTGCAAATAACATGACCAATGTTTCTACCGCAGGCTACAAGACGGACCGGTATACCGACTCCACCGCCTTTCGGGAGGTCATGCTCAGCCGGGTGGGCAACAAGGACAAGGTGAATACGGAGGAGATCGGTCCCTACGCCTATATTCTGGCTCCCGACCAGCTGTACACCGACTATACCCAGGGCTCTCTGGAGGAGACGGAGCTGCCTCTGGATTTCGCCATCGAGGGGGATGGCTTCTTTGCTATCGAGTGGAACGGCGAGGTGGCCTACACCCGGGCGGGGAGCTTTAATCTGGACGAGGAGGGCTATCTGGTCCTGCCGGGGCAGGGACGGGTGCTGGATGAAAACCGCCAGCCCATTCAGCTGCCCACGGACAATATCTACGTGGATGCGGACGGAGGCATCTATACCATGGCCAACCGGAATTATCTGGCCACCCTGGGGGTTTTCGCCTTCCAGGACAACGGCGCGCTGGAGCGCAACGACCACGGCCTCTTTACCGGCGGCCAGCCCCAGGCCGGAGAGAACTACGTTATCCACCACAAATGGGTGGAGCGCTCCAACACCAACATGGTTCACGAGATGGTTTCCATGATGAGCGCACAGCGGGCCCTGCAGAGCGCGGCGCAAATGAGTAAAATTTACGATCAGGTTATCACTAAAGATACGACGGAATTGGGTCGAATGTAATAGAGAGGGGCCCGCAGGCCCTTACCGAGGAAAGGAAGGTGCGTAAGAGATGAATATGTCTTTTTACAATGCCGCCGTGGGCGCCTATCAGCAGCAGCTGCGCATGAACGTTCAGGCCCAGAATATCGCCAATGTCAACACCCAGGGCTATCGTGCGGAGCGGGCTGCGTTCGGCGAGCTGATGAACCGGAATGTGGACGGCATTGACAACTCCCGGCTGCCGAAGGGCACCGGCGCAAGAATGATCCACGCTCCCATTGATTTCTCCAGCAGAGGCTTCACCGATACCGGGCGGAACTTTGACTTTGCCATCAACGGCGACGGATTTTTTGCCCTTTTCGATCCGGATACCCAGGAGATTTCCTTTACCAGGGACGGCTCCTTCACCATGACCCAGTTCTGGATTCCTCCTGCTGAGGACGCGGCGCCGGAGGTGGACGAAAACGGGGAGGAGATCGAACCCCAGCCCACCTCGGTATGGCGGCTGAGCGACAACCAGGGCCGCTGCGTGCTGGACCCGGAGGGGAATTTTATTGTGGTTGACCCTGATAATCAGAAGGCGCCTTTGGAGCTGGGGGTGTTTGATTACGCCATCCACTACGGAATGCAGCACGCCGACAGTTCCCGCCTGCTGGCTACGGATCTCAACGGCCAGCTGTACCTGGGCACCGGAGAGGTCAAGCAGGGGCTGCTGGAGATGTCCAATACGGACCTGACCCAGGAGTTCATCAAGGTGATCGAATCCCAGCGGGCGTTCAGCTACGCACTGAAGATGGTGATTACGTCCGATGAAATTGAAAGCACCTTCAACAGCCTGCGCGGGTAATTTGGAGGACGGATATGAATATCAAGAGCTTTGACGAGCTGAATTCCCTGGAGCTGGATACGCTGCGCGAAATCGGCAGCATCGGCACCGGCAACGCGGCTACCGCTCTGGGACAGCTGCTGGAGCAGCAGGTGCGCATCACCCTGCCGGAGGTCCGGATCATGGGCTACAACGAGGCAATCGACTGGATCGGCGGCCCGGAGGCCGTAACGGCCGGCGTGCTGGTGGGCATGGGCGGTCAGATGAGCGGCGTGATGCTGTCTGTGCAGAAGCTGGAGTTCATAAACCTGGTGCTGGAGACGATGCTAGGTACCCCTGTGAAGGATTACGGAGAGCTGGACGAGCTATGCAAGTCTACCCTGATCGAAGTGGGCAATATCCTGATCTCCACCTTTATCAACGCGCTTTCGGGCTTGTCCGGCATTTCGGTCAACCTGACGGTCCCCGCCTTTGCGGTGGATATGCAGGGCGCCATCCTGGCGGTGCCCATGGCGATGTACGGAGGAACCAGCGACTACCTTATGACCATTGGAGCCAATTTTATCTGTGATAATCAGCAGGTCCCCTGCCACCTGCTGCTCTCACCTGATGTGAGGTCCCTTAATTTCTTATTAGCAAAGCTGGGCGTTACAGAATGAACGATAAAATTACTGTCGGAATTGCGGATATGAAAATGGCCAAGGGCTCTGGGATTTTGATTACCTACGCCCTTGGGTCCTGTATCGGACTTTGCTTTCAGGATCCGGCGCTGCATCTCGGTGCGCTGCTGCATGTGATGCTGCCGATGAATATGGAAGCAGGACGAAAGAACGCATTCAAGTATGCGGACACCGGCATCCGGGAGACTGTGCGGCAGATGACGTCTCAGGGGGCGCTGAAATCCCGGATTACGGTAAAAATAGCAGGCGGAGCCAAAATGTTTGAGGTCAAGGGCGGAGGCCTGGGAAATATTGGACAGCGGAATATCGAGAGCGTCCACACCATCCTGCGGCAGGAGGGCATTCGCCTGCTGGCGGAGAATGTGGGCGGCACGGTGGCCCGTACGCTGCTTTTTGATGTGGCCAGCGGTCAGGGGTGTATCAAGTCCTATGGCCGGCAGGATATCCTTTTCTGAGCGAGACTGAGGGCAAAATTTAAGAGATGGGAGTGTCAGAAAATGGCTGATACACAAAACAGCCGGATCCTGCTGGAGTCCGGTACCAACGAAATCGAGATCATGAAGTTTACCATCGCAGAGAATCTGTATGGTATCAATGTGGCCAAGGTCCGCGAGATTATGATTTCCGAGCCGGTAAAGCCCATGCCCCATGCCCATCCGGCGGTGGAGGGAATTTTCAAGCCCCGGGACGCGGTGCTGACGGTGGTGGACCTGCCCAGATATCTGGGCGTGGAGAGCGAGAAAAAGCCGAAGGATATTTTTATCATTACCAATTTCAACAAAATGTTCATTGCCTTCCGGGTTCATACGGTGGACCGGATCAGCAGGATATCCTGGACGGACATCCAGAAGCCGGACAAAACCGTCTCCGGCGGCGCTGAAGGCGTGGCTACCGGCATTGCCCAATGCGACGGGGAGCTGGTGACCATTCTGGACTTTGAGCGCATTGTAGCGGAAATCGCCCCGGAAACCAGCATTCAGGTGTCCGAGGTGGAGAACCTGGGGCCCCGGGACCGGAATGAAAAGCCCATTTGGGTAGCGGAGGACTCCATCCTGCTCAGCAAGATGATCGGGGACTCCCTGCGGAAGGCCAACTATGTCAATCTGCGGATCTTCCCCGACGGCCGGGAGCTGTGGGAGGCACTCAACGAGCTTCCCGAGGAGGGCGACCTGAGCCAGCAGGCGGCGCTGATTATTACCGACATCGAAATGCCTCAGATGGACGGACACAGGCTGACCAAACTGGTGAAGGACAGTCCCCGTTTCAAGAACATTCCTCTCATCATCTTCTCCTCCCTCATCAGTGAGGAGATGCGGATCAAGGGCCGGCAGCTGGGTGCCGACGAACAGCTGACCAAGCCGGAGATCGGGCATCTGGTGGACGTGATGGATCACCTGCTGGAGCAGTCTGCTTCCCAGAACAGATAGGAAGGAATAGCGCGCTATGGCCAAAATCCCAAAGACCAAATATATTGTCCGCCAGCCCATCAAGGACCTCAAGGGCTCGATCCTGGGGTACGAGATCCGCTATACCGGCGAGAACTATGGATATAATGAGGAGAACGGTCAGGATTTCCTGGCTGCGGAGACCATCTATAATTTCCTCACACAGGCCGGAGACAAGACCTTGAAGGGCGGACTGAATTTCATGACCTTCACCACCAATCTGCTGATGAAAAACACCCCGAAGCTCTTTGCTCCGGAGGATCTGGTGATTGAGGTGTCCGAGAGCGCCATTATTCACCCGCTGGCCATGCGTTTTCTGGAGCGCTACCACCAGGAGGGATACATGATCGCGGTGAAGGACTTTCAGTTCGCGCCCCGCTATATCTCCAATCTGCGCCATTTTGACTATGTGATGGTGGATCTCCACCACGCCGAGGACAGCAGTGTCAAGCGGCTGACGGAGATGGTTCACAGCATGGGCAAGAAGTGCATTGTGACCGGCGTGGATGACGAGGACCTGTATCAGAAGGCGTTTATCCTGGGAGCGGACGCGATGTCCGGACGCTATGCCGCCGAGCAGATGTTTACCGCCGTTCATTCCAGCAGCTATCTGCAGAGCAATTTCTTCCGGCTGCTGGTGGCCATCACCAAGGATGAGCCGGAGGTGGGAGAAATCGAGGAGATCATCTCCATGGACGCGGCGCTGACCTACAGCCTGCTGCGGATTGTGAACTCCGCGTATTTCGCTCTGCGCAACCGGGCCACCAGCGTACACCAGGCGGTGACCATTCTGGGCCTGGGACAGCTGCGTCAGTGGATTTATCTGATGGGATGCAGCACCGAAAAGGGGGAGCTGGACGAGAATCAGGAGGAGATGCTGAAGCTATCCTTCACCCGGGCCAGCTTTGCCAGCGAGCTGATGCGGTATGCCAAGAATATGCCCATCAACCGCAACGACGCCTATCTGATGGGAATGTTCTCTACCTTGCAGTTCCTGATTGCCGCTCCGTTGGAGGATATTCTGGCGGAGGTTGCCATTTCCACATACATCAAGGAGGCGCTGCTCAACCATACGGGCCGCTGCGGAATGCTGTATGATCTGATCCTGGCCTACGAGCGGGCGGACTGGTCCATTATCAACCGCCTGGGTGAGGAGCTTGGGCTGCCTATGGACCGGCTGCCGGAGATTTACTTCCAGTGTCTTGACAGCGTTAACCAGATTTGGCAGCAGCTCATGAGTACGGGCGCAGCTGCGGCGGAAGAGTGATTGACTTCGATAACAAGCGGAAGGCCGAACCCCAAACAGGGTTCGGCCTTTTTACGCGCGAAAGCGAAGAAGCCGCCTACAGAAGGGAAGATTCACGGTCATGCCGGGGGCTGTCCATGACGATCTTGCAGGCGCGGGTCAGCTGGGCAAAAATTGTGCTGTTGTAGCGGCTCTCGTAGACGGTAAGCATAGCGTGGGCCTCCGCCCGGCGGCGGACGATGTACGCAGGCTGGAGATTGGTCAGCGTCAGGGCTTTCACATCTGCCGCACAGCGTTCGCAGGGGCACAGCCCAAACATCTTAATATACCGGGGGGCCTTTTCCTCTACCAGGGCCTCCATTACATTCATGACCGTAAGATCGTTTGGGTTGGGTGCGGGCTGGCGGTCAGTGGTGGGTTCGGGTTCCGGCTCGGGCTCCGGCTCGGGCTCCGGCTCCGGCTCGGGCTCGGGCTCGGGTTCAGGATCGGCATCCGCATCCGGCTCGGGGACCGCATCCG
>ERZ779621.198-NODE-198-length-36316-cov-9.682110_pt1 | contig 36316 bp, 33 predicted proteins | sample MGYA00514215_ERZ779621 | MGnify/ENA primary metagenome ERZ779621 (study PRJEB29562, sample SAMEA4376715) | mouse gut metagenome | isolation source: Cecum | study: EMG produced TPA metagenomics assembly of the A DSS colitis mouse model was used to assess the...
CTGCTTAAAACCGCCAGCATTTCATATTTTCTCGGAAGATCCATCCACCTGATGCATTCCGTAAAGAAAGGTGAAAATACAGATTCCAGACCTTCCCTTTCGATCTCCTCCAACAGGCGGTCCACTTCCTCTTCCAGGCATACCCACTTGGGTGTCATCGGTGCATCAATTGCTTCCCCGGAGGAAATTTTCAAAGCACCGTCCCCGGCACCGGGAGCAATAAATTTCTGAAAACGTTCCAAAGGATTCAGCCGTCCCACCAGCCTGCGCAATAAAAATGCTATGGCATTCAGCTGGGGAACGCTGGCAATGTCATGAAGCATCCTGATATCCACCCGTTCCTCCCCCAGAATCAAGAATCCCAGATCCGATACTCTTAACACCTCTGTAGCGGTGCCCTCCGGACGGGTGCTCAGATAATTCGCATCCACCTTGTCCGGATTGATAAAATCCGCCGGCTCCAATGCCGGCTTTTCTAAGTTCCCGGCCTGACCGGCATATTCCTTCTGCAGGGCCTTGGCCTCTTCCGTTACCTGGCTGATCCGGTAATCCTTCATCATATAAATCCGGTCGGCAGTCTGTAAATATTCACTACTGCCCCCGATCACCAGAATGCTGGATACGTCCCTGTCCTGGGCCAATTCCTGCACCCTTTCCACAAAAGGAGTAATTGGTTCTTTCTCAATCAGTGCTTTCATCACCGAGTCCTGAATCATAAAATTTGTTGCCGATTTATCCTCATCAATCATCAAAAGCTTCGATCCCCAGCTCACCGCCTCCATAATATTGGCTGCCTGGGATGTGGAACCGGAAGCATGCTCCGTGGAAAAGTCGCCGGGGTCTCCTCCGGGTATCCACTTGATAAAGGGTGACAAATTTCCGTGGCGTATACACCTTCCGTCCTCCGCAGAAATTTTCATGGCAGAGGCCTCGGTAATCACCAGCTCTCTGCCATCGCCGCCAATGTGATTGTAGATCCCGGCGCTCAGCGCATCCAGCAGTGTGCTTTTCCCGGAGTATCCGCCTCCGGTTATGACGGTGACCCCTTTTTGAAAAACCATCCCCCTGACGCCGACCGCCTCAACCTCGTCCTCCGGCGTTGATAAAAAGGGGACCGCTCCCTGCAGGGGAAGCTCGCATCCCTGGGCTCTGGGCAGAATGCTTCCATTGGCCACAAAGGCACAGCAGTTGTTCTCCCGAAGCCACACCCGAATCGCCTCCTGCTTCTCATAAAGCGCTGCCGCCTTTTCCATACCCTCCCGGTCAAATTCCTCCACATAGCGGTTCACTGCCTCCGGCAGGTTAAAGCAAAGCATCTCCACCGCCTTCTTGTGTTTTCCCCGCGGCAGCTGTACCTGAATCATTATGCTGACACATAAATGAACCGGTATTTCCCGCTGGTTATCCATAGGAGCAAGCATACAATTTTTTCCCGGCTTATAGGAATCCACACCCCTGTCCCGCAGACCGTCGATGGGTTCAATGGTATTCTTGCTCAAAAGCCTGTAATACTTCTGAGGCACCATCCTCGCCGTGACCACATTTCTGACCAAAACCTTTGAATTAGGTTCATAAATATAGTAATGCCCATTTTCCACGTCCGAACGCTTGCGATTGTCATTTTGTTCATTCAGCGCGTGAATATACGGAATAAATCTTCTGAGCATGTAATCCAGCGCCGGTATTTTTGTGTTATCTGTCCCCAGCTGCCTCATGGGAATATGGATGGTGATCGTGGGCTTTGAAAGCTCCAGCCGGCTGCTTTTTGTAATTTCATATCCGATCTCTCCGTCCCAGTATACGGCATGGTTATGCACAATAGGATCCTTATCCATAAAGGACTCGTACATTTTGCCCTCATACATCTCTTCATAGGCCTCACTGGCCGGCTTCATGTTCAATATATAATATTTTAATCGCTTCAATTTTTACTCTCCTTCGCTTTACAGTTCCTTCCTGTTTTCTCATCATAATCCCCTTTTCCATGATTCCAAATATTCTTTTTCCCATAATCAAATCACCCGATCCTTTCTCAAAACATTTCAAACTGCCGTAATTTGCGCGCAAAAAAAGCACACCGTTATGATGTGCCATAATTCACGTCCGCCATTACATTAATAGCTCCGGTCAAATCATTATTTCTTCATAAAGGTTCCATCACCGGCTCTTACGAGCCCTGTATTCAGTTGCCGCAGTTCACCATCCTCGTATTTTTCCTCATATAACGATCCCTCCTTCAACTGAATACATGAATCCTGCCCGCTTCCCGAAGAAACGTGGGATTCATCCAATGCAACCTTATACAGTATATCACCGGCCTTCAAAAAAAGCAAGCCGCAATATCGGGTGCCGGGCAGAATTTACCAGCCAAATTCACCGGCAGTCATCTGCAAGGGTTACCGTGGTTGATGTCACACATTTATTCCTTTCTATTTATTGATTTCCGTGATACAATAGTATCAAACGCTTTCACCGGCGTTTTCTTATAAATTTATCGGGAAAGATTGGAGAAAATGCCATGATCAAGATTCTTGCTATCGGAAACAGCTTTTCAGAGGATGCCACCCATTATCTGCATCAGATCGCCGCCGCAGACCAGGTGGATATGAAGGTGGGAAATCTTTATATAGGAGGCTGCAGTCTGGAGCGACATTGGAACAACATCCAGACAAATGCAGCAGAATATCTTTATGAGGAAAACGGCGCTTCCACGGAAAGGTACGTTTCCGTCCGGGAAGCGCTTGACATGGATCAATGGGATTACCTTGTGACACAGCAGGTCAGCCAGGACAGCGGCCTTCCGGACACATATCATCCATATATAGAGCACATTATGGATTACCTGAAAACAACCGCTCCCCAGGCCGAAATTCTGCTGCACGAAACCTGGGCCTACGAAACGGACAGCCTGCATTCCGGATTCTGCAATTACGACCAGGATCAGCAGAGGATGTACGAAAAGCTGTCGGAAACCTACCGGGCTGAAGCAAAGCAGCTGGGCGTCCGTCTCATCCCCTGCGGAGACCTGGTACAGGAGCTTCGCAAAAGGGCCCCCTTTCAATATGGTCAGGGCGGCATGTCTCTGTGCCGGGACGGCTTTCACATGAATATCATCTACGGCAGATACCTGCTGTCTGCTGTATGGTATAAAATCCTGACCGGAAATTCAGTAAAAAATAATACTTATATCCCTTCCACCAGCCTGAATCCCAAGGCTGCCTGCAATGAACAGATCCTGCAGGTCATTAAGGATACCGTAGATCAGCTATTATAAAATATTGAAGGCCGTCGTTTCGTCTCTTCCTGCACAGAGTGAAACGGACGGCCTGCATGGCATGTCCTTATATGGTTCACAGATACTGCCGCAGATTCTCAAATATGACTTTATACGCCTCCGCGTACATATGGATTCCTTCTATCGTATACTCTGCCTTCAGGCTGCCTTTTCCATCAGTGAGCCCCTGATTGACATTGATAAAGCGATGTCCAAAATCGGCTGCCAGCTTTGCCACATGCTTATTTGCCAAAGCAATATTTTCATTGGTTCGAACCTTCAGAGCTTGTTTTACCCACGGATCAACCGCCTGCAGTTCCCCGTTTACCGGATAATACGCCATCATGGTAAATTCCGTTTCCGACAGTCTTTCCCTGCTCATTTTCAATATCTTCTCATAATTGCAAAGAAGATGCTCCATCCAGTCCCTGCCGTCCTCCCATTCCCGTATATCATTGGTTCCGATATTGATAAACACCCGGGAAGGCTCCAGGTCAAATAGAACCGTATCAATCTCCCGCAGAAAATCATCTGTGGTATATCCTCCCACGCCCCGATTATAAACGATACGGTCCAAGCCCAGCGCCGCCGCAAGCTCACATACCGGAAACTGTTCCATCAGGGAGGATCCGGTAAACAGGATCTGTCCCTTTTTTGCAAAGTTATTCAATGACTGGTAATTTTTTATTCGAATATCCATTTGAAATCCATAAACCTCCTGCACTGTTCCTGCCTTCCCGGCACAACCAGCGCCGCAGCAAGCAGCGTCCTTACTCTATCTTTGCTCATTATCCGGCAATCCTGCATTCATATCCGTGTAACAGTCCAGCAACCCCACGGTCTCACTTGCCGGACGCCCATACATATTACAGCACTTATGGGAAACCTGACCACCGCCGCTTTTTTCTTCATCAATCTCCACGCTCATCCTTACCACATCCATCTGCGTTTCCCTGTCCAGGTGACGCAGAATTTCCTCTATCATCTCCTCCTGCCCCATGCAAGCCGCCTCCTTCCCTTTCGATTATCCATACTCTCGTATTCGCTTTGCTGCCTCTTTGCTTCTTCCATTAATCTCCTTATGAAATCCCTATACCGGTCTCCTTAACAAATGCCTCCACACTCTCTGCTCTGGCCGCCAGCAAATGCCAGTTGTTCAGAATATCCACATCCCTTTGACCACAAATTATCTGCTTCAATTCACTGGAGACCGGACCCTTCACGGCAAGCAGCTGCAGCACATACTCTGCTTTTCCTTCCGCTTTTCCTTCCGCCTTTCCTTCTGCTTTTCCCAACTCCCTGCCTTCTTCCATGCCCTGCCGCCTGACATAATCTTCCCTTGCATACCTGTCCCGTATCTGTTTCATATGGGCCTCATACAATGCCCGTATGTCCTTCCTCAGGCTCATAATCTTTACCTCTCTTACCGCTTCCAGAATCCCGGGATTACTCGTCCTTATCATGTCCAGCTCCTCCTTTGTCTGCGCGTTAAACAGCCGGATCCAGTCGTCCACCGGATCTTCTCCGCTGGTCTGCTTCCTCAGCTCAATTACATGCATCTCAAACATATCCGAAAATTCCCGGCCCTTCTCATCGCGCAGGCGGTATTTCTTATGATATTCAGGGCTCTCATCCATGTTAAAGTCCAGAACACTGATGCTTACGCATTTTTTCAGCCTGTAATACCTTTCTCCGGACAGCAGATCCTCCGTGAACATCTTCGCCAGATAAAACATGCTTCTCTTATCCCAGTGGTCCAGCATCCTGATCTGCAGTTCTATATTCACCCTTCTGTCATCGTTCAGATCCACCTTCACGTCCAAAATCCCCTGCTTCTGCCGGGCATACCGCTTCCACAAAAACGGATTTGCCAGCCGCACGGAACGGATCTTTGACGCGGGAATCCCCAGCACATCGCTGATAAAATACTTTCTGATTTCCTCATTCAGCATGATCTGCTTGAAGCTGAAATCATACTTCAATGATACAATATCCATCCTGCTCCTCCTTTGACACGCAGGAGAATTCTCTTGTTCGGATGGCTCTGTGAAAATCTCCTGCTCTTTTTAATTAATCATGAATTTAAAAGCATAGATTTTCTGAACATTCTGATATGAATCAGCAGATGAATTAATGTGAGCTAGAAATAATTATGCTTTGGACTAATCATAGCATACTACATGACAATGTACAAGATATTTTTAATCCATCAGTGCAAAAGTTTTCATAGCCTCCTTTATATTCTCCTTCATGGCATTTTGTGCCGCGCGAATCACGGATGAGAAGAAAACAGGCTCCCCTGCCTTTACGGTCTTTATGTACTCTGCCGCCCCGCTGCCTCCGCTCTTATCCATATAGGTAAAGTAGTTTACCTTCCGCACGCCCGCCCTGATGGCCTCGTGGAAATCCTCCCTGCTGACCCCGGAACCGCCATGCATCACCACGGGGATACCGCCTGTCTGTCTTCTCACATTCCGTACCACATCGAAATCCAGCTTTGGCTTTTTCAGGTAGATACCATGAGTGGTGCCGAAGGAACAGGCCAGGGCATCAATTCCCGTCTCCTCCACAAATCGTGCCGCCAGCTCCGGATCCGTGTAGATCTTGGTATCGTCCTCCTCGCCGGTTCCGTCCCCGGCGCCGGATTCCCGCTTTCCCATGGAGCCCAGCTCCGCTTCCACACCGGCCCCGTATTTTGCCGCCATGGCTGCCGCGAGCTTAGTATTTTTCAGATTCTCCTCATAGGGCAGCACAGAGCCGTCATACATGATTCCCGTAAATCCCAGCTCAAGCGCCTGCTGCAGATAGTCCAAGGTCTCACCGTGATCCAGATGGACGCATACAGGAACCCTGGCGGCTCTCGCATGCTCCACCATAATGGGCCCGATCACCGATAGGGGAATCCACGACTCGTGACACTGGGCAAACTGAATAATCACCGGCACATCCAGCTCCTCCGCTCCTTTTATAATGGCCAGCAGGCTCTCCAGATTGGGCGCGTTAAAGGAGCCTGCCGCCATCTTCCGCTCTTCCGCAATCTCCAGAATTTCTTTTAATGTAACTAACATATTCTCTTTCCTCCCATTCTCCATCGATTTTTTCCATTATACCAAAAATTATCGGGGATTGATACTGTTTCGCGCAGGCAGTCAAACTTTCTGTAAGCTTTATGTTACTGTTCACGGAGTGATTCCGCAAGGTGTTTTTGTGCGCTGTTTGCACAAAAACCCGAGACAGCACGCGCCAAAATGAGCGCTTTTTGCTCATTTTGTGTGCATCAAGTTACTATTTGCGGCGAAGCCGTAAATAGTAACAGCTTTATTATACGCTTCTGACCTTCTCTGTATATGGCATTTTGTTCTTTTACTTTGAATTTGTCCGCCTGCGCGAAATTATTTCTCGACATTTCAAAGGCCCTTAACTATAATATAGAAAGGACCTTTTTGCTCTGCATTCGACTGCCCAAAACAGCGTTTGCTTCCGAAATCAGGAGTCTGCCCATGATATCTTCCTTCAATATTGAAAAGCTGACCGCCATGCTCCGTGATTTTTACACGGTCACCCGGATCCGCATCACCGTGTTTGATGAAAATTTCCATGAAATTGCCGCTTTTCCTAGGGAAATCGCCCCCTTCTGCCAGCTGATCCGGACGGATCCTTCCGCCCGGTCCATGTGCGCCCGCTGTGACAGAGAGGCCTGCCAGACTGCGGCCAAAAGGCACGGAGCCTATATCTACCAATGCCATGCCGGACTGAAGGAAGCGATCATGCCCATCTATCTGGGCAGTCTCGTAATCGGCTATCTTTTTTTCGGGCATGTGTTTGCCTATGACAGCTATGAGGATGGATGGAAGGTAATAGAAAAAAGATGTGCCGGATATCAGGTCAAAATCCCTGAGCTAAAAGCGGCCAGCCTCAACCAGCCCCTGATGAACGAAAACTATATTCTGTCCTCCGCCAACCTGATGCACGCCATTGCCGCCTATCTGTGCATGGAGCGGCTTGCCACACTTCGTCATGAAAACCTGCCGGTGCAGATCGACAGGTATATTCAGGAGCATCTGACGGAGGGTATTGACGTAAGGAATATCTGCGCCCATTTTAAGATCGGAAAGACCAGACTTTATGAGATTGCAAAGGAAAGCTATGGCGTCGGAATTGCCGAATTTATCCGGCGCCAGCGCATAGAAATGGCCCAGTCGCTGCTCTTAAATTCTCCTGAGCTTGGTATCGACGAGATTGCTTCCCGCTGCGGATTTCACGATTATAATTACTTTTTCACGGTGTTTCGGAAGGTTACCGGGAAATCTCCTAAGGAATATTTAAAAGAGAAAGACACAGTCTCCTGATGCCGCCCAGGAAATGTCCATTGGCCATTTCCAGAAGCCCCTGCATGATGCCGTCCTTTATGCCGCCGGAAATCTGCATACTGCGCAGAGGGGAACCGGCAGATGACGCCATCATCATCCGAAATTCCGCACTTTCATAATCGGCTTTCCCGCCAAATCCCTTGGCAACGGTTTTTTCCACCGCCTTGTACATAATCTTCATCACAAGAGAAAACTCTTTCATTTCCTCCACCGTGTTGTCCATGGTAAAATGACCCTTGACCAGCCTGGGCGGCGTGTAGATTCTGCCTGACATGGCTTCCCATTCCTTTTGCCCCGGTCTGCCCTGGCAGCCTTCGTACCAGCTTCCCGCCTGCCATTCCGGGGCCGGAATTTTCTCACCGCTTCTTTCCATGACGGCGGACAATCCACCGATGCAGACAGTATAGCTGCCCCCGGGAATCTTCCAGCCGTCCTGCCAGACGGCAAAGGATCGGTCATTTAGTTCAAAGGCAACTGTCCTGCCCTCCCCCGGCTGTAAAAATATCCTTCGAAACTCCTTCAGCTCACGAACCGGGCGGTGAAGCCCACTCTGAGGCGGCGCAATATAAAGCCGGACGATTTCAGCACCAGGATATTTTCCCGTATTTTTCACTGTTACCGTGACCGTACAGCCATCGATCTTCAAATCGGAGCAGGCAAAGCTGGTGTAGCTCAAGCCATAGCCAAAGGGCCAGCGGACTCTCACTCCCGCTTTCTCATAATAGCGATAGCCCGCATAAATACCCTCCAGATACAAAGCGTCCTTTGTCTTACCGTAGATTTCCCGGGAAGGCACATCCTCATATGTATAAGGCCAGCTTTCCGCCAGTTTTCCGCCGGGACTCACCCTGCCATAAAGCAGATTTGCAATAGCCTCCCCTCCCGCCTGTCCGGGCAGGCCCATATACAGAATGGCTTTCACCTGTTCTTCCCAGGGACACTCCACCACACAGCCGCACAGCAGCACCACTATGGTATTGGGATTGGCTTTTGCCACTGCATCGATCATACGCAGGTGTCCCTCCGGCATTTTCATATTTTCCCGGTCAAAGCCTTCGGATTCACAATGATCGGGAAGGCCGGCAAACACCACCACTGCCTCCGCCTTTTCGGCGGCACTTACCGCTTCCGCAAGCAATTCACGGGTAGTATCTCCCCGATCATCACAGCCGGGTGCAAAAGCTGCGCCGGAAAGGTACTCCAGGGGCTGGCTGATCCTGGTGGGATTAATATGACTGGAGCCCGCCCCCTGAAAACGCATCTTCCTGGCCATGGCGCCGATGACGGCCATTTTTATATCCTCCTTTAAAGGGAGAATGTTCTCCTCATTTTTCAACAATACGGCTCCCTGCTCCGCCGCTTTTACCGCCAGGGCATGATGGGCAGCATAGTCACATCGTGAAACCTCTTCCTGCAAAGCCTCTTCCCGCGAAGTCTTTTCCTGCAAGGCCTCCGCTGTCCGAAATACCAGCTTCAGCACTCTTCGGGCCGAGGCATCCACAGCGGCCTCCGGCAGGCTTCCGGCCTTCACCGCCTGCAGCGCCGCCTGTTCCATATAACTGCTGCCGCCGGGCATATTCAAGTCGCACCCGGCCAAAAATCCCAGAATGCGGTCATTCATGGCGCCCCAGTCCGTGACCACCATGCCCTCGAAGCCCCACTGGGTGCGCAGAATATCCGTCAACAGCTCTTTGCTGTCGCTGCAGTGAACACCGTTAAGCTTTGGATAGGCGCACATGATGGAGGAGGGCCTTCCCTCCTTCACCGCAATTTCAAAAGCAGCCAGATACAGCTCTCTCAAGGTACGTTCATCCATTATGCTGTCAGAATTAAAACGGCATTTTTCCTGAGAATTGGCAGCAAAATGCTTCAGGCAGCTCCCGATTCCCCGCTCCTCCAGACCGCGGATGAATCCCGCCGCAAGCTTCCCTGTAAGATACGGATCCTCGCTGAAGTACTCAAAATTCCGCCCGCACAGGGGATTGCGTTTCAGATTGGCGCCTGGCCCCAGAACAAGTCCCACCCCCTGGTCCTTGGCCTCTTCCCCGACAGCCGCTCCTATTTCCTGCAGCAGCTCCGGATTCCAGCTGCCGGCAGTAGTCACCTGCGCCGGAAAACAGGTGGCCGGGCGGGAGCTGTTCACTCCCAGCATATCCGCGCCGTCTTCCTGCTTGCGCAGGCCGTGGGGACCGTCGCACATGAACAGGGGCAAAATCCCATAGGCGTCAAATTTTTTTGTTTCCCAGAAGGATGCCCCGGAGCAGAGAGCAATCTTATCCTCCAGAGACATTTCATTAAGAATACTTTCTATTTTATCCATGCCATTTTTCCCTTCGTTCCTTCCCACCCTTTCTGCCTCCTCATTTCAGACAATAGCTGCCCGCCGTGACTGTCCGGCTTGTTCCATCGGGCAGAAGAATCTCCGCAGTGCAGTTTGCAGGAATCGCAATCCTGTATTCGATTCCCTCTTCCGTCCTTTCCCAGCCGCTCTCCACTCTGCCATAGATACTGTCATATACCGCCTTTGCATAGGTAAAATGCCCGCCGGGCCCCGGAACTATAACAAAATGATTTTCTCCCTCCACCCGAATGCCGCACATGGTGTCAAACAGCCACTGGCACACCGCTCCCTTCGAATAATGGTTTAAGGAGGCGGGCTTATCCGCCTGCGTTCCCTCCCAGTTCTCCCACACGGTAACGGCTCCCATTTTAGGCATACAGAGCCAGCCGGGCAGCTCCTCATTCTCCAACAGGCGGTAGGCATACTCTATATTCATGTTGGAAAGCACATACAGGATCAGAGGCGTGGAAAGGAAGCCTGTCCCCAGCCGCCAGCCGTAATTGTCCAGAGCCTTCAGCAGCCGCCTTTGGGCATATTCCGTCTGCTTTTCATCCAACAGCCTCATATACAGCGGACGCACCAGCTTGGCCTGTCTGTCCGTGTCCAGTCCGTGCTTTTTTGTTTCCACTAATCTTTGATAGCCCAGCCGGGCCCTCTCTGCATATTTCTGAAAATATGCCGCATCCTCTTCCCTGCCCAGCACCCGGGCGATCTGCGTCATGCGCTCCAGCAGCAGAACTATGTAGGCGGTGGTTTCCTCCGGGTGGGGAGAGATAAAATCGGAAATACGAAAAGCATTCACATCCTCAGGCTCCGCCCATTCACCGTAGGACTGTCCATAATTTGAAATACAGCTGCGGTATTTCCCCACAGCTTTCACCGGAACAGCGGTAGGATACCATCTGCCCAGAGACCTGATCTTATATCGTGCATAGCGGACCATTGCCTCATAGTTTTCCTCCAAAATGGCGCTGTCCCCATATTGCCTGAAAATTTCATAAGGGATGAACACACCGGCATCCGACCATCCGGGAGATCCGTCCATGGGATTCATATAGGCATCCACGCCTCCCACCGGGGCAATCTGGGTAAAACACCCATTTTCGTGCTGAGCATCCGTCAGATCATGCTGGTATTTCCGGGCAAAGGCTGCACAGTCAAAAAGAAACCCGGCTGTCCGGCAGAAAATCTGTGCATCCCCCGCCCAGCCATGGCGCTCCCTGGTAGGACAGTCCGTAGGCAGATCGGCATGGTTGCTTTTTGCACTCCAAAGAGTGCAGTCAAACAACCGGTTCAGCAGGTGGTTGGAGCTCTCAAACCAACCGGTGCGCTCCATATGAGAATAGACTGCAATGGCAGTATAGTCTTCCGGGCAGACCGCCGCATCTCCCTCCACCAGCACATACCGGAAGCCAAATATGGCAAAGGTTGTCTTGTAGTTATTCCTTCCCTCCCTGCAGGTATAGATCACCTGCTGCAGGGGCGTCGTAGTCTTCCTGTTGGAGCACTGGATATTCTTCTGAGTGAATTCGCCGTCCCCATCCAGCATTTCTCCAAAGCGCAGCCGGATTTTCTGCCCTGCCCTTGCTCTCACGGAAAATTCCAGATATCCTGCAATATTCTGTCCAAAATCCAGCAGAGTTTTCCCGGAAGGAGTCTTTTGGAGCCGGGCAGAGAAACGCTCCTGCTCCCTGACGGGCACATTGTTGGAAGCGGTGGGCGTTACATTATGCTCTGTCACCCTTGCTTTTCCTCCATATACAGGAACGGCCTCCCCATCATACACCTCCCCGTCCTGATTGTCAGCAAAGCGGATAGGTCCGTCATTACTCCAGTCCCAGGTTCCATCGGTGCAGATCGTTTCCGTGGAGCCGTCGGCCCCGGTAATCTCCAATTGAGCCAACAGCTTTGTTTCCGTGCCGTACTGGTTTTTCAATCCCCAGGCGCCGCAGGATCCCCGGTACCAGCCGTCGGCAAGCTGCACTGTCAGGACATTTTCCCCGTCAGTTAAAAGCCCGGTCACATCTATGGTCTGGTACTGTACCCGTTTGCGGTAGTCCGTATGGCCGGGCGCCAGCACAAAATCCCCCGCCCTGACTCCGTTGAACCTGGCCTCATACAGCCCACAGGCAGTAATGTACAGCCGGGCTTTTTTTACGTGAGATACCGTGAATTTCTTCCGAAAGCAGTCCACAGGGTAACGTTTTCTTTTATCCACCCTGTAATTTCCGGTAATCCACCCTGCCTGCCAGCAGTCGATCCCTGTCTCAAAACCTGCTTCCTGCCAGTCACCGGGATCCCCGTTTTCATCCCAAAGACAAATCCTCCATGTAACCTTTGTCTTCATGGGCACAGGCCTGCCGCCCCAGGATGCGTGCATGGAACTGCTCTCCACTCTGCCGCTGTCCCAAAGAGATATGCCATTATCATCCTCGGCCATGATTCTGTATGCTGTCTGTTTCCTGCCCCCGTGACAGTTCCAGAAAAGCCGGGGCTTTACGATATCAATGCCGCAGGGCTCTGTCATATATTCTGTTTTTAACCGTACCGCTCTCATCGCAGCTCCCTCCTTTCCTTGATCTGCGCCTGCTTTTTGCCGATATCCTTTTCCACGCTCAGAAAGATCAGCAACACCGCCAGGATGACGCCGGTAAAGACCTCCAGCCCCACAAAGCCGAAGGTGATGACATTTTTCACAGCCTGAGACTGGACCACCGCTGTGGTTGTGCCGTTTATGATCTCAGGGGCTATGTAGCCTGCCCCTGCCAACAGTCCGTTAAAAATCCCCTGACAGATGCCAACCATTGCCACCGCGATAATATTGTAAACGGACATGGCAATACCGTCGCTGCGAAAGCCGGTCTTCCATTCCAGGTGGTCCAGCACATCCGCAAACAGCGCCATAAAAACATAAGCGCAGGGCAGGCCGCCGATATTTTTGATAAACTGACCCACAAGCATCATAGTCATACTCGTGGGAAATATCCAGCAGACCAGGCCGCCCGCCGCGTAAAGAACAAAGCCTGCCAGAGTCACGTTGCGCTTTCCGAATTTCTTTGCCAGTGGCCATACGGCAAAAATGCCGATGCCCATGGGGATTCCTCCGATGACAGACACAAGCGTCTGAGTGATGCCGTCGTTATATGTACCCAAAACATAATTGCAGAAATATACCAGACTCATATTTTTGATAGAAGAGCCGAAGGTGTAGATCAGAAAATAGCCGTAGATAATAAGCATATACTTGTCCGTGAAAATAGCCTTAAGCTGTCTTCCAAAAGGAATCCGCTCCTCTCCCGCTGCCTGGGTCTCCTCTGTGACACGCTCTTTCGTAAAATAATATTCCAGCAGCGTCAGGGGAAGCGCCAAAATGGAAAGCACACTCATAAGAGCAATCCATTTTCCTCCATCCACACCAATTGCCGGCATAATGACCATAGGGAACACCAAAGCCACAAGAATGCCGCTCATCATGATGGTAGTGATCTGGTTGAATACAGACAGGCCGCCCCGCTGAGTAGTATCCCGGGTGGACAAAGGCACCATCAGATTGTGGCTCATATTGAAAATGGTGTAGGCAAAGGAATAAAACAGATTGTAGGATACCATGACCCAGACCACCTGTACCGTCTCGGAGGCATCCGGAACCGTAAACAGCAAAATGCCCGTGACAGTCAAAAGGGGAGCGGACAAAAGCAGCCAGGGTCTAGCCTTTCCTTCCCGGGTGCGGGTACGGTCAATGGCATATCCCATGACCACATTGGTAATGGCATCAATGATTTTCGAAACAATAGGGAAAAATACCAGAAACGCGCCGCCCCATACAGTGGTCAGCTTCAGAACATCCGTATAGTAAACATTCAAATATGTGGCCAGAACTGCATTGAGCAGCAGCGCTCCCGCCGGGCCGAGAAGGTATCCCAGCCATTTTTCCGCAGGCTTTACCTCCGGGGAATGAATTCTGGTGTGAAACGCCTGATGTTCCATAAGCTTTTTTGATGACATGCTTGCTTCCTCCTTATCGTTGTGAAAATGCCGTTTGACATGAAAATAAATAAATGGTATTCCTGTAAATTAATGTATCACAAATACCCGGGAGGGCGCTTGCATATTTGTAACCTGTAAAGTATAATTGTAGCCAAACAATTCCTGTTTCCGAAGGACTTCGCCGGTCAGCCATCGCAATTGACCGCATCGAAATGGAGGCATCATGAAGCTTGATATATGTTACCTTTGTACCACCATCGGAAACCTTTCCGGTGTTCCTGTCCGGATTTTTGAAAGCGAAAAGCTGATTTTTTTCTATTCGCTGTCAAAGCTGCCCCGGGACCCCATGATCATTTACAGAGATGAGATTTTCGCTGTACATGCCCATGTAGGCTATGTGGCCACAAGGCATTTTCACTATTATGGCATTGTCAACGCCGGGCAGACAAAAATTGTCATCGGTCCCACAGGACAGATCGGAGAAAGTGAGCAGGAGCTTCGGGAGCTGGCTTTTCAGGCTGATGTGGCCGAAGAGGATGTGCAGGCCTTTATGGCAGGGATGAAGAGCATCGTTCGAATGCCCTTTGAAAGCATCCTGCAAATGCTTTTCACCATCAATCATATTTTGAACGGCGAAACATTATCTTTAGAGGACATCGCTATTTACCCTGCCCATCAGGAAAAGCTGGCTGCAGATCAGAACCGCCGGCAGACGCTTCAAAAGCTGTCTGCTATGGCTGAAGAAATCAAGGCCGGGCATAACACCCTGGACCAGGAGCAGGCTATCATGAGCATTGTCCAAAAGGGAGACACCGCCGCTTTGAGAGAATGGATACACGCCGCTCCGGCCATCCGCGGCGGCGTTCTGGCACGGGAACAGCTCCGGCAGCGGAAAAATATGTTCATTGTCACCGTCACCCTGGTTTCCCGGGCCGCCATCCGCGGCGGCATGGATGTGAACGATGCTTTTTCCCTGAGCGATTCCTATATTCAGCAATGCGAGCTGCTGTCGTTCCCGGAAGCCATCACCAATCTTCAATATCGGATGCTTCTGGATTATACGGAACGGGTAGAGCGGCTTCGCCGGGGCGGACGGCCCACCAAGCTCACTCTGGATGTGGCAAACTATATCCAGCATCATATGTCCGAGCCGATCACCGCGGAAGCCATCGCCGGAAAGCTGTACATGAGCCGTCCCTATCTGTCCCGGCGCTTCAAGGCAGAGGCCGGCGAAAGTCTCACGGATTTCATTTTGAAAGAAAAAACGGAGGAAGCCAAGCGCCTCCTCCGCTATTCCGATAAGCCGCTGACCGCAGTCAGCGCTTACCTGGGATTTTCCTCTCCCAGCCATTTTTCCAGAGTATTTAAAAGATTCACGGGAAGAACTCCCGGGGAGTATCGGGAAAAATACGGATTATGATCCCGGTCTTTTGCTTCTTTCCTCCTGATTCCAGATTCTCCTGAAGCTTCCGGGTGTTAAATTTTCGCTTTTTTTAAACAAATTGATAAAATGGCTCACATTATCCATGCCCACCTTATATGCGATCTCATTCACTGTCAAATCACTGTATCGAAGCAGTTCTCTGGCATGATTTATGCGGCAGGCAATCGTATAAGCTGTGGGAGTAAGGCCCACAGCCCTTTTAAATTCCTTCTGCAGGGTATACTTGTTTTGAGCAAATTCCGCCGCCAGCGTGTCCAGTGTGATCTTCTCCCCATGATGCCGGTCAATGTATTTCATCATCTCCTCTATGCGGACAGAAGCGCCGCAGACGGACAGCCGTTTTTTGCAGGACGCCGACAAAAGCAACGTCAATATTGTCTCAACAGCATGGGACACCAATATCTCTGTCTGAAACTTCATATCTGCACAGCAATTCAGGATGCTTCTCAGATTCTCTTCTATTACAGACCATCCGCCTTCCGGCATTCTCCCCGGGAAGGCTATGCAATACTCTTCCTCCCTGGAAATTTCCTCTGTGTAAAGCACCGGGGTACCGCCCTTCATAAACTCCTCGAAATAGGCCAGGCTGGAACAGCCGTTAAAATGGATCCACAGAAAATGCCAGGGATACTTCGAATCGTTTTGATACAGCTGATAATCCATACAATTGATAAAAAACACACTGCCTGCTCTCAGCGGGTACTCGTTTTTCCGGTACAGCAGCTTCCCGTCCCCGGAAAGCGTATAGACGATTAAAAAGGAATTCAAATTCTCCCGCTCCGTATAATACTGGCTGTATGCAGTAAAATCACCGGCTTCCTGAATATAATACAGCATCTTTTTTGCCTGGGGAGTCGTGTAAGGCATCCTCCAGACAGAGTCCTCTGACCAGTGGTTGCATGATTTTTGTCTGTACATAACTGCCTTTCTTTTGGCCCTGTTTTCTGAAAACGCATCAAGTGCGTGCTTTTGATAAGTAATATTATATCTGCGGCGTAAGGCAAGTCAAGAAATTATTATAAACAGCCATAATCCTCTGATGCCGTACGTCTTCGCCTGTGATATTGTATTGTTATAGAGCCAATACCCGCAGGCCTTAATGCCTGGGAAAACGAGGAGGGAGCAGATGAAACGATTAAAGGAAGTAAAGAAAGCAAGAATCGGATTATACAGCGCAGGCTTATCCGTGTACTGGGCACAGTTTCCCGGACTGCACGACTGCCTGTTGAACTACAACGCTTTTCTGGCCCGGCGGCTGTCTGATTTCGGGGAAATCTATAATTATGGTATGGTGGACTCGGAGGAAAAGGGACGGGCCGCCGGGGAATATTTCAACCAGAACAATGTGGATATTGTGTTCAGCCATTCCGCCACCTACTATACCAGCGCCAGTGTGCTTCCCATACATCAGATCAACAAGGCTCCTGTCATTGTCCTGAATCTGCAGCCTGCTCCGGAAATGAATTATGAAAAAACCGGGACAGACCGCTGGCTGGCACAGTGCACGGCCTGCCCCATACCGGAGCTGTCAAACGCCTTCAACCGGTCAGGAATCCCCTTCCGCTGCGTGAACGGCCTTTTAGGTCTCGACCATACTCCGGCCTATGCCCTGGCAGATGAGACCACAAAGGAACGTCCTGAAGCAATCCGTGCATGGCAGGAAATCCGGGAATGGTGCGGCGCCGCTATGGTAAAACGCAGCCTGAGCCACGCTGTATTCGGCTTTTTGGGGGGATACTACAGCGGGATGCTGGACATGTACAGCGACTTTACCCTGCTGCAGGCCCAGACAGGAATCCACATTCAAATTCTGGAAATGTGTGATCTATGGCACTGCCTGTCTCAGGTAACGGAAACGGATATAAGGGAAAAAATGACTGAAATCTCCGATTTCTTTGAGATATCCGGTGATTCCCCCTCTGACCCCATAGCCAGAAGGCCCGATGAAGATCAGCTTCTCTGGTCTGCCAAAGTGGCAGCAGCGCAGGAAAAGCTGACCGTCGAAAATAAGCTGGACAGCCTGTCCTACTACTATCACGGCCGGGATGAAAACGAATATGAACAGCTTCAGAGCGGATTTATCGTGGGCCATTCCCTGCTCACCGCAAAAGGAATCGCCTGCTCCGGAGAGGGTGACATCAAAACGGCTCTTGCCATGAAAATCTCCGACCTTCTGGACAGAGGCGGAAGCTTCTGCGAAATCGTGGCGGCAGATTTTAACCGGAACACGATTATTCTGGGACATGACGGCCCCTTCCACTTTGCAATCTCCAGAGAAAAACCCATTCTGCGCGGAATGGGTGTATACCATGGTAAACGAGGATGCGGAATTTCCGTGGAGGCAAAGGTCCAGGAAGGACCGGTTACCCTGCTTGGAATCACCCAGACCCGGGAGGGCCGGCTGAAATTCATTATCAGCGAAGGCCAGGCCTTAAACGAGCCCATCCTGATGAACGGAAACACCTCCACCCATGTGAGCTTCCCGGAAAACCCAGCACAGTACATGGATAAATGGTTCCGGGAAGCGCCCACCCACCATCTGGCGCTCTCCGTGGGAAAAAATGCTTCGCTGTTTGCCAAAGCTGCCTCTCTTTTGGAGATCCCTTATGTAATCATCTGAGCTCCTTTTTTCGCCCGCCGGATTTTCAATCCGGCGGCTGCCGCTTGATAAGCCGCTCTTGCAATTCCAAGCTGTTGTCTTTCTCCTCCTGAAAATTCCACTCCCGTCTCCGAAAAAAGCCTGGTGATATGAGTACATTCTCGCCCACAGGAAAGGAAAATACAGAGAAATCCTGAAATACCGCGGCTATCGCAAAAGGCTCCGATTTTTCCGGACAGCCAGCCCCGGGCATTATTGACCCTCACCTCCTTCCCTATAAATTCTCCCCCTAAAGATACTATATTTTATATTCCTCTACCCTTGTCCACACCTGCATTTCATTTTCTCCACGGTTTGCCCATACATAATATGGTACATACTTTAACTGCACCTGTTCTTTTTTAGGCGGCGTATAAGTACTGTAAAGTTCTTTTGTATCAGGTTCTGTCCGAAATCCGTCCATCAGCACTGCTTTCACTACAGTATCTTCTACAGACATATCTTCCGTCTCTGGCACTGATTTACTGCTTACGCTCAACAAATGCAGGTTTTTCCCATTATCGGCCTCCTCCATACAATATACGATCGGCCCCTTTGTAACGGCTGCCTTGCCCACGTTTTCCCGCACACGCGGATCCGCCTTGATCAGCCTTACTTTCATCGGAAAGACAAGCTTCAGGCATTCTTCTTCCTCCCATTCCTTTTCCACATACAGATATCCCTTTTCCTCTTTCATATCTGCATCCTGCAGGCCGCTTATCCGGTATCCTTCACACCAGTCCGGAATCCGCAGCGCCAGCCGGAAAGAGCTTCCCTTTGCCCGCACCCGTATCTCTGCCTCTCCACTCCACGGAAGCGAAGATGTGATCTGAACGTCCACAGCCTCTTCACCTACTCTTTTTGTCAGTATACTGCCCACATAGAGATGCACGAACAAGGTATCCTCATTTTCCGTAAACGCATAAGAACCAACCGAAGATACCAGGCGGGCAAGATTCGGGGGACAGCAGGCACAGCCGAACCATTTCTGACGCACGGGCTTTACATGGAACTTACGCTCATCCTTATGGCAGGCCTCCGGCACCGACTCCAGCGGATTGACATAAAAGAAGCTCTTCCCATCCAGCGACATGCCGCTCAGGATACCATTATAAAGCGCACGCTCCATCACGCCGGCATACCTTGCATCCGGGTCAATCTCCAACATCCGTCTTGCAAAGAATACCAGTCCTATGGAAGCACATGTCTCCGCATAAGCTGTATCATTCGGCAAATCATACGGGAAAGAAAATGCTTCTCCCAGATGTGTCGCACCAATCCCTCCGGTGATATACATTTTCTCCCCGGTAATGCTGTTCCACAGATTCACACATGCCTTATACAGTGTCTCATCCCCTGTCAGACGGGCAATATCCGCCATGCCCGAATACAGATAAACGGCACGTACCGCATGGCCCACCGCCTCGTTCTGCTGCCTTACCGGCAAATGCGCCTGCTGATAGGCATATCGAAGCTCATCCTCTTTCCCCTGTATTGAATGCTCCCGGTCAAAATAATATGGGCGCTTCCCCCTCTCATCAATAAAAAAACGGCTCAGCTCCAGGTATTTCCTGTTACCTGTCGCTTCATACAGCCGGACTAATGCCATCTCTGCAATCTCATGTCCGGGATACCCTTTGCATTGGCCTTCCTTTGGCCCGAAATAATCTGCAATGTAATCCGCAAACCGCTCTGCGGCCTTCAATAATTTATCTTTTCCGGTTGCCTGCCAATAGGAAACCGCGCCTTCCGCCAAATGGCCGAAACAATACAGTTCATGGTGATCCCGAAGATTAGAAAATATCTTATCTTTTCCATTGATGATATAATAGGTATCCAAATACCCGTCTTCCTGCTGGGCGGCACAGACGATATCTATCGCCTCGTCAGCTATCCGCTCCAGCTCCGGGTCCGGACACTGTGTCAGGGAATATCCTACTGCTTCAATCCATTTCGAAAAATCACTGTCCTGGAAAACAAAACCATAAAATCGATCCTCCAGATGCCCCGGGTCTTCCGGCAATGCCTCAAATCCCCGGAAAGTATACACAGGTTCCTGAAACGCCTCCCCTTTTTCCTTTTTTTCACGGTTCATTTTCCCTGCGACTTTAAAGTTGCGCATACAAAAGCTGGGCGCAGCATCCGGAACCCTGTCGTTCAGCGCTTCCCACTGATAAGGAATCACTTCCTTCCTGATCAGTTCCATTTCGTTTTTCCAGAACTCGTCTGTAATATTTACATCCTTCAAAGACAAAGGTCTGCTGTACATTTTCGTATCCATATTTACCTCCACACAATTTATACTTCTGGTTTCCATCCATATCGGAAATATTCCCGCCGCTGCGTGCTCACGACAGATTTCTCCCAGAATAGTCCTTTTTTCTTTTCTTGTAAATATCGTTTTTTCCCATTAAGTATCATTTTTCCATATGTTGATTCAATCAAACATTTTTTCTGTTCATTTTGATGCAAAAACAAACCATCTGCATATATTTACATATTCGCATTCCTTTTGTATAATATATTCAACCTGTTTCAACAGATAGCTTTTCATACACGCGATCCCTTCCCTCCCGGCAAATATCCCCTGCCTTTCTCCCCTTTCTTCAGCAGGAGAAAATGCCAGGCTCGGAAAAAATGGTCATACTCATGAAACAGCTCCAGGATATGGTAAAGAATCAATACCCCACTGTTTCCATTGACATGATGACCACCTGTATCTTGACGGAACTTTATGGTCAAATTTCTCTCACCCCTCCTCTGGATCCAGAAAATCTTTTTCACAAGCTTTCCTGCAAAACTGATGTGCCAGCCCAAAAATTCTTCTTTTCCATATGGAGTTTTGAACACCCTCAATCTACGCAAATCATTACTTTTTTTCCACAGTTTCCGACTCGCCCAATTACAAACGCCCCCCGATACTTCCAGGTAATCTCCATCCGTCCATCCTGATATGTCACAGCCTTTTCCGCCATTTCCCGCATCAAACCTCCTGGCAGTGCCTTTTCTGGAAATGGCATAATAAGCAGGGTGTTTGAAATGATCACTGCGTCAAATGTTTCGGAAGAAATCCGTTCAATGATCGTTGGGTGCATAACCCATAAACCCGTCAATTAGTCAAACAAAATCTCCTCCACCGTCACAAAAGTATACCCTTCCTCCAACAGCTCGTCTATTGCCTTCAGCGCTGCTGTCACCGACGTATCATAGTAGTCATGCATCAAAATAATATCATTTTCCCCTGTCTTGCTGACAATCTTTTCCGTGATACAGTTTACGTTTTTTGAACACCAGTCCAGAGGATCCACCGTCCAAAGCACCGGGAACATATTCAGCTCCTTCTCAAAGCTTTTGTCCCACGACCCATAGGGAGGCCGCACATACTGTACTTCCTCCCCGGTGATCTCCTTCAGGATTTCATTGGTTTTGATCAGTTCTTCCTTAAACTTCTCCCGATTGTTTTCAGTCAGTTGGATGTGACTGTATGTATGATTACCGATTATATGGCCCTCGGCCTGCATCCGTCTGATAATATCAGGGTGCAGCTGTGCATGCTCCCCCGTCACAAAGAAGGTGGCATGGACGCCTCTCTCCTTCAGCCCGTCAAGAAGCTGTTCTGTATAGGATGGATGCGGACCGTCGTCAAAGGTAATAGCAATCTTCTTAATGTCTTCCACCCGGTCCTCCCTTATAATGGCAGCCCTGCTGCTTCCCGCCTCCACCGATCTGTACCTTCTCATTTCCTGCATCCCTAAAAAAAGCAACCCTGCTATCAAATCGAATAGCAGGATTGCCGTCAGCATCTTTTTCATACCGACATCCCCATCCGCACGTTTTCTCTAAAGTATATGCGGTAATTGTTCAGCCATGCACTCCCTGTAATGAGAACTAATATAAATGCGACTGGGGATCGTCGTCCTCAAATTCAAAAGTACATTTTTCGTAAACGTTCAAGATATGGGTATCCAGATATTTGTCATATCGCTTATGCTGTCTGCCATAAGTCATATGCACATGCCCGTGAAGGAAAAATTTCGGGCGGTAGGTCTCAATCAGCTCACGGAATACCTGAAAGCCCTGATGGGGAAGATCCCGGCCGTCGTTTAGCTGATAAGCGGGCGAATGGGTTACCAGAATATCAAAGCCTCCGCTTCGAAACAGGCGAAACCACAGTTTTCTGACACGCTGCTTCATCTCTCTCTCCGTGTATTGATGGGGGCCCGGCTTGTATCGCATGGAGCCTCCCAGCCCCAGGATCCGAACGCCTTCATGAACATAGACCCTGTCGTCAATACACACACAGCCCTCCGGCGGTATCTGTTCATATTTGCCGTCATGATTTCCGTGTACATACAATACCGGCACCGAAGACAAAGTCACCAGAAAAGAAAGGTAACGGGGATCCAGGTCCCCGCAGGAAATGATCAGATCAATCCCCTCCAGCATACTCTTGTCAAAAAAATCCCACAATAATTTAGACTCCTGATCTCCGATGGCCAGTATCTTCATGCGTAAATTAACCTTCCTTTTTCACTACTCCCTGCTGTTTGACCACCGGCGCCGCCTGGTCCTTCAATTCTTCCTTTTTGGGAATGGTGCCGACCACGTTTTCCGCCAGCCAGTCCATTTCCATGATCTCTTCCGGCATAAGACTTCTCTCCGGATCATCTACCACCACACCCGTCTGGGAATAAAGCACACCGGAGAAGGGGTTAAACTGATCCTCGCTGATGGTAGCCTTCAGCAGCTCTACCAGGCGTTTTGTGCCTATCGGCAGGTGCTGAGAACAGATCACATCGATGACTCCCGCCGAAATTCCCCACCAGTAGTTGATGGCCTTTTCGGAAGAAGTCTTTTCATCATGCTTCCAGGTTCCGTCCATGATCGTGCGAATCAGCTGTTCATAAAACTTTCCCCAATGATACAGCGGCATGGCCAGGTTTCTTGGATGCTCGCCGTCCATATGATAAATACCGAAAAATCTGGATCCCTCCTCGGGAATCACCATATCCCTCCCGGAGATACAGGAGGCTTCCGTAACTCTGATCCGCTCATCAATGTCCACATCCTTTCTGGTAGACCACTCCAGATAAACTCGGGCCCGGGGATTGATCATCTTTGCCCCCAGGGCAAAAGCATTGATATTGGCTATGGAGCCATAAATAGGATAATCCGCAATATACATCAGATTATTGTTCTCTGCCATGGCCCCCGCGATAGCTCCCATCAGGAATTTTGCCTCATGCATCCGCGAATAGTATGTGCGGATATATCGATGAGATGTATTTAAGGAACAGTTGAGGATCCTGACCTCGGGATTGGCAATAGCTGCCTTTAGGCTGGCCTGAACGAAGGAGGGCGTTGTGGTAAAGATCAGTCCGCAGCCCTGACTGATGGCATCTGCGATCAGCTCATCCGCGTTCTCCTGGGTTCCGTTTTCATAGCGCACCGTGCTCAGCTCCTCCGGGAAGGTCTGTTCCAGGTAAAGCCTGCCCAGCTCATGGGCATAGGTCCAGGCTGACGTGCCGGGTGTCTTTTCGTAGATAAACGCCGCCTTTATCTTGGGAGAGCTCACGGGAAGCAGCCGGCTCAGCAACGGCTTTTTCTCCTGGCTGGGCTCCATCTTCAAATCAATATCCTGTTCCTCCTGAAGCAGGGCATACTCCTTCCAGCTCTTGGTAAGCTGTTCCTTCAATTCGTTGGTGGTCATCTTTTCAATGGTCTTGTACCCGTATATGGTAATAAATGAGAGGAACGCATCTCCCGGCGTAATCCGATATTTACTGCCGCCTCTGGACTTATATACCAAGGAAAAGGTCGTGTATATGGCACTGAAGTTCAGCAGCTCCTCGTCCGTCCACGTCTCTCCCGGCTTCTTCCCCACAGCCTCCTGCAGCTTTGCAAAGCTTCCCTCCTGGGAAAACCAGATGTAGTTGATGGGTGCATACTGATAAAAGTCCATAAACTCATAATAAATCTTATTTTCTTTTTCCTCCGTGCGCTTGGGCACAATACGGATCACATCTCCCGGAATGGATACGGCCTCAAAAAATTTCATGACGCTGACCCGCTTATTCCCCTCCAGCACATAGAACTTATTCATGTACTCGTATGCCTTAATGGGATCCTGAATTCCCTCCTCCACATGGCTGGTGCTCAAAGAGGACCATTTTGCGGCAAATTCTGAATTTTCCTGCAATATGGGCATAAAATTCCCTGCAAAGGAATTGCTTCTTCCGTCTGTTTTTGTTCCCACAATCTGGTCCGTAGGAATCTGCACCAGACCCAGAGGCACCTCATAATAGCAGCCCAAAGGCGGCATAATGTCATCCAAAACCGCCAGCGTCGGCCTCTCCCCCCGAAGCATTCTCGCCTGATAATCCTTTTTTCCCATTTTATATGCTTTTGTATAATCTGCTCTTGACATATCGAACCAACCCTCCTGTCTGTTCCCTCCCGCCAAGCGGCACCGTCCTCCCTTATACCGATCCGCCTGCCTCCGGAAACTGCGTTTTCTTCAACAAACTATTTTCACTTTTTCACGTTCCTCATTGTACACCATCTGCCCTGCCCATGCAATGGTCTTTTATAAGAAAAAGGCGGCATTACCCATACATAATGAGTAATGCCGCCTGCATAAAGCTTCATCGATTTATCTGACCAGTCCCTTTTCCCTGCGGTGTATCTCTACCAGATAACACTCTTCCGTCTTGCTGTCGAAGTAAAAATATGTAGAATACTGATTTCTCTTGGTATAGTAAACGATCTTGTCCGATGTAAGCTCCTTGCTGGGTTCTCCGAAAAGCGCAGTCAGTTCTGCTTTCGTCTTTCCGAAAACCTCCTCGCCGTTGTATGTAACCTGTAGCCCGGTAAGATTTCCGTCGTTGTCCCTGGATTTTGCAGAGATCTCAAAGATCTCACAGTCAGCGTATTCCACAGATGAACTGCGACGATTTAAAAGAGAAATTCCGCCCATGGAGATATCGAAGTTCTCTCCCCAATAATAGGCGCGCATCTCATAAAAGGTTTCTCCCTCCAGCTTGTTGTGATTGTTTTTCATGTTAAAGCCGGCAGCATTCAGATCCTTCAGCTTCAGGCTGGCCAGATCCAGCTCCGTACCGTTTAGGCTCAGCTTGGGCGGTTTATCCTGATTCAGCGCATTGACCAGCATGGATAACGCTCCGATGACCACAACGGCCACGACAATAATAACAGGTTTCAAAAATTTCTTTTGATTCATAATAACCTTACCTCCAGGCCCGCCTTCGGCGGGTATTGATTTCAGTATTTAACAGGAACAGCTTGCGCTCTTCCTGCCGCAGATGATTATAGCACCGAATTCAAAAAATGTACAGCCCCTGCCGTAGATTTTGTTACTTTTCACGGCTTCGCCGTTCAAAGCAACATGATGCACACAAAATGAGCCAAATTCGCTCATTTTGGCGCAGGTATTCTCGGGTTTTACGTGCAAAATACGCACGAAAACACCTCGCGTCCCCTACCCGTGAAAAGTAACTGGATTTTTCCTTGTAATCTTTGCTTGCATGCTATATATTTAAAGAGATATCCATTAAGGTGTTTCCTGCACCGGACCTGCATCGCGGGTCTGTGTGCATCCGCCGACGGATGAGGACACATTCAATCAGCGCTTCCTTAAAGACAATATGTTACGCGCCAGGCCGGCACAATGACTGCCGGCTGTCAAGGAGACTATATGAATTCATTCGACATTATCGGGCCCGTGATGGTAGGACCATCCAGCTCTCATACAGCCGGAGCCGTTAAAATCGGAAATATCGCCGCAAGGCTGCTGGGGGAACCTGTAAAGAACGCTAAGGTGTTTTTCCACGGCTCCTTTTTATCCACAGGTAAAGGACATGGTACGGATCTTGCTCTGATCGCCGGTCTGTTAGGCTTTGCGGTGGACGATCCCCGCATTGCCCAAAGCTTCCGCTGGGCCCGGGAAAGGGGCATGGAATATCAGCTGGCCGGCACGGATCTGGGAGATGTGCATCCCAATTCCGTAAAGCTTGCTCTCACCGGTATCCAGGGCCGTGAAACCACAATTACAGCGGCTTCCATCGGAGGCGGCGCCATACGGGTAACGGAGATCGACGGGATGCCCGTAAGCTTCTCCGGAGACAGCCCTACCCTGATCGTCCATAACCTGGACCAGCCCGGCTGTATGACCGACGTCACCTCCATGCTGGGACACCGGGCTATCAATATTGCCACCATGCAGCTTCACCGCTCGGAAAGAGGCGGCCATGCCGTTATGGTGCTGGAATGCGACCAGGAGATCCCCGACAGCGCCATTCGATGGCTGACCCGTCTGGAGGGCATACTGAAGGTAGTCTATTTAAGCGCCTCGGGAGAGGCGCAGGCCCTGTGAAGTTTGTTCATATAGGTTGTGAATATGTGAATATTTGAATAATTGAATGCCTCCACGGCAGAATGAGAGGAATTATGTATCAATCACTTCAAGACATTCTTAATCTGGAAACTCAATCGGGAAAATCCTTCTGGGAAATTGTCCGGGACAGAGACTGTAAAGAACTGGAGATCACGGCAAAAGAAGCCTTTGGCAAAATGGAGCAGATGTATCTGGCCATGGAAGCGGCGGACCGGGACTATGATCCCACCCTGCGCTCTTCCAGCGGCCTGGCCGGTCAGGACGGCGAAAAAATTGCCAGGGCCAGAGTCCAGGGATCCCTTCTGTGCGGTCCACTGCTGGGCCTGGTTATGGAAAAGGCTGTAAAAATGGGAGAATCCAACGCCTGTATGCGCCGGATCGTGGCCGCCCCCACCGCCGGCTCCTGCGGAGTGGTTCCCGCCGTGCTCCTGTCCCTGGAACAGGAAAAGGGATATGCCCGGGAGGAAATGATAAAAGCCCTTTATGTCTGCGCCGGCATCGGCGGAGTCATCGCCCAGCGGGCCTCCATATCCGGGGCCGCCGGAGGATGTCAGGCCGAAATCGGAGCCGCCTCCGCCATGGCTGCAGGCGGCGTGGCTTTCCTGTGCGGCGGCAGCGGCGAAGCCATCTGCCATGCCGCGGCCCTTGCCATGAAAAATCTGCTGGGGCTGGCCTGTGATCCCGTGGGAGGACTTGTAGAGGTTCCCTGTATCAAAAGGAATGTCTGCGGCGCCGTCAACGCATTGACCAGCGCCGATCTGGCCATAGCCGGCATCCGAAGCCGAATACCTCCCGACGAGGTCTTCGACGCCATGCGCAGCATCGGACGACTGCTTCCCGAAGAGCTCAGAGAAACCGGCAGAGGCGGCCTGGCGGCGACTCCCACCGGCATTGCTTTCCGGGAAGGCATGGAGACGTTTTGAGAAACGATAGCGATGTCTGTTTGCTTCATTTATGAAGACAATGACAGTGTGCGAATTAATCCTATAATGGACGGTTCCTTTGTTTCAAGGACGCCAGTATTTCATTCACATTGGATTGCGTAATAACATCAGGATATTTTTCTCCAAAGTGGATCAACATATCCTTGGAATCCTTTTCCCGCTCCATGACCTCTGCATAGACAACTCCATAGTTTTTCCTCTCCAGCGCATCGCTGATAAAGGAAACCGAATCTGCTGGGAACCCGTCCCAACTTCCATAAAGATTGTACACCGCCATATCAATTTTGTCTTTGGAAATTGGATTCCCTCTGTTCTCATGCTCCGCCAGAATCCCAATAATATCCGAAAGATCATTCTTGTATTTTCTACCGGAGCGTAACTTCATAGCTATAAGATATTCCGCTGACACCGTGCGGACCTGAAGAATATTTGAAAATGTTTTATAATAAACAGAAAATTGCTCCAGCTTCGGCGAGTAAGAAGCCGTTCGCATAAAATCAGAATTCAGCCATCCGTGGGGGAGGTTGTATTTGTCGCCAATCCTGTTTACAGCTTCCTTCATGGCTGATGAGGCATGGATCACCGCATCCACATCCGTTGTCATCTCACGAAACCCATACCCCGCAAGAATGGCGGCCCCTCCAATCAGGATAATCTCCGCCGGAACTGCTGTGCCATTCTGCCGCTTAAATTCCTTTGCAAGCTCCTTCAGCAGGGTATCAAGATTCTCTTTCGTGAATACACCTGTTCCTTCAGACGACATTCCGCACCTCGCTCTCCACAATGTTAAATCTCAGGAATTCAGGGATTGCCTCCTGCAATGCTTTTGTTTTTGGCACTTCACTGCCAGAAACAAGAGCCGCTGTCAATATTCCAGATGGATAAATCGGTTCCTTTAATTTACAGCAGCGCAGATCGTCATACCTGGTACAAACCGGAACACTGTTCATCCGGCTGATATAGTCCAGCATTGCCAGCAAATACAGGCATTCCCGATACCACCCACGTTGGTAGTACGCTCTGATATCATCCTGCTCCAGCGTATCTATAATAAAGTCAATGTCTCCCATTTCCTTTACGCGATGACACACACTGCTTTTATAAAGGTCAAAGTTATATCGTTCTTTGGAATCAAAATCCAACAAAGATTCCATGGATACACCCAGTGCCCCCGCAATCTTATAAACTGTCCTTGCGGAACAGTTTTCAAGCTTTGTCTTCCCACTGCATATGTCGCAAATTGTTGTGTACGGAATGCCGCTGTTTTTGGAAAGCCTATATTTTGTGACTGCCTTCTGCTCCATAAATTCATTCACATTCATTTGGCCCACCTTCCTTTATTATCCATAGCATAACGGTATGCCGTGATAAAGTCAATCAGAAATATTGCGCTCCTGCCGTTCAGATACCCCTCACACATCCGCCGTCAAATACCTCTGATACAGGGCCTCCTGGTCGGCCAGGCACTGTGCGCTGCTGGAGGCTCCGGCAGTGACACACAGATATTCCCGGCCCTGGCTGTCCACAGCCAGGCTGGCGGCACAGCTTCCCGATTCCGTCACATAGCCCGTCTTTCCGCAAAGCACCACTCCGCGGGTATCCTTGTCCTCAATTCTGCGCAGGAACCAGTTAGAAAGGGGCATCCCCTCGGAATGCACTTCATTAGGGCATGTAACATAGGTGTGAGCAGACAAAACCTCCCGACAGAGAGGATTCTCAGATGCCGCCTTCAAAATCACCGCAATATCATAAGCGGTGCTGTAATGCTCCGCATCATAAATTCCCACGCAGTTGGTAAAATGGGTGGTTTCCGACAATCCCATATCCTCCAGCTTCTGGTTCATCAATTCCACAAAGTCCTCATGGGATCCGGACGTATAAATGGCCAGCGCCAACGCGGCATCCGCACCGGATGAGAGAATCGTCCCGTAAAACATGTCCCGCACCTTTACGGCCTCCCCTCTCTCAAATCCCACCACGCTGCATCCATTGACAAAGCAATAGTCCGTAACCTCCATGGTAATTTCCAGCGTATCTTCCAGCAGGGAACTGTCCTTCCAATCGTCTCCCTTTAATCCCAATGCCTCAGCCGCCGTCAATACCGTCAATATTTTTGTCATGGAAGCCGGGTTCATTCTTGTCTGCCCTTCCCTATGAGCCAGTATAGTCCCCTGCTCCACATCGATTACGATTCCATACTGGCTGAGAATACTTTCTCCGAAGCCTTCTGTATGATCTGTGGCATAAGCGGCAAAGTAGAGCCCGCCATATCCCTCCGGCAAAGGCGGTCCGTAGCTTTCCGTCTGTCTGTTTCCCAGAATATTTTCATCTGTAAACTCTATCCACCGGTTTCTCTGCACAGTAGAGGCAACGCCCGATTCTCCTTTGGCGTGTGTCCCCTGGGATAACGCAAATACCAACAGCGCAGCCGCCGCAGCGCCTGCCCCGGAAATCGCCATCCGCCGGATCCTTTCCACTCTTTTCCTCCGGCGCTTCAGCTCCCGGATTCTGGATTTGCGTCGGCGCTGATACTCTTCTTCCAATCCTCTTACTTCAACTCTCATCTATTGTTCCCGATTCTTCCATTTTCGTTTGCTATTACTTTTTCCTTTATTGCCGTTCCACACTTGGTTGCTCCCACAATTCGTCAAACCTGCGTAATCTCTCCTGATACTGTTTATAAAAATCCTGGTCCGTGCTATATGGCTCGAAATAAAAAATTTTCAGCAGGGCCAAATTCCAATCTCTGGCCTGGGCGCTGTCCTCCCGGCCTGTCACCTGCCTTTCAATCCGGCCCAAAAGCTCATGCCAGCCGCATAAAAATCTGTGTGCTTCCTGCTGCCGGGGCGTATCGATCCATTTACTTACCTTCACTTTAGACCGATTATTTTCCCTGCACTCATGCACCTGAAGAAAATACTTAAAATCTCCGTCCTGATAGCAGCGCCCCAGGGGGAACAGTCTGCAGATCCCGGGCCGGCTTTCATGAATGGAGCAACGCCCTGACGAATCCAGAAAGCTGCAGCGCTCATCCTTTCCTGTCATCCTCAGATTAGGAAGAATACAGCCGTCCACTACATTCAGCTCCACCCTTCCTTCTTCCAAAAGCTCCTGCAGTGTTTTTCCCGTTCCAGCCTGAAGCCGCCAGATATCACAAGGATCCAGCACAATAGAATTTCCCATTCCCGTACAGCACTGATAACATCCCCTGCAGCCATGGCAGTCTGCCTTTACCATATCATTATAACCGTATAACCGTCCATCCGAAATCTCTTCCAGACTGACATTCCGCTTCATAATCACTTCTCCTAACCTTGGATTCTTTGAGACATTATGTTCTTCAGACTTTCCGTATAGGGCGCCCGCGCCACACCATGCTCCGTCACGATCCCCGCGATCAGCTCATGATTCGTCACATCAAAGGCCGGATTATAGACCTTGACTCCCTCCGGTGCCATGGGTTCCTTATACCACATATCTGTCACTTCGTGAGCCGGACGCTGCTCGATACAGATCTGGTCCCCTGTGGCGGTCTCCATATCAATGGTGGAGGTAGGCGCACAGACATATACCGGCACGCCGTAATATTTTGCCACTGCCGCCACAACGGAGGTGCCGATCTTATTGGCAGCGTCTCCGTTAGCCGCCACTCTGTCACAGCCTACAAACACAGCCTGCACCAATCCTCTGGCCATGACGCTGGCCGACATATTATCGCAGATCAGCGTCACATCCACCCCCGACGAATACAGCTCGAAAGCCGTCAGCCTGGCTCCCTGAAGCAGAGGTCTGGTCTCATCCGCATAAACCTTAAAATCATATCCTCTCTCCTGTCCCAGGTAGATGGGCGCCGTAGCTGTGCCATATTTGACAGTTGCAAGCTGTCCTGCATTACAGTGCGTCAGTATCCCATCCCCGGGCTTCACCAGGGTAAGACCGTATTCTCCGATTTTTCGACATACTTCGATATCCTCGCCCCGGATCCGCAGTGCCTCCTCCCGCAGGACTTCCTTCACCTGGGGCACCGTCTTCTTTTCTGCACGGCCTGCCTGCAACGCCGCCTGTTCCATTCTCTTCAGTGCCCAGGACAGATTTACTGCCGTAGGTCTGGCCGAGTCCAGATACTCCTTGTACCGGCAAAATTCTCTGTAAAATTCCTCAAAGTCCTCTGTCTCAATATTCTTTGCAAGCACATAGATTCCCATGGCCGCCGCCACTCCGATGGCAGGTGCCCCACGGACCTTCAGAAGATAGATGGCGTCCCAGATTTCCTGGGCTGTCCGCAGAGCAATCAGCTCCACCCTGCCCGGCAGTAACGTCTGGTCGATAATAATTACAGCATTTCCCTCCTGGTCCAATGCCACCGTATCATAATCCATAATATTTTTCTTTTCCTGCATCTTATCTCCCTTTCTCAAAAAAACATAAGTACCCTCTTCAGACTGGCGGCTAATGCCGGATGACATCTGCAAATTCCGCCCGGGCAGCCCGGGCCAGATCCTCCGGCGCCAGCTCCAGCTGTGAACCGATACGCCCGCCGCTGACTATGATCTGTTCCTGTTCCCGGGCAGAGACATGGATCCGAGTCACATACGCCTTTTTCATTCCCACGGCAGTACAGCCTCCCCGGATATATCCTGTAACAGCATTGATTTCCTTTACCGGGATCATTTCCACACTTTTTTCCCCTACGCTTCTGGCCGCGGCCTTCAGATCCAGCTCCTGGGCAATGGGAATTACAAAAACAAAATAATTCCTGCTGTTTCCCACTGTCACCAACGTCTTGAATACCTTTTCGTAAGGCAGTGACAGCATATCTGCAATCTGCAGAGCATCCACAAATTCATCACATTCGTAGGTCAAATGCCGGAATGGAATCTTCATGGACTCCAGAATCCGCATGGCATTTGTCTTGATCTCCTTCTGCTTCGCCAAAATAATCCCCCGTTCTCTTTTCTGAAAGCGTTCTCCTTTTACTTTTGACCTTATAGAGTCTATTGTAAGCATAATCACATCAAAACACAATAAAAAAATCTGTCCGGCAGGTTTTTGAAAATTCGTCTGATCATGAGAAAAACCCACAGAACCTGCGGTCCTGTGGGTTTTTCTCATTTATAAATTCTCCGTATTTCAATCCAATCAGTTCTTCTTTGCCATTTCTCCGCGCAGCTTCTCGGTCAGAGCGGGAACGATCTTGTTCAGATCTCCTACCACACCGTAATCTGCCACATCGAAGATCGGAGCAGTCTCATCCTTGTTGATGGCAACGATAATGTCGGATTCCTCCATACCGGCCAGATGCTGAATGGCGCCGGAGATACCGATGGCAAAATACACATTGGGACGAACGGTCTTTCCGGTCTGGCCCACCTGCAGATCCTTGGGCTTCCAGCCTGCGTCAACCACCGCACGGGAACAGCTTACCTGGCCGCCCAGAACCTCTGCCAGCTCCTCCAGCATTTTGAAGTTCTCGGGGCTTCCCATTCCACGTCCGCCGGACACCAGAATTTTTGCATCCATAATATCTACGGTCTCGGACACAGCCTTGACGATCTCCAGGATCTCCACATACTTATTGTCCGGGGTAAAGCCGGGATTGAATTCCTCCACATTGGCCTTGGCTCCTGCCTGCTTCTCCCTCTTCTGCATAACGCCGGGACGAACAGTAGCCATCTGAGGACGGAAATCAGGGCAGGCAATGGTAGCAATGGTATTGCCGCCGAATGCAGGACGAGTCATCAGCAGCTGATTGTGCTTCTGCTCCTTGCCCGGCACAGGAGTCATGGGGAAATCACCGATATCCAGCTGAGTGCAGTCTGCGGTCAGTCCGGTGTGGATCCTGGCGGATACACGGGGACCCAGGTCACGGCCTATGGCCGTTGCTCCTACCAGAAAGATCTCGGGTTTATACTTTTCAATGACAGATGCCAGTGCGTGTGCATAGGGCTCGGTCCTGTACTCCTTCAGCTCAGGATCGTCCACTACGATCACCTTGTCAGCGCCATACTCAGCCAGCTCATCTGCCAGCCCTTTTACATCGCTTCCTACCAGCACGGCGGTTACCTCTGTGCCCAGATCTGCCGCCAGATCCTTTCCCTTGCCGATCAGCTCGAAGGCGATACTGTTGATCACGTTGTCTACCTGCTGCGCAAAGACATATACGCCTTTATATTCTTCTAAGTTCATTGTTATACCTCCCGGCCCGCTCCTGCGGGCACTCTATTCAATATTGGAAAATCTCATCAAATCACATGCTTCTCGCTCAGTTTGCCTACAATGTAATCAACCGCTTCCGCAGGATCCAGAGTCACCTTCTCACCGGCTCCCTTTCTCACCTTGTCGGAAGCCTTGGCGATCTGGGTCGGAGAACCCTTCAAGCCTAAGTTGGAATCCTCCACATCCTTCAGATCCGCTCTGCCCCACACGGTGATTTCGGCCTTGCATGCGTCAAAGATTCCGCCGGGAGTCATGTATCTGGGCTCATTCAGCTCTGCCAGAGCAGTGATCAGGCAGGGCATCTTAGCCTTCAGCACATGATATCTGTCATCGAACTGACGCTCAACCACCACACTGTCTCCCTCGATCTTCAGGTTCTGGGCATAGGAGATCACGGGAATGTTCAGATGCTCGGAGATCTGGGGTCCCACCTGAGCGGTGTCACCGTCAATAGCCTGACGTCCTGTGATGATCAGATCATATTCCATATTGCGCAGTGCCCCTGCCAGGGTCTGGGAGGTAGCCCAGGTATCTGCGCCGCCCAGCACTCTGTCGGTTACCAGCACGCCCTTGTCAGCGCCCATGGCAATAGCCTCACGAAGCACATCCTCCGCCTTGGGAAGACCCATGGTAAGGACGGTAACCTCCGCACCGTACTGATCCTTCAGTCTCAGAGCCGCTTCCAGACCGGCCTTGTCATCAGGATTCATAATGGTCATCATTGCAGCTCTGTCCAGCGTACCGTCGGGATTGAATTTTACGCCGCCCTTGGTATCGGGAACCTGCTTGATACAAACAACAACTTTCATTGTATTTTCACTCCTTATTTTCTATTATCATGTAGATCGGTTGCCTGAAACTTATTTCAAAAGTGCGGCGCTGATGACCATACGCTGAACCTCGCTGGTTCCCTCGTAAATCTCGGTGATCTTTGCATCACGCATCATGCGCTCCACATCATACTCTCTGGTGTAGCCATAGCCGCCGTGCAGCTGAACAGCCTTGGTGGTAACCTCCATGGCAACCTCTGCGGCATACAGCTTGGCCTGCGCAGCCTCGAAGCCATATTCCTTCTGAGTGGCCTTTGCCATAGCAGCCTTATAGACCAAAAGCTGAGCGGCCTGAACCTTGGTAGCCATATCTGCCAGCTGGAACTGGGTATTCTGCTGAGCGGCAATGGATCTGCCAAACTGCTTTCTTTCCTTGGTATAGCTGATGGTTCTCTCCAGAGCGCCCTCGGCGATCCCTAACGCCTGAGCGGCGATACCGATACGTCCGCCGTCCAGAGTATGCATGGCGATCTTGAAGCCCTGTCCGATCTTGCCCAGAAGATTCTCCTTGGGAACACGGCAGTCGGTAAAGATCAGCTCATATGTAGAAGAGCCGCGGATACCCATCTTCTTCTCCTTGGTACCAAAGCTGAAGCCGGGAGTTCCCTTCTCCACTATAAAGGATGAAATCTCCTTGATCATTTTTCCGCGCTTCTCGATCATGCCGGTAACGGCAAAAATCACATATACATCCGCCTCTTTACCGTTGGTGATAAAGATCTTGGATCCGTTGATCACATATTCATCGCCATCCAGAACGGCCTTGGTCTGCTGACCCTGGGCATCGGTTCCGGCACCAGGCTCGGTCAGGCCGAAGGCTCCCAGCTTCTCGCCCTTTGCCAGAGGAACCAGATATTTCTGCTTCTGCTCTTCCGTGCCAAAGGTCATAATGGGATCACAGCACAGAGAGGTGTGAGCGGATACGATAACACCTGTGGTACCGCATACCTTGGAAAGCTCCTCCACACACATCACGTAGGTCAGAGGATCGCAGCCCTGCCCGCCATACTCCTTGGGAACAGGGATTCCCAGGAAACCGTTCTTCGCCATCTTCTCCGCGGTTCCTCTGGGGAATTCCTCAGTCTCATCCACCTCCTGAGCAAGAGGCTTTACTTCCTTTTCGGCAAACTCTCTGAAAAGAGTACGTGCCATTTCATGTTCCTTGCGCAACGTAAAATCCATGATTTACATTCCTCCATAATTTCATTCGATTACTGTCTGTTTATATACGCGCAACGCGCGAGACCACCGCACTCACACAGTGATCTCGCCGTATTCACGCCTGCTTCCTTATTTGCTATAATCGTAGAAGCCCACACCGGTCTTCTTACCCAGCTTGCCTGCACGAACCATCTTGCGAAGCAGAGGATGAGGACGATACTTGGGATCGCCGGTCTCGTTCTGCAGCACTTCCATGATGGCCAGCACAATGTCCAGACCTACCAGGTCGCCCAGAGCCAGGGGGCCCATGGGATGGGAAGCGCCCAGCTTCATGGCTGTATCAATATCCTCTACGCTGGCAATGCCTTCCGCATAAATGCCAATGGCCTCGTTGATCATGGGGATCAGAATTCTGTTTACTACGAAACCGGGAGCCTCCTTCACTTCAACGGGAGTCTTGCCGATCTCAACGGAGATATTCTTGATCTTCTCCACCAGCTCGTCGGGAGTGTTTGCGCCTGCGATTACCTCTACCAGCTTCATTCTGTCGGCAGGGTTGAAGAAATGCATGCCGATCATGGGTCTATCCAGTCCGGCGCCGATCTCGGTGATGGAAAGGGACGATGTATTGGTGGCGAAAATACACTCGGGCTTCACGATCTCCTGAAGCTCCTTGAAGGTGGTCTTCTTGATCTGCA
>ERZ779621.202-NODE-202-length-36048-cov-9.208457_pt1 | contig 36048 bp, 32 predicted proteins | sample MGYA00514215_ERZ779621 | MGnify/ENA primary metagenome ERZ779621 (study PRJEB29562, sample SAMEA4376715) | mouse gut metagenome | isolation source: Cecum | study: EMG produced TPA metagenomics assembly of the A DSS colitis mouse model was used to assess the...
TCCCCAGCTCACTCACCAGCCTTGACAAAACACTCATTTCCTTCTCCTGAACCATTCGAAAATACCCTTCTATTCTGTCAAGCAGCTCTTCCTTTTTCGTAATATCATATTTTAACTTCAAACACATGGCGGATCCGCATATTTCGCACAGCCTATGATATTCCGAAATTATGTCTTCCGAAATTGGATACCTTTCCCTGATAAACTGCAGGCGCAATTCCATGATCTTCTTGTGCTCCTGCTCTAAAAACAATGCCCTGTGGCCGCTTTCCGCAAAGCTTTTTTCCTCTCTGGCAATCTGAATATTGTGATATATTCCTTCATAACACTGCATTCCAAAGCATCTGTTCTCATTTTCATAGGTGTCCCACATCATATCCCAATTGACATTCCATCGGCTTGTGGCACGGGACTCCAGATAATCTTTGAGAGATTCTATTACACGATACAGCTCAAATTCTGCCCGCTCCTCCTCCCTGTACGATAAAAGCTCCAGCGTACCCTCAAAGCCTCTCCTCCATGTTTGAGGCTCCTTGATCCGATTTGTTGCTCGTGTCAGCTCTTCAACACTACAGACACTCCTGCTGTATTTTCCCTGTGAAAAATTGTCTGCAATATAAAACAATCTCTCATCTTCATGCCCATATATCATCATGTCATGAAAAAAATTAAAATCATACCGGCTTATATATTTTGTTTCCACCGACAAAATAACATAATAGCCCTTTTCCAAAGCCGCTGAAATAAATCCGATCAGCCCTCCCTCTGCCTGCCCTGCCAGTTCTGCTTTAATACGCTGGAAAGAAAGCAGGGGACAATTTCTATAATAAAAGTCGTAATAATCCAGGAACTGATTTTCCCGGCAGGTCAGCTGAATAAAACAATTCATCAGCCAGGAATATGTTTTCGGCTCATTCAGTAATATAGACACCGCATTTGCATCCTTTGGAAAGGTAACGGAAAAAGGTTCCTGCAACGGTAATTTTACATTCCTGCCCATATATCAACACCCTCCTGGCAAACAGCCCGCTCAGATAAAACGTTTCTGTTGTCTTCGTTTTTTATTATCCCAAATTCTTCCATATCAGTACAACCCCAAATTTCAGCACTTAAAGATATGCCCGTAATTTATACCCTCTTTTATCTTTAGTACCGATTTTTATACCTTTTTGTTCCGAATTTTATACCTTTTTTAACAGCTCTGCAGGTTATTTTTCACGGCTTCGTTGTTCAAAGCAACATGATGCACACAAAATGAGCCAAATTCGCTCATTTTGGCGCAGGCAGTCTCGCACTTTTGTGCAAACAACACACGAAAACACCTTGCGGCCCCTACCCGTAAAAAGTAACAAAACATTACTTTAAACATTTCCCCATAAAATTCTTCTGTTGCGAAATCAGAAAAATTTCTCTATAATTTAATTACAGTAAAGAAAGGACACATAAAGCCATGAAAATATTGAAATATCAGAAACGCCTCCTTCAGAAACATTATCATTTTTCCATTGCCATCTGCATTGTCTGCCTGCTGGCACTGCTTTCCGGCTGCGGCGGACCGGCGAACCCGGCAGATGATATGCAAACCGGCGGAACACAGAAAAACACCTATCTCACCTCCGAAGACGTAAAATCCATAGCGCTGGAAAACGCAGGACTTTCCGAGGATGAGATCCGGCTCACACGGCTGCATCTGGATTCCTCCGACACCGCCCGGTATGAAATCGAATTTATCAGCCCCTCCATGGAGTATGACTATGTGATAGACGCGGTAACCGGAGAAATTCTTTCCATGAACTGTGAAGCAGGCAGCTATGACCTGAGTCAGGTGCCTGAAGGCCTGGCCTCCCAGGCAGGCTCTTCTCAAAACGGCTCTTCCCAGGATGGATCCTCCCAGGACAGTCCTTCCCAGGACAGTCCCTCTCAAAACAATCCATCCCAGGACACCTCCTCCCAAGGCAGTCCCTCCCAGAACAGCTCCTCCCAGGGCCAGAATTCTCCCGCTTCTCAGGACTCCGGGCAGTATATCGGCACCGAGGCAGCCCAGCAGGCCGCCCTCTCCCATGCGAATCTGAAGGCAGAGGATGTATATTTTACCCACACTCATCTGGAATTCGACAACGGCCGATGGCAGTATGATGTGGAATTTCACAAAGGAAACGAGGAATATGATTACGACATCGATGCACTGACCGGAGAGGTCCTGGCCTTCGACCATGACGCGGAGTATAAAGGTTCCTCACCCTCCGGCTCACAGAGCGGGGAACAGCTCACCCAGGAGGAAGCAAAGCAGCTGGCCCTGGCCCATGCAGGCATCTCCGAAAGCGATGTGCAGCACCTGAAAATTGATTTCGATTATGATGACGGACGCGCCGAATATGAAGTGGAATGGCATGTGGGAAGAACGGAGTACTCCTGCGATGTAGACGCCTATACCGGTGAAATCCTCAGCTTTAAAAAGGAGCTGGATTAAAACAGAAAGAGGTATTATATGAATTCTTATAACGCAGACAAGAAAAAAGCGGTGGTTTCCCTGGGACATGATGCCCTGGGATATACTACCGAAGCACAGCATGACGCCGTGCGTGTGACGGCAAAAGCGTTGGCAGACCTGATCGAGGAAAATTACCAGCTGACTATCACTCACAGCAACGGCCCTCAGATCAGCATGATCCATAAGGCCATGACCGAGCTTCGCCGGGTCCACCCGGATTATACGCCTGTCCCCATGTGCGTCTGCTCCGCCATGAGCCAGGGGTATGTGGGCTATGACATCCAAAATGCTCTGCGAAGCGAGCTTCTGGCCCGGGGAATCTCAAACCCGGTGAGCACCATCCTGACCCAGGTCACGGTGGACCCTTACGATGATGCGTTTTATGAGCCCGACAAGGTCATCGGAAGATACATGACCGGTGAAGAAGCCGATGTGGAAATTAAAAAAGGAAATTATGTGAAGGAATACCCCGGAAAAGGCTTCCGCCGGGTGGTGGCAGCTCCCAGACCCATCGATATTGTGGAGATCGAGGCCATCCGCACTCTCACAGAAGCCGGACAGACGGTGATCGCCTGCGGCGGCGGCGGTATCCCTGTGATCGAGCAGCAGCACGTCCTGAAGGGAGCCTCCGCGGTAATCGAAAAAGATGCCATCGCCGCAAAGCTGGCTTCCGACCTGGACTGTCAGGAGCTGATTCTGCTTACCGGCGTAGATCAGGTATACAAAAATTTCGGAAAGGAAAATCAGACTCCTGTTTCCGTCATGTCCGCGGCGGAGGCAAGAATCATGATTGCAGAGGGACAATTTGAAGCGGGCACCATGCTTCCCAAAATAGAAGCCGCCGTCAGCTATCTGGAAAAAGCCCCCGGCGGCAGAGTATTAATCACTTCCATGCGGAAGGTAAAGGATGCGGTAAAGGGCAAAGCAGGCACTGTAATCACTGCAGACGGGCAGTAACCCAAAATTGAAGCCCTTTTTGCGTCAGTCCGCTCCCAGAGCCGACAGCATGGCTCCGATCAGAATGCAGAAATCCGAAACATTGAACACGATCCGTCTAAGCCCCTTCCAGCGGACCCCAAAGCTCAGATAATCCACCACATACTTTCGTTTCAGCCGGTCATAGGTATTGCTGAAGGCTCCGCCCAAAAGCAGAGCCAGCCCCACCCGCAGCAGGCGATTTCCCCGATGGCCGAGGCTTACTACAAACAGCACAGCTATCAAAACCGTCAGCGTCAGGGACAGCGCCGCTACAAAGGAGCGCCGTCCCTGCCCCAGGTTCAGCATGGCGCCCCGATTGTGATGCCTGCGAAGCAGCAACCTTCCTCCAAGCAATTCCTTCTCCTGCCCCATCGGCATCTCTCTTTCCACCCGCTCCTTGATCCACAGATCGCCGAAAAAAATAAGGAAAACCAATAAAATACATCCTGCTGTCATATCCGCTCCCATCTGCGCCGCCGAAACGCTCTTAACTTCTGTTTTATCTACTTCCGGCCTCCTGCGGCCACAGCCCTCACAATACTGTTCAGCGCCACAAAAATCAACGCCGCCACCGGCCAGATCAGTGCCGCCATCCCCCAACCCATATTTCTCTGCTCTCTTACATATAAACCAATTCCCAGAAATATGGCTGTCACCACACACCAGTATGCCACCGGGAAAAATCCTGTCTTTTTATTCAGGGCCTTTTTCTCCGGAGTATAATCCCCTTCCTGCAGAAGCTTCTCAAAGCTTCCCTGAATGCAGCCTGCCCATACCAAAATGGCCACAGCTACAGACAGGATCATCAACAGAAGTCCCATGCAGCACGTAGTCAGCCATAATTCGTCCACCTGAAACGCTGCTCCCAGCATCAAGGGCACCACGCTCAAAATGCACAATATCACTCCTGCAACCATACAGATCCGGTACCTTCCGGCAAATTCCTCACGCCGTTTTCCTACAATCCCCGCCACGCCGTACTGCAGACAGATTTCTTCCTTCTCCAGGAATTCGTACCGCCCCATAGGCAGACTGTTGCGCATCACCAGCGCCACCCCTGCCGCCGCCAGAATCAGCAGAATCACTACCCCCAGACCTCCTGCCATATCCTCGCTGATAGACAAATTTCCATATTCAGCCAGACCTCCCAACACCAAAAGCGGCACCGGACACAGGAGAAAAAGCGCACATCCCGCCGCCATAAAGCCTGAAAGCTTCCGCGCCAGATCCATGTAAATATTTGCTTCCTCCACAGATATACTGCGCGCTTCCGGGGGCTGATATTCCTCTTCTGCTTTGGGAATTTTTTCGTTCTCTTCCACTATTTCATCCTTCAGCAGGTAATCCGTGCTGACCTCAAACAGTCTGCTCAGCTTCAATATTTTATCCATGTCCGGGATGGACGCTCCGCTCTCCCATTTAGATACGGACTGCCTGGATATATCCAGCTTTTCCGCCAGCTGCTCCTGAGACCATTCGTTCCTTTTCCTCAATAATGCTATTTTTTCCGCCAAAATCATTTTTTAATACCTCTTCCTTTCTGATTATCCATAGCAGTCCGGACCACTGCGCCCATACTGTTATGATTTCCATGAGTCAGAGAGATCATATCAAAACCGGTGGTTGACAACCACCAAGTGCGCTTGGAAATCTGTCAACCAGCGGTTGCATTTGTCAAAATCGGCATGATCAAAGCAATTTTGCACCTCTGATCCTGGCAGACCCATATATTGTCCCAGCAGGGATAAATCTACCTTAACACAAATGCAATTTACACACAAGCGCCTTCTCCCTTGAAAGCACCCCGATTTTATGATACCATAAGCAAGCCATGGATTACGGTATCATGCGCTGCTCCATCAACATTTTTAGGGGGTAAGCAAAATAGTGTTACTAGATGAAAAAAACTGTGCCGGGGGAGGAATTCCCCGGCTGGCCATGATAAACGATATGGCGGGCTTCGGGCGATGCTCCACGGCTGTATCCCTGCCCGTAATCAGTGTTATGGGCGTACAGGTCTGCCCTGTTCCCACCTCCATTCTGTCCAATCATCTGGGCTTTCCCAGGTGCTGTGCCGTGGACTTTACGCCCCGCATGAGAGACTATATTGGGACCTGGAAGAAGCTGGCGCTGTCCTTTGACGGCCTGTACTGCGGCTTTCTGGGGGAACCAAAGCAGGCGGCCATTGTAGAGGAATTTCTGGATATGTTCCGGCCACCCATATTTTTGCTTGATCCTGTGATGGCAGACCATGGCCGGCTTTATTCCTCCGTCACTGAGGAGCACTGTCAGCGCCTGAAAAAACTGGCGGCCCGTGCCCACATATTGACTCCCAATCTCACGGAGGCCTGCCTTCTCACGGATACTCCGTATCGGGAAGAGGGCTGGGAGGAAGATGAGCTTGACCTGCTCTGCCGGAAGCTCTCCTCTCTCTGCCCCGGCGCCATTGTAATCACAGGACTTCAGGAAAACGGACAATTTCGGAATATCATCTGGGAAAAGGGCAAAAAAGAAGCCTGCTCTGCTCCGAGAGCAGGCGCTTCCCGTCCGGGGACGGGGGATCTGTTCGCTTCAATTCTGGCCGCGGATGCCCTGCTGGGAAGGAATCTGCGTTCTTCCGTGCAAAAGGCCTCCGATTTTATTGCCCTCTGTGTCAGAAACAGCGAGCAGGCCGGAATTCCCATCCGGGAGGGTGTGGGCTTTGAGCCTCTGCTGGGATGGCTCTGCGCCAACCACTCCGTGAACAACAACAGCCCCTCTTCCCCCAAATGATTGTGAAAATCATATATACGATTAAATATTTTTCTGTTATAATAAACGGGTGCGTGGAAAATTCGCACAATTCATTATGACAGGAGGAAAAAACATGCTGGAAGATCATATCTCAAGCAAAAAATCTCTCTTCTCCACTGGTGTTCACACGGAGCTGAGAGAACAGAACAGCCGCAGCAGGCGCGTTTCCCTGATCCAGGGCAATCCCACCGGCAATATGAGAACGGAGCAATCCGGCATCTGCGCCCGGGTTTATCAAAATGGTGTCTACGGATTTTCATCCATAGCAGAGTGCTCCGGCCAGGCGGCGGAAACAGTGCTGAAGGCAGCCACAGAAAACGCTCTGTTCATGGATCGTCATGTGGGCAGAGGAAAGGGACCGCTGCCTGTAATCTCCGGTGGCGCCCTTCCTGCTGGCAGTGAAATTGCGGATGCGGACCAGAAACGATACATAGATTTTGCCAGGGAGCTGGATGCCTATATTGTGGAAAAATACCCTGGCCTGTCCAGCCGTTCCGTGATCGCCATGGAAGATTCCATGGAAAAGATCATCTGCACCTCTGACGGCTATGACGGACATATCTGCGCCCCCAGAAGCTACATCTATGTATTCTTAAACACGGAAACCACCTCCGGCACCCCCATCGAGCTTTTTCATCCCATGGGAGGCTTTGGCGTCTTCGGCGATAACTTTACCGATCCCGCCCTGCTGTATCCCGAGATCGACGCCCTGTACGAAAGATTGATGCAGAAGCGGGAAGGGGTCTATGCGGAGGCAGGCTATAAAACCGTGGTGCTGGGTGGGATGATGTCCGGCATGCTGGCCCATGAGGCCGTAGGCCATACCGTGGAGGCGGATCTGGTGCTGGGCGGTTCCGTGGCAGGGCCTGCTCTGAACAAGCAGGTGGGCTCCCAGCTGGTAAATCTGGTGGATTTCGCTCACACGGCCTTCGGAAAGCCCGCTCCTCTTCCCGTCTACCTGGACGACGAGGGAACACCGGCAGAGGATGCGGTTCTGATCAAGGACGGTATTCTTACCGGCTATATGAACAACAGAGAAAGCGCCCAGCACTTCGGCATGAAGCCCCAGGGCAACGCCCGTGCCTGGAGCTTTTCCGATGAACCGCTGATCCGCATGCGCAACACCGCCGTTCTGCCAGGAAAGGATAAGCTGGAGGACATGATCGCCTCCGTGGACGACGGGTATTACCTGGTCACCAGCAACAACGGTCAGGCCGACACCACCGGAGAATTCATGTTCGGTGTATGTACAGGCTATGAGATCAAAAAGGGAAAGCTGGGCCGGGCGCTGCTGGATACCACTATCTCCGGCGTGGCATTCAATATGCTGAAAACCGTGGATATGGTTTCGGACACCCTGGAATGGACCAGTTCCGGATTCTGTGGGAAAAAACAGCCCATGCCTGTGGGAATGGGCGGACCTGCCCTTCGCTGTAAGGTTATGATAGGAGGCCGCTGATATGGAAGATATAAGATTGATTGCAGAAAAGACGAAAAAAGCGCTTCTGGATGCCGGCGCACAAAAAGCACAGCTGACGGTATCGGAGACAGAGACCCACGAATTCAATGTGGACGGCGGAGAATTTTCCCTGTTCCGCACTCTGTTTGACCGCGGCCTGGCCATCACAGCATACAAGGATAACAAAAAAGGCTCTATCGCCGTCAACCGGCTTGACGATGACTCCATCAGGAATGCCGCCAGAGACTGCATTATGTCCGCAGAATCCAGCATTGCCGACGAGGCCTTTGATATCGCCCCCAAACAGGAAAACCAGGTTTTCCGCACCGGCGCCTACGAGCCGGATATCGATCTGTTCTTTGAGCGCACCCGGGAGCTGATGCGCCAGATCAAGGAGCGCCATCCCAAAATCCTTATGGAGCAGATGATCGTGAACCACAAAAAAATCCATACGGTATATCAGAATACCAATGGCACGGAATTTGAAACCTTCAAGGGCGCCTACTCCGTCTCTCTGATGTATTCCGGCCACGAGGGAGACCATACCACCTCCTTCTTCTCCAGCGACATCTACACGGACCGGCTGGATAAGCCCTTCATCGAGCTGGGATCCGTGGAAAAGGATCTGGCCGACACAGAGGCTCAGCTTCACGTCACCGAGCTGAGCGGCAAATTTGAGGGCTCCATCATCCTCACCCCGTCCAGCCTGGGTTCCTTCCTGGGAAGCATTATCTCCAACTTTGCCGCCGACGGCGTTATCCTGGAAAAGACCAGCATCTGGCTGGAAAAGCTGGGACAGCAGGTAGCGGACAGCCGCATCAGTATATCCATCTGTCCGGAGGATTCCCGGATCGTGGGCGGCGAGCACTATACTGCCGACGGCTTCCGGTCCGAGAGCTTTGATTTGATTCGAAACGGAGTACTGGAGTCCTTCTTCCTCTCTCTGTATGTGTCAAACAAGTCCGGCTTCCCCCGGGCCAAAAGCACTTCCTTCTCCGTAGTTATCGAGGGCGGCGACACATCCTACGAGGACATTATCAAAAACACTAAAAAGGGACTCATCGTAGGACGGTTCTCCGGCGGACAGCCCGGCACCAACGGAGATTTCTCCGGCGTGGCGAAAAACAGCTTTCTGGTGGAGGACGGCCAGATCAAGGGCGCTGTCAGCGAAACCATGATCAACGGCAACCTGGCCGAGCTTTTAAACAATCTGAATTCCATTTCCCGGGAAACCGTGGAGGACGGCTATTCGGTTCTGCCCTACATGGCCTTTGACAAAGTGGTTATTTCCGGCAAATAGGCCTTTACTGCGTCTGTATTTATCGCCGGCAAATGGATGAATCTTCAGAGGGCTGTGCATTTATTGCCGGCCCTCTGCCACTCTGAACAGGGAAATCATTATAGCGCCTTCTTTTTCCATCTGCCAACCCTGTAAAGGATAAAGGTAGCCACCGCCCCCAGCACCCAGGAGCTAAGCAGAGAAATCCAAAGACTTTCATAACGCCCCTGGGGCAGCTCCGGCGTTCTGGTCAGCCAGACCAGTCCGTAGGCCAGAGGAACCCTCACCGCCACCGTGGTCAGTAAAGAGATCCACATAGGCGTCACGGTATCTCCGGCCCCCCGCATGACCCCTGACAGGCTCTGGGTCACAGCCATGGCAATATAGCCCACCGCCAGGATTTTCATCATATCGGCGCTGAGTTGCGCCAATTCCTCCGTATTGGTAAAAACCCCCATGAGATGGGGACCAAACAGCAGGATCAGACCGGTAATGACTGCGGAGGTGCACACAGCGATCAGCGTGCCCTGCCTGGCCCCCTGCTTCACCCGGTCATACTGTCTGGCGCCCACATTCTGTCCCGCGTATGTAGTCATGGCCGTTCCGAAGGAAAAGTTGGGCATCATGGCAAAGCCGTCCACCCTCATTATAATCACATTGGCCGCAATGATCATTTCTCCGAAGCTGTTGGTAAGAGACTGAACCACTACCATGGCCAGGGAAAAGATGGCCTGGGTAAGCCCGGAGGGCAGACCCAGACGGATCACAGTCCCTAAATTCCTGCCGTCCGGCTTCAGATATTCGGCCTTCATATCGAAAAATTCCGTCATCCTCCGAAGCTTCAATATGCACAAAACGGCTGAGATCAGCTGGGCGATCACCGTGGCCAGAGCCACTCCCGCCACCTCCATATGAAATCCCGCCACAAATACCACATCCAGCACAATATTGATCACCGTGGCGATCAGCAGATATATCAGAGCTGAAAGAGAGTCCCCAAGTCCCCTGAGAATTCCACACAGGATATTATAATATGCCAGCCCGGCAATTCCCCACAGAAGGATCATCAGATAAGAGGTGCACCAATCCAGTATGCTCTCCGGCGTATCCAGCAGCACCAGCAGCGGACGGATCGCCAGAGAGCCTGCGATCATCAGCAGAAGAGACGCGGCGGCCGTCAACGTCACAGTGCTGCCAATGGTGCGGGACAGGTTCTCTCTGTCATGGGAGCCATAATACTGGGATACCATAATGCCAGCCCCCATGGATATACCCACAAACAATACCAGCAAAAGATTGAATATGGGGCTGGCGCTGCCCACTGCCGCCAGCGCATTGTCCCCCACATATTTTCCCACCACAATGCTGTCCACTGTATTGTACAGCTGCTGTGCAATATTTCCCAACAGCATGGGAACAGTAAAAATCGCAATTTTCTCCCAGGGCTTTCCCTCTGTCATATCCACCTGACCGAACAGGCGGGTCACTTTTTCCAGCATATATCTCACCTTTTTCTCTTAATATAGATCTTTATTCTCCGACCAGTACTCTGTAACTTCCATATTCCTCCGGAGCAGCGCATACCTCCGCCTCCTTGAATCCAACGCTGGAGGCGTTCTTCATAAAGCTTCTGTAAGGCATCCCAGGCAGTATCCTCTTTGCTTACGCCGCAGCCTGCATAGGCGCGATCAAACCCTCTACGCTTCCGTCCTCATTACGCGCAATATACTGGGCAGCGAATCTTCCATACATCATCATAGCAGGAACGCTGGAAAATTTCAATCCTTCTGCGTATGAAGGAATATCTCCAGCGGCCTCACATTTCCCTCTGTTCCGGCTTCAAAGATGCTGTCGGTCTTCCATAGCCGGGGCCCCTGGGGCACGATCCCGTAGGCAGACATGGCAAAAGGGATTTCCGGATCCGGCTTCCCGCCGTTATAATACAGGCCGCTGTATACCATGCCGGATCCATCATAAACCGCCAGCAGTACATTCATTTCAAACCAATCCTCGAAGGCCGCCAGAACCAGCCTTTCCCCGTCAAATAAGCATACATTCTCCCTGGGAAAGGGGTTTCCCCCAATTCTGGTTTTCTCCGGATCCTGCGGGAATTCCCCGCTGCACCACAGACGAAATCCCTCCTCCTCCCGAATCGCAAAGGAAAATTCATTGTTGTCCCAGGTAAACAGGATTCCTTCCTCCCCGAGCAGCATCCGGCAAAGGTCAAAACTGGACTTCCCCACAGAAAGCTTCTGCACCGGAACCAACCTGTCCTCTTCTATTTCATAAACCCACAGCCAATATTCCTCCTGTTCCCGAACCGTCAGGTATATCCTGCCCTCTTCCTCCTCAAGCAGCATCTGCAGGGGTACTCCCTCTCCGGGATACTCGCATGCCTTTCTGACCTGCGTCAGATCCAGATGAAAGAGATCCTGCTTCTCCTGTTCCCAGGGAAAAAAGAAAATCCCCTTGTTCTGCCCCCTGTCCACACCTGCGCCGGTATCCATATCCTCCAGGCAGAATATGCAGTAAAACCCATCCTCCCCAAAAGCGGACGCGCCGGTAATATCCGTCTGCTGCTCTCCCTGGTCCACCCCGGCAGACACAGACACCAGCTGGCCCCCGAAGTCTTTTCCCACGGTTACATCAAACCGATCCTCCGCTGTGGATATGTGAAAAAAGTCAGAAAGCCAGCCGCAGACCTTCTGATAGTCCCCCTCATATATCACGGAAACCCCTTCCAGATCCAGCACCAGGGGATAATACTCATAATAATCCCCGATCCTCATCTGACAGCTGTATGTTTCCCCTGCAGCGGCTTTCTCTGCCACAGCCTTGATAATTTCGGAAAACGGAAGGTTATCCGGGTTTACCACAGCCGCCACATCTGTGAAAGCCGACCCAAAGCCCGCTCCCCCTTCCGGACGAAGCTGCGCACTTTTAATCGGCACCAGATCCCAGGATACATGCCGGGAAGCAAAAGTAAAGCTGCTCTCTGCTTCTTTCCCGCTATCCGCCGCATACACCGTATTCCAAAACAGATGCCCGTCCCAGCAGGCTGCAGTCTGCAGAATAATGCCCTCCGCCGCAGCCAAATCCCCGGAAAGGACCTCCCGGGCAATAATGATCTCTTCCTTTCCGCCGTCCACCCTCCTGATTGCAAAAGGAAGGGAAATCAACGCCAGCACCATAAATACAGCCGCAAACCAAAAGCTTTTTTTCATACCGCTCCTCATCGTGCACAATAATATGCGCCAACATCGAATCTACCTCTGCGTCAATTCCTCCAGAGCCCGGTTGACTCTGTCGGGACGATACCCGCAGACCTCCTTCACATAGTCTGTCAAGGTCCTTCCCTGCTCCTCCAGCTCCAACGTGGTAATGTCTCCCGCTATCCTGCCTTTTTGAAGCAGAATTCCGCGCCCCACAAACCTCTCCACCTCCCCGATCAGATGGGTGGACAAGAATACCGTCTCCTCCGGCTCCAGAATCCCCAGCAGCACCTTATAGAAATCCTCCCGGTTGAACAGATCATTGCTCACAAAGGGTTCATCCATCAAAATGTAATCCGCCCCCTGGCACAAAGCCATTATCACCTCAAACTGATTCTGCTGACCGACAGAAAAGTTTTTTACCGCGGTTTTCATGGAAAGCTCAAAAAAATCCATTAACGCTTTAAATCGTTTATCCCGAAAGCACCCGAAATGCATCTGGTAAAAATCCCTGTGAGATATAGGAGTCAAATTGGGAAAGAATGAGTGTTCACAGGTGGCAAAGGACAGCCGGCCAATATTACCCCTGTGAATTTTCTCTCCGTCCAGGAGAATCTCTCCCTCATAGGATAAAAGCCCCAAAATACATTTTAGCAAAGTAGTTTTGCCGGCTCCGTTTTCCCCAAACAGTCCCACGATCTCCCCCTGACCGACCCGAAACTCCACTCCCCGGAGCGCTTCTATTCCTCCCATCCTGCCATGATATACCTTCTTCAAAGACCTTACTTCCAGCATAGCTCATCTTCCCTCCTCCATTGTTGTCTCTTCCGGATCCAACACCGGCTCACAGCTTATGCATTTTGCGGACCCGCCCCTTTACGGCAGGCATTCCCGGGGTATGACCAGCAGATAGCTTCCATAGTATAACAGATTCAGCAGTCCTGCCAGCGCCGCCGCGGCCAGAAGCCCCAGAAGCGGCCCCTGCACACAGCTTTTGAGCAGTACCCACCGTCCGGGCAGACGCTTCATCAGATAAATGCTTTTTGTACTCTGCCGGTAATAAATATAATGAAAGATTACCGTAGCCGCCAAAAACAGAAAAAGCGGCAGATAAAAGCTCCATTGCTCTGCCACAAGCCGCCCAAAAGGCGCCGCCAGGACTCCCTCCCTCAGTACTCGGCTTCTGTTTCTGTATTCATACAGATTATCCACGGCGGAATGCAGCCTGCCGAAAAAAGAAAGACTTAAAACAGCGCCCAGCCCCAGCAGAAGCCCGGCTCCGTTTCGTTCCATCTCATATGCATAGCCCGGCGGAAAATATTTTTCCCAATTCATCTCCATACCTCCTGCCCGCTCATTGTCGGCGATATTCTGCCCCTCACTGCTCCCGGGAATAAAAATTACGCCACAGGTTCACGGCAATAACCGCACCATATACCAGCATACATACCACATCTAAAAAATTAATCCCTATGGGACTCACAAACCACACTGCCGTGACCACAAACAAAAGATTCAAAACTGCGTAGTTCCTCTTTCCTGCTCCCCTGCCTGCCTCCAGAGAAAAAGCTGCCAGAAGAAACAGATTGCGCATCCACTTTCCCGCCTCCGCCATAGGCAGCAGACAATGCAGGAAATCGGACTGATAAAATGTCAGAAATAAGCCAAAGGAAGCCGGAACGCTTCCGCCGATCCGCTCTCCGCACAGCCTGACCAGGCCTATGGCGGCCCAGATCTGCACCATAAAAAGCATCCACAGGCAAAGCAGATTGTAAACCGCCTGCAGACAGAAAATCCTCCTGTCCGAAACCCCCAGACGCCCCATGACGTTTCCGCTCTTTTCCCTGAGCATGCCCTGGGATCTGGCCAGAATAAAGAGTACCAGCCCCAACGCTCCAAAAAACACCAGGGAAATATGGCTGCCGCTTATGACCTCTGCCGGAGTCCGCCCCTGCCCGTTTTCCAGATACCCGTATACACAGGCTCCTTCTGCCAGCACCATGACAATGAAAACCGCAAATATTTTGTAAATGCTGCACCGGGCCAGCAGGGTCCAAAGCGATAGTACCCGATAGGTTCTGATTTTCCCTCTACCCTCTGTCATTTCCACTCTCCTCTGCCAATTCTGTTGTCCCTCGTCAATTCTGCTCCCCGTCAATTCTGCTCTCCCCGTCAATTGTCGCTCCCCCGTCAGTTCTGCTCCCCTTCTCCAATTCTGCCGCCTCAAAGCCCCCTATACGCTTTCTCATACTTCCCAGAGCTTCTCAGCCAGGGCAAATGCCTCCTTGGCAGACACCCCCAGTCCTTTCATGGCCTTGACCCACATCTGCGTGTCTTTGGCAAGAAGCTCCCTTCGGATGCGTTCCACCGTCTCCGCATTCACATTGGTATAGCTTTTGGTGCCGGAACGGGAAACAATAATGCCCTCCTCCTCCAGCATATGGTATGCCTTTTGAATTGTATTGGGATTGACCCCCAGCAACGCGGATAAGGCCCTTCTGGAGGGTACCTCCTCCTGTCCTCTGATGGTGCCTGCTGCAATGCCCTGCTTGATATGGCGTATGATCTGCATATAAATAGGGTACCCGTCGCTCAGTAAAAAATCATTAAAGGATATCATTTTTCACGCTCCAACCGTATCAATTGTATAATACAGTTCTTTGACCGTATTATACAGCTAATACGGTTTGCTGTCAATCCCGGTATGCTTTCAATCCAGCAAAAAGTTCTTAAAGCATGATTTTGCGAATGGTACAATATAAACATTCATAAAGCAGCTGCTTCGCATCTGACGCCGTTTACACGACTCAAAAAAGGCGGAAACTTTCGTCTCCGCCTTAGGGTTCATTCTTGCAAATAGATATCTCAGTTGTTTTCCAGGAAGGTCTTGGCCTGCTCCTGCAGAGCGGCATATACCTTCTCCGCCCCGGCAGCTTCCATCTTGCTGCGCATCTTGGCGATATCTCCCTCCGGGTCGTCGGTAAAGCCCAGACCCAGAAGCTTATAATCCGTATTGAAAATTTCTCCCATGGCTGCAATCTCATTCTTCACTGCCGCATCGTCAAACACAAAGGTCTGATACCGGCTGCTTCTGGCAGTTTCCTGCCACCTGGCGGTCAGCTCCGGCAGATTGGGGATGCCTCCTTCGATAACTCTCCAGTTGGCATCATTGCGCACACCCCAGTTACAGTTGCCGTCATAGGCATAGTTTGTGCTGTCAGGCAGAGAAACCAGCGCATTGTCTCCTGCGGCTTCCCAGTGCTTTCCTTCAATGCCATAGCAGAACAGGCTGTTGACCTCTTCATCGTTGCGCAGGTAATCAAGTGCCATCAGAGCCCGCTGGGGATGCTTGGATTTGGAGAAAATGCTCATACCGTTGGCCAGATAGGAATTCAGGACAGGAGGCGCATCCTCCTGAGCATCAAATACCCTGACATCCCACTCCGGATGCTCGGCAGTAACGGCGGCGTAAACACTCTTGGCGGTGTTTGCATTCATCAGAGCCAGCGCGGAACGGCCTGCCTGAAAGCTCTCTGTGTTATTCTGTGTGTTTACCACAGCGTTCTTGCTCCAAAAGCCCCGGTCCTTCCAATCCTTCAGACGGGTGATCACATCCAGGAAGGGATCCTGATCATAATTACCCTTTACAGCAGCTGTGTCATCCAATGAGCTGACGCTGGCCATAACCTGCCAGGGACCGATCCCGGTAAGCTTTTCACTGCTCTGCTCGCAGGCCTGCGCCCACATACGGTCATAGACAAACAGCTTATCGTAATCAGATCCCACGTCCAGGGGAATCATGCCCGCCTCGTTCTGGGCAATGGCATCCATGTAAGCTTCGGCCTCATCCAGGGATGAAACGGAACTGATGTTATACTTATCCATCAGATCTCCCCGAACCATGTATACATACGCGGTGATCTCCTTATAGTTCATAGGCAGCATGTAAACCTTGTCACCCACCTTGGCCTGCTCCCAGGCTTCGGGGTACATGGTCTGGGCAGTCATGGGCGCGTAGGTTTCCAGATCCTCCCGGGTGATCTCCCAAAAGCCCTGCTTGGTAGCCTGGGCATTGTAGAAGCACCAGTCGGCGGTGTAAATAATATCCCAGTCCTCGCCGGAGGCAAAGATCAGGGGATACTTGCTCTCATATTCGCCCCAGCTCATGAATTTCACTTCAATAGTGGCATTGATTTCCGCCTTCAGGCGCTCGTTGATTTTGGCAAATACCTCGTCATTATCCACAGGGCGGTCTCCAATGAGATACATGGTCAGGGTAACTTCCTCGGAGATGTCAGGCCCGGCAGGCTCCTCCGGCTGGGAAGGCTCTGCAGACTGCTGCGTGTCGGAAGGCTGATCCTGATCGGCAGTATCGGATTTGGCGGGGACAGTAGAATCATTTCCCGCAGGACTGCTGCCGCAGGCGGACAAAACTCCCATACACAGGATTGCTGCCAACAACAGTGACAAAATGCGTTTCTTCTTTCTGTTCATAGTTTTCCTCCTTTTTCAGAACACAATATACTTAAAATTCTTTCGAATTTTCAGCCGAAACAGCCGGACAAAGCATCAGCCCTTTACAGCGCCGATGGTGACGCCCTTTACAAAATATTTTTGCAGGAACGGATACAGCAGGACAATAGGGCCTGTGGCCACCACTGTCATGGCCAGCTTCATGGGCTCGCTGGGCACATCGCTGGCGGGAATACCGCTGCGGGCCGCGGCGGCGTTGAGGGCCTGGGCCTTAGTCAGAATATTGTTCAAAAAATACTGCAGCGGATAAAGCTCCTTCCGGCCTTCATCCAGGAACAGCATGGCGTTGTACCAGTCGTTCCAATAGTTCAGAGCGATGAACAGGCCCACTGTGGCCAGCCCCGCCTTGCACAGGGGCATGGCGATCCGGCAATAGATAATCCAGTCTCCCGCACCGTCCAGGCGGGCAGACTCATACAGCCCCTGAGGAATATTCATCATATAACTCTTTAAAATAAGCAGATATGTTACATTGATCAGTATTGGGACAATCAATGAAATAATATTATTGTGAAAATGCAGGTACTTGGTATTAAAAATATACCAGGGTACCAGGCCGCCGCCAAAAATGGAAGTGAAGTAAAAGAAAAACGACACCTGATAACGGTAGCGGAAATCCCTGCACGCCAGCACATAGGCGGCCATACTGGTAAAAAGCAGCCCCAGCAGTGTACCTGCCCCGGTCACAAAAATCGTGACGCCGTAAGCCCGCAGCAGCTCCCCGGGAATCCGGAACAGCATTTTATATGCATCCAGAGAAAAGTTCTGGGGAATCAGCTGGTAGCCGCCAAGCTGAATGGAACGCTGGTCGGAAAAGGAACCGCTGACCACCAGCCAAAAAGGCAGCAGACAGATCAGAGAAAGCAAAGCAAGCACCACATAAGCAATCACATTAAACACGATTCTGTCCCGTCCCATGGTCCTGCCGTTGGCATCCTTCAGTTTGCGCATAGTGTCATCCTCCTTTACGTCACACCCCTGTCAGAATAAAGCGTAATCCGGTTCGGCCTTTTTCACCAGAAAGTTTGCTATCAGAACCAGGATAAAGGAAATCCCCGACTGATACAGTCCGGCGGCGCTGGTCATACCGAACTCCTGAAGGGTCAGCAGCGAACGGGTAACATAAGTATCGATTACATCCGTAGTCTCCAGCACCATGGGATTATTGCCCGTCACCTGCCAGAACATTTGGAAATCACCCTTCATAATCGTACCGATGGCCAGCAGAAACAGGATGACAATGGTGGGACGGATGCAGGGGAGAGTAATGTGGCGGATCTTCTGCCACATGCTGGCGCCGTCCGCCTCTGCCGCCTCAAACAGGTGGGTGTCTATATTGACGATGCTGGCCAGGTACATCACCGTGCCATAGCCCACATTTTTAAAAGCACTGAAGGCCACCAGAATAAAGGGCCATGCCGCCTTGTTGGAATAAATATCCACAGGATCCAGGCCTGCATTTTTCAGAAAGGAATTAACCGCGCCGAATTCATAGTTGAACAGATTGTAGACAAAAGCCCCTACCACCACCCAGGAGATAAAGTAGGGCAAAAACATGACGGACTGGGTAACTCTTTTAAATTTCTTTCCCACCACCTCGCTGAGCATAATGGCGCAGGTAATCTGCAGCACAGTGTTCACGCATAGAAAAGCCATGTTATAGAGAATGGTGTTGCGGGTAGTAGTCCAGGCCTTTCCAGACTGAAAGAAATACTGAAAATTTTTCAATCCTACCCAGGGACTGCCGAAAATGCCGTCGTGGTAATTATACTCTTTGAATGCCAGCACAATGCCGGTCATGGGGATATAGCACATCAGGATGACGGTTACCGCGGCAGGCGCCAGCATAAGCCATTTCACCCAGTTCCGTTTCAGATCCTCCAAAAACAGATGATTTTTTTTCTTCACAAGCATCCCCCTCTCTGATCGGCCCCGGGCCGACACGGTGTGTTTGTATAATTTACATTAACAGGGATGCCCTTCGGAAACAACGGTTCAAAATATTGAAAGGAGGGTTCTTTTGCGACATTTCCCATTTTGTCGTTAAATTGCTGAAACTCATTGATTTTTTTCGTCTTCTTTTGTATTATTATTACAAACAGATCACTGCACTATAGGAGGAAACGCGGCATGGGATTGACAGTTTTGATAGCGGACGACGAAACGATGCCCCGGACGGTATTGAGAAACCATCTGCCCTGGGAACAGCTGGGCGTAACCAATATTGTAGAAGCATCCGACGGAGACGAGGCGGTGGAGCAGGCCAGGATCTGCCATCCGGATATTCTGATCAGCGACGTGAAAATGCCCCGTAAAACCGGACTGGAGGCGGCGGAGGCCGTCCGCTCCTTCTGCCCCGGCTGTCAGTTCGTTTTCCTGAGCGGGTATTCGGACAAGGACTATTTAAAGGGAGCCATCCGGCTGAAGGCCGCCAGCTATGTGGAAAAGCCCATCGATCTGGAGGAACTCACTCAGGTTTTAATGGAAATTGTCCGGGAAAAACAGCTGCTGGAAAGCTTCACCCCCCGTTCCCTGCTGGCCCAGCCCTCCGAAGAGAACAACTGCCCGACGGAGGGAAAAGCTAAGGCCGACCAGCAGCTGTCCGCCCTGGACAGCCTGATCCGCCACAGAGAAAAGGAAAAAACAGAAGCTGCTCTCGGCAGGCTCTACCGGGAGCTTGCCCGGTGTGCGGATTCAAACTCGGAATATCTGCGGCAGATGTACTGTCAGATCCTGTTCCTGTTCCTGAATGCGGCCCAAACCTATAATGTGGCTGCTATTACCCGGCGGGCGGATTATCTGCTGTATCTGGCCATACAGCAGGAAACTCCGGAGCAGCTCTGGGGCGTCCTGCTCCAGACAGCCCGGGATTATTTTGCCGCGGCCAGCCCCGGAGAAGCGGATATTGTCTCCCGGGTAGAACAAGTTCTGAGACAAAAATATTCCGACTGCGGACTGGCTGTCCAGGACGTGGCCTCCAGCCTGGGCTATACCAACGCCTATCTGTGCGCCCTGTATAAAAAAAGCTGCGGAAAAACCATCAACCAGCGTTTGACACAGCTGCGGCTGGAGCAGGCCAAAAAACTGCTGGCAGGATCCGAGCAAAAGCTTTATGAGATCGCCCGGGCCGTAGGCTATTCGGACGGTAAATATTTTGCAAAGCTTTTTACCCGGGAAACGGGCCTTACGCCCAGGGAATACCGGGAAAAGCATCGCGGAAATTGAGGAAATATGAAAAAAATCCGGTTACATTGGTTCGCCCCGGAGCACGGCAAGCTGAAAACCAAGCTGCTGTGGGTCTTTTTTCTTCTGGTGGTGCTGCCGTTGGGGCTGTTTACGCTGTACGCCTATTTCCGCATCCGCAGCGTAGCCCGGGAGCAGACTTTTTCCGCCGCCCAAAATGCCTTCGACAGCTCCGCGGCCTCGGTACAGCAGGCCCTGGACAAGCTGGATGAAGTGCTGGACATACTTTCCGCCGACCCTCTGGTATACGCCATGGCCTCCAACGATCCCAAGGACATTACGTATATTAAGCGCCTTGAGGATACCGACAAGCTTGCCCTGACCTTTCAGCATCTGCGCAAGCTGTCCGGCGTAGCCCGGATCCGTCTGTATGCGGACAATGAATATCTGTACGCTTCCGGACAGAATAACATTCTGCAGGCCAGTGAGGTCTCGGAAACCGACTGGTACCAGACCGCCTGCCGGGACAGCCGGCGAAGCTGGTTTTCTCCGGCCGACTTTGCCGGTCAGCCGGAAGAAGAACAGCACCTGTTCTCCGCCATGCAGGTAATTTATAATCCCCGGGCGGTCATGGAGCCGCTGGCCGTCCTGCGGGCGGATGCGGATGCGGCATACATCCTTCAATATCTTAACGCGCCTCCCGTGGTGGAAAACGGCACGCTGCTGCTTCTGCGGGGGACACAGGTTCTGTGCGCCTCGGACACCGGTATTACGCAACAGGAACAACTGGGACTTGCACGAAGCCTGCCGGCATCCGGCGGCGGCTGGAAGCCTGTGGAGTGGGAAGGACGGCGATATTACGCCCAATGGCGGGAGCTGGAGGGCACAGACTGGCGCATGGCGGTCATTCTGCCCGCCGCCGGCGTGTTCCGGCTTAGCCGGGAGCTGCGGCTGGAAATGCTGGCGGTGGTAGTGCTGCTTGGAATTGCGGCATACCTGCTGGCCTACGTCATCAGTCAATCCACCCTGAACAGAATTTCCCTTTTCGCCAAAACCATGGAATCCGTGGAGCAGGGAAATGTACGCACCCGGCTGATGCCGGAGGGCGACGACGAAATTGCACAGCTGATGGGCGGCTTTGACCGAATGATGGACCGCATAGACAGTCTTATGGAAGAGCGGGTGGAATATGCCCGGCAGATCAAGCACCTTGAGCTGAAGGCCCTGCAGGCCCAGATCAATCCTCATTTCCTGTACAATTCCCTGGATCTGATCAACTGCACCGCCATCTCCCGGAACGTGCCGGAGATCAGCCGCATGGTACGCTCTCTCGGACAGTTCTACCGGGCCTCCCTCAGCCACGGGAAAGAGGTGATCCCGCTGGCGGACGAAATCCGGCACGCCCGGCTGTATATGGAAATTCAGAATATGCGCTTTGACAACCGGCTGCAGACGGAATGGCAGCTGGACGAAAGCGCCGGCCGGTGCCAGGTAATCAAGATCATCCTGCAGCCCCTGATCGAAAACGCAATGATTCACGGAATTTTTGAAAAGCCCTCGAAAACCGGCACCATCCGCGTGTGCACCCGGCGGGAAGGCGGACTGCTCCGGATTACCGTCGAGGATGACGGCGTGGGAATGAACGAGGCTGCCCGGCTGGCAAATTTTTCACCCTCTTCTCCCGGCAGCACCGAAACGGAGGGCGGTTACGGCGTGCGCAATATCTGTGATCGACTGCACATTGTGTACGGCGATCCCTACGGTCTGTTCTGTGAAAGCGTTCCGGGCCGGGGAACAAAGGTAACGATTCTGTTGCCGGCTGTGGAACCAAAGCCCGCGGAATCTCAAGATGAATAAAAAAGAAATATCGGAACCAACTACAAAAAATCCAGAAAACAGAGAAAGGATTCCTATGATGTATCATTCCATGCAGTATTCCGTTTTTACCGACACTGACTGGCTCTTCCCCGACTCCTCCCACAGCAGCACATCCTCTGTGGAGCTGGCTGCGCCCCGGGGCGGGCATGGTGCCGCCCAGATTTTATGCGACCTTCCGGAGGAAACCACTCCCCTCTTCAGCTGGGAGAACGGCGAAGGCCCCGAAGTCCTGCTGTACCAGCTCCTGCCGGCAGGAGTCAATGAAAACACCTCCGCCGACCTGATGACCACCACAGATTATGAAACCTGCCGGGAATTCGTGACGAAAAAAGCGCCTTTTGACGTTTACGACGTCCTGCGGCCCATAGACGAACCACTGCCCAGGGGCCGCAGTGCTTTGTATCTGTGCGCGGAGGCCTCCCCACAGACGCGTCCGGGCACATATACGGGAGCCCTGCGCCTCAACGAAAAAGAAGTTATTCCTGTACGGTGCCGGGTAAGCGCCGCCCAGGTTCCCCCTCTCGGAGAGGGCGCCGTGGGAATGCTGAACTTTTTTGATTATGACAATCTTGCGGTTCAGCATGCCGTGGAAAAAGGCAGTGACGCCTATTGGGAGCTTTTCAGACAGTATGTCCGGGCACAGCTTCAAATGCGCTGTACCCACATTCTCCTGCCGGCCGGGGAGGCTGTATGGGATGAAGGAGTGCTGACCGGCTTTGACTTTACTCTGGCCCGGAGAGCCGGACAGATCTCCCTGGAGGAAGGCGCGCCCTGGCTGTGCGGAGGGCATATCGCTCACTGGCACGCCTGGAACACCAGCGAATATTACCCCTCCTGGGATCAAAAAACCGGCATCACCACACCGGAAGGATATTTGCAGATACAAAAATATTTCAAGCAGTGGCAGGGTATCATCCGGGAAAACCATTGGCAGGGCCGCATGGCCCAGGCCCTTGCGGACGAGCCCCAGACCTATAACGACATTACCTACCGCGTCCTGGCCTCTATGTGCCGGAAATTCCTGCCCGGCGTTCCCATTATCGATGCGGTGGAAACCACTAATCTGGGAGGCGGCATCGATATCTGGGTTCCCAAACAGGACACCTATGAAAAATGGCAGGAGACTTATGAAACCCTGAAGGAAGCCGGAGAGGAAATGTGGTTTTATACCTGCGCCTTCCCCGCCGGCCCCATTATGAACCGCAGTATGGATCTGCCCCTCACCGCCAGCAGGGCAGTCATGTGGATGGGGGCATTGTACCGGTTGTCCGGATTCCTTCATTGGGGCTTCAACTATTATATCGGGGACGACATCTGGCACAGCGCCTGCTGTCCCCACAAAGGCGCGCTGCTGCCCGCCGGAGATGCCCACATAGTTTATCCCGGCCCTCAGGGTCCATATAAAAGCATGCGTTTTGAGGCCCAGCGGGCCGGCGCAGAAGACTGGGAGCTGCTGGAGCAGGCCTTCCAAAGGGCTCCTGAGGAAACAGAAAATCTGATCCGCAGCGTGTGTACCAGCTTCCGGGATTATACCCGTCAGGGCTCTGTTCTGCTGGAAGCCCGGGAACGGCTGATCCGCCTTTTAGAGATGTGACTTTTATTCCTTGACAGACAAAGACAGCCCCCGGTGTCTCCGGGGGCTGACGCGATTACAATGTAACACCCTGCTTAAAGATTGCCATATCATGAAATCCGGCCTCCTCGCTGCAGACCTTTTTCCCGGAAGCCACCTCCAGCACATAGTCAAACAGAGCCTTCGATTGCTCCTCCATCCCACGCCCCTCCGCCAGCACACCGGCATTGAAATCAATCCAGTTCGCCTTTTTCCCGGCCAATGCAGAATTGGTGGATATTTTCACCGTAGGCACCGGAGAGGCAAAGGGGGTGCCCCGCCCTGTGGTAAACAAAACGATCTGGGCTCCTGCCGCCGCCAGGGCCGTGGCCGCTACCAGGTCATTTCCCGGAGCGGAAAGCAGGTTCAGCCCCGGCACACTCACCCTGTCCCCATACTGCAGAACTCCCTTTACAGGGGCGCTTCCCGATTTCTGGGTACAGCCCAGAGATTTATCCTCCAGGGTGGAAATGCCGCCCTCCTTATTTCCCGGAGAAGGATTTTCATATATGGTCTGTCCATGGCGCTTATAATAATTCTTAAAATCATTAATCATGTCCACGGTCTGCCCGAACAGCTCCCGGTCCGCACAGCGGTTCATCAGAATGGTCTCCGCCCCGAACATTTCCGGCACCTCCGTGAGAATGGTAGTTCCTCCCTCCAGAATCAGCCTGTCGGAAAACCTGCCTACCAGCGGATTGGCCGTAATGCCCGAAAGACCGTCGCTGCCGCCGCATTTCAGCCCCACCACCAGCTTATCCACGCTTACGGGTTCTCTTCGAAGACGGGATGCCTGCTCTATAAGCTCTTTTATCAGCTCCACGCCCTCGGCAATCTCATTTTCACAATCCTGAGCCTGCAGGAATCTGACCCGGCTCTCATCGTATTGGCCCAGATAAGGTTTCAGCACCTGAATATTGCTGTTTTCACATCCCAGGCCCAGCACCAGTACTCCGCCTGCATTGGGATGACGAATCAGATCCGCCAGTATCCTTCTGGTATATTCCTGATCCTCCCCCATCTGGGAGCAGCCGTAGGGGTGGGAAAAAGCAATGACCTCCTCCACGCTGCCCTTCACATATACATTGGCCTTCCCGGCAATGGCCTGCGCCACACTGTTTACACAGCCCACGGTGGGAATCACCCAGATTTCGTTCCTGACTCCCGCCCTGTTGTCCGGGCGCGGAAAGCCCCAGAACGTATTTTTCTCCCGGGCGGATGCACTCTCTGCCTGAGATACTCCCTCCACCCGGGGCACACTCTCTGCCAAGGATCCTTTCTCCTCAGATCCGCTCTCTGCCTGGGATCCTTTCTCCTCAGATCCGCTGCTTCTCCGGGAAATATTCCCTGTGACCGACACCTCCGGCACAGGCTCATAGGTATATTCCAGCAAGTCTCCAAGACCGGTCTTCAAATTATGGGTGTGGATCCACTCTCCCGCCCTCACGGACCTTATGACGCTGCCGATTGCATAGCCGTACTTGATCACCCCGCCGCCCTCCGGGATATCCTGAATCGCCATCTTATGCCCCTGGGGAATCTCCTCCAGCGCAACAACCTCCCGGACGACTCCCTGAACCTCTGTGGAAATACACTCTCCCGCCGAAATGGCCCTCAGCGCCACCACAACATTATCGTTTTCGTTTATCTTCAGGAAATTCTGCATAACGCTGCCCTCATGCCCCTCTCTCTGATATCACTCAGATATCCTGCCACGGCTTCTGTAAGCTCTTTCACACTGTTTAGATCCCGGCCCCAGAAATCTGTTCTTCCCAGGAAAGCCGAAGCAAACGTCCGGGCATCCTCCTGACAATGGGTACGGAAAAACTCCAATACATTTCCATCATCCAGGATACTGTATTCCTGCCCCTCCCGATGACCTATCAGAGCCTTGTCCCGAAGCTCCCGGCCCTGGTAAAATGCCATCAACGCCGCCAGAGAAAACGTCAGCCCGGGCGGAAGACTTGCCCTTTGTTCCACATAGCCCAAAAGACTGGGCAGGCATCTGGCCCTCCATTTGGACACGGAATTCAGAGAAATCGACAACAGTGCGTGCTTTACATAAGGGTTATTAAACCGGGTAATTACCGCCTCCGCAAATTCCTCCAGCTCCTGTCTGGGAAGGGTCAAGGTGGGAATCACCTCCTCATAGATGATCTTTTCCATAAAATTCCTGATATCCGAATCATCCATGGACTCCTTCACCGTGTCATTTCCGCAAAGATAGGAAACCGGCACAAAAGAGGTATGGGCTCCGTTGAGGATCCGCACCTTACGCTGTTTATAGGGCTTTTGATCCTTGGTAAAGATCACGGGAAGCCCTGCCTCAGGAAGAGGAAATTCCCTGCTGATATCCCGGGTGCTTTCGATAACCCACAGGGCAAAGGGCTCACCGGTCACCATAAGCCGGTCCTCATAGCCCAGCTTTTCCCACTCCTCCTCAATAGTGTCACGGGGGTAGCCGGTAACGATCCGATCCACCAGAGTGGAGGTAAATACGCAGGCCTGCTCCACCCACTCCCGAAAATCCTCCCCAAGCTTCCACAGCCCGATCAGTTGTAGCACACACTTTTTCAGCATAATCCCATTATCGTCGATGAGCTCCACGGGCAACATCACAAGCCCTTTTTCCGGATCTCCATGAAAAAATTCATAACGATGATGCAAAAACTTGGTAAGTTTTCCGGGAAAGCTTGCCGGCGGCTCCAGTTCAAACCGGTCCCTGTCATCAAACACAATTCCTGCCTCCGTTGTATTGGACACCACAAACCGCAGGGTGTCAAGCTCCGCCAGCGCCATATACTTTTCGTACTCCCCATAGGCATCCACAGCATCTGCCACGCTGGTCACCTGCCGGTCAAGCACTCTTGCCTGACCTCCCACCATGCCCCGCAAAGATACCGTATACTGGCAGTCCTGTCTGTGAAAGGGCTCAAGGCTCCCGAAATCAATGGGCTTGATCAGCACAATATCGCCGTCAAACCTTCCCTCTTCATTGGCAATGTCGATCATGTAATCCACAAACGCCCGGAGGAAATTCCCCTCCCCGAACTGCACTACACGTACAGGCCGTTCCTTCTTCCCTGTGATCTCTTTGTTTAAAACCTGCATATTCACCCTCCATGCATTCCGCCCGAAAAATGTAAGCACTTACATTTTTCATTTTACGTCCCTTCCCGCTTTGTGTCAAGCCCCCAAAATCCTATCCGTCCAATTCCCTAAATCCGTTAATTACTTTTCATGGCTTCGCCGTTCAAGCAACATGATGCCCGGCGCAGGCAGTATCGGGTTATGCGATTTCTTTACGAATACATAATTTTTTCGTCAGAAAGCATATTTGCAAGAATGTACCCAAATAATGCTGTATAAAATAAATTAATGCAAATCATAACAATGTAATCACGCCCTGAAAAATCAAAAATAAGGATTCCATACAAGGCCTGTACATTGTTATATATCGGGACCAGATAACATAATATGCTTTGGGCAGGTTCTGATTGCATAATACTTGTCATCCCAATCAACATTGCCACGCCGCCAAACGGTGACAGAGTTGTCGTTGCCTCTTTTACCGTATTGGACCTCGCCGAAATCAGAGACATAATAGTTACCAAAAGAATAGCTAACGAGAATATATCCAAAATAATTAATGCCACATGCCCGCCTTGATATATCTCCAAAATATTTTTCCCTTTAAATGCATATAATTTAGGCAATGAAAAAATTGCCCCGATAAAACTTGACAAACCACTAACCAGTGCTAAAATACCAAGTGATAGTGACTTGCCTAAAACAATTGACTTTCTATCTATCGGTGTCGCTAATAATTTGACCAAAGTTTTCCTCTCTTTTTCACCTGCATAAGATTCTGCTGACACAGCCATACATGCAGAAAAAACCAAGGTTACAATCAGCATTGGCAGCATTGATGAAATATTTTTTCCCATACGATCTTCATTTTTTACAATATCATGAATATTACTATCCTGATTAATCGTAAAGCTTCTGCAATATTCGTCTTTATAATCTGATAATAATTGTATGACTTGGTTATAAGACAAAACCGACGAAGAAACCACGGAGTTGTAATACACTTCCACGTTAGGTTCATCCCCCATCAAAACCTGTTCTGTAAACATTTCATCAAAAATAACCAGTATGCTCTTATCTTGATCTATTATTCTCTGTTTTATATCAGAACTTTCTTCTCTGGCTGCTTTTTGGATAGATATCGGTGTCTGCATTACCTTCTCTTCAAAGGAATCCGGCACATCGACCAGATAAACAGTGCTAAATTCCGCATTATTCGCTTGTTTTTCAGAAATTATGCCAAGAATTGAGTAAACCATAAAAATAACCAATCCAGGTAATAATAATGTAGAAAATATTATCTTTTTATTTCCCCAATATTTTTTTAATTCCTTGAGCGCAATTTTTATCGCCATGCTTATCATATATTACATTCTCCCCTTATCATACCGGTCAAAAAATTTCTTTTCAATTCCTCCATCTTTTTGGGCATCAGCATATGTACCTTCATAAATTATTCTTCCATTATCAATCATGATAACCCTGTCGGCAATTTTATCTACTAACTCAAAAATATGAGTAGATACAATTAATGTTTTGCCCCGTTCTTTCTCTTTTAAAAGGAAATCAATGATATCCCTCGTAGCCAGGATATCCAACCCATTGGTTGGCTCGTCAAAAATCAGGATATCAGGATTATGTACAAGCGATATGGCAATAGAGACTTTTTGTTTCATCCCTGTTGACAAATTCCCAACTTTAATTTCTGAAAACAAGTCTATACCAAGCATTTTAAATACTTTCTTCTTCCGCTCCACTGCAATATCTTTGGGAACTTCATAAAGAGACGAAAAAAAATCATAATGATAATTTGCCGAGAAAGCATCATCTAACCGTAATTCTGTTGTCAAAAAGGCAATTCTTTTTCTTATTTCCACAATATTAACAGATAAATTCTTGTCTCCATAATATATTTCTCCCGAATTGGGTTTCAATAATGTAGCCAACATTTGAAGTGTTGTTGTTTTTCCTGCCCCGATTGTGCCCAAAATACATAAAATCTCCCCTTTATATATATCAAAAGAGATATTATCCACTGCTATAACTTTATCATTATCAAGGCCCATTTTCTTTTTTTGCTGACGTGTCAGCTTAAATTCTTTGTGTATATTTCTTACACTAATTACTTTATCATTCATTCGCCTTTTCCCCTAAGCATACCATATTATATTAATTTGAACATCAAAACCAGAAAGCATTTGTAAAATAATATTCGTAAAGCCCATCAATCCTATCACAGACAAATAAGCAAGATACCCCAAGCTGGCAGTGTTGACCTTTTTCTTTTTCAGCAGTCCATACACCAGACGGTTCAACCCATACCAGATGGGTGCACCTATGCACAGATAAATAACCCGAATCCATCCCGTCTCAGCCGTAGTCTGCCGAATCAGCACATCCCCCCCAGCACGCCTGTGATGGATGCTTCCCCTTAATCTCTGTCATCTTCTCTCTGCCGAAATTCTTTTTCTCGCCGTTTCTCAGAAAGATTTCCTCATTTGTAATCCTTTCTATCTGCGCCAGAGCCATGATGCATCCCCTGTCAGCCCATACAAAATCTCCCTCCGGCAATTCCCCATATACCTGGCGCAGCGTCTTTCGAACCTTTGTCTGTGTCCCGTCAAGCTTTTCAATGTATGCGTATTTGTCTTTGTGCCATATGTATACGATATTCCGTATATAAATCTTTTCCAATGTCCACTGGTTCTCAGCGATATAGAATTTCCCCTCTTCGTCCAGAATCTTCCTTACTGCATCCCCCACAGCCTCTGGCAGCATCTCCTGAATCTGTCCCTTTATCACGTAACGATAGGGCTGCACCTTAAAGGCTTCATACACATATTTCCCATAAGATGTCACAAAGATGACAGTTACCTCCGGGAGGAATCGGCGGATTGCGGTGGCCAGCGACATGCCGTCCAGCTCCGGCATCTCGATATCCAGCAGCAGAAGGTCGAAGTGCGCTCCGTCCTCTGCCTCATACAGAAGCGCATTTCCGTCAGTGAACAGCCTGCTTTTGCAGATTTGTCCCAGATTCCGGCAGCAATCCTCCGCCAAGTTCCCCATACATTTTCCCATTTCCTTATCGTCATCACAGACGGCGATATGAATCATCTTTTGTCACCTCAAATCTGCGCTCATATTCACCAGTTCCAAACATATTGAGCAATATTGGCTGCTACGCTGAATATTATTGTCTGGTAATATAGTGACACAGCAGAGAACAGATGTCAACTATACATTCGCACTGTTGTTAACAACTTGATGCCCAACGCGTGCTGTCTCAGGTTTTTGTGCAAACAGCGCACAAAAACACCTCCGGCCGTGAGCGAAACCTAAATCCTGTACTGTAAAAAATATCTTGCAAAAGGAATCCCGGTTGGATATAATTTTTTTGTAGTTTAATTCCCTGAAAACCGGGAATTGTAAGGATTGTACAGAGAGGCAGACGGTCTATGACCATATACGACATTTCCGAAAAGGCCGGCGTATCCATCGCCACCGTCTCGCGGGTGCTGAACGGAAGCAGCCTCGTGAGCGAGAAGACCAGACGCAAGGTGATGGATGCCATGGAAAAATATGGCTATACCCCCAATGCCTTTGCCAGAGGGCTGGGGCTCAACACTATGAAAACCATCGGCATTTTATGCGCGGACAGCTCCGACCTGTACCTGGCCAAGGCTGTATACTATATCGAACAGAAGCTGCGTGCCAACGGCTATGACAGTATTCTCTGCTGTACCGGCTATGAGCTGGAGGCCAAGGCAGCTTCCATGAACCTGCTGATCGGCAAAAAGGTTGATGCGGTCATACTTACGGGCTCCAATTTCGTTCATGACCGGGACGAGGATAACCGCTACATTGCCGATGCCGCCCTTCGGCTTCCCGTAATGCTTTTAAACGCTGTCCTGGACCGTCCCAACGTATACAGCATTGTTTCGGACGATTTTTCATCCATGTATGAGGCCGCCAGTCACATGCTTCGCACAGGGATAAGGGATATTTTGTATTTTTATAACTCCGGCTCCTACAGCGGACAAAAAAAACTGGCGGGATTTCGAGCCGCCATGGAAGAGGCAGGATTTCTGAATGAAGACCTGATCTGCCGTTACAGCGGTCCCCGGGAAGACATCCTGTCTATGACGGAGCACCTGAAGGATCTGCAGGAGAGGGGCCTTTGCTTTCACGGTGTGATTGCCTCCGACGATTCTCTGGCTCTGGCCTCCGTAAAATATGCCAAGCAGGCAGGGCTGAGAATTCCCGAGGATTTTTCCGTGACAGGCTGCAACAATTCCATGCTCTCCTGCTGCAGCGACCCGGAACTGACCAGCATCGATACAAAGCTGGAAGCCCTCTGCCATCATCTGGTCACCACTCTCATGGGCGTCCTGGCCGGAAACGAAATGCCGAAAAGAACGGTTTTTTCCGGCGAGCTCATTCACCGAGGCACCACGCGTTGAGGGCATACCGCCTTAATTCGGTATGATTCCCCACAGGTTATCTTATATAGCAACCATGAAAACGAAGTTTATTCTGAATGGAGGAAAAACATGAAGGCATTTTTAGACAAAGACTTTCTTCTGGAAACGGAAACAGCCGCCAGACTGTTTCATGATTACGCGGAGACTACTCCCATACTGGATTACCACTGCCACATTAATCCCAGGGAGATCGCCGAAGACCGTCAGTTTGAAAACATTACCCAGGTCTGGCTGGGGGGCGATCATTACAAGTGGCGCTATATGCGTTCCTGCGGCATAGAAGAAAAGTATATCACCGGAGACGCCTCGGACTATGACAAGTTTTGCACATGGGCCCGCTGCCTCGAAAGCGCCATTGGCAATCCCCTCTTTCACTGGAGTCATCTGGAGCTTCAGCGCTACTTCGGATATAACGGCGTGCTGAACCGGAAGACGGCGGACCAGGTGTGGAAGCTTTGCAACGAAAAGCTGGCTCAGCCCTCTATGAGCGTGCGCAATCTCATCCGGCAAAGCAACGTAACTCTGATCTGTACCACCGATGATCCCATTGATTCTCTGGAATGGCACAAAAAGCTGGCGGAGGATCCCGGCTTTGACGTCAAGGTACTCCCCGCCTGGAGGCCTGACCGGGCAATGAACATCGAAAAGCCCGATTATCTGGATTATCTGGATCAGCTGGCCTCCCTCACCGGCCTGCCCGAAGTCTCTTCCTTCCGGGCTCTGCGTGAAGCGCTGAAGCGGCGCATGGAATTCTTTGCCTCCATGGGATGCCGTCTGTCCGACCATGGACTGGAATACGTCATGTACTGCCCGGCCTCCGAGGACGAGGTGGAAGCCATCTTCCTGAAGCGCCTGAACCGAATGATCCTATCCCATGAGGAAGAAATGAAGTTCAAGACTGCCTTCATGCTCTTTGCAGGCAGAGAATACCACAGGCTGGACTGGGCCATGCAGCTCCATTACGGCTGCAAACGGGACAACAATACGCTGGCCTACGAAAAGCTGGGTCCCGACACTGGCTTTGACTGTATCAACAACTATGCTCCCTCCAATCAGACGGCAGACTTCCTCAACGCGCTGTGCCTGACCCAGGAGCTGCCCAGAACCATTCTGTACAGCTTAAATCCCAACGATAACCAGTCCATCAGCACGGTCCTGGGCTGTTTCCAAGACTCCACCGCCGTGGCCAAGATCCAGCAGGGAAGCGCCTGGTGGTTCAACGATCACAAGGCTGGCATTCAAGAGCAAATGACATCCCTGGCCAATATGGGCAACCTGTCCGGCTTCATCGGCATGCTGACAGACTCCCGAAGCTTCCTGTCCTATACCAGGCATGAATATTTTCGGCGTATCCTCTGCAATCTGATCGGCGGCTGGGTGGAGAACGGAGAATTTCCGGCAGACATGGAAATCCTGTCCGAAATTGTTAAAAACATTTCCTATTACAACGCAAAGAATTATTTTAAATTTGATATTTGACCTCACCGGATCAAAATGCAGGGGCGGTATCCTTCCTTAAGGGAAAGATACCGCCTTATTTTTCTGAAAACCGAACTTTCAGATTTCGTAACTATTCACGTAATCGCCTCAATGTCTCTGGCCGTTCCCATAACCATAATACTTTCCTCTTCCGCGAACACATGACTTGGGTGAGGCAGAGGGTAGATCTGGTTCTGCCGCTTGGTGGCCAGGACGCTCACATGATATTTGGTGCGGATAGACAGCTCCACCATGCTTTTTCCCAGCCAGGCCCTGGGCGCCGCGATTTCATAGATCCCGATCTCCGGAGTCAGCTCCACATAATCGAATATATTATCCGCTCCGAATTTGATGGCCAGACGCTCGGCCACCTCCCGCTCCGCATAGGACACGTAGTCCGCCCCGTTCCGCAAAAGCAACTTCTTATGAACATCCCGGGTAGCCCGGGCCACAATGTATTTACAGCCCAAATCCTTGAGCAGCACCGTGATTTCCAGCACCGTCTGGAAATTCTCACCGATGGCAATGACCGCCAGATCAAAATTGCTGATCCCCAGTGATTCCATAAACCTCTCGTCGGTGGCATCCCCGATAAGGATCTGATGAATGCTGCCTACGGCGGCATCCGCCCTGTCCTCACTGTGATCCACCGCCAGCACTTCATGACCCTTGTCCAAAAAGGTCTGTGCCATATGACGCCCGAACCGTCCCAGTCCGATAATCAAAATAGACTTCATACTATACCCCCTGTGCCGCTTCGGCACACCTATCGCTCAAAGCTCCCGCCTCATTATCCCACCTGTACCTTTTCCAAAGGCAGTCTGGAATTTGTCACCCTCTTCTCCGAGGAAAATGCCAGCAGCATGGTGATGGAACCCACCCGCCCGCACAGCATCAAAAAGGCCAGCAACAGCTTGGATACCATTCCCACTCCGGGCGTAATCCCCAGAGTCAATCCCACTGTAGCCACCGCGGAGACAGATTCAAACAGCGCCGTCAGCAGAGGAATATTTTCCACGGCGGAAATCACCACGGAAACAGTGACAGACAACAGCAGATAGGTCATAAAGACACAGGAAGCAGTCCTGGTAATTCCCTCCTCCATCCTGCGCCCGAACACCTCGATATTCTTTTTTCTTCGGAAGGTGGCAAAAATACTGATACACAGAATCCAGAAGGTAGTGGTCTTGATGCCTCCCGCCGTGGATCCGGTGGAGCCTCCGATCATCATCAGGCAAATCATTACAAACAAAGCACCTTCGGTCATCCCCGCCAGATCCACCGTATTAAATCCGGCCGTTCTCACCGATACGGACTGGAACAGGCTGGCCAGAACCCGCTGACCGCCGGACAATTCCGCATACAGCGGCCCACCCCATTCCAGAAACAGAATGGCCAGGGTTCCTGCAATCACCAGCCCTGCACTTACAGCCAGCACCATTTTGCTCTGAAGGTTCAGGTAGCGGAAGCGAAACCTTCTTGCGCCCAGATCATGCCACACAAAAAAGCCCAGTCCTCCGATGAAAATCAGCAGCATAATCACCATGCACACATACCAGTTTCCCGTCATTCCCACCAGAGAAGAGCATTCTCCTGTGACCCCTCCCATCAGGTCAAAGCCTGCATTGCAAAAAGCTGAAATCGCATGGAAAACGGAAAAATAGATTCCCTTTGCCCACCCAAATCTGGGGATGAAGGAAAAGCTGAGAAGCACCGCTCCTGTCAGCTCAATCAGCGCCGTTCCCAGCGCAATAAACTTGGCCATCTTCACTATGCCTCCGATCTGGGGCGCGGAGATGGAATTCTGCATCAGAGACCGCTGACTCAGTCCGATTTTTCTTCTGGTGAACACCATCACCAGAATAGCCACCGTCATAAAGCCGATGCCCCCGATCTGAATCAGTCCAAGAATCACCAGCTGGCCCAACAGTGTCCAGTGGGTATAGGTGTCAAAGCGGATCAGCCCCGTGACACAGGTGGCGGACGTAGCCGTAAAAAAGCAGTCGGAAAGCGGCGTGCCCCCCGGTCCCTTCGTGGCCGCCGGCAGCGCCAGCAGTAATGTTCCGGTCAGTATAATAAGGAGATAACCCCCCAGAATCAGCTTCATGGGGGAAATATTTTGCCAAATATTAAATTTTCGCTTCACGATTTTTTCTCATTCAAAAACCCTGACGCCGCAGACGGCTCCGCCCCGGGTGTCTGTACGAAAACAACTCCGTCCGGCCCCCGGCTGCACAGCTTCAGGGTCAGTTTTCAGGTAATATAAATTGGTCAAAAAGCCTTAATACTCCATAGCCTTCTCTTCACCCTTAAGCACCCGCAAAGCGCCCTGGGCCAGAGCCAGAAGCTCATCCTCGCCGGGATACACGGTAAAGGGCGCAATCCACTCTGCCCTCTCCTTCAGAGCGGCCACTACATCCGCACCATATGCAATACCGCCGGTAACGATGATCTGGTCTACCTTCCCGTTCAGCACGCAGGCCATGGAGCCGATATCCTTGGATACCTGAAGCAGAAACGCCTGCTTGGCCTCCGCCGCTTTCTCGTCTCCCTCGTTAGCCCGTTTGGTCACCTCCCGCATATCGTTGGTACCCAGATATGCGTTGAAGCCGCCCTTGCCTACCACTTTACCATAGACTTCCTTCTCGGTATATTTCCCGGAAAAACACATTCTGATCAGCGCTCCGCTGGGCACCGCCCCGGCCCGCTCCGGTGAAAATGCGCCGTCCCCGTCCAGAGCGTTGAACACATCCACCACTTTTCCATATTCATGAGCGCCCACAGACACGCCGCCTCCCATATGCACCACGATCAGACGCAGGGACTCATAGGGCTTTCCGGCCTCTCTGGCATATCTCTTGGCTACCGCCTTCTGATTCAGTGCATGGAATACACTGGTTCTGGGAAGCTCCGGCACACCCGAATACCTGGCAATGGGCATCAGCTCATCCACCACCACCGGATCCACAATAAAGGAGGGCGCTCCTATGGAATCTCCGATCTCTCTGGCCAGAATACCGCCCAGATTGGATGCGTGCTGGCCCTGCACGCCCTTTTTCAGATCCTCAAGCAAAGCATCTGTCACCGCATAGGTGCCTCCGGGGATGGGCTTGAGCATGCCGCCCCGTCCCACTACCACGTTCAGGCTCTTTATGTCAAACTGCTTTGACTCCAGCAGATCCGTAATGATCTTTTTGCGGAAATCCTTCTGATCCACAATACTGGCATATCTGCCGATCTCCTCTGTGGAATGTCTCAGCGTCTCTTCAAACAGCAGGTTCTCATCCTCAAACACACCTATTTTAGTGGAGGTGGAACCGGGATTGATGATCAAACTTTTTATGGACATTACCTGTCTCCTCCTGATTCTTTCTATTAGCTTTTCCAATTTGTTATTCCATGTCTCATCCTATTTTGGAAGCTGCATCCATGGCCAGATCCGCAGCCAAATCCAGAACTTCATTCAGCATGACCGGCCTGCCTCTTCATCTCCTCAGCCACTACCGCCGCCAGGGCAATGGAATTCACCTTGGTCTCAAAGGTATCGGAACGGCTGGTCAGAATCACAGGCACCTTGGTA
>ERZ779621.203-NODE-203-length-35977-cov-13.257475_pt1 | contig 35977 bp, 35 predicted proteins | sample MGYA00514215_ERZ779621 | MGnify/ENA primary metagenome ERZ779621 (study PRJEB29562, sample SAMEA4376715) | mouse gut metagenome | isolation source: Cecum | study: EMG produced TPA metagenomics assembly of the A DSS colitis mouse model was used to assess the...
TACCACGGAACAAAAATTCCGTGGTAGCTTCATATCACCAGCCGCATTCGCTCCAACTGCCGCCGGTGTTCGGCCCCGGATTCCATCGTATAAATTCTGGTCGTGTTGATGCTCGCATGTCCAAGGATGTCCGCCAGGCGGACAATATCCTTCTCCAATCCATAGTACATCCGCGCAAACAGGTGCCGCAGATTGTGGGGAAAAACCTTTGCCTCCGCCACTCCCGCCGTCCGGCACAGCTTTTTCATATCCGACCAGATGTTGCTGCGGTCCAGGGGCCTTCCTGAACGGGTGATGAACACCGGCCCGCTTTCGATCCCTTGCACCTTTATATATTGCAGCAGTGTTTTTTGCAGTTTTCCCGGCAGAAAGACGGGCCGGTTTTTCCCCTTGTTATACACCTCGGCCCGTCCCCGCCGCACGGCCTCTACGGTGAAAAATTTCAGCTCCGAGACCCGGATGCCGGTGGCACAGATAGTCTCCATTACCAGCAGAAGCCTCCGGTTCCCCTTCGCCGCCGACAGAAGGCGGCGGTATTCTTTTTCTGTCAGCTCCCGCTCCTCGTCCCGAAAGATCCTCCGCTGGATCTTTACAGAACGCATCCTGCACTCAGGCAGTCCCCAGAAGGAAAAAAGACAGTTCAGCGCGGCAATAGCTCCGTTCACCCCGGCGGGCGTGCGTTCCCCCATAAGCACCTCCTTGTAAGCCAGCGCCAATTCCTTTCCAGCTGTACGCCCATCCAGCCACCGGAGAAACCGCCCCGCCTCCCGGATGTATTTCTCGATGGTGGCGGCGCTGCGCTCCTCCTTCCGCAGATATGCGGCAAAGTTTATAATCTCCGTATTCATACAATAACCCCCTTCGTTGTGTAAGTCCCTTCTATTCTCACACAACAAAGGGGGTTATGATGCATACATCAGAGCAACTTCACAGCTTTTTTTCGTAAATAAAGCTCTCAAACACGACATCCATATGGTATTTTTTGAAGGATGCTTCCTTCACCGCGGTAAACCCGCACTTCTCCAGCAGGGCGCAGGAACCCCGGTTCTCCAGGGCGGCCTCCGCCGTGACGGCGGTCCCGCCCTGGTCCCGGACCCAGTCCAGCAGCAGCTCCACGATCTCCCTGCCGAACCCCTGCCGCCAGCAGCTCCTGTGGACGCAGTAGCCAATGTCGTACACCTTCCCGGCCTCGTCCGGGAAAGCGCAGCAGGTACCGATCCGCTCCCCGCCGTCCTTCCGCTCCACAACGAGATAGTACCCGTCCCCGCTGTCCTGGAGGCCGTCCAGGGCGCGCTGGAACACCTCGTCCACATACTCCCGGGCGGGGTCGCTGAGATACCGTCCGTTCTCCGGGTCGAACCACATGCCGGTGCAAAAATCCAGATCTTCCGGGGCATAGCTCCGGATCACGATCCGTTCCCCCTCAAGGGGCCGGTCCAACTTCATACCTCCACCTCCAGCATCGCCCGGAGCAGGGCGATGAGCTGCTCCTTGCCGTCCCCCCGCTCGGCGGAGAAGGGGATCAGGCCGTCACCCTCCCGGAGGTCCAGAGTCTCCCGGATGCGCTCCAGATTGGGCTCAATCTCCGACTTTTTCAGCTTGTCCAGCTTGTTTGCCGCCACCGCAAGGGGGCACTCCGCGTCATAGAACCATCCGGCCATGGTCACGTCGTCCGCCGTGGGCTTATGCCGGGCGTCCACGATCATGACCCCCAGGGTGATGAGCCCGGAGGCAAAATAGTTCTCCATGAGCCGCCCCCACCGGTCCCGCTCCGCCTTGGACACCTTGGCGTAGCCATACCCCGGCAGGTCCACCAGGTAGGCCCGCCCGTCCAGAAGGAAGTAGTTGATCTGACTGGTCTTCCCCGGAGACGCGCCCACCCGGGCGAAATTTTTCCGGTTCACCAGCCGGTTGATGACCGAACTCTTCCCCACGTTGGACCGGCCCGCGAAGGCCAGCTGGGGCAGTCCGTCCCGGAGGAAATCCGCCGGTTTTACGGCGGAACGGATAAATTCCACTTTGTTAAAATTCAGTTCCATACCGGCTCCTTTTCTCTCCTGATGGCAGGTGGCCCGTGCCACGGGACGTAGTCCAGCGACCGCTCGGGCAGCGCACGCGGCTCGCGTCACTGGACTTCGTCCAGCGGCTGTTCGGGCGGCGCACGCGGCTCGCGTCATTGGACTTCGTCCAGCGGCTGCTCGGGCAGCGCACGCGGCTCGCGTCATTGGACTTCGTCCAACGACCGCTCGGGCGGCGCAAGCGGCTCGCGTCATTGGACTTCGTCCAACGACTGCTCGGGCAGCGCACGCGGCTCGCGTCATTGGACTTCGTCCAACGACCGCTCGGGCGGCGCAAGCGCCGCCTTACTGCCGGAGCGGCGCTTCCTGCACCGCCTGGTCCATGGGCACAAAGGCGGTGATGATGGGCTGCTCCCGCTCCTCCGCCTTCTGGGGCTCCTGCGGGCACAGGGCCTCTGCAAGCACGGTGTCCACGCTCTCCGCCGTCACGAAACGCAGGCTCTCCCGGACCACCGGGTCGATCTCCGCCAAATCCCGCAGGTTTTCCCGGGGAATCAGCACCGTCCTGATCCCGTTCCTTTTGGCGGCCATGGTCTTCTCCTTCAGGCCCCCGATGGCCAGCACACGGCCCCGGAGAGTCACCTCGCCGGTCATGGCCACATCGGACCGGACCCGCCGCCCCGTGAGGGCGGAGGTCACGGCGGTGGTGATCGCCACCCCGGCGGAGGGCCCGTCCTTGGGTACCGCTCCCTCCGGGAAATGGATGTGGATGTCCCGGTTCTTGTAAAACTCCGGGTCCACCCCCAGCTGGGCCGTCCGGCTGCGGATGCAGCTGACGGCGGCGTGGGCGGACTCCTTCATCACATCCCCCAGGTTGCCGGTCAGCTCCAGCTTCCCGGTGCCCTCCATCACGTTGACCTCCACCTCCAGCAGCTCGCCGCCGGACTCCGTCCAGGCCAGGCCATTGACCACGCCCACAGGGTCCTTGTCCAGCGTGGGCGGCTGGTAGCGGCGCACGCCCAGGTAGTCCTCCAGATTCTCCGGCGTGACGGCGCACCGCTTGACGCCGCCGGACACCAGCTGCATAGCCGTCTTCCGGCACAGCTTCCCCATCATCCGTTCCAGGGTCCGGACGCCGGACTCCCGGGTGTAGCCGGTGATGACGGCCCGAAGGGCCTCGTCGCTGGCCCGCAGGGCGGACTTCTTCACCCCATGCTCCTTCATCTGCTTGGGCAGGAGGTAGCGCTTGGCGATCTCCAGCTTCTCCTCATCGGTGTAGCTGGTCAGCTCGATGACCTCCATCCGGTCCAGCAGGGGCCGGGGAATGGTGGAGGTGGTGTTGGCCGTGGTGATAAACAGCACCCGGCTCAGATCCAGGGGGATCTCCAGGAAGTGATCCCGGAAAGCGCAGTTCTGTTCCCCGTCCAGCACCTCCAGCATGGCGGAGGCGGGGTCCCCCCGGTAGTCGCTGCCCATCTTGTCGATCTCATCCAGCAGCAGCAGGGGGTTCATGCTGCCGGACTGGGAGATGGCGTTGACAATCCGCCCCGGCATGGCCCCTATGTAGGTCCTCCGGTGGCCCCGGATGTCCGCCTCGTCCCGGACGCCGCCCAGGCTCAGCCGCGCCAGCTTCCGGTTCAGGGCCGACGCCACGGAAATGGCGATGGAGGTCTTGCCCACACCCGGAGGCCCCACCAGGCAAATGATCTGCCCCTTGGCGTCCGGGTTCATCTGCCGCACGGCGATGAACTCCAGGATCCGCTCCTTCACCTTCTCCAGTCCGAAGTGGTCCCGGTCCAGAATCTTCCGGGCGGCGGCCACGCTGGCCCGCTCCCGGGTCTCCTTCCCCCAGGGCATCTCCAGACAGGTGTCCAGATAATTCCGGATCACCGACGCCTCGGCGCTGGAGTAGGGCTGTTTCGCCAGCCGGTCCACCTCCTTGAGGAGCTTGGTCCGAACCTCCTCCGTCAGCTTCAGGGCATCGATCTTCATCCGGTATTCCGTCAGCTCGGTGTCCTCGTCCTCCCCCAGCTCCTGCTGCAGGAGGCGGATCTGCTCCCGGATGATGTGGTCCCGCTGGACCTCCCCCATCTCCCGGCGGATCTGGCCCTCCAGTTCATGCTCAAAGGAGAGAACCTCCACCTCCCGGGCCAGCAGCTCGTTGACCTTCCGGAGCCGGGTCAGAGGGCGCAGCTCCTCCAGGATGGCCTGCTTGTCCTGGTAGCGGAGGGAGATGTTCTGGGCGATGAAGTCCGCCAGGTGTCCGGCATCCCGGTCCTCCGTCACGGCGGCGGCAATCTCCTCCCCCAGGCGGGGGGCCAGGGAGGCGTACCCCGCGAAATTCGCATAGGTCTGCCGCAGCAGGGCTTCCAGCTGGAACTCGGAGATCCGGGTCCGGCCCTCCCGCAGAGGTTCCACATTGCCCTGGAGATAGGGCTCCGTCTGCCACAGCCGCCGCAGCCGCGCCCGACTCTTGCCCTCCATGATGACCCGCACGGAGGCGTCCCCGATACGCAGGATCTGACGGATCAGCGACAGCGTGCCCACGGCATACAGATCCCTCTCCTCCGGCAGGCCGGTGCCCGGCTCCCGCTGGGCCACCAGGAAAATGTACTGGTCCCGCTCCATGGCGCGCTCCAGCGCGCGGATGGAGATGTCCCTCTCCACATCGAAGCTGAGTACGCACCCCGGGAAAATGGTCAGTCCCCGCAGGGCCAGCACAGGTATGTTCATCGTTGTATTTTCAATCGTATCCATTGCTCGGTCTCCTTTCCCCGGCAGAGCTGCCGGTCAGGAAAAAGGTCGCTCCTTTATTGGTTTCCGTCCCCTTCCGGGACCTGCAAAAAGGGGGGGCAGAAATCCGCCCCCCTTTTTCTTTTCCTTGCCGTCCTCTCAGGACGCATGGCTGGCCGCTTCCTCCTCGCCCCGGACCAGCGTGGGGCCGCATTCTCCATGGACGCAGGCCGGGGTGATGACCACCCGCCGCACCGAGGGATCGGAGGGAATCTCGTACATGATCTCCGTCAGAAGGCCCTCCATCACCGCCCGCAGGCCCCGGGCGCCGATGTTGCGCTCAATGGCCTTGTCGGCTACGGCCTCCAGCGCGCCCTCGGCAAAGGTCAGCTCCACCTTGTCGTAGGAAAACAGCTTCTCATACTGCTTCACCAGGGCGTTCTTGGGCTCCGTGAGAATGCGCACCAGATCCTCCCGCTTCAGGGAGTCCAGAGGCGCGATGATGGGCAGGCGGCCCACCAGCTCCGGGATAATGCCGAATTTCAGCAGGTCATGGGGCTGGACCTCCTTGAGGATGAGCCCCACATCCCGGTCCTTCCTGCTCTGGATGGGCGCGTCAAAGCCCAGAGCCCGCTTGTCGGTGCGCCGCTCGATGATCTTCTCCAGACCGTCGAAAGCGCCGCCGCAGATAAAGAGAATGTTTCTGGTGTTGATCTGGATGAACTCCTGCTGGGGATGCTTGCGGCCGCCCTGGGGCGGGACATTGGCCACAGTACCCTCCAGAATTTTCAGCAGGGCCTGCTGCACGCCCTCGCCGGACACGTCCCGGGTGATGGAGGTGTTCTCGCTCTTCCGGGCAATCTTGTCGATCTCGTCCACGTAGATAATGCCGTGTTCCGCCAGCTCCACATCGTAGTCCGCCGCCTGAAGGAGGCGCAGGAGGATGTTCTCCACGTCGTCGCCCACGTAACCCGCCTCGGTGAGTGTGGTGGCGTCGGCAATGGCAAAGGGCACCTGCAATATCCGGGCCAGGGTCTGCGCGATATGGGTCTTGCCGCTGCCGGTGGGGCCGATCATGAGGATGTTGCTCTTTTGCAGCTCCACATCCTCCCCGCTGCCGCCAAACTGGATGCGCTTATAATGGTTGTATACGGCCACCGCCAGAGACACCTTGGCGCTGTCCTGACCGATGACGTACTGGTCCATAACCTCCCGGACCTCCCTGGGGGTGGGCAGGCGCTCGGGCAGCTCCGCCGGTACGCCGCCTCCGGCGCCCAGCTCCTCCTCCAGCAAACTCATGCACAGCTCCACGCACTGATCGCAGATGCGGGCTCCGGGGCCCTGCAGCATCCGCCGCACCTCGGACTCCCGCTTGCCGCAGAAGGAACAGCGTACGGGCTTTTTCGGTTCGTCATTCATGGGCAGTTCCCTTCCCCCGTTTCCAAAAATTTATCTGGCATAGATGACCTTGTCGATGAGACCGTATTCCTTGGCCTCCTCGGCGGTCATGAAGTTGTCACGCTCGCAGTCGGCGGTCACGGTCTCCAGACTCTGACCGGTGTTGTCCGCCAGGATGCTGTTGAGCCGCTTCTTGATAATCTCCAGCCGCCGGAGATGGATGGCCATATCGGTGACCTGTCCCTTGGTGCCGGCAGAGGGCTGGTGAATCATGATCTCCGCGTTGGGCAGGGCCAGACGCTTGCCCTTGGTGCCAGAGGACAGCAGGAACGCACCCATGCTGGCGGCCATGCCCACGCAGATGGTGGACACGTCGCACTTGATATACTGCATGGTGTCATAGATGGCCATACCGTCGGTGACGGAGCCGCCGGGGCTGTTGATATACAGCTGGATCTCCTTGTCGGGGTCCTGGGCCTCCAGATACAGCAGCTGGGCGACCACCAGGCTGGCGGTGGTTGCGTTCACCTCTTCCCCCAGGAAGATGATGCGGTCGTTGAGCAGACGGGAAAAGATGTCATAGGACCGCTCCCCCCGGTTGGTCTGCTCCACTACATATGGGACTAAACTCATGTTGATTTACCTCCTGAAAGATGCTTCTGCCCTCCCCGGGACCACACTATCATACCCAAAACGGGAAAAATTTAGTACAGGACCGCCTTACTCCGCAGGGGTCTCCGCAGGAGCCTCCTCCGCCTTGGGCTCGGCCTTCTTCTTCCGGGTCCGCTTGGGCTTCGCCGGCTTGGGCTCTTCCGTTTCGGTCTCTTCCGCTTTGGGCTCCTCTGCCTTGACCTCCTCGGGCTTCACGGGCACGGCGGCGGCAGCGACCAGCTCCACAGCCTTGGCGCGGACAATCTGCTCCTTGATGACGTCATCGTTGAGGTACTTCTTCACGTTCTCCACGTCCATGCCGTACTGACCGGCCATCTTGCTGTACTCGGCCTCCACGTCCTCGTCGGAGGCCTCCAGGCCCTCGGCCTTCACGATGGCGGCGATGGCCAGGTCCATGCGCACCTGTCCCTCGGCGGGAGCCTTGGCGTCCGCCATCAGCTTCTCCTCTTCCATGCCCGTCATCTTCATGTACTGCTCATAGGGCACGCCCTGGGACTGGAGCTGCATCCGGAAGTTGTCCACGAACCGCCGGGCCTGCTCCTCGATCATGGCGTCGGGGATGTCGGCCTGGATGCCTGCGGCCACCTTGGCCATGGCGGCGTCCTCAAAGGCGCGCTTGGCTCCCTCCTCGCGCTCGGCCAGCATCTTCTCCCGCACGTCCTTCTTCAGCTCCTCAAGGGTGTCGAACTCACTGACATCCTTGGCAAACTCGTCGTCCAGGGCGGGGATCTCCTTGACCTTGATGGCGTTGACCTTCACGTGGAACACCACGGCCTTGCCGGCCAGGTCCGCGTGGTAGTCCTCGGGGAAGGTGATGTTGATGTCCTTCTCCTCGCTGATGCTCATGCCGGCGACCTGATCCTCAAAGCCGGGAACAAATTGGCCGGAACCGATCTCCAGATCAAAGCTGTCGCTCTTGCCGCCGTCGAAGGGCACGCCGTCCAGGAAGCCCTCGAAGTCGATGTTGGCAATGTCGCCCTTGGCAACAGCCCGGTCCTCCACGGACACCATGCGGCTGTTGCGGTCGGCCATCTCCTTGATGCGGCCCTCCACGTCCTCATCAGTGACGGAGACCTCGGCCTTGGGGGCCTCGACACCCTTGTACTGGCCCAGAGTGACCTCGGGGTACACCGCCACGGTGGCCTTGAAGGAGAAGCCCTCCTTGCCCACGTTCAGCAGCTCCACCTCGGGATAGCCCACCACTTCCAGCTCCTGCTCCTTGACGGCGGCGGTATAGGCGTCGGGAAGAGCCTCGTTCACGGCCTCTTCGTAGAAGACGCCGGCGCCGTACATGTTCTCGATCATCTTGCGGGGGGCTTTGCCGGGGCGGAAGCCAGGCACCCGGATGCTCCCGCGCTGCTTCCTGTAGGCCTTCTCAACGGCAGCCTCGAACTCCCCGGCGCTTACCTCCACGGTGAGAGCGACCATGCTCTTTTCCAATTTTTCACAGCTTTTCACACTCATTTTATATTTCCTCCGTTTACTGTGGCCGTATATCGGGTATACAGTCAGCCAACTGTGTATTGTATCACAACAAGTTGAAGATTTCCAGTGTTTTTTTGCTTAATCCAAGATTTTTTTCGGAACAAAGCCCAGATAATCCGCCGCCACCAGGCTGTAGGCCACGCTCCCCACCGTCCCCTCCACGGCCCGCTTGTGGGAGGGACCGTGGAGATGCCCGTAAAAACACCGCTCCACCCGGTATTCCTCCAGCTTTTTGATGATCTCGGGGCACCGGTAGCCGGTGTAAAGGGGCGGGTAGTGGAGGAAGGCCAGGATGGGCCGTCCCTCCGCCGCCTTCAGGGAGGCTTCCAGCCTCCCCACTTCCCGGTTGAGGACCTTCTCGTTGTGGCCGGACTGCTCCTCCTCGTAGAACCAGCCCCGGGTACCGCAGAGGGCATAGTCCCCGTAGAAGAAGCAGTTGTTATGCAGGATGTCAATGGTGGTAATACCGTTCTCCCCGAAAAAGCGTTTCATTTTCGCGGCGGTGTTCCACCAGTAGTCGTGGTTGCCCTTTATGACCAGCTTCCGGCCCGGGAGCCGGTCGATGAAAGTGAAGTCCTCAAGGCTCTCTTCAAAGTCGATGCCCCAGGAGGTGTCTCCGCAGAGGACGGTCACGTCGTCTTCTCCCAGGCGGGAGAAGCCCTCCTCCAGACGGCGGACGTGGTCCGCCCAGCCGGGGCCGAAGACGTCCATCGGTTTATTCACTTTTAATGACAGGTGGAGGTCGCCGATGGCATAGAGGGACATAGTCGATTCCTTTTTTCTTCTTCGCGGCCCAAGGCGGCCGGCAGGCCGCCGGACCGGTCGTTCAGACGCCGGAGGCGGCTGAATGACGGTCCCCGGGGCAGTTCTAACTGGAATTATTTCTATTCGATAGCCCGGGGGCTCTCCGCCCCCGGACCCTGGACCTACTTTTCGCACCCGCGAAAAGTAGGCAAAAGCGGGCCAGAACCATATGGTTCTGGACTCCTTATATTACGGGGGTGTTTATTTTCGCTACGACCTGTAGACTTTCCAGTCTATCGTCCGTGCCGTGGGCCGATGCCGGTGCTTACTCCTGCGCACAATTCTATCGATACTGCTGGTTGCCTCGCGGCACTCGGCACGAGGGTCTGGCGCAGGGGTGCTTATTGAGGGTCTTCCTTCTCATCCGGTACCCACTCTAACAAATCGCCGGGCTGGCATTCCAACATGTCACAAATTGAATTTAAGCTTTCAATCGTCAATGTTGTATCCCGCCTGCGAAGTTTCTGAACAGTAGTGGATGAGAGTAATTTTTCTTTTTGCAATCGGTAAGTATTATATCCCGCTTCTTTTAATGCCGCTAGAATGTCTATTTTGTATCGAATCATAGAATTTCCTCAAGATTAAACTTTTCTCTTGACTTCGGCGAATTTTAAGCTATAATAGAATAATAAGCTATAAAGGAGGATACCACAATGCCGGACTTAATGCAAACTTTATTTGATTACATCATCGACTACACGCACGAGACATACTGTCTGCAAACCAAACGTACTGCGTACAGCGTCCGCCGGGATTCCGCCCGGTCCAGGCTGGAGGAACAGCTGACAGAGGAGCAGAAGGAGTTGTTTGAAGAATTTTGGGAATATAACGGCAAAGCAGAGATGGAGGAGCTGTATGCCATGTTTCTGGCGGCCTTCGACCAAAGCGCCTCACTCCTCCGCCGTCATACCGCCTGACCCCCATTGTGCGGGAAACCCCCCATCATACCGCCCACCAGACCCTCGTGCCGAGTGCCGCGAGGCAACCAGCACCATCGTTAGAACTGTGCGCAGAAGTAAGCACCGGCATCGGCCCAAAGCACCGACAACAGATCAGCCAGTCTAAAGGTCGTAGCGTAACTAAACTCCCCCGTAATCAAGGGATTCTTAAACCGCAGGTTTAAGCGCGTTTTTGCCTACTTTTGCTGCGTGGCAAAAGTAGGCGCGGAGTCCGGGGCCGCGCAGGTCCCGGGGTGTCGATGGGAAACGGCTCCCCGCCGCCCCGCAGGGGCGGCAAGAACCTACCGCAGAAACTCCAGCACCTTCTCCGCCATAAGCTCCTTCTCGGTCACATCGTGGAAGCGAATCTCCTTCCCCTTGAGCCCCGCCAGCCGGGCGGGGGCTCTGACCCCGGTAACCCGCTCCATCTGCGCAATCCGCTCCAGACTATCCTCCGCCGGCGTCTCGCCGATGGACCCCAGCACGCTGTCCCCAAACTTATACGGACTGGCCGTAGAAACAAAAACCGCCGGCGTCTTGTCCCCGGTCTCGTGCCGGTAGTCCGTCAGCACCTTGGCCGCCACGGCGGTATGGGTGTCAATGAGATAGTCATATTTGTAGAGCATATCAATGGTGGAGGCGGTCTCCTCCTCGCTGCAGAAGCCGCCGTAAAAGACCTCTTGAAGCCGCTTCTTCATCCCCGGGGTGATCTCGTACCGCCCGGTCTCCGCCAGCTGGTCCATGTACTCCCGGACCCGCTCGTCGTTCCCGCCGCTCAGATCGAACAGCAGCCGCTCCAGATTGCTGGAAATCAGGATATCCATGGACGGCGACATGGTGGTGTGGAACTCCCGGTTGCGGTCGTAGACGCCGGTGCGGATAAACTCCGTCAGCACGTCGTTGCAGTTGGAGGCGCAGATGAGCTTTCCCACCGGCAGGCCCATCCGCTTGGCGTAGTAGCAGGCCAGGATGTTCCCGAAATTCCCCGTGGGCACACAGAAATTCACCGGCTCGCCCAGCTTGATCTCCTTGGCGTTGAGCAGGTCGCAGTAGGCGGAGATGTAATATACCACCTGGGGCAGGATGCGCCCCCAGTTGATCGAGTTGGCCGAGGAGAGGAAGTATCCCCGCCCGGCCAGCTGCTCCCGCAGGGCCTCGTCGGAGAAAATGCGCTTTACCCCGTTCTGGGCGTCGTCAAAGTTGCCCTTCACGGCGCATACGCCTACGTTTGCCCCCTCCTGAGTGACCATTTGCAGCTTCTGGATCTCGCTGACCCCGTTCTCCGGGTAGAACACCAGAATCCTGGTCTGGTCCACGTCCGCGAAGCCCTCCATGGCGGCCTTGCCGGTGTCCCCGGAGGTGGCGGCCAGAATGCAGGCCGTCTTCTTCTCCCCCGTCAGCCGCAGGCTGGCGGACAGGAGCTGGGGCAGCATCTGCAGGGCCATGTCCTTAAAGGCGCTGGTGGGCCCGTGCCACAGCTCCAGACACCAGGTCCGCTTGTCCATTTTGTGCAGGGGCGCAACGTCCGGATGGTCGAACCGGTCCGGGCCGTAGGCGTTCTTGGCGAACAGGTTCAGCTCCTCGGGCCGGAACTCCTCCAGAAACTTGCCCATCACATAGGCCGCCCGCTTCCGGTAGGGCATCCCGCACAGAGTCTCCACCTCCAGAGCGCTGAGACTGGGAAAGGTGACAGGCGTAAACAGCCCGCCGTCCCGGCTGAGTCCCATGGTGATGGCCTGGGCGGCGCTTTTGCGCAGCGTCTTGTCTCGTGTACTCAAATATTCCATGTGCCTTTTCCTCCGAAAACGCGTTCTACTGGAACGCGCTTGTGATATACTTGATCTGCCGCCGCCCTTCCGCGCCGGCGGAATACACCTCCGCCACGTCGAACCGGCAGAGCCCGTCCCAGCCCGTCCGGGCCAGATACCAGGACGCCGCGTCCCGGAGCCGCCGCTGCTTGGCGGCGGTGACCGCCTCCCTCGGGGCCGCGATGGCCCGGGTGGAGCGGGTCTTGACCTCCACGAAGCACAGCACCCCCTCCGGGTCCCGGACAATGAGGTCGATCTCCCCCCACCGGCACCGGTACTGCCGCTCCAGAATGGCGCAGCCCCGACGTTCCAGGGCGTCCGCTACGGCGGCTTCGCCACGGTCGCCCCGCTTCTTCCGCTCATCCACGGCGGGCCGCCTCCCACTTTTTCAGGAAGCTCCTGCGGTGGATGGGGCTGGGGCCGTACTGGTCCAGCATCTCGTAGTGGAGCTTGGTGCCATACCCCTTGTGCTGCGCAAAGCGGTACTGGGGGTATTTTTCCGCCATCTCCTCCATGTACCGGTCCCGGCTGACCTTGGCCAGAATGGAGGCGGCGGCGATGGACGCGCTGCGGCTGTCGCCTTTGATGACGGTCTCGTGGGGGGTGACCAGGGCAAAGTGCTTCCCCTTGTCCCGGTTCCCGTCGATGAGGGCGTAGTCCGGCTGCACCGGCAGGGCGTTGATAGCCAGCTGCATGGCCTTCACCCGGGCGCTGAGGATGTCCGTGGCGTCGATCTCCTCCGGGGAGACGGACGCCACCGCCCAGGCCGCCGAGGCCTCTCTGATCTGGTCGAAGAGCAGGTCCCGGCGCTTTGGAGTCACCTGCTTGGAATCGTTCAAATAGGGCAGCTCCAGTCCAGGCCGCAGGATGACCGCCCCGGCGTATACCGGTCCCGCCAGGGGTCCGGCTCCCGCCTCGTCGCAGCCGCAGACCAGGGCATAGCCCTTTTCATGGGCGGCCTCCTCCAGCTCCCACATGGGGAGCATTTTCTCACACATTTTCCGCCTCCGGCAGCTCCAGCGTGAACCTTCCCAGCTTCCCGCCCCGGAACTCGTCCAGAAGGATGCGGGCCATCCGCTCCGTGTCGATCTCCCCGCCCCGGAGAACGAAGCCGCGCTTCCTGCCCGCCTTCACCAGCAGCCCGTACCCGGAGTCTTCCGCTTCCCGTTCCACTTTATACCGCTCCGCCAGAGCCTGCGGGTAGTATTCTCCCAGGTAGGCCATAAGCCGGGAGGCCAGCTCTTCCAGGTCCATAATCTCGTCCCGCACCGCGCCGGTGCAGGCCAGCCGGAAGCCCACGTCCGGGTCCTCGAACCTGGGCCACAGCATTCCCGGGGTGTCCAGCAGCTCAAGGCTCTGGTCCACCGGGACCCACTGTTTGGCACGGGTGACGCCGGGACGGTCCTCCGTCTTCGCGGTCTTCCGCCGGGCCACCTGGTTGATGAAGGTGGACTTCCCCACGTTTGGGATGCCAAGGATCATCACCCGGAGCGTCCGCCCCGCCTGCCCCTTTTCCGCGTAGGCCGCCAGCTTGTCCGCCAGCAGGCTCCGCACGGCGGCGGGGAACTGCCGGGTCCCCTGCCCCTGCTTCGCGTTGCACTCCAGCACGGCGAAGCCCCTTCCCCGGAACCACGCCCCCCATGCCTTCGTCGCCGCCGGGTCCGCCAGATCCACCCGGTTGAGGACCATGAGCCGGGGCTTCCCCGCCGTCAGCTCCTCCACATCCGGGTTCCGGCTGGAGAGGGGGACACGGGCGTCCAGAATCTCACACACGGCGTCCATGTGCTTCATCTGCCCGGCGATCATCCGCCGGGTTTTTGTCATGTGGCCGGGGTACCACTGGATGTTCATCCCGTCCTTTTCCATGCCGTCCCCTCCGTCAGCGGAGCGTGCCAACGCGGCTCCAGTCGGCCCGGTTCGTGTCCGGCGTCCTGCCGGGGATCAGCAGCAGCAGCACCTTGCCCTGGAGATAGCCCACGTTCACGGCCCCCAGGCGGACATCCCGGCTGTCGGAGCTGTGGTTGCGGTTGTCCCCCATGACGAAGACCTCGTCCTCCGCCAGCGTAAGGGGGAACTGCGTCCCCGCGGTGGTATAGGTAGGCTCTTTGATGTAGGGCTCGTCCAGCTCCTGCCCGTCCACCGTGACGGTTCCGGAAACCGGGTCCACATCCACGGTCTGCCCGCCTACGGCCACGATCCGCTTGACCAGCGTCTCGTTCAGGGGCTCCTCGGCGTTGTAGGCGTTGAGGACCACCACGTCCCCGGCCTTGAAGGCGCAGAACATGGAATTGAGGATCAGCAGCTCGTCCCCGGTATACAGGGTATTCTGCATAGACGGCCCGTTGACGCTGATAAGCCGCACCCCGAAGGTGAACAGCAGCACTACGCTCACCACCGCCGTCACAAGCGCCTGGGTCCAGCAGTAGAGAGTTCCCTCCAGGGTCTCCGGCTCCTTTTCCTTCTTGGGGGAGGCGTCCTGCGGTTGGACGGCGGTCTCTTCGGTTTCCAGCGCGGGGTCTCTTTTTTCTTCTGCCATGGCGGTACACTCCTTAGCACATAACATCTCTAAGTTATAGTATAGCACAAATCTTCCAAAAGTTCAACTGCAAAGTGCATGAAAGCAGGGGCGCGAAGCCCCCGTTCTCCCGCCGTTCCGTACAGCGGATAGCCCGAAAACGGTTCTCCCCCACACCCCCGTTCCAGTGTGTGTTTCCTTTCCTTTTCCCGTATGATTTTCCGTATCTTTTCCTGTTTCCTTTTCTGTTCCATTATCTGTTTCTGTTTCATTAGGATAAAAAAAGAAAAACCGGTGGTTCCCTGTCAAAAAAGGGGCCTCCTCCCTGCCGGAACGGGCAAATGCATTTGCCCAAATAGGAAAATACAAGACAGAAATGGCGCGGGGAAAAGGCGGGCGTCCCACAGCGCCAGTCCGTCCCGCAAAAAGCGGCCCCGTGGAAGCCAGAAGCTCCACAGGGCCGCCGCACAGGGATCGTTTATTCGATGCTGATAATATAATAATACACCGGCTGTCCCCCCGGCAGGACGGACAGCTCCGCGCCGGGACAGTGCTTGGCAAAAATCTCCTCCGCCTGGGCAGCCTGCTCCTCGGTGACGTTCTCGCCGTAAAAGAGGGTGACGAACTCCGCGCCCTTCTCCTCCGCCTTCTCCGCCAGCTTTTCCAGCATGACGTTGATGTCCTGGTTGGTGCCGAACAGCTTCCCGTCCAGCAGGGACAGGTAGTCCCCCTCGTTGATGGCGAAGCCGTCGAAATCGCTGTTCCGGGCGGCGTAGGTGATCTGGGCGGTTGCCACGCCGCTGATGGAACTCTTCATGACCTCCAGCAGCTCCTCCGGCTCCATCTCCGGGTCCACGTTCATCATGGCTGTGACGCCCTGAGGGATGGTCTCCGTGGGAACAACCACCACCTTTCGGGAGGCCAGGCCCACGCACTGCTGGGCGGCCATGGTGATGTTCTTGTTATTGGGCAGGACAAAGACGGTCTCGGCGGGCACCCGCTCAATCTCCTTCAGGATGCTCTCCGTGGAGGGGTTCATGGTCTGCCCCCCGGAGATGACGCCGTCCACGCCCAGATCCCGGAACACGTCCGCCAGCCCATCGCCTGCGCACACGGACAGGAAGCCGTACCGCTTCTCCGGCTGGGCGGGGGCCCGGGAGCCGTTCTCCAGCTCCTCCTCCACCGCGTCCAGGTCGTCTACGCTCTGGGCCTTCTTCCCGGCGGCCACATCGTCGTACTGGGTGCGCATGTTCTCAATCTTGGCCAGCTCCAGGGTGCCGAACTTCTGGGCCTCCGTCAGGGCGCTGCCGGGGACGTTGGTATGGACGTGGACCTTGAAAGCCTCATCGTCCTCGCCGATGACCAGACTGTCGCCGATGCTGTTGAGGTAGTCCCGCAGGGGGGTCAGGTTCACCTCCGGATCGTCCTTGCGCACGATGAACACGGTGTCGAAAGCAAAGGTAATCTCCTCCTCGGAGAAGACGTTGAAGTCCGCCTTGGACTGCTTGGGGGCCTCCTCACTCACCTCGGGCATGGGCTCGCCCCGCAGGGAGGCCAGCATCCCCTCCAGGATAGCCAGATAGCCCTTGCCTCCGGCGTCCACCACCCCGGCCTTTTTCAGGACGGGGTTCATGTCGGTGGTCTGGGCCAGCACCTCGTAGCCCACGCGGACGGACTCTGCCAGCATGTACTCCACGTCGTTGTTCTCCCCGGCAGCCTCTGCGGCCCGCTTGGCAGCCAGGCGGGAGACGGTCAGCACGGTGCCCTCGGCGGGCTTCATCACCGCGCCGTAGGCGGAGGCCACGCCCTCCTGCATAGCCGCAGCCAGAAGGACCGCATCGGCGGTCCCGTGGCCCTTGAGAACCTTGGACATACCCCGGAAGAGGAGGGAGAGGATGACGCCGGAGTTGCCCCGGGCTCCCCGGAGGAGGGCTCCGGCGGTAGTGGAGGCGGCCTGTCCCAGGTCTTTGGGGTCGCTCTTTTTCAGCTCGGAGGCGGCGGTGCCGATGGTGAGGCTCATGTTGGTGCCGGTGTCACCGTCGGGGACGGGGAATACGTTGAGGTCGTTGATCTGCTGCTTTTGCAGCGCGATAGCGGCGGAGCCGTGGAGGACCATCCGCTTGAACTGGATACCATCGATCGTCTGTATCATCTTTCCGTTAAACCCCCTTGGCATTGGACACAACAGAGTCTACACACACGTCCACGCTCTTCACGGGGATGCCGGTGTACTTGCTGACCTTGTATTGGACTTCGCTCATAATGGAGCGGCAGACGGCGGTGATGTTGATGCCGTGTTCGACAATGATATGCAGGCGGATGGAAACCGTGGAATCCTCATTATAGATGACCTGGACGCCCTTGCTCATGGCCTCCTTGCGCAGGAGGTGGACCAGGCCGTCGGTCATGGAGCGGAAGGCCATCCCCTTCACGCCGAAGCAGTTGGTGGCGGCGTTGCCGGTGATGTTGGTAAAGACGGCGTCGCTGATATTGATGGTGCCTTTTTTCCCTTGCAGCTTTATCATGAAAAACATCCTTTCAGAGGAAATGACTGGTAGTTGCAACATACGATTATATACTATTTTTCTCAAGATAACAAGTAGGAAATAGGAAATCCGCAAAATCTCTGAAAAGATGGCATCTTCCTATTGAAAATTGCGGCGGTTTGACATAATATAAAGCAGGGGCGTTGCCCCTGCACCTCTTTTTATTTTCCGGTAAAGGGAACGGGACCTTGCCGCCCTTCGGGCGGCGGGAGAGTTTTTTCTCCCAAAGGGCTTTTGCCGCCTCGACGGCGGCAGGGGACGTTCTTTTCGTGCGAACGAAAAGAACCAAAAGGTCGCTCAAGGAACTACGTTCCTTGAGAATCCTCCTTCATTACGGGGGTTATTAGTTTGCGCCCGAGGCACAGTCTGGTCTGGTCTAAACATACTGCCGTCCGCTTCGTGCAACTTCAGTTTCTATTTCAGCGTGGTTGACGATGGCCCCTACCGTTTTAGCGGGGCGGGCTCGCCGGGGTGCAAATTTGCTGGCTGGTTCGTTAGAACTTGTGCCCCTTGCAGGCAGTACCCCTTTGAAAGGCCGGCAGGCGGAGTTCTACAAGTGCCAGAGCGGCTGAAGAAGGACCGGAAATTCGGAGGCTTCGCCTAACCAGAAACCCTGCCGCACAGCCCTTTACTCCCTCGCCGAGGTTGGCCGCCGAACAGGCGGCCCCGAGAAAGGAGTCCAGAACCATTGGTTCTGGCGCGTTTTTGCCTACTTTTGGCGCGGGCCAAAAGTAGGCGCAGGGTCCGGGGCTGCGTAAGCCCCGGGGTATCGAATAGAAACAACTACCATTTGCCGCGCGGAGCGCGGCGGCGAAGATAAGAAAAGGAGTAAAAACTATGCGTGTAATCACCGGCACCGCCCGCGGGCGGCGCTTAAAAGAGCTGGAGGGCTATGAGACCCGCCCCACCACCGACCGGGTGAAAGAAGGCATCTTCAACATCATCCAATTCGACATAGAAGGAAGAAAAGTCCTGGACCTCTACGCCGGAACCGGCCAGCTGGGCATCGAGGCCCTCAGCCGGGGCGCGGCCGGCGCCGTCTTCGTGGACCAGCGGCGGGATGCCGCCTCCCTCATCCGGGACAACCTGAAGCTCACCGGCCTGGAGGACCGGGCAAGGGTCGTCTGCGGCGACGCCGCCGCCTTCCTCTCCTCCGCCGGGGAAAAATTCGGTCTCATTTTCATTGACCCCCCCTATGCCGCCAATCTTTGGGAAAATACCATAAAAGCCATTTCTCAGTTTGACATTTTGTCGAACCATGGTATAATAGTCTGTGAATCCCCTGCGGATCAGGACATGCCCCCGGTGGCTCCCCCCTATTTCCTTCGGCGGACCTACCGGTACGGCAGGGTGAAAATCACCACCTACTTCCGGGAGGAGGCCGCGCAAGGATGAAAACCGCCGTCTGCCCAGGCAGCTTCGACCCCATCACCGTGGGCCACCTGGATCTGGCGGAGCGGGCCGCCGCCATTTTTGACCGGGTCATATTGTGCGTCATGGTCAACGGGGAAAAGCATCCCATGTTCTCCCTGGAGGAGCGCCTGGAGCTGGCCCGGGCCGCCTCGGCCCGCCTGCCCAATGTGGAGGCCGCCGCCTGCGGCGGGCTGCTGGCGGACTTCGCCCGGGAGCATGGGGCCTGCGCCCTGGTGAAGGGCGTCCGGGGCAGCGCGGACTTCGACTGGGAACTCCAGCTGGCCCAGATCAACCGGGACCTCTGCCCCGGGCTGGACACGATCCTCCTGACCGCAAGGCCCGAACACCGGCATGTCAGTTCCACTATGGTGCGGGAAATGCTCCGCTACCGGCAGGACCTGTCTCACTATATTCCCCCAGACGCCTTGGGCGTCCTCCACCGGATCAGAGAAGGAAAGGTATGATGGTACTATGGCAAACGACGTATTTTATTTGATCGATCTGCTCTATGAAATGATTGACGGGGCCAAGGGCGTGGTCCTCTCTCCGGACAAGTGCATCGTTGTCCGGGACGACGCCCTGGAGCTGCTGGAGCAGCTGCGGGGCGAACTCCCCGCCGAGCTGAAAAAGGCCCAGGATCTGATCCGCCGCCGGGACGAGTACGTGGAGGAAGCCAAAAAGGAGGCCGAACGCATCCGCCGCCAGGCGGAGCTGGACGCAAAAACCATCGTGGGCGAGAGCGAGATCGCCCGGGTGGCCCGGGACAAAGCCCGGGAAATGGTCACCCAGGCCAACGACCGCTCCAAGGCCATCATCAACGTCGCCAACGAATACACCGACGACGCCCTGCGCCGCACCGAGGAGGCCATCCAGCAAGCCCTGGAGGAGGTCCGGGACTCCCGGGCCCGGTTCCGGGCCGTCTCCAGGGAGAAGCTCCAGTCCCAGCAGGCCCAGGCGGAGGAACAATCCAGAGGGAAATAGACCGCTCATTTTTGTACATATTGCCGAAATTTCTTCTCTTTTCTTGTGCAATCGCTCCCACAAATCCATATTTCGTGTTTTTGTCCGTCTGACGCACAACATGTTGTGCATCAGGCGGCTTTTTTTGACATAATTGCTAGAACATGCGTTTTGAATAACAAATTCTTCCTTTTTTCGAGGAAAACCGCGCACTTTTGCCGCAAAAAAATAAAAAATTTGTTCTTGCAATTCTCCCCCGCATAGCGTATACTAGAGCATGAAGTGGTGGAAAGTGGGGCAAAGTAGAGGCTTTTCCCTGACACAGCCGCATCAGGGCCCGTTTTTCCAGCCCAGGCGCAGGACGGACAGGCCCTCCAAAAGGGCCGCGGACAAGGCCGGAAAGGCGGGCGGGGAGCCGTGATCGGGCAGTATCAGCACAATATCGACGCCAAGGGCCGGCTGTTCATCCCCGCCAAGTACCGGGAGGAGCTGGGGGAGACCTTTTACGTCACCATCGGCCTGGACGGCTGCCTGTCGGTGTACTCCGACGCCAAGTGGGCGGACCTCACCGCCAAGTTTGACGCCCTGCCCATCTCCCAGGCCCGGAAGATGCGCGCCCTCTTCGCCAACGCCGCCAAGTGCGAGCCGGACGCCCAGGGGCGCATCCTCATCCCCGCGAAGCTCCGGCAGTACGCCGCTCTGGAGCGGGAAGTCGTTATCAACGGCGCGTCCAAGTGCCTGGAGCTGTGGAATCCGGAGCGGTGGGCCCCCATCGAGGACGCCGGACTGGACCCGGAGAACCTGGCCGCCGCCATGGAGGAGTTGGGATTCTAATTGGGACCGCCCCCCGCTGGAGCGGGGCATCCTGTAAACGAGGAACGCTATGGAAAAAGACTATGGGCACAAGCCCGTACTGCTGGAGGAGTGTCTGGAGGCCCTGGCCATCCGGCCGGAGGGAGTCTACGTGGACGGCACCCTGGGCCGGGCGGGACACTCCCAGGCCATCCTCCGCCGCCTGACCACGGGGCGGCTCATCGGCATCGACCGGGACCTCACCGCCATCGACGCCGCCCGGGAACGGCTGGCGGACTTCGGGGACCGGGTCACGCTGGTACACGGAAATTTTTCCGATCTGGGAGACATTCTCCAAAATCTGGGCATAGTAGGAGTGGACGGGATGCTCTTCGACCTGGGCGTCTCCTCCCCCCAGCTGGACGAGCCCCAGCGGGGATTCAGCTACATGCACGACGCCCCCCTGGACATGCGCATGGACCGGACGGCGTCCCTGGACGCGGGGGCGGTGGTGAACACCTGGAGCTATGAGGAGCTGCGCCGCATCCTCTTCGCGTACGGTGAGGAGCGCTATGCTCCCCAGATTGCCCGGGCCATTGTCCGGCGCAGAGAGGACAGGCCCATCCGGACCACCGGAGAGCTGGCGGAGATCATCCGCTCCGCCATGCCCCCCAAGGCCCTGCGGGAGAAGCAGCACCCCGCCAAGCGGTCCTTTCAGGCCATCCGCATCGCCGTCAACGGCGAGCTGGACGCCCTGCCCCCCATGCTGGAGGCGGCGGCGGACCATCTGGTCCCAGGAGGACGGCTGGCGGTTATTACCTTTCACAGCCTGGAGGACCGCGCCGTCAAGCAGAAGCTGCGGGAGCTGTCCACCGGATGCACCTGCCCGCCGGAATTTCCGGTGTGCGTATGCGGCAAAAAACCAAAATTGAAGCTCGTAACCCGCAAGCCCGTCCTATCCGGGCCTGCGGAGCTGGAGGAGAATCCCCGCGCCCGCAGCGCCAAGTTGCGCGCGGCGGAGCGTACGGAATGGTAGCCCTTCCTTCTTCCGGCAATCACCCGGGCGGAAGGAGGATCGTTCCATGGCGTCTTATTATCAGAACAGCACAAAGCGCAGATACGGCGCGCAAAACGCCGTGGACGGAAACCTCGCCCGGAAGCTGGACCGCCGTGAGCTGGAGCGCCAGCTGGACCGCAGCGGCCGGATGGACTTCGACGAACTCTATGAGCGCCGTCCTGAAACAGCCGCCGAGCGCAACGCCCGCCGCCGGGCCCAGGTCAAGGCGGCCGTCCGCCCCGCCCAGAAGGTTTCTTCCCTGGCGCTGCTGGGGTTTGTGTGTACCGCCTTTCTGATGGTGGTGCTGCTGCTGTGCTATGTGCGTCTGAACACCATCTCCCGGAGCATCGTGTCCATGAAGTCGGAGATCAAGACGCTGGAGGTGGAGCAGGTTGCTCTGCTGACCCAATACGAGCAGGCCTTTGACCTTTCGGCAGTAAAGGAGGCCGCCCTGGCCGCCGGCATGAAGGACCCCAGCGACAGTCAGATTTACTACATCAGCCTCCCCGGCGAGGACCAGGCCCGCACCCACAGCGCCGGAGGCGGCGCCCTGGAGCGGTTATTCGCCGGTCTGGGCGGGTAAGGCAGCTCCGCCCTGCCGGTCCATCCCCGAATCTGCGGGGAGGCGGAATATTTTCCCTGAGAGTACGTATATTTGGAAACGGATAAGCGTCCCGCCCTGCCGCCGGGGCGGGCGGACGCACGGGAGCGGAGGACATCCTCCCGCTCCCTTTTTGTAAAGGAGGCACGTCATGGCCAAATCTATCAAGCCCCTGCCGGACGGCGGCCAGGAAAAAGCAAGGCGCAAGCCCAACTCCGCCCGGCTGGCCAAGCTGGTCATTCAGCGGCGGACCCTGGCGCTGCTGCTGGTATTCGGCGTGGCGGCCTTTCTGGCCCTGTTCGCCAAGGCCTACGACCTGACCATCACCCAGCACAACCAGCTCCAGGACGGCGCTTCCAGCCAGCAGATGCGCTCTACCGTCATCTCCGCCTCCCGGGGCTCCATCCTGGACCGCAACGGCGTCACCCTGGCGGTCTCCGCCTCGGCGGACAACGTGTTCCTGGACCCCCGGGCCATCGACAAATACGCCGGGGAGCTGGACAAAAAGCGGGCCCAGATGATGGTGGACGGCCTGAAGGAGGGGGAAAAGCTCCCCATGAGCGGCCAGGAGTACAAGGATCTGCTGGCCGTGCGTCTGGCGGAGATTCTGGACATCACCGAGGAGAAGGTGCGCAGCGAGATGGCAAAAACCCAGTACGCCTACGCCGTCCTGAAAAAGCGGGTGGAGAAGGACATCAGCGACCAGATCCGCGCGTTCATCTCCGAAAACGAGACCGGCGCGGCCCTCCAGGGGGTCCACCTGGAGGCGGACTCCAAGCGGTACTACCCCCGCTCCTCCCTGGCCTCCCACGTGCTGGGCTTCCTGGACCCCGACAACCACGGGGCCTACGGCCTGGAGGCTCTCTACGAGGATTCCCTGGACGGTACTTCCGGCCTGTCGGTGACGGCCACCGACGGCAGGGGTTCGGAGCTGATGTTCCAGTATGAGCAGTATTATGACGCTCAGGAGGGCCACAGCATCCAGACCACCCTCGACAGCAACATCCAATACTACCTGGAGCGGGGCATCGCCGACATGGTCTCGGAGTTCGGGGCCAAGAACGGCGCTTTCGGCATCGTCATGGACCCCAATACCGGGGCCATCCTGGCCATTCACTCCACCCCGGACTACGACCCCAATGCTCCCCGGGAGATCTATACGGAAAAGCTCCAGGCCCAGCTGGCCAAGGCGGATGAGGAAAACCCGCCCGAGGAGGGCAAGGAACACTCCCAGGCCTACTATGACCTGCTGAGTCAGTCCCAGCTGCTCCAGTGGCGCAGCAAGGCGGTGAACGACGGCTATGAGCCCGGCTCCACCTTCAAGGTCCTGACCCTGGCCATGGCCCTGGAGGATGGCGCCGCCAACCGCAACAGCACCTTCTACTGCGGCGGCTCCGTAGTCGTTGACGGAAAGGATATCGGCTGCTCCAACAAGAACGGACACGGCCAGCAGACTCTGGCGGAGGCGGTGGGACACTCCTGCAACCCGGCCTTCATCAAGATGGCCCTGGGCGTCCGGTCCGCCCCCTTCTATGACTATCTGGATGCCTTCGGCCTCTTTGACAAGACCGGCGTGGACCTCCCCGGCGAGGGCCGGAGCGTCTTCATCGACCGCGAGGAATTTTGCAGCCATGACATCGACCTGGCAGCCTACTGCTTCGGTCAGAACTTCAACGTCACCCCCATCCAGCTCATCGCCGCCCAGGCGGCCTGCATCAACGGCGGGTATCTCTACCAGCCCTATGTGGTGGAGCGGGAGCTGGACGGAGAGGGCAACGTGGTCAAACAGCACGACGCCACCCCCGTGCGGCAGGTGGTCAGCGAGGAGACCTCCGCCATGGTGCGGGAGTGCCTGGAGTACGTGGTCTCCGATGGCGGCGGCAAGAACGGCCAGGTCACCGGCTACCGCATCGGCGGCAAGACCGGCACCGCCGACAAGCGGGGCACCAAAACCGACGACAACCCCAGAGGCGACGTGGTGGTGTCCTTCCTTGCGGTGGCCCCCGCCGACGATCCCCAGGTCATCATGCTCCTGGGCATGGACACCCCCGCCCGGCAGGAGGTCACCGGCGTCTACACCTCCGGCGGCAACTATGTTGCCCCCACCGCCTCCAAGATCATGGCGGACATCCTGCCCTACCTGGGCATTTCCCCCCAGTATGACGAGGAGACCCAGGATTCCGCCGAGGCCACCGTGCCCTATGTGGTGGGCATGAGCAAGGACGAGGCGGCGGCCAAGCTGGCGGATTACGGCTTCAGCGCCTACCGGGTGGTGGGAGACGGCGATTCCGTCACCGACCAGACCCCCGCAGGCGGGGCCATCATCCCTGCGGGCGCGGAGGTAATCCTCTACATGGGCGCCGAGAAATCCGACCAGCTGTGTACGGTCCCCAACGTGGTGGGGCTCTCCGCAGACGAGGCCAACCGCGCCCTGGTCAACGCGGGGCTTATCATGAAGGCAACCGGCGCCGGGGGAAGCGGCGTCAAGGTTATCAGCCAGTCCCTTGCGTCCGGCACCGAGGCCGCCGCAGGCTCCGTGGTAACCGTGCAGATGGGACAAATGACAAACATCGACGAAAGAGCAGGTAGCATAGGATGAAATTGAACGAACTGCTGGCGGGCATTGACATACTGGAGAGTACCGCGGACCCGGCGCTGGAGATCACCGGCGTCAGCTACGACTCCCGGCGGACCAGACCCGGGGACCTGTTCGTAGCCATCACGGGCTACGAGACCGACGGCCACCGGTTCATCCCCATGGCTCTGGAAAAGGGGGCGGCCTGCGTCCTCTGCCAGCGGAAGCCGGAGGGCAAAGCCTCTTGCGTGCTGGTGTCCGACAGCCGCGCCGCCCTGGCCCGGCTGGGCCGGAACTGGTTCGGGGATCCCGCCGCCTCCATGACCATGGTGGGCGTCACCGGCACCAACGGGAAGACCACCTCCACCTACCTGCTCAAGGATATCCTGGAGAAATGCCTGGGGACCAAGGTGGGCCTCATCGGCACCAACCAGAACATGATCGGGGACCGGGTTCTCCACACCGAGCGCACCACGCCGGAGTCCTTCGAGCTGCAGAGCCTCTTCCGGGCCATGGCGGACGGGGGCTGCACCCACGTGGTAATGGAGGTCTCCTCCCACGCGCTCTGCCTCCAGCGGACAGCGGGCATCCGGTTCGCGGCGGGGCTGTTCACCAACCTCAGCCAGGACCACCTGGATTTCCACAAGACCATGGAGAACTACTGCGATGCCAAGGCCCTGCTGTTCCGGCAGTGTGAGCGGGGCGTTTACAACGCCGACGATCCCTGGGCGGAGCGGGTCACCGGGGACGCCCCCTGTCCCCTGCTCTCCTTCGGGGAGAAATCCGGGGACCTGACGGCCCGGAACATCCGCCTGTCGGTGGACGGCGTGTCCTTTGACGCGGTGTGCAGGGAGGAGACGGTCCCCGTCCGGGTGGGCATCCCCGGTGGGTTCACGGTCTATAACGCCCTGGGGGTGCTGGCGGCGGCCAAGGTCCTGGGAATCCCCCTCCGGGACAGCGCCCGGGTGCTGGCGGAGAGCGGCGGCGTCAAGGGCCGGGTGGAGGTGGTCCCCGTCCCCTGGGACTACACGGTTCTCATCGACTATGCCGTCACCCCCGACGCCATTGAGAACGTGCTGGCCACCGTCCGGGGCTTCGCCAAGGGCCGGGTGGTGATCCTCTTCGGCTGCGGCGGCGACCGGGACCGGACCAAGCGGCCCAAGATGGGACGTATCGCCGCCCAAATGGCGGACTTTGTGGTGGTCACCTCCGACAACCCCCGCACCGAGGACCCGGACTTCATCATCTCGGAGATTCTGCCGGGGCTGGAGGGAACCTCCACCCCCTACGTGGTGGAGCCCGACCGGGTGAAGGCTATCCGGTACGCTCTGGACCACGCCCGGACAGACGACATCATCATTCTGGCCGGGAAGGGCCATGAGACATATCAGATTGTGGGCCATGAAAAGCGCCGCCTGGACGAGCGGGAAGTGGTGGCGGAGTATATCGCCGAACAAAAGAGGAACGCCTGACGCTGTCAGGATTGAGGGAGAATATGCTTATGGAAATGATTGCTGCATGTGTGCTGAGCTTCGCCGTAACGGCGGTTCTGGGCCGGTGGATCATCCTGCCCGCCCTGCGCCGGCTGAAGGCCGGCCAGGAGATCCGGGATGTGGGCCCCAAGTGGCACGCCTCCAAGGCCGGGACCCCTACCATGGGGGGACTTATGTTCATCGCCGGCATCGCGGCCGCCATCCTGATTGCCGGATGGCGGGGCATGGCAGCGGGAAATCTGACCCACTTCTACCTGTTCCTCTTTGCCTCCGTCTTCGGGGTCATCGGCTTCCTGGACGACTATGAGAAGGTAAAGCGCCATCAGAACCTGGGCCTCACGGCCATCCAGAAGTTCCTGCTCCAGCTGGCGGCGGCCATCCTCTTTCTCATGCTGATGCGCCTGGAGGGGCACATCACTCCACATCTGTACGTGCCTTTCCTCAATGTGGACCTCTCCCTGAGCTGGCCGGTCTACATGGTCTTCTCCGCCTTCGTCATCGTGGGGGCGGTAAACGCGGTGAACATCACCGACGGCCTGGACGGCCTGGCCGCCTCCGTCTCCGTGCCCGTGGCCCTGTTCTACGTCACGGCTGCGGCCTGGTGGGGCGTCACCCAGATGGGCGTGTTCGCCGGGGCGGTGCTGGGGGGCCTGCTGGCCTTTTTGCTGTTCAACGCCCACCCCGCCAAGGTCTTCATGGGAGACACCGGTTCTCTGTTCCTGGGGGGCGCGGTGGCGGGCATGGCATTCGCCATCGACCTGCCCCTGATCCTGATCCCCGTGGGGATCGTCTACATTATCGAAACCCTCTCCGACATCCTCCAGGTGGCTTACTTCAAGCTGACCCACGGGAAGCGGATTTTCAAAATGGCCCCCATCCACCATCATTTTGAGATGTGCGGCTGGAACGAGGTGAAGATTGTCACCGTCTTCACGGCGGTATCCGCCGTGTTCTGCGCTCTGGCGCTGATGGGAGTCATCACCCTGCAAGGCTGACCCTATGACAGGAGGAATTGTCCATGGCCCAAAAGAAATCGCGTCCCATCCGCACCCGGAACGGCATCCCTCTCACCCGGGACGAGTACCGCCAGCTCAAGCGCCAGAAGGAGCGGGAGGACCGGCGCAAGCGGCAGGAGGCCTGGGAAGCCGCCCGGGGGCCGCTGGATATGCCCTTCCTGCTGCTGGCCATGATGCTGCTGGGCATCGGGCTCATCATGCTCCTCTCCGCCAGCTTCCCCAACGCGCAGGCCAGCGCCAATCTGGGCAACGACCCCCTGTACTTCATCAAGCGGCAGGCGGTCTTCGCGGCTCTGGGCGTTGGGCTGATGCTGTGGGTGTCCAAAATCAACTACGAGCGCTTCCGGGGCCTGGCGCGGCTGGGCCTGTGGATGTCCCTGATCCTGCTGTTCCTGGTCATCATCCCCGGTCCCAAGGCCAACGGACGCCTGCTGGCCATCAGCGCCAACGGCGCGGCCCGGTGGCTGGGCATCCCCAACACCTCCCTGACCTTCCAGCCCTCGGACCTGGCGAAGCTGGGCCTCATCGCCTTTTTCGCGGAGTCCATCTCCAAAAAGCGGGAGAAGATGAGGGACTTCAAGGAGGGCTTCCTCTACCACATCGGCATCCTGCTGGTGATGGTGGTGATGACGGCGCTGGAGCCCCACTTCTCCGGGGCCATCCTCATCGCGGGCATCGGCGCGGCCATGCTGGTGGTGGGGGGCATCCACTGGGGCTGGATCGCGGCTGGCGTGAGCGCCGTGGGTCTGGGGACCTACCTGCTGGCCTTCACGGACGTGATCGAAAACTTCTTCAAGGCCATCAACTACAACGCCTCCCGGATCGCCGTGTGGAAGGACCCCTTCGGCGGCGACCTGGAATTCCGGCGGGACGCGGCCTGGCAGACCATTCAGGGGCTGTACGCCATCGGCTCCGGCGGACTGCTGGGGGTGGGTCTGGGCAAGAGCCGCCAGAAGTTCGGCTATCTCCCCGAGGCCCAGAACGACTACATCTTCGCCGTGGTCCTGGAGGAGCTGGGACTGGTGGGCGGCACCCTCATCATGGTGCTGTTCTCCCTGCTCATCATCCGGGGCTTCTGGCTGGCCATCCACGCAAGGGACCGGTTCGGGAGCCTGCTGATTGTGGGCGTCACCACCCAGATCGCCCTCCAGACCTTCCTGAACATCGCGGTGGTGACCAACCTCATCCCCTCCACCGGCATCTCCCTCCCCTTCTTCAGCTCCGGGGGCACGGCGCTGGTTATTCAGCTGGTGGAGGTGGGCGTCGTTCTGTCGGTCTCACGGCAGATCCCCGCGCCAAAGGCGCGGTAGAAAAGAGGCTCCATCTATGAAAATCGTATTCACCTGCGGCGGCACGGCGGGGCATGTGAACCCCGCTCTGGCACTGGCGGGACTTATCAAGGAACGAAAGCCTGACAGCGAGATCCTCTTCGTGGGGGCCCGCCGGGGCATTGAAAAGCAGCTCATCGAGAGCGCGGGCTGGCCCTTCCGGACGGTGGAGATCTCCAGCTTCCACCGGTCCCTGACGCCGAAGGAGCTGCGGCACAACCTGATCTCCCTGCGCAACCTCCTCCGCTCCCCCGGCGAGGCCAAGGCCCTCCTGAAGGAGTTCCCCGCCAGTCTGGTGGTGGGTACCGGGGGCTACGCCAGCTATCCCATGATCCGGGCCGCCGCCTCTCTGGGCATCCCCGCCGCCGTCCACGAGTCCAACGCCATCCCGGGCCTCACCACCCGCCTGCTGGAGAAGCACGCGGACCTCATCATGGTGGGCTTCGAGGAGTGCCGGAAAAACTACCGGCACCCGGAAAAGGTTCTGGTCACCGGCACGCCGGTGCGGGGAGACTTCTTCCGGCTGACCAAAAAGGAGGCCAAGGCACAGCTGGGCATGGACGATGGGCGTCCTCTTATCGTCTCCTTCTGGGGCAGTCTGGGCGCACGGGAGATGAACCGGCAGATGGCGGAATTCCTGGCCCTGGAGGCCCGAAGCGGCATCCCCTTCCACCACGTCCACGGGGCGGGCAAGGTGGGGTGCATCCATATGGCGGAGTATCTGAAGGACGCGGACATCGATCTGGACCGGGCCCCCGGGCTGGAGGTCCGGGAGTACATTCAGGACATGGGCGTCATGATGCGGGCCGCCGACCTGGTCATCTGCCGGGCGGGTGCCAGCACCATCAGCGAACTCACCGCCCTGGGGGTCCCGGCCATCATCGTCCCCTCCCCCAACGTGACCCATAACCACCAGGAATCCAACGCCCGTGTCCTGGCCAACAGCGGCGGCGCGGAGATGATCCTGGAGAAGGACAGCAGCGGCCGGCTTCTCTACGACACCGCCCGCCGGATTCTGGAGGATCCGGACCGGCGAAAGCGGATGTCCTCGGCCATGTCCTCCCTGGGGACCATCGACGCCTCGGAGAAGATTTACGCCGCCGTCATGGACCTGCGTTCCCGGGGGCGAAAGTAGCAGTTTTCTTCCGTCCGCATACCATGGATTAGTCTTTGAACACATGGGACAAATTCATGGGCGGAGGGATTCATATGAGCCATATTACCATTCAGGGCGGCAGCCGGCTGGAGGGCACCTTGGCGGTCCAGGGCGCGAAAAACAGCGTTTTGCCCATTCTGGCCGCAGCCATCCTGCACCCGGGGCGCACGGTACTCCGGGGCTGCCCCCATCTCAGCGATGTGGAATCCAGCATCCGCATCCTCCGTCACCTGGGCTGCCGGGTGGACTGGGAGGGCGGGGATCTGGTCATCGACGCAAGCGGCCTCAGCCGGTGGGACATCCCCGATCATCTGATGCGGGAGATGCGCTCCTCGGTGGTGTTTCTGGGGTCCATCCTGGCCCGCACGGGCTGGGCTGAGCTGAGCCATCCCGGCGGCTGCGAGCTTGGGCCCCGGCCCATTGACATGCATCTGTCCGCCCTGCGGCAGCTGGGAGCGGACATCCGGGAGGAGGGCGGCTTCCTGCGCTGTACCGCCCAGCACATGACGGGCCGGGAAATCACCCTGAGCATGCCCAGCGTAGGCGCCACGGAGAACGCCATGCTGGCCGCCTGCGGCGCGCAGGGCGAAACGGTGCTGGTCAACGCCGCCCGGGAGCCGGAAATCGCGGACCTTCAGGCGTTTCTGTGCGGCATGGGGTGCCAGGTGAAGGGAGCGGGCAGCTCTACTATCTGCATCCAGGGCCGTCAGCCCACCCATGACGTCTGCCACACCGTCATGCCGGACCGGATTGTGGCGGCTACATATCTGGCAGCTGCGGCTGCGGCAGGCGGCGAGATCGAACTGCGGCAGATCCAGCACAGCCACCTCTCCACCGTCACCGCCGCCCTCCACGCCGCAGGCTGCCAGATATACAGCGGCCCGGGGCAGACCGTCCTGCGCTCGGAGGGCCGCCTGCACTCCGCGGGAACGGTGCGCACCGCCCCCTACCCCGGCTTCCCCACCGACGCCCAGGCCATCCTGATGGCCGCGCTGCTGCGCGGAGAAGGTGCCACGGTGTTCGTGGAAAACATCTTTGAAAACCGGTACCGCCACGTGGACGAACTGTGCCGCATGGGAGCGGACATCAGCGTAGCCGGCCGAGTGGCGGTGGTCACCGGCGTCCCGGCGCTGTACGGCGCCCAGGTGCGCTGTACGGATCTGCGGGGCGGAGCGGCCCTCATGGTAGCAGGCCTTGCCGCCCAGGGGGAGACCCGGATCGGGGATATTTTCCACATCCAGCGGGGCTATGAGGACCCTGTAGGCGATCTGCGCGCCCTGGGAGCGGACATCCGCATGTCCTAGAAAGGGACCGCGTCCATCCCCGTACTTCTCCCGCCGGAAAATTCTCCCGCCAATCCCCCCCGCCGGCCGGGCCGGGCCCGTCACCGGCGTCCGCATTCCGGTCCGGGGAATTCACGAAAGAAAGGAGCGCCTGCCATGCCCAAAAAACGAAAAAAGAGGCGCCGCCGGGGCGCGTTCAGCCGCCTGCTGCGCCCCCTGTCCCTCCTTCTGGCGGCGGCAGCCATCGTGGCGGCGCTCACCATGTTTTTCAAGGTGGAATCCATCCAGGTTGCCGGCGCCAGCCGCTACCAGGCGGATGAAATCATCGCCGCCTCCGGCGTGGAGCCCGGCGACAACCTGGTGCTGCTGGACCGCTACCGGGTCTCTCAGCGGATCTACACCGCCCTGCCCTATATCACCGACGTACAGCCCAGGCCGAAATTCCCCAGCACTCTGGAAATCGAGGTGACGGAGACCAGGGCCGCCGCCGCCATCCAGGGAGCCGGGGGCTGGTGGCTCCTCAGCGCCGGAGGCAAGCTCCTGGAGGCCGTGGACGCCGCCGGAGCGGCGGAATACCCCCGGATCGCCGGCATACAGGCGGAAAACCCCGCCGTCAGTGCCGCCCTGGTCCTGCCGGAGGACAGCCCCATAACCGCCCAGCGCCTTCAGGAGCTGCTGGACACACTGGCCGCCCACGAGGCCCTCCCCCTGGTGGATTCCATCAACTGCGCCAGCCCCCGGGAGCTGGTCCTGCACTACGATGGACGCTTCCAGGTGGAAATGTTCTATGACGCGGACTTTGATTTCAAGATCACCTACCTGCTCAGCGCCGTGGACCAGCTGGAGCCCAATCAGAAGGGCATCCTGCGCATGACCATGTCCGACGACTACGAGGTGCGCTTCATTCCCTCCGCCGAATGACCAAGGAAAATTTGCCAATGGCCCCGTTCGCCGGAAAATTTCAAAAAAGCGGGCGGTTCGCTATTGACCTGTTCCGAAAAAGGCGCTATAATGAATGAAATCAGACACACTATCTTGGGGCAGAAGCTCCGGCTAATATACAAAAGACGCAATGTCTTGCAGGAGGAATTCCATTATGGCAATTGAACTGGCGACCACAAACGACAACATTGTCAAGATCAAGGTAATCGGTGCGGGCGGCTGCGGCAACAATGTGGTCAACCGTATGATTAATACCGGTGTGACCGGCGTGGATTTTGTGGCGATCAACACGGACAAGCAGGTACTCAACGCGTCGGTAGCTCCCTATAAAATCCAGATCGGTGAAAAACTGACCCACGGCCAGGGCGCCGGAGGCAATCCGGAGGTAGGCCGCAAGTCTGCCGAGGAGAGCAGGAGTCAGATCGCCAAAGCCCTGGAGGACACCGACATGGTGTTTATTGTCGCCGGTATGGGCGGCGGCACGGGAACCGGATCGGCCCCCATTGTGGCGGAAGCCGCCAAGGAGATGGGCATCCTCACTGTGGGCGTGGTCACCAAGCCCTTCTGGTTCGAGGGCCGCCGGCGGATGCAGCAGGCGGAGGCCGGCATCGTGGAACTCCAGAGCAAGGTGGACTCTCTGGTGGTCATCCCCAACGACCGCATCAAGCACGTCACCGACCAGAAGATTACCTTTGCCAACGGCTTCCAGATTTCTGACGACGTGCTTCGCCAGGCGCTGATTTCCGTTTCCGAGATCATCACCAAGCCCAGCCTCATCAATGTGGACTTCGCCGATATGTGTACCGTCATGAAGGACGCGGGTCTGGCCCATATGGGCGTGGGCTCCGCCACCGGAAAGAGCAAGGCCGAGGAAGCGGCCCGCATGGCTATTTCCAGCCCCATGCTGGAAACCTCCATCACCGGGGCAAAAGGCGTGCTTCTCTGCGTTGCCGGTCCTTTGGATATGGGACTGGAGGAGGTGGAGGCTGCCGCGTCCATGGTGCAGGAGGCCATCAGCCCCGACGCAAACACCATCCTGGGCACAACCCTTGACGATACCATGAACGACGAGATCCGGGTCACCATCATCGCCACCGGCTTTGACGAAAAGAAGGGGGCCAACGCCGTGGCTGTCTCCGGCGTGCAGGCCGCCCTGGCCGGAGGGTCCTCCAAGGAGAAATTTGACGACCTCCTGCTCCGCCCCCAGACCGAGGAAGAGAAGAAGTCCGATGAAAAGGACCCCTTTGAGGATATTCTGCGTATCTTCGACCGCTGAGTCCGTTTTCTACATACAAATTGGAAATGACTGCCGGAATCCGCAGGCTTTTGCCTGTGGGTTCCGCTTTTTTGCGTCTTTGACGGGCTCTGCCGGATTTTTCTTTAACAAAACCGCCGCATTTTAGAAATCCTGTTTTCGAGTATTCTGTCCAAAGCCACATAAAGTAACAGCGCTGTGCGCAGCGTTTCACAGCGAAAATTTTGAAAGGGGTGGTGAAATGGATGACTGGACAGAAGAGGAAGCACCGGCAGGCCGCGGCTTTTTTTCTTAGCGGACTGCTGTGCGCCGCCTCCCTGCTGGGACGGCCCGCCCAGGCCGCCGTGCTGGAGGCGGACCGGCTGGTCCCCGTGGGACACACCATCGGCATCAAGCTGTTTGCCGAGGGCGTGGTGGTGATCGGCCTGGCGGAGGTGGAAACCGGCAGCGGCGTGCTGTCCCCGGGAGCGGAATGCGGCCTTCAGGTAGGCGATGTGATCGAAGCGGCCAACGGCAAAGAGGTGGAGAGTTCCGAGCAGTTTGCCGCCTTGCTCCAGTGCGGCGGCAGGGTAGATTTGAACGTGTCCCGAAACGGCCGTGAGCTGATCCTGGCAGCCCAGCCGGTGCTGGGCACAGACGGCACCTGGCGGCTGGGCGCCTGGATCAGGGACAGCATGGCGGGCATCGGCACGGTAACTTTTTATGACCCCGCCACCGGCTCCTTCGGCGCACTGGGACACGGCATCACGGACACGGACACAGGGCTCCTGATGCCCCTGGGGGACGGCTCGGTGATGCACGCCTCGGTGAAGGCGGTCAAGCGGGGCAGCGCGGGAGAACCGGGTGAGCTGAAAGGCTCCTTTGATCTGGCGCATGACCTGGGCGGCCTGTACGCCAACACGGAGCAGGGCGTCTTCGGCACTATGGAATCCTGCGGATTCACCGAGGGCAGCGCCCTGCCGGTAGCCAAGGCCGGCGAGGTCCGCACCGGGCCCGCCGCGATCCTGTCCAACGTCAGCGGCGACCGTGTGGAGTCCTACAGCATTGAGATCGTCCGGGTGCTGGACAGCGCCGGTGTGCAAAATCTGTTGGTCCAGGTGACCGACCCGGCGCTGATCGAGCAGACCGGCGGGATTGTCCAGGGGATGAGCGGCAGTCCCATTATCCAGGACGGGAAGATCGTGGGCGCGGTAACTCACGTGATGGTCAATGAGCCCACCAAGGGGTATGGCATCCTCATCGAGAACATGCTGGCCCAGGCGGGTCAGTAAAGAGAGAGGGAGCGGCAAAGCCGTTCCCTCTCTCCTTATCCCCGTCTTCTCAGGCAAAGCTCCGAAAGCGGCAGTTCCCCCGGGACAGCCCCCCATACTGATGACCGCCGGCTGCGTTGACGCTATCAGCATCAGAAGGGGGAACGGCGGCGCTGGCGCTTGTAGGGCGGGCGGCGCTGGACAGGCTTGTCAATCAGAATGATGTCGTCCCCGATCTGCTTGATGCACTCCCAGGGAACATAAAACTCCTCACCCCTGCCGAACAGCCCGAAAAAACGGCAGGGCCCCGGCACCACCAGGGCCGCCACCCGTCCTTCCGGCAGCAGCACCTCCACATCCCCCACAAAACCCAGCCGGCAGCCGTCGCAGATGTTGATGACCTCCTTGCACCGCAGCTCTACCATCCTGCACTGCATAACCCTCACCCCTCTCATGAGGAGTGTATGCCGGACCGGGACTGTCCCATGTCAAATGTTTTTCTGAATGGTTTTCAGCGCGTTCTTTTCCAGGCGGCTGACCTGGGCCTGGGAAATGCCCACCTCGGCGGACACTTCCATCTGGGTTTTCCCCTCGTAAAAGCGCAGGGCCAGAATATGCTTTTCCCGCTCCCCCAGGCGCTCCAGAGCGTCTTTCAGCGCAATGTGTTCCAGCCAGTGTTCATCGGTGTTCTTGGTATCCTTCACCTGGTCCATAACGCAGACCGTATCGCCTCCGTCGGAATAGACCGGCTCAAACAGGCTCACCGGGTCCATGATGGCATCCATGGCAAACACCACATCCTCCCGGGGAATCCCAAGCTCCTGGGCCAGCTGCTCCACCGTAGGCTCCCGCTGGGACTGGGCCATCAGCCGCTCCCGGGCCTGCATGACCTTATAAGCGGTATCCCGCATACTGCGGCTCACCCGGATGGCGCTGTTATCCCGGAGATACCGGCGGATCTCCCCTACAATCATAGGCACGCCATATGTGGAAAAGCGCACCGGCTGAGTGATGTCAAAGTTGTCGATTGCCTTGATAAGGCCCACACAGCCCACCTGAAACAGGTCGTCCGCATTCTCACCCCGCCCGGTAAATTTCTGAATCACCGACAGCACCAGACGCAGGTTGCCGTTGATGAGCTTTTCCCGCGCCTCCTTGTCCCCCTCCTTGGTCCGCCGCAGCAGCTCCATGGTCTCCTCATTGCGCAGCACCTTTAGTTTCGAGGTATTTACGCCGCAGATCTCCACCTTTCCCTGCACGTCCTTATCCCCCTTGGCGAAAACTTACAAAGGCAGTTTTCCCCTGGCCCGGGAGATTATACGGGAGGAAAAATAGAGGTTTTGTCGGGTGGGGTTCAGAGCGAAAAAAGCATGTCCGCAGACGCCGGAACAGGTAAAGAGAGAGGCGCTTTCGCGCCTCTCTCCCTGCCTGAAATCAGGTCTCCAGCAGGCCAGCGGCCCGCATATTGGCCAGCAGTTCGTTGAAGCGGGTAAACAGCTGACTCGCATTTTCCGCATCGGCTACAGCGGCAGCCGGCGTAACGCTCCCCGCAGGCCCAGTGGGACCGGCAGGTCCGGCGGGACCCATCACGCCGGCGGGACCGGTGGGGCCCGCTGCTCCGGCGGGGCCTGCCGCGCCGGTGGGACCGGCAGGGCCGGCCGGGCCCATCGCTCCGGCGGGGCCGGTCGGCCCCGCTGCTCCAGCGGGGCCTGCCGCGCCGGTAGGACCGGCAGGACCGGCCGGGCCCATCGCTCCGGCGGGGCCGGTGGGGCCCGCTGCTCCAGCGGGGCCTGCCGCGCCGGTAGCGCCGTCAATATATGCACAACATAGGAAACCCCGCAATTATGCGGATTGTTCATATCTTAAAGACAATTAAACAGCCCTTATAATTACACCAAAAACGCCGTAGCAAGGTTGGACAAGCCTTGATATGGCGTTT
>ERZ779621.204-NODE-204-length-35904-cov-14.722252_pt1 | contig 35904 bp, 36 predicted proteins | sample MGYA00514215_ERZ779621 | MGnify/ENA primary metagenome ERZ779621 (study PRJEB29562, sample SAMEA4376715) | mouse gut metagenome | isolation source: Cecum | study: EMG produced TPA metagenomics assembly of the A DSS colitis mouse model was used to assess the...
TCCTGTTCTTTGTATTCACCATAATTATACAAATAAGCAGGGGAATTTACAACGCGGCTAACGCACTTCCCGGGCCTGCACACACCAGCGCATGTTTCGGACATCCCGAACGCAGGTGACCAGTGTGATCAGGTTATCGCTCGTGCGCTCCAGCCGGGAGAAGTCTGTCTCCTCGATTTGCCCGACAAAAAAGACCTCATACGTCCTGGTACCCAGTTGGGTGGTGTATGTGATCTGGTCCCCGGTTTTCAAGGTGTGGATTTTGCCGAAGTGATTGGTCACCCCTCTGTTGTGGCCAGCGATCCCCACGTTGCCATCCCAGCAGGAGGTAGATTTGAAGTGTCCTGCCCCCTTGGCCAGGCTCTCCAGGCTCTCCGTCTCGTAGACCTTGACGTTTACCCCGATACTCGGGATCTTCAACCGGCCGATGCTGCCATCCGAGTAGTAGAGCCCATCCGGCAGGGTGAAAGGGGTAGACGAGGTGGACGAAGTGGTGACATCGCTCGCCGGCGGGGTTACGGACTCAGCGGGCGGGTAATAGGCGGTACCGCCTCCGATGGGAGTAGTGGCGGAACCGCTCGTCTGAGTCTGCGTCTGCGGGATCAGCACGGCCCCGCTCCCGGTCTGGTAGGACTCAGGGCTGCCGAAGGGCGGCGGAACCACGGCCGCATTCTTACTGCGGTCGATATTGCTCTGCTCCGTCACACCGCCGCCCACTACTGTGACCTGGTCCACCGATGTGGGGGAGGCGAACAGGGGTCCTCCGGACCGTCGATATTATACTCGGCCGCCATGGCCGTCGTGGCCATCGCCATGGTGAGCATCAGCGCCACCCCGGCCATCGTCAGCAGTTTCTTCATAGCTCATGCGCTCCTTTCGTTTCATCACAAAGTAGGTTCCGCCCGCGCCGGCGGCCAGGGCGGCCAAACCGAGCACTGTCATAACCGGCCATCCCGCTCCGGCCTGCAGCTGTTCCTCCTTCGCCACAGGCTCCGGATCAACAGAGGCGATAGGGGTACCGGTAAAGATGACGGTATAGCGGATGACCGTCACGCCGGTACGGTACACCTCTCCAGTGTAATTGGCGGTAGTCGTGTAGCCGGTGACATAGCTGACCGACTTGCTGCCGCCGTAGGTACAGATAGCGGTAAACCGGTCTCCGATCTCGTAGTCATCGGCATTATAGGTATTATCGGTCTGCCACTGGATGTCCTGGAGTTTCAGCGTCCGGCCCCCCTCTGTAATGGTCTTGGGCAGATGGTTGGCATCGGCGCTGGCCAGGTTGGGATAGCTGCGGGTGGCTGTGACAGGCTTGGTGGAACTGCCATACCCGGCAGGCTCGGTCTTGATGCTGTCCAGCACCAAATGGAGTGTGCCGGTAAAACCGTCCTCCGTAGTGGTCTCCTTCTCCTGGGGCAGCAGTTCAAGGACGGTTTCCATGTCCTTCTTGGCACTGTCCACAGTTTCCGTCTGGGTGATGGTCTGGGTCTCGGAGCCGATGACCACCTCCCGCAGAATGTCGGTGCATTCATATCTGGACCCGTCCCGCTCAAACGCCTCCATGGGAAGCGTAGCAGGGTTCGTGTTGGGCGAGAGGTCATAGACCTTGCGGATTTCCCTGGAATCCTGGTCGATGATGATGTCCACAGGCAGCAGGGCCTCCGGATCCGCCAGATCCACAGACGCTGCCCCGGCGGGCAGCACCAGCGCCGTCAGCACCAGAAGCGATACCAACAGGGAAATGAACCTTTTTTTCACTGGGCGTTTCCTCCTTTTTTGGTTGTGTGGTTCATTTGCGGTTGCTCAGGGGGTGTACTGTCCGCCCTGGATCAGCGGCTGCAGGTATGCCACCGCGAATCCCAGCGTGTTGAGGACGATCCACGTCACCACGATCCGTTTGAGCCAGCTGGTGGCCTCGGCAACCGCCCGCTCGTTGCGGGAGATCATGCGCACCAGCAGCGCCACAGCCGCGGCTGTCACGCCCACGATAGTGGAGATGCCCACCAGCTGGCCGTAGACGTCCGCAATGATCGTGGAAAAGCGGGTCCACATGGTGTCGGCTGCTGCGGCAGGCTGTGCGGTCAGCAGCATCATGTAGCAGGCAGACACTGCCGCTTGTACCCGGCGCTGCAGCCTTGCCGATCTGGGGCTGATGGTGTGCTTCTCGTGCTCTTTTTTCGCCATACAGGTTCCTCCTTCCTGATAATCTGGACAGCAAAAAGCGCCGGGCCGCAGGGAAGCCAAAGGCTCTCTGCGGGACCGGCGCACTGCCCGTGCCCACTTTTGGACGCTACCATCATACCACATTTACACTCCCCATGTCATCAGCGGCAGCGCTGCCAATTTTCCTGCCATTTTTCTGCCATCAGTTTCCCTCCAGCAAGGTCAGGATCTCCAGCCATGCGTCCAGGCACCCCGCCGGGGCCGTCCAGAGCCGGATGGAGAGGATGTTGACCGCCTGCTGCCGGAGCCGGTAGTAGTGCCGGTCCGAGATGTCCAGCCGGTACAGGATCTCCTGGTGCGTGAGCTTGTCCGGGGTGACAAAGGTCTGGAAAATGATATTATACATCATCTCGCCGTTCCCCGGCTTCTGCCGCAGTACCGTCAGGGCATCGTTGATCCGGTCCAGCAGCAGCCGGGACTGCTTGATACTCAGCATCCGATGCTCCAGCCGGGTGTTCCCCATGGCCAGCTGAGTATCCACCATGCTGAGTAGGGCGTCCAAGTCCTTCAGCGGGCGGTCTAGCTCCTCCGCCACCTGCTCCGGGAAGCATTCCAGCGCCCAGACAATGTCCCGGTAGTGCTTGAGCATCATCTGGGTGTTATGGTACATGTTGCGGCGCAGAGCCTGTTCCGCCTGACGGGCTTTTTCATTCACAATGCTGTGGTCTTCCACAATCCCCCGGCGCTCCAGCAGCGAGATCAGCTGCTCCGTCTGGGAAGAAAATTCATTTTTCGGCAACTCACCACAACGGGTCGCCTTCAAATCTGCCATAGTCAATACCTCCAAAATCGAATGGCGGGCCGGTTTGGGGGCCAGCCCTAGGCAAAAGCTCAAATTCGACCGGGGAAATTCCCTCTACACCCTGGCAGTCCTCAACGAAACTCTTACAATGCCTACACGGAGAAAAATACGCGCGCGTAATAGGGCAGCCCGAAACTGCAACACGGCACTGCTCCACCGCGGGGTCAGACTGCGGCTGCGGGATCTGCGGTATTACCTTACGGCTATACCATGCGACCCAGCGGTTCACCCGCTCATGGTCGCTTCCGCTATTGGTGTGCGTATTTCCGCCCCAAATGCGTATTTCCTCTAAAATACGTTTAACTTGTGCTGACTCCGGCAGAGTAAAAGAGGTTCCTGCTGGGTAGCCGGTGTTGAAGATCAGGCAGCCGAAGGAGCCTGGCAGCTTTTGCAGCGGGAAGGCATCCGCGTGCTTTTTGAAAAAGCGCCAGACCTTCGTCTTCTCCCATCCCCAACGGTGGCCAAGAGTTTCCAAGGTCAAAACGGCGCCATACTTGCCGAACTGGATAACAGGCGCCATATGAGAGAACGCATTGCCGGGCTCCTGCCATACCGTGTGGCACCAGAGATCCAGCCATGCGTCCGACTCATCAAAGTGATAGTGCGCCTCTACGAGGCGCTGGGTAATGTTCCGGGGCAGACATAGGAAGCCATACCCCTGGGTGGCATAGATGGCCTCAGAGCCCATGCAGGGCTCGCCGGAGCACTGGACCACCCAGTCTTTGATTTGATAGGTGAGCTTCTTTGTCTTGGGGTTCAGCTCATAATCTATGTAGCCCAGTTGGGCCAGCTTGTCCATCATTTCCAGGGCCTTGCTTCGGTTTTGATGCCCAGGATGCTCTTGAGCCCCACGATGCCTCCTGCCCAGGAGCCAATGGTAACTTGATTGATATAGCCACAGTAGCGAGCCTGCCCGTTGCGGAAGGCCGCACGGGAAGCCAGCCGCGCCCAGGCGCCCATAACGCCCTTACCTGCTGGCATCTGACTGCGGGGGAGCTTGACCCACTGGTACTTCAGCAAGCATTTCACCTGGCTGGCCTCCTTCTTGTTTTGAATTGAAAAATGCCCCGTTCCGTGCTAAACTGAATGGGCACGAAAGTGAGGCGAAAAAATAATGATATATGCGTGTGATAGCTGCCACTTTCTGTTTTCCCGGACTGCCCCTGCCAAACAGTGCCCAGACTGCGGAAAAGAGAGTATCCGCGAGGCAACAAAGGAGGAGATTCAGGAATTTGAGCAGCGTATAAACGCCAATCTATGGGACGAGTGAGGGCGCTATGGAAATCGTCAGATGCGGCTATGTCCCGCAGGATAGCATTGAGTTTGGAGCAAAGGCCGCCGAACAATTGAATGCCGCCGCCCAGGAGCTGGTATTCCTGATGGACCGTGGATATGACACAAAATCCGCCTCTACCTTTGTAGGCAACCACCATCTTCTCTCCGAGCGGCAACGGATGGCACTGGCCCGCATCGTATCAACGGCCAGCGCTGTGCAGCGCAGGAAACGGAAGGAACTGATCCAGGCACCAGACTATCTGGTGTTGGACGGGTTTAATACGATCATCACCCTGGAGGTTGCCCTATCCGGCTCCCTGCTGCTGGAGGGGATGGATGGGACCATCCGTGATCTTGCAGGACTGCGTGGCAGCTACCGTATCGTGGATAAGACCATACAGGCGGTGGAACTGCTGATCGCCCGGTTTGAGAAGCTGGGTGTGAAAAAGGCCCTGTTCTATCTGGAGCAGCAGGTATCCAACTCCGGACGTCTCCGGGCGCTGCTGCTGGGTAAAGCGAATGGCAGAGGGGTGGAGGTTCAAGCGGAGCTGCACCCCAGTGTGGATGGCCAGCTCTCCCGCATGGAGAATGTGGTCACAGCGGACGCTATTATTTTGGATAAATGCGGCAGTTGGTATAACCTGACCCGCGCGTTGATACAGTCTGCCATTCCGGATGCCTGGATTCTTCACCTGGACGGTCTGCAAAAGGAGGGAACATCATGTCAATCGTAGGAGCCATTATCGTACCCCACCCGCCCATCATCGTCCCCACCGTAGGACGTGGACGGGAAGCGGAGGTTCAGGCCACCATCGACGCATACCACGCCGCCGCGAAGCAAGTGGCAGCGTGGGCACCGGAGGTGCTGATTGTCACCTCCCCCCACACCGTCATGTACGCCGACTATTTCCACATCTCCCCCGGCGAGGGCGCATCTGGCAATATGTCTGCTTTCGGTGCGCCCCAGGCCGAGCTGAACGTCCGATATGACGCTGAACTGCGGCAGGAGCTTGTCCGTCGGGCAGAAGCAGCCGGTATCCAGGCCGGGACACTGGGAGAAAAGGACCCCGCCCTGGACCACGGGACCTTCCTCCCCCTGTACTTCCTCCGGGATGCGGGGGTGGACTGCCCTATCCTGCGCATCGGCCTGTCCGGATTCTCCCCACTGGAGCACTACCGGCTGGGCCAGTGCATTGCCCGGGCAGTGGATGCTCTGGACCGCAGGACGGTGTTTGTGGCCAGCGGCGACCTGTCTCACAAGTTGAAAGATGACGGTCCCTATGGGTATGCACCGGAGGGTCCCGTCTTCGACCGCCGGGTGACCCAGGCCATGGAGTCAGGGGATTTCTTGCAATTCCTCACTATGGACGCCTCCCTGTGCGACCGGGCGGCGGAGTGTGGTCTGCGCTCCTTCCAGATCATGGCCGGGGCGCTGGACGGCCTGGCTGTGTCCCCTGCCCTGCTCAACTACGAGGGAACCTTCGGCGTGGGCTACGGTGTGGCCACCTTCGCTGTGACCGGCCCGGACGAGAACCGCTGTTTTGAGCGGCAGTGCGAGGAAATGGAGCGTGCCCGTCTGGCAGAGCGCAAAGCGGCCGAGGACCCCTGGGTCAGGCTGGCCCGGCTGTCGCTGGAGACCTATGTACGCACAGGAAAACAGCTGGACACACTGCCGGACGGTCTGCCCGGCGAGATGACAGGCAGAGCCGCCGGAGCATTTGTCTCCCTCCACACTCACGGCCAGCTGCGGGGCTGCATCGGCACCACCGGCCCAACCACCGCCAGTGTGGCCTGGGAAATCGTCCAGAACGCCGTCTCCGCCTGTTCCATGGCCCCCCGGTTTGCCCCGGTGCGGGCGGACGAGCTGGACAGCCTGGAGTACAGCGTGGATGTGCTGGGTGTGCCGGAGCCAATCGACTCCCCGGCGCAGTTGGATGTGAAGCGGTATGGCGTCATCGTATCCTGCGGCGGCCGAAGGGGACTGCTGCTACCCGATTTGGAGGACGTGGACACTGTGGAACAGCAAATTGACATCGCCCGTCAGAAGGGCGGCATCAGCGCCCGGGAGCACTATACCCTGGAGCGATTTGAGGTGGTGCGGCATACATGAGCGCAATTTGTGAGCTGTGCTTCCACCACTGCAAGCTGGATGAGGGCCAAACCAGCCTCTGCCGGGCCAGGACCTGCCGGGATGGGGCCGTTATCCCGCTGAACTATGGGAAGTTGACCAGCCTGGATCTGGACCCCATTGAGAAAAGGCCCCTGCGACGCTTCCGTCCTAGCAGTCTGATCCTCTCCGTGGGCAGCTTCGGCTGTAACCTGCGCTGCCCCTTCTGCCAGAACCATGAAATATCAATGGCCGGGGAGACGGATATGCAGACGGTGGAGCTATCCCCGGAGCAGTTGACCAGCAAAGCGGCGGAACTGCGCACCCGGGGAAACATCGGCGTGGCCTACACCTACAACGAGCCGCTGGTGAGCTACGAGTATGTCCGGGACTGCGCTTCGCTGGTCCATGCACAGGGGATGGTCAACGTGCTGGTCACTAATGGCACCATTGAGGAGACCCCCTGGCGGACGCTCCTGCCCTTGATCGATGCCGCCAACATCGACCTGAAAGGATTTACCCCTGCGTGGTACCGGCGGCTAGGCGGGGACCTGGAGACGGTCAAGCGCTCCATCATCTTGGCGGCGGAGCAGTGCCATGTGGAGGTGACCACCCTGCTGGTCCCCGGAGAAAACGACACTGCGGAAGAGATTCGTGAACTGGCACAATGGTTGGCCTCAATCAGCCCAGAAATCCCCCTGCACCTGTCCCGGTTCTTTCCCCGATATCAGATGACGGACCGCCCGCCCACCCCTGTGGAGCAGGTCTACCGGCTTGCTGAGGCAGCACAGGAATATCTGTCTCATGTCTACACTGGCAACTGCTAAACCACTATCCCTGGAGCGTCCCCAGGAACCCGATAGGGTGGATAATATGCTCTCCTTTGGCATCCAAATCCAGGGTTGGATCCACCAGTATAATGGCCCTGCGGATACTGTGATACCCATATTTACCCCTGATTTTATCCAGCGCCCGGTCGATATCGGCCCGGCGCTGGGCTTTTTGTACCTCCGGGAACAGAGACAACTGCACAACGCCGTCCGCCGGGGTCAGCCCACTGGCCTTCACTGATAGACTGCGCACAGGCTCCTGTCCAATATGGTGCTTCCGGAACAGCTCCACGGCTGTCTCCCAGATGTCCAATGTGTTCGCTGTGGGGCGATCCAACTTGGCCTGCCGGTCATAGGACAGCAGTCGGTTGTCCCGGATACCCACCGATACTGTGGAACAAAGGCAGTTTTGCTCCCGGAGTCTGGCCCCCACACTTTCGCATAGGGCCATGAGGGTAATCTTCACATCGTCCTCACTGACCAAATCCCGGGGCGCGGTAGTAGAGTTGCCAACGCTTTTCATGAGCGGAACCGCATAGTACCGCCGGACGCCAGAGTGGTCTTGTCCGTTGGCAAACTGATGGAGCATAACCCCGTTCTTGCCAAGCAGCCAGTACAGGAGATCCATGTTGGCCTGGGCCAGTTCCCCAATCGTGGTGATCCCATACTGGTTCAGCTTCCGGGTGGTGGCCGGGCCAACGTAGAGCAGATCGCTCACAGGAAGTCTCCAAGCCTTATCCCGATAGTTCTCCGGGGTAATGACCGTTGTGGCATCGGGTTTTTTCATATCTGAGCCCAGTTTAGCAAATACTTTATTAAACGACACGCCTATTGAGACCGTCAACCCCAGTTCCTGCCGGATGCGGCCCCGAATGTCGTTCGCAATGGCCGGCCCCTCCCCGAACAGGCCCACAGAGCCAGTAACATCCAGCCAGCACTCGTCCAGGCCGAAAGACTCCACCTGGTCGGTGTAACTGGTATAGATGTCCCTAGCCTGGGCAGAGAAGGCCAGGTAGCGCTCATAATGGGCTGGAACACAGACCAGGCCAGGGCACTGCTGCCGGGCCTCCCAAAGTACCTGGCCGGTGCGGATGCCGTACCGTTTGGCAATATCGTTTTTGGCCAGTACGATGCCGTGACGGGCCTCCTCGTCTCCGGCTACCGCCACCGGCTTATCCCGCAGCGTGGGATCATACAGGATCTCCACGCTGGCATAAAAATTGTTCATGTCTGAATGTAATATTACAGGCTTCATGTCCTCAGTATATGAGGGTAGCCTCGCCTTCATCCGCGAAAGGAGTCACAGCTATGTGCGGAAGATACAGTTTAGCCCCGGATCAGTCCAAAGAGATCGCCCAGATCGTGGCTGAGGTGCAGGCCCGGTTTGGAGTTGCCAGTATCCATACCGGGGAGATATTTCCTACCAACGCCGCACCTGTCCTGCTTCCGGACGGACAAAAAATGACCCCCAAGCCGATGACCTGGGGATTTCCCAGCTTCAAAGGCAAGGGGGTCATTATCAACGCCCGGGGTGAAACAGCGCTGGACAAACCGATGTTCCGCCGATCCGTGCTGGAACGGAGGTGCATCGTGCCTACGACCGGCTTCTACGAATGGGATAGCCAAAAAAGGAAATACCATTTTCGGCTGCCGGGGCAGGACTGGCTCTATTTGGCCGGGTTATGGAACACTTTCCAGGGTGAGGAGCGGTTTGTGGTCTTAACCACCACCCCCAATGACACCATCATCAATGTCCATGAGCGGATGCCGGTGCTGCTGACCAATGACGAGGCGATGCCTTGGCTCCATGATACTGGAATGGCGTCCGCAAAGTTAACAGCCTTGCAGCCGGCTTTAGAGCGTATCGCTGTCTGATCACCATGGTATGCGCACCCTCTGCCCCCACAGTGTCTCAACCTGGACTTCTACCAGGAACCAGCCGCAACTATCCATCTCAATGTGGGTGGGCACCCACCGCTCGTTGAGCCAAATGTCCATCGTTGTGCCGCAGTGGAGACCGCCGTAGCAGTCGTCACTGCTGAAACGGATATCGGCACGCCCACTCTGCATATCAGGGATCAAAATTCCTTTTCTCATGTAGATTGCTCCCATCTAAAAATAGTAAGAAGTACCAGCCATGAGGCTGGTACTTCTTTTGCCATACCAAATCCTTTTCGTTTGTCGTAAAACTGTCGTAAAATCCAAATGTGCATTTCCAGCTTCATAACAAATCACTGAATTTACACCGGATTTTTTAGCAATACGGTTCGTTTTTCTAATTTCTGATGCCGAAATTCAGTCCAGCGGTTTCATCGTGGGGAACAAAATCACATCCCGAATAGAATCGCTCCCCGTGAGCAGCATCACGCACCGGTCGATGCCGATGCCCAGACCGCCCGTAGGAGGCATACCGTATTCCAGGGCGGTGAGGAAGTCCTCATCCATCATGCCCGCCTCATCGTTGCCCTTGAGGCGGTCCGCCACCTCGGCCTCGAAGCGCTGGCGCTGGTCGATGGGGTCGTTCAGCTCGGAGAAAGCGTTGCCCATCTCGCTGCGGCAGATGAACAGCTCGAACCGCTCGGTGATCCTGGGGTCCTTGGGGGAACGCTTGGCCAAGGGGGACACGTCTACCGGGTGCATGGTGATGAAGGTAGGCTGAACCAGCTTCCCCTCCACCTTCTGATCGAAGCACTCATACAGCGCATGTCCCCATGTGGGCTCTACGCCGTCCATGTCCACGCCCACGCCCTTGGCGGCGGCCACCGCCTCGGCATCGTCGGTGATGGCCATAAAGTCCACACCCAGATGCTGCTTCACCGCCTCGGCCATGGTCAGCCGGGGCCAGCCGGGGGTCAGGTCGATGTCCTCCCCCTGCCACCGGACCTGATAGCCGCCGCAGATATCCTTGGCCGCGCCGCTGAGCAGGTCCTCGAACAGGTCCATCATATCGTTGAAGTCGGCAAAGGCCTCGTACAGCTCCACGGTGGTAAACTCCGGATTATGCCGGGTGTCCATGCCCTCGTTGCGGAAAATGCGGCCCACCTCGTAGACACGCTCAAGCCCGCCCACGATCAGCCGCTTAAGGTTCAGCTCCGTGGCGATGCGCATGTACATGTCAATATCCAGCGTATTGTGGTGGGTGATGAAGGGCCGTGCGGTAGCGCCGCCGCTGATGGTGTTCAGCACCGGCGTCTCCACCTCCATATAGCCCCGGTCATCCAGGAACTTGCGCAGATATTTGATAAAGGCGCTGCGAATCTCAAAATTCCGGCGGACCTCCGGGTTGACGATGAGATCCACATACCGCTGGCGGTAACGGGTCTCCTTGTCGGTGAGCCCGTGGAACTTCTCCGGCAGGGGCAGGAGGGACTTGGAGAGCAGGGTGATCTCCCGTCCGCGGACGCTCATCTCACCCCGCTGAGTACGGAAGACCTCGCCCTTAACGCCCACAATGTCGCCGATGTCGTACTTCTTGAAGCGGTTGTAGGCATCCTCGTCCATCTCGTCCTTCCGGGCGTAGAGCTGGATGCGGCCGGACTTGTCCTGGAGGTCGCAGAAACTGACCTTTCCCATGCCCCGCTTGCTCATGAGACGGCCGGCGATGGTGATCTCGCTGCCCTCCAGCCCGTCAAAATGGTCCTTGATCTCCTGGGCGTGATGGCTTACCACGAATTTGGTCTCCTGGAAGGGGTCCCGTCCCTCGCTCTGCAGAGCGGACAGCTTTTCCCGGCGGACCAGCAGGATCTCACTGAGGTCCTGCTGGTCCTCAGGGGCACGGTTGTTTTCAGCCATGATTCTTCTCTCCTCTTTTGTAGCTTTACAGGCGTTTACCGCTCGATTTTGTCAATGTGATACTTCATCTCACCGGCGGGGGCGCTGACCGTAACGGTCTCCCCCTCCTTCCGGTTCATGAGCGCCTTTCCGAAAGGGGAGTCCTCGCTGATGATGCCATGCATGGCGTCCGCCTCCTGACTGCCCACGATCTTGAAGCTGCGGCTGGCGCCGCCGGATGCTGCCGTAACGGTGACGGTGGAACCGATGGTCACCTGGCCGGTGGGCATGTCGCCCTCTTCAATGATGACGGCGTGGAGCAGCACGTTCTCCAGCTCGCTGATGCGGGAGTAGAGCTTGCCCTGCTCGTTCTTGGCCTCGTCATACTCGCTGTTCTCGCTGAGGTCGCCGAAGCCCCGGGCCACCTTAATCATTTCCGCAACCTCGTCGCTGCGGGTGGTTTTCAGGTAGGTAAGCTCCTTTTGCAGCTCGTCAAAGCGGGACTGGCTCATCTTGAACTCTTTTTTCATAGCGCGCGATCCTTTCCATCTTCTGTATCGGCGTCGAAGCCTGAAAAGGCACACGACTCCACTATACGGATTCCATTGTCATTCATAGCATTATATAAGGATTTTTCCATTCTGTCAACCAGGAATTTCCGCCAGCAGGGTCTCCGGCGCCAGAGCGCCCATAGCGTACAGGGCCGCTGCCAGCTGTTCCCGGTCACAGTTCGCCTCGGTCTGCTCCGCCAGGGCGGGGGGCAGGCACAGTGGCAGCCGTCCCCGTCCCGCCTCGCCGCCGGGGTAGAGGGTGTAGAGAATGGGATTGTTCAGAGACAGGTCCGTCCTGGGGGAGAAGAGGACCAGGGCGTCCGCCCGGTCCAGCTGGTCCGGGGACGGGTCCAGCAGCAGGGAGATGCCATACTCCCGCCGCAGATTCCTGGCGAAGGGCTCCGCATCCCCCCGGACGCTCAGCAGCACGTAGCGGTAGCTGAGGGCCAGGGCCTTGGCGCAGTCGGTGACCTCCCGGATGACCCGGTCGCCGGAGACCGCGGCCACCGCCTGGGTGGGCTGGAAGCCGCCGTTTTCCAGCCGCCGCCGGGTCAGGGGCGCGGCCAGGAGCCGCCGCAGGGGCAGGGTATCCACCGGCAGGACGCCCTGGCGGATAAACAGCGCCGTATATGGGAAATCCACCGGAAACACAGCCGAGCGGATGCCGGATTCCCGCAGCATACGCGCGCCCTGTCGGGCGCGGAAGAGGGCCAGAGGCCCGTTGGGCCGGGCCTGCAGGCCCATTTGCAGGGTAACAAAGGTTCCGCCGGAGAGCTGGCGCTCTCCCAGCTCGGGCCGCTTGGGCCCCTCTCCATACATAATATATCCTAACATATGATACCGCCTCCCGGTGGAGTATATGGGCGGAGCAGGGACTTTATGAGCGGTATCGGGAAAAGAAAGGCGCCGCCCGCCGGCGGCGCCAGGATTTTTTTGTTGTTTGATACGGATTACTTCTCAATCCACTGCTCCTTGCCGCCGTTGGACCAGACCACACGGTTGCGGCCGAGGCGCTTGGCGTCGTACAGCATGGTGTCTGCCAGCTTGAGATATGTTTCGTAGGAGTCCTCGGATTTGGGAACGAGGCTCACGCCGCCCACGCTGATGGTGACCCACTCGGACACCGGGGAGTTGTGCTTGATATGCAGATCCTCCACCGCCTGGCGGATGGTTTTCAGAAACTCATAGGCTGACTGCGCATCGTTCCCCATAAAGACCGCCACGAACTCCTCCCCGCCGTACCGTGCGAACAGGTCCGTGGAGCGCTGGAAATAGGAAGCAGCCGTCTTGGCCACGGAGGCGATCACCCGATCCCCCGCCGGATGGCCGAAAGTGTCATTGTAGAGCTTGAATTTGTCGATATCAAACATGCACACGGAGAAGGGAAGCCCGAAGCGCACCGCTTCCCGCCATTTGGCGATGCTGGCGCCCTCGTAGCACCGGCGGTTGGATATGCCGGTCAGGTCGTCCACCAGGGCCTGCTGCTTGAACTCCGTCTGATAGTGGTAGAGATGGATGTGGGTATTGACCCGGGCCTTGATGATGACCGGACTGAAGGGCTTGGCCACATAATCCACCGCGCCCAGCAGCAGCCCACGCTCCTCATACTGCTCGTCGGACAGGCTGGTTAGCAGGATCACGGGGATGTGCTTGGTCAGCTCGGTGGCCTTCAGCTCCCGCAGGGCGGTAAAGCCGTCCATGTCCGGCATGATGACATCCAGAAGGATCAGGGAAAAGCTGCCCTCCTTGGCAGCGAGAATGCCCTCTTTGGCGGTGTGACAGATGGATACATCGTAGTCATCCCGCAGAATTGAACGCAGAAATTCAGCCTGGACGGCGCTGTCGTCAATCACTAAAATCTTGTCCATGATTTTTATCCTTTCACGCGCGGCTTCCTGCAGTCAAGCAGAGAGGACGCTTTCTATAGTTTTCTGACCTGCTCGGGAGCTTTTTCAGTAATGTCGCGGGCTACATACACAACGGTTTTCGGCATATCGTCCGTGCCGGTCTGGGCCATCACGGCGGTGGCGCGCACCAGCTGGCAGCGGTCTCCCAGCTCGGGGAAGTCCGGCAGCTTGCGGTACTCCACCGCCACATAGGGCTGCCACCAGCGCAGGGCTTCCCGCAGATGGGAGACGCTCATGGCCTGAAGGTACTTTTCACGGTCATCGGGATGAATGAAGTGGTTGGCATACAGCTGAAGTGCGTTGGTGAAATTTACCTCGTCCCCCAGGACGTCCGTTACCCGGTGCTGCTGGGTGACGGCCCGGAAGGTATCCCGCTCCAGATCGATGTAATAGGTGGAGAAAAACAGGCTGCTCAGACTGGTAATCATGTAGGCCCGGTCCTCCAGGGTCCGCAGCCGGACCTCCTCCTCCTGCTTCTCCCGCGTGATGTCCTGTCCCAGGATGTTGACCATCACGTGATTGTTCTGGCGGCTGTATAGAATATGCAGTTCGATCCACCGGACATGTTCCCCCCGTATGCGGTACCGGCAGATCTCCTCGCTGCTGTCCTCCACCATTTCGGCCTTCTGCCGCAGGCGGTCCAGAGACAGCGTGGCCCGGAAAGCTCCGGCGTCCTCCGGATGGACATAGCGGTCCAGCGCGTTTTGGATGTAAGCGGCGTAGTCGCCGGTCAGGGTGTTCTCCGGCAAGGCATCCTGAGCGAGATTGATCCGCTCGCACAGCCCGCTCTCCAGATATACGGTAGTCATCATCTGGTAGCGGGATCTGAGGATGGCCGCCATCTGCGCGTCCCGCTTGGTGTGCGCCAGCTCCCGCTGTACCCGCTCATCCACATCCTGCAGTGCGACAATGGTGCAGCTGCTGTTTTCCGCCTCTTCACCGAAATAGGCGGTGGCAAAGGTGTAACGGAAGCTCTCTCCCCGGCGGCAGCGGCACAGAAGCTCTGCTTTCCGCCGCCCCGCGTCCCTGGACCGGCGCAGGCCCTCCAGGGAAAACTGGGACGCAAACTCGTCCAGATACGCCTGATGGAGCCGGCTGGTAATCTGGCTGTGCATCAGCTCATCCCAGGGACGGGCCTCCAGCGACTCCTGTATGACTCCGTCCACGCGGATCGGATTCGCGGCGCCGGTGTTCGTATCAACGGCATAAATATGGAAGCAGCTCTCCCCCAGACTTTGGATCAGCGCCTGCCCGCGGGTGGTCAGCCCCTTCCAGGAGCCTTCCAGCCCCTCCCGCAGCGCATCATGCACGTCCTTGATCCGCAGCAGCACAAAGCGTCCGCCGTCCTCCGCCGCCGGGGCGGCCTCCATGAGGTTCCAGCGGTACCCGCCCTCCGTCTGACGGCGGTAGATCATTGCCTGACCGGACCGGGTCACCCTGCGGAGATGCTCCGGGCGGGTAAAGCCGGCAAAGCGCCCGGCATCCTCCGGATGGACCGCGTCGCTTCCGGCAAAATGGAGGAGCGCCTGCGAAAGAGGGATCTCTTCATAGGGCCGGGACGCCTGACCGGCCAGCAGGACGGCGCACCGGTCCTGCTCCAGGTCCGCCCGCAGAATGACGCGGCAGGTTTCCCCGGCGGCGTCCGCTCTGGGGGTTACGGCAATCAGGAACGCGGGGGTGCCGTCCTCCCAGAGAATTCTGGACACGGCGGTATCCACTGTCCCGCCGTAGAGGGCGCTGTAGCCGGCAGACCGGCTCTCGGAGCGGTCTCCGACGGCCAGCAGCGGGCAGCCGCCGCACGAGCCGTTCTGCTTTTTCAGGCAGGGAGTTCCCGGCTTGGCGCCGGGAGAAGCCTCTCTGGCCCGTTTGTTGAGATAGAGGACGCTGTGGTCCGCTTGATCCAGCACATAGATGCCGGTTTTTTCTATGGCGTCCAGGATGGCCGCGCAGCCTGTATGTTCCAAAATCATCCCTCCAACAGCATGGCAGCGAGGAGAACTCCTCCACCAAACATAAGCATGGCTATCATAGCACAAAACCAAAGAAGAATCAATCCAAGGATTTGTGTCTGCGGAAAATTATGGCAGAGAAATTTTCTCCTCAGGCGCCGGGGCACAGGTGAGCGGCCACCCGGACCAGCAGCTCCACAGAGCCCGCGCGGTATCCGCTGAGGCTGTAAACCGCCCGGCCCTCTCCGTCGCAGGCCACCGCCAGGGGCGGGCTGTCCGGATCGCAGGCAAGATGGCGGGCGAGAAGCTCCAGATCATAGGCCCAGTCGTCCAGGAGGAGCTGCACCCGGTTCCAGCCGGACAGCCGTCCTGCCAGGGCGGGGTGTTCCAGGCTCTCCCGGCTCCGCAGCAGGAAGATGAGCCGCACCGGCAGCGCATCCAGCGCGGCCCGGTGGAGCAGCAGCTCGTTCAGGACGTGTTCGCTGGGCTCCCCGCCCTCCTCCAGCCAGATGGCCAGAGCAGGCCGTCCGTCCTGGCGGAAGAGATCCGGGATCCACTCCCCGTCCGGCGTCCCGGCGGAGATACAGGGCAGGGGGCGGCTGTCCAGCAGATCCTCCAGGCGGCAGGGGCGCTGCCGCAGAGAGATGTGCAGCGCTTCCCCCGAAGACAGGGAGAAGTCCCGCCGGGCGGCAAACTGATTCCCGTTGGGCAGCCGCACGGAGGTAACCAGCCGGTACCGTCCGGCAGGGAGGGTCAGCCGGTCTTCTCCGCCCTCGGGGTACAGCCTCCGCCACTCGCCGTCCTGCCGGCGGGAGAGAACCCAGCTCTGCCCCGTTCCGCTCAGCCGGAGTTCCCCGGTCTCCTGGGGGCGTATGGGATGAAATCCGCCGTCCCGCCAGACTTCCGGTTCGCCGTCCAACGGGCGCAGCCGGGCGGGGATGCCCATAGTGCGCAGCGCCGCTGTCAGCAGGACCCGGAGGCTTTTCCCGTCGCATCTGCCCGCTTCCAGAGCCTGAACAGGCGTCCAGTACAGATTGCCGTACAGATTGGAGCGCGGGCGCTCCAGAAGGGCCTCCAGCCTGCTCCAGAGCAGCGCGGGGTCCCCCTGCCAGCCCGATAACCGGCGGCTCAGGGCTCCCCGCCATGGGGTGAGGGGCTCCAGCGCGGCGCGGGGACAGGCCACATACTGCCAGTAAATTTCCTCCGGCAGATTGCCGGGACAGGGCGGCAGATGAGCAAAGTGGTCCTCCAGGATGTCCAGGGTCACGTCCCGTAAATCCTTCTCGGACAGCGTGCGGACCAGACGCTCCCGGCGGGAAGCGCCGCTTCCGTTCAGAAAGGCGCGCAGTACGGCGGCGTTGCCCCGTGCTTCCCGGAGCAGGCTTCCATACCGCTGGTCCTCCGGCCGGGCGAGGGAGGCTGCCCGCTCCGCCCGCAGGGCGTTCCCCCGGCGCAGGGTCTCCGCCCGCTCCGCCTTTTGCGCGGCGCTCAGAACGGCGGGGGCGGGCCGTCCGCCCGCCGGGGCGCGGAAATCAAAATCCAGCCAGGGCGTGTCAGCCGCCTCCGGCGGAGCCAGACAGAGGACGGTTTCCTCTCCCTCGCAGTCTGCCTCGGCGGAAAGCCCCTTCCAGTCCGCCGATACGTGCAGGCTGCCCAGGCCCAGCCGGACCCGGGCGGTTCCCTGGCTGTCCGCCGTCAGAACGGCGATGGTGTGAAAAGAGGATTCGTTGAGAACTTGCAGCCGGAAACGGGCTCCGGAGGCAGGCTTTCCGTTAGCCGACGCCCGGAAGACGTACATACGCGTCAGGGCGTAGCGCGGCGTCTGATTCAGCCAGCAGACCGCGCCCTCCCGGCCCAGGGGTTCCCCGTGGAGGGGAGAGGTCCCCTGGCCGAAGATCCGGCTGTGAACCAGCATAGCCCGGGACGCGGCGGTGATGAACCAGCCCCGGTCCAGTCCCGGCTCCGGCTCACAGGCCCCCAGGAACCGCCACACGTCCCCGCACAGGACCTCCACCCAAGCGTGGTTGTCGTCACAGTGGGACCAGCGGGGGGCGTAGACCTGCCGGGCGGGGATGCCCACGCTGCGCAGAGCGGAGACCAGGAAGGCGGACTCCTCCCCGCAGCGGCCGCTCCCGCAGCAAAAGACGGTGAGAGGGGAGGCGGTGCGCTCGTCCTGAGCCTGATAGCAGGCGTGTTCATGGCACCAGCGGTTGACCTCCAGAGCCCGTTCCTCCTGACCGGGGAGGTCCTTGACCCGGGGCCAGAGTCCGGCGCGGAAAATTTCCCGGTGAAAGGACAGGTCCTCATCGTTTACCCGCGGGAAGAGAACGTAGTGGTTAAAAATGTCCTCCTCCAGCTTCCGGCACCACGCCGCCGTCTCCCGCAGGGCCAGGGCGTGATCCGCGAAGCGGAGGAACAGCTCCGCCGGATAGCAGTCCAGATCGCTCAGAAGCAGATGGTCCCGCAGAAATTCCATGGCCCGGCGCCGGTCCGGAGCCAGCTGTGCCAGCAGCTCCTGCCACTGGGAAGCGTATCCCGTCTCCATATTCAGCTCCATTCCGGCACCTCCCCCGGCTCCAGACGGACCTCCAGCACCGTGTCCGCCGGATCCGGCAGCACCGGGCTGGGCCCCAGCTCCGCGAAGACCATGTCCGGATAATCCCCATGGACCCAGCTGGAGGACAGGGGCACCTGACTGCCGTCCGCCAGGCGGCGGATGGAGCGGATCTGTTCCCGCCGCAGGCCATACAGGGGCAGGGGACCGATGGAATTCTCAAAAATATGGCAGTAGAGGCGGTTGCCGTTTCTGGTGACGCGGCCGTATTCCGGCTTTTCCAGCCCGGCGGGGCCGCAGCCATAAATGCTGTCTCCGTTGCGGTCCATCCAAAGGCCGATCTCCTTCAGAATGCGCAGGGATTCCTCCGGGAACCGGCCCTGAGCGTCGGGGCCCACGTTCAGCAGCAGATTGCCCCCCTTGCTGACGCACTCCACCAGCTTCTTGATGAGCATGGAGGCTGGCTTATAGTCATGGTCCGCCGCGCAGTAGCCCCAGTGGTTGTTCATGGTTACGCAGCTCTCCCACACCAGGGGCCGCCCCTGGGCGTCCCGCAGGCCGTTGGGCGGGATGATCTGCTCAGGGCTGACAAAATCCCCGTGGTAGGGGGCGGGGCGGCAGTCCGCCAGGGAGCCGAAGCCCTCGCCGCTGACCTCCAGGCGGTTGTCGATGATGACCTCCGGCTGGAGGGAGCGGACCATGTTTACCAGCTCCGTGGCCTTCCACGCCTCTCCCCGCAGCGCGCCGTAGGAGAAATCGAACCACAGCAGGTCCAGTCTGCCGTAGTTGGTACAGAGTTCCCGGACCTGGTTGTGGAGGTATTCCAGGTACCGGTCAAAATCCCGTCCCTCATTGCCGCAGGCGGGGTTGTCCCGCATGGGATGGTGGGGATCTCCGAAGTGGGGGTAGTCCGGGTGCCGCCAGTCGAGGAGGGAGAAGTACAGGCCCGCCCGCAGCCCCCGCTCCCGGGCGGCCTCCAGGTACTCCCGGACAAAATCCCGTCCTGCCGGAGAATTGGTGGACTTGAAATCCGTATAGGCGCTGTCAAAGAGACAGAATCCGTCGTGATGCTTGGCGGTCATGACCACATACTGCATCCCCGCCGCCTTGGCCGCGTCCATCCAGGCGCCCATATCACAGTGTCCGGGGTTGAATTCCTCCCGATAGGGGTCATATGCTTCGTTGGGGATGCGCTCGACGCTGCGCACCCACTCGCCTCTGGCCGGAATGGCATACAGTCCCCAATGGATGAACATTCCGAACCGGGCCCTGGTGTACCAGGAGACCCGGCGCTCATAGGCCTCCCGTGAAAAAGTATATGGCATAGCTCCGCCTCCTTTTCATGATAGGCATATTATAGCGGCAGCTGGCTACTGTGGCAAGCTCTTCTTGACAGCCTTCGGCCAAAACAGTATAATGTCTTCTGAAAACAAAAGAAACGAGGTGTCGTGATCGTATGAGTCGAGTACGCTTGGAAGTCTGCTGCGGCAGCGCGGACGATGTGATTCAGGCCCATCGGGCCGGAGCGGACCGGGTGGAGCTGAACAGCGACCTGTTCCACGGCGGGCTGACCCCCACCCTGGGGGAGCTGATCGTAGCCAAACGGGAGACCGGAATGCCTATTATGACCATGGTGCGGCCCAGGGAGGGGGGCTTCTGCTATACTGCGGCGGAGTTTGATACTGCCGTGGAGGACGCGAAGCTGCTGCTCCGTCACGGGGCGGACGGCCTGGTTTTCGGGTTCCTCCACCCGGATGGGACCATCGACCTGGAGCGGACCAGGGTGCTGGCGGACCTGGCCCGGGAGGCGGGGAAGGAGAGCGTCTTTCACCGTGCCATCGACGTGGTTCCTGACTGGCGGAAGGCACTGGACGGGCTGATCGCGCTGGGCATTACCCGGGTGCTGACCAGCGGCCAGGAGCCGGATGTAGCTCTGGGAACCGGCACCGTCCGGGAGATGATTGAATATGCGGCGGGCCGCATCCAGATACTCCCCGGTGCGGGCATCACCGCCCGGAATATGGACCGGATCATTTCCGAGACCGGATGCCGCCAGATCCATCTGGCGGCCCATAAGCAGATGTCTGACGTCTCCGTCAGCAACAACCGCTCCATTTATTACGGCGGCTGTCTGTATCCGCCGGAAGACCGCTTTCAGATGATCGACAGCGAGTACATCGGCGGCATGGTACAGCGCCTGCCGGAATAGGACAAGAGGAAGCAGCCCTGCCGCTTGGCAGGGCTGCTTCCAGCTTGTTAAAAAAGCCCTCTGCAAGAGTTTGCCGCCTACGGTCCCGCCATCTCCCCACGCAGTTTTTCCAGCGCCCGCTTTTCCAGCCGGGATATCTGCACCTGGCTGACGCCCAGGATCTTTGCGCATTGCTGCTGGGTCAGTCCCTTGTAGAACCGGAGGAGGATCGTCTCCTTTTCCCGTTCAGGGAGAGCGTCAATTGCCGACCGCAGGGCAATTTTTTCCAGAAGATGTTCCTCTGTAACGGGGGAAGCCAGGGTGGACTCCAGCGTCAGCCCGTCGGCGTTTTCCTGCTGGAGGCTGTCGGGAGGAGCGGCGGCCAGCTCCGCCACGGCGATCTCCTCCGGCGTAAGGCCTGTAGCTTCGCTCAGCTCCGACAGAACCGGCTCCCGGCCCAGCTGTACCCGCAGCCGTTCCCTGGCGGTATAGACGCTGATGCTCTGCTCCCGCAGGTTCCGCCCCACCTTGATAAGCCCGTTGTCCCGGAGGTAGCGCCGGATTTCCCCGGCGATTTTGGGCACGGCGTAGGTGGAGAACTGGGTGCCGTAGGAGGCGTCAAAGCCGCGCACCGCCTTGATGAATCCCAGGCAGCCCAGCTGATACAGATCGTCCGGCTCCACGCCCTTTCCGAAGTACCGGCGGACCACCGCCCAGATGAGGCCGCTGTTTTCCTCCAGCACCTGAGCCGTGGCGGCCTCGTCTCCCTGCTTGGCCAGGGCCAGGAGATCCAGTGTCCCGGCGGTCATTGCACCGGACGCCGGGACTGGATGCGCCGGCGCATGGTGACCCGGGTGCCCTTCCCCTCCTGAGAGCGGACGGCGAGACGGTCCATAAAGCTTTCCATGATGGTAAAGCCCATGCCGCTGCGCTCCTCTCCGCCGGTGGAGAAGAGGGGCTGCCGGGCCTTCTCTACGTCCGCGATGCCCCGGCCCCAGTCACGGACCGACAGCTCCAGGATATTGCCCTCCAGAATACGGGCCTTGATGAGGATCTTCCCCAGCTGGTCGGGGTAGGCGTGAACAATGGCATTGGTCACCGCCTCGCTGACGGCGGTCTTGATGTCCCCAAGCTCCTCCAGAGTGGGGTCCAGCTGGGCGGCGAAACAGGCAACCGCTCCCCGGGCGAAGCCCTCGTTGGCGCTGTGGCTGAGAAATTCCAGGGTTATGTAGTTGGTGCATTTCATTTTCATGACGTCCCTCCTTTATGCCGCAGCGGCTGTCCGCCCCTGCGGCATATGATGTGATTCGTTTGTAAAAGAGTCAGAACCTGTGAATGCCAGGTTCTTATACGAATACTCGAGTAAGCCGAGGATTCGTATTAAACCAAATCCACATACCGGCCCAGCCCCGCCGTCTCCAGGACCCGGGAGGCCTGCCGGGGGATATTCACCACCACCAGCGTTCCGGAGAGAGCCTCCATGCGCCGCTTGGCCCGCAGGACGACGGCGATGCCGGAGCTGTCCATAAAGGTCAGCCCGCCCAGATCCAGCAGTGTCTTGGTGGGCAGGTTCTGCTCCATGCAGCGGTCGATGGAGTCCATCAAGCCCTTTGCGGCGTGGTGGTCCAGCTCGCCGGTAAGGGTGATGGTCAGCTGCCGGTTTTCCGATTTATAGTTCATCTCCATAGCTTGTCCTCCTCCGCGCGTAAAAAAATGACTGCAAGCGGTTCTGCTTGCAGTCATTATAAGTTCTCCGGCGGCGGTCTTTTTGTCGAAAGGGGGCGGCTTGGTAAATTTTACTTTTCGGCACAAGGGCTGCACGCCCCCGCAGGGCCGCCTGCGGGGCCCCATGGAGGGAGCCAGGAGGCCGATGCAATCCTGTAAAGCGCTTCTTCATTTGCACAATCCACCTGTCTCCCCCCGTGACAGAGAGGGCAGCCCCGCTGCACCGTACCAATGGCGATGGCGGCAGACCGATTACAGAAGCGGCGCCGCAGCGAAATTTCCCGTAAGAACCCGTGGATAGAACCACCAGACCGGCGCACCAACGAAGAAGCCATCGACAGAACATCCCCGTTCCGCCGGAGGAAATCCAAATACCCCCGTAATGCGAGGGCTTCTCAAGGGACGGAACGTCCCTTGAGGGTGCTTTTGCTTCTTTTCGCACAAGCGAAAAGAAGGCCCCGTTCCGCCGGGACGGCCATTTGCACTTGCCGGCGCAAATGACCGTCCTCAAGGCGGGAAATCTATCCGGCAGACAAACCGCGGCCCCTATTTCTGCTCGTTCAGATACAGCTCCACCCGGCTCTGGATGGCCCTGGCGGCCTCCTCCGCCGTCCGGTCACCGGCAAAGCAGGCCCCGGCCTGCTCCCGGACGATGGCCCAGATGTTCTCGTCCCGGCTTACCAGGCTGTCCGCCGCTTCGTAGAGGGCCATGACCTGATCGTAGTCGGCCTGCGTGGCGGGCTTGAGCATGACGCCCTGTCCGCCGATGAACACATAGGCGGTCCCCTCCAGCATGGGTTCGCCGTCCGGGCCGATGACTGTATTGCCGGTCTCGTCCTTCAGATAGCTGAACTCCATGCTTTTCTCGGCGGCCTGCTCAAAGTCGGCACGGTTGACGGGGAAGTCGAGGCCCGGAGCCGGCTGCTCCCCGATGGGCAGCAGGACCTGACGCAGGAAGCTCCAGGCTCCTTCGGCATCCTTGCAGGAGGCGGACATTGCCATACCGTTGTCCGCGCTGAAGCTGACGCCGCTGCCCCCCTCGCTGGGGTAGCCCGCGAAGGTCACTCCGCCGCCGAACAGGGCGCGGTACAGCTGGATCGATTGAAGGTCGTTGAGATATACCGGCAGCAGCAGCTGCGCGCCGCTGGCTACCCGGGTATACTCGTCCATATCCTCCCCGGAAGCCTGGGCCGGTAAGGAGGCGCAGAACTCCAATATCGCCTGGAATTCCGGGGAATCAAAGCGGGCTGTGCCCGCCTCCCAGTCCACGAAGCTGTCCAGGCCGTTTGAGAACATCGTCTCAAAGACGGAATCCTTTGTCAGATCGGGGCCCAGGACGCTGCCGCCCGCAGGCAGCTTTGCCAGGGCGGCCCGGAGTTCCTCCAGGCTCCACCCCATTTTGTCTCCCACGGCGGCAGGCGCGCCCGCCGCCGTCTCCAGGGCGAAGCGCTGGAACACCTGATAGAGCTTCCCGTCCATCGAGGCGGCCTCCAGAGGACGCTCCATGACCTTGTCCCGTCCCAGCTCGGGGTCGGACTCAATGTAGGGCCACAGGTCCGCCAGAAGGCCCCGGGCGGCGTACCGCCGCAGGGGGATGCCGCCGGACACGTCCAGCAGGTCCGGCATGTTCCCCGCCAGGATCTCCGTGTTGAGCTTGCTGAGTCCCGCCGAGGCGTCGGCGGAGGTGTTGTATTCGGAATAGTCCTGAATCTTGATACGGTACTGGCTGCTGGTGCGGTTAAATTCCAGCACGCGGGCCCTGGTCTCGCTGCTCAGGCCCATGGTGGCCAGGGTGAGGACCGTCCGCCCCGCCAGCTCCTCCTCCCCGGCAGGGGCCAGACGGGCCCGGGAGTAGGACGCCGGCCAGCTGCCTTCCCGCAGCGCCGCCGTCCCCCGGCCGTCCGGCAGGAGGGCCAGGGTCTCCACCTGTCCCTTGTCCACGCCCGCGCCGCTCCAGCTCAAAACCTTTTCCGGCGCGGCGTTTTCCGCAGACCAGCCGTAGAGGCTGTCGCCGCTGCTGTAGAAGAAATCATATTTCTCATTCCCATCGTAGATACGGTCCGCGCTGCCGGACAGGGGCCGGGCGGGCCCCAAGCCCTGGCTCTCCAGGTCCACGGGGTAGACGGTACGGCCATTCTCATCCCCGGCCACCGCCCCTACGCCGCCGGACAGGGAGACCAGCCGCTCCACCGTCTCCTGCCCCCTGCAGGTGAAGAGCGTGGACAGGCTGGCGTCCAGCACGGTAACTGTGGAGCCGGAGGCGGCGTACAGCTGCCCGGACGGGTCCATCCGAGTATCCGTCACGGCCTCCACCCCCAGCTTTTCCGCCAGGTTTGTCACGTCGATCCGGTCCAGCTCCTGCTCCCCGGCGGCGTCCAGCTTCCGCCAGACCTGGCTCGCCCAGCTGATGCCGCCGCCCGCAGCCATGAGACCGCTCCCCAGATCGTCCAGAGTCATGCCCTCCATACCGCCGGAGACGCGCTCCAGCACCCAGAGGGAGCCGTCCTCGCAGGGCACGATGGCGGCCACGGAGACGCCCTCTTCCGGCGCGTAGCCGGACAGTTTCATGAGTTCCCCGGTGTCCGCATCCAGCCGGTACAGCGCAGCTGTGCCCATGCCGGTGGAGAATGTGAAGCCGCCGTCATCCGTGGCGGTGGACGAGAATGAAAAGCTGCTGGACGATGTTATCTCACCGTCCCCGCCCTCAGCCTCATCCGGTGCTGCCTCCTCCAGACCCGCCAGATACAGATCGCCGCTTCCCGCAGCGGAAGCGGTGAGTTCCGTCAGAGGCAGGTCCAAAGGGGCGATGTCCGAGGTGTAGGCCGCCGTTCCGGAGAGCCTGCCGGGACTGCCGCCGGTCTGCTTTCCGCCGCAGGCTGTGAGCAGCAGGCACAGGGCCAGCAGGGCGGTCGTGATGTGTCGTGTGTGTCGCGTCATAAATGTATCCTCCTTGCCGCCGGCTTCTGCCGGCTGGGTATGGCAAGGAGGATAACAGATAAATCTTACATTGCGAGGGATAAAATTCTTACGAATTCTTACGATTCCATCAACAGCTGCAAATTTCCATCGCCGTCCGGTACGAGGGCCAGCGTTCCCCGGGATATCTCCGGACCCGCGTATTCAGACTTCACCACCTGCATTGAGCTGCCCTTCTGTTCCAGACGGTAGTCCAGGTTCCGTCGGTCCTGAAGCTCCCAGAGGGAACCGGAGGCATAGTCGTACACGATGACGCGGTCGTCTATGATCCCGGACCCCATGCTGACGGAGGCGCAGAACTCCGGTTTGCCGTCGCCGGTCAGGTCGCAGAGATATACGCTCCAGACGGGCATTCCCCCAAAGAGGCGTGTTGTCTCGCCTCCGCTGCTGGCGGTCACCTTGTCGGAGGTCCAGGTAAATGTGACTCCCGGAAACTCCGGAAGGGTCAGCGTCCGGCTCTCGTCCCAGGGCATGTCGTCCGACAGGTAATAGTCCACCCAGACCTCCGCCGGGACGCCCTTTTCGCCGCACCCGGCGCACAGGAGCAGAAAGGCCGCTGCGGAAATGAGCAGGCTCCGTTTACTCATGATGTCACCTCACTTATACTCTGCCGCTCTGGTATCTCCGGAAGGTCAGCGTGCTTTGGTAGATTTCTCCCTCCAGAGACACCTCCAGCGCGCCGCCGGAGCGCTCCATCAGCTCCCGCATGGTGGGCACGCCCAGGCCATGACTGTCGGCGCGGTCCGGCGCGGGCAGGGCGCGGCTGCGGAAGCGCAGCGTCACCCGCTCGGGGGCGTCCCTCCAGGTGATCTCTATGGGAGAGGCGGGGTCGGCGTATTTGCGGAAGTTTGAGTAGAGATTGTCGAAGACGCGGACGGCGTCCTCCGTGCGGAGGTAGAGGGTAAATTTCCGGTCAAAGACCGGAGGCTGGATGGTAAAGCCCTCCCGGCGGAGGTCGTCGCACTGCTCCGTCAGAAGCTGGCCCAGCAGGGCCCCGCCGTCCACCGCCTCCGGGGGCTGCTCCAGTCCGGAGGCGGGAGCGGCTACCTGGGCGCTGGCAAAGAGCTGGTCCGTGAGGGCCTTGAGCTGGGCGGCTTTTTCGGAGGCGAGGCGGAGATATTCGTCGTGTTCCGGCTGGCCCTGGTATTTCTGGTAGGTCAGGATGTCCAGGTAGCCCGTCAGCTTGGTCAGGGGGGTGCGGATGTCGTGGGACAGGGAGGTGATGAGGCTGGCGTTGGCTCCTACGGCCTCCCGTTCGCCCTCCAGACGGGCCAGCACGGACAGGCGCAGGCGCTCGATGTCCTCCCCCAGGGCGCTGAGTTCGTCCCGGCCCTTCACCCTGATGGCGTGGTCCAGATCCCCCGCCATCAGAAACCCGGCCTCCCGGGACAGCGCCCCGATTCGACGCACCAGCCGGACGATGCCGGGGATCATCACGGCGCAGAAGATCAGCAGGGCCAGCAGCAGTCCCGTGAGACGCCCCACTCCCTCGTAGCGCTGGACCATCGGGCTGTTGGACACGAAGAGTACGCCGTCGGCACACTGGATCTGATGCAGCTCTGCCAGGAACTCCACAGAGTCGTTGGCCGGCGCGGAGGAGGTGAAGCCTACTACGGTCGAATAGGAAAAGTGATAGCTGGCATCGTCCGGGAGGCCGGAGGGCTCCATGGCTTTCACAGGGAACTCCACCACCGAGGGCGTGCCCACCACGATGGTATAGATGCCCTCGCCCATGGCCTGCAGCCTGCCCTCCCGGTCATCCACGACCTGCTGTACCGTGAGATCGTTTTCCGTCACATAGTCCTGATACGTCTGGATGAGGGCTGCGTTCCTGCGGAGCCAGAAAGGGGCGAACCGCTCGCTGTACAGGAGCCAGGGCGTGACCACGCCGTCCAACAGATAAAAGACGGCGAAGGCCAGAACCAGCCCCAGCACCGACATGCCCACCAGCTTGGCCCCCAGACGGGAGAGCCGGCCCTTCTTATCCAACGCGATACCCCTTTCCCCATACGGTCTTGATGTACTCCGGATGCCGGGGGTCGTCCTCCACCTTTTCCCGCAGGCGGCGGATATGGACCATGACGGTGTTGGAGGAGGAGGGGAAATAGGTCTCCTTCCAGACGCTCTCGTAGAGATTTTCCATGGAGAATATCTTCCCCCGGTTCTGCACCAGCATCCGCAGGATGCGCCACTCCGTATCCGTCAGGTCCAGCTCCCGGTCGTTGCGCCAGACCATGTTGGCGGTGAGGCTCACCCGCAGCCCGCACCATTCCGCCTCCTCCTGGACCGACTCCGGCTTGCCCCGGTAGACCTGATACCGCCGCAGCAGGCCCTTGACCCGGGCCAGCAGCTCCGGGTAGGAGAAGGGCTTCACCAGATAGTCGTCCCCGCCGCTGGAGTAGCCCATGGTCAGGTCCGACTCCTGGCTTTTGGCGGTGAGAAACAGCACCGGCACGTTCCACTGCTCCCGCAGCTGGAGGCATACGTGATAGCCGGAGATGCCCTCCATCATCACGTCCAGAATCACCAGATCCACCTCTCCGGGGTGTTCCGCCAGATAGGCCAGGGCCTCCTCGCCGCTGGAGGCCTCCGCTACCTCGAAGCGCTCCCCCGTCAGGAGGACGCGCAGCACGTCCCGGATCTCCCGGTCGTCGTCTACGATCAATATTTTGTCGCTCATTCCCGTTCCCCCCGCGTTTTCTCTGCTTTGGCGGAAACCCCGCCGCTGCATGTATGGACGCAGAAAAAGCAGGCGGAGTTCCCTCATTTTCCTATTTTCGCGGGAATTTGTATCGGTCTTGCATCAAAGCGACATCTGTTTTGTTATTTTTCTGCGGGGGAGGGCAGCGCTTTACAGGAACAGCGCCATGATAACCGGCGTTACATAGCACTCCACAAAGGCTGCCGCCACGGTCAGCGGCGCTACAATCATCACCATCACCCGCAGCAGATCCTCCAGCACCGCCAGCAGCGGCGCCTTGCCGGGATGGTTGGTCACCATGCGGCACATATTCCTGCACAGATACACCCCGCAGGCAATGGAGAACACCAGCGCGGGGATTTCAAAAATGCCGTGGGGCAGGATCCCCGCCAGATAGGCCAGCAGGGAAGTTCCCTGCGCCATAAAGAGCGCCGCCAGCATTCCCAGCAGGACGCCGTTGGTCAGCAGACTGATAAGCGGCAGGAAGAGGAAGGGCAAAAACCCGTAGGCGGCGGAAACCAGCATGGCCCGCCAGTTGTTCATCAGCAGGGCGAAGACAGACATCTGCCCGTCGCTGGTGATTACGCCGGACTGCTCGATCTGCTCCATAAAACTGTTCATGGTCTGGGCGGCCTGTTCCGGGACCAGCAGGCCGATCTCCACCCCCAGCAGAACCGTCAGAAGCAGCCCCAGGGCGCAGAACCACAGAGTCCGGCGGAATCCGCCTGCAAGGAAGTCCTTCAGCAGGGAGCCCTGTTCATTCAGCCATTTCATCAGCCCAGCATCTCCAGTCCGATGCGCAGCCGCCATAGGCACTCGTCACGGCCCAGGATCTGACAGATCTCCACCGCGCCGCCGGGCGTTACGGCCTGGCCCGCCGCCGCGATGCGCACTGGCCACATGAGGGTGGCGTTTTTGACCTCCAGCCTGGCGGCCAGATCCATGAGGCAGTCGTGGATGGACTCCTGAGTCCAGTCCGTCAGCTCCTCCATGGCGGGGATGGCGGACTCCAGCATTTTTTTGGAGACCTCCTCGTTGGTCTTGGATTTCTTGTTGGTGAACAGATCCTTTTCGTAGGGGGGCAGAGTCTCAAAGAAGCCGGTTTTCTCCGGGATATCCGTCAGGCGCTCGCACCGGGCCTGGAGCAGGGCGGCGATGGCGCGGGTATCCAGCGCCGGATTTTTCACCGCCTGGCGGATATAGGGCTCCGCCGCCGCGTGGAAGGCCTCGGGGGTCATGGCACGGAGATACAGGGCGTTGAAGTGAGTCAGCTTTTCAATGTCGAAGATGGCCGGGGACTTGGAGATGCCCGCAATGTCGAAGACCTCCGCCAGCTCGGCGAGGGAGAAGATCTCACGCTCCGCCTGCTCGCCCCGGGGGCTCCAGCCGAGAAGAGCCACGTAGTTGAGGATGGCCTCGGTAAGGTAGCCCTGGGCCTTCAGATCCTCATAGGAGGGGTCGCCGTGGCGCTTGGACATCTTGTTATGCTGGTCCCGCATGACGGGGGAACAGTGGACATAGGTGGGCACCTCCCAGCCGAAGGACTGGTAGAGGAGGTTGTACTTGGGGGCGGAGGACAGATACTCGCTGCCCCGGACCACGTGGGTGATGCCCATGAGGTGATCGTCAATCACATTGGCGAAATTGTACGTGGGCAGGCCGTCCCGCTTGAGGAGGATCTGGTCGTCCAGGGTGGAGTTGTCCACGGTAATGTCGCCGAAGATGGCGTCGTGGAAGGTAGTCGTCCCGGCCTCGGGGATCTTCTGGCGGATGACGTAGGGCTCCCCGGCGTCCACACGGGCCTGAGCCTCCTGGGGGGACAGGGCGCGGCAGGGGTCCGCCGCCCGGTCGAAGCTGCCGGAGTCCTCCTCGCTCCCGGTCTTCTCGCAGAAGCAGTAGTAGGCGCAGCCCTTCTCTACCAGCAGGCGGGCGTATTTGCCGTAGGTGTCCCGGCGCTCCGACTGGATGTAGGGGGCCACAGGGCCGCCCACGTCGGGGCCCTCGTCATGGGTCAGGCCGCACTCAGCCATGGTGCGGTAGATCACGTCCGTCGCGCCCTCCACCAGACGGCCCTGATCCGTATCCTCGATGCGCAGGATAAAGGTGCCGCCGCCGTTGCGGGCGATGAGCCAGGTGTACAGGGCGGTGCGCAGGTTGCCCACGTGCATGTAGCCCGTGGGGGAGGGGGCGAAGCGGGTACGGATTTTGCCGTGGGGGATTTTGGCCTCCATGGCGTCAAAATAGGTCATGTCCATTGCCATAATGGGTTCTCCTTTATTTATTGATACAAAAATAATGTTATGGGTTTTCCATTGACGAACGCAGGTAATAACCGGACGCCCTCCCGCCCTCCGTGAAGGACTCTGTCAGGCGGAATCCGTTTTTCTCCAGCACCCGGATGGAGCCGGTATTATCCGCGAACGTAAACGCGCCGGTATGCTCCAGACCGAACCGCTCCCGGATCTCCTCCAGAAACAGCCCCAGTGCCGCCGAGGCGGCGCCCCGGCCCCACAGCGCCTGATCGAATATGCAGTAGCTTACCATGGCCTGCGGGCTGCCTGACGGGTTTATTCCGTAACACCACACATCGCCCACATACCGCCCGTCCGCATAGATGGTCCGTCCGAAGCTGCGGGAGCCGGGCTCCCCGGATTTCCGGAAGTCCGCCAGGAATTCCTCCCGCGTCTGCGCCTTCTGGGGCAGGAAGCGCTGGATGGCGGGGATGCGGGTCCGTTCAAAATAGACGGCGGCGGTCTCCGCCGTGCGCTCTCCCAACCGGATGTTCATCCGGCACACCCCCGCTTGACGGAAAAGACCAGGTGGGGCATGGCGATGCCCCGGTAGTGCTTCACAAAGGAGCCCCGTACCGCCATGCCGCTGCGGAGAGCCACGCGCTGGGAGGGGAAGTTGGTATCCCGGATGATGGAGTACACCTCCGGAAAGCCCAAAACGGTAAAGGCGTAATCCCTGCAGGCCCGGGCCGCCTCGGCGGCGTATCCCTGATGCCACTTGTCCCGGCGGAGGTGGTAGCCGATCTCCGGGACCTCCCGGCCGTTCCAGTCCTGCATGGTGATGCCGCAGTCCCCGATCAATTCTCCGGACGCCTTTTCAACTGCAGCCCACAGGCCAAAGCCATACTGTTCATACCGCTCCTGCTGCCGGTTAAGCCATAGGCGCACTTCGTCCCCGGAAAATCCGTGTTCATAGGCATACATGACCTCCGGGTCCCCCAGGACAGCCGCCCAGGCGTCGAAATCCGTCTCCTCCAGCTGCCGCAGAAGCAGCCGGTCCGTTTCCAAAATCATACCCAATCCTCCCGTGGCGGAATTTGCCTTATTATACTATAGATTTTTCCATACCGCAACCAGGAAAATACGCCGGACATGTTTTGCTTTGCCTCCATGTTCTCAGACAATTGACAGAAGCCGGATAAGATGATATAGTGAAAAACAATGTTGTGAATGCGGGTTCTTATACCGGCGTCCGGGAGGTTGCTGCGCATGGGTAAAAAGAGGATCAATTGGAAGATTCCGGTCATAGCGGCGCTGGCGCTGCTTCTGACCCTTGAGATTGTGGATACCTGCCGTATGGCGTACGGCGGCGACGGCCGCGCGCTCCCGGTCTTGATGTACCACCACTTTGATGAGACCAGCAAGGATGGAACGGTGGTCACCCCCGGCCGGTTCCGGGAGCAGATGACGGCCCTGCGCGAAGCGGGCTATCAGGCGGTGACCGTCCCTCAGGTGATCGGCTATGTGCGGGAAGGGACGCCCTTGCCGGAAAAACCGGTTCTCATCACCATGGACGACGGCTATGGCAGCAACCTGACCGTAGCCGCCCCTATCCTGGAGGAGACAGGAATGCGGGCCACCATCTTCACCATCGGCATCAACGAGGGCGAGGAATACTATGCCCATTCCGGCGAACCCATGTGGCAGCACCGCTTTGCCTTTGAGGAGGCCGCCCCCTGGGTGGAGAAGGGTATCATCGACGTGCAGAGCCACACCTTTGATATGCACCAGCTGGAGTCCTACGGCTACAGCGGCCGGGACGGCGTGCGCCGTATGCGGGGCGAGAGCCCGGAGGACTACCGCCAGGCTCTGCTGGACGATGCCGCGGCTTTCCGTGAGCGGCGGGGGGACCGTGTAGCCACGGAGCTGCTGGCCCTGGCCTACCCCTTTGGCTACTACGACCTGGAAGCGGACAGGATCATGGGGGAGGCGGGCTATCAGCTCACCGTCACCATCGACGAGCGGATCAACCGGCTGCGGGCAGGGGACGAGGAGTGCCTGCGGATGCTGGGCCGGTTCAATGTCACCGACCATATCAGCGGCGAGGCGCTGGTGGACCGTCTGGACCACTATTTTCCGGACCTTTCCGAATCCAAGAAATGATTGAAGGAGAAAAACCATGAGCAACCACATCGAAACCATCTGCGTCCAGGGCGGCTACCGCCCCGGCAGCGGCGAGCCCCGCCAGATCCCCATCATCCAGTCCACCACCTTCAAATACGACTCCAGCGCCGATATGGCGAAGCTCTTCGATCTGGAGGCCGAGGGCTATTTCTACAGCCGCCTCCAGAACCCCACCTGCGACCACGTGGCGAAGAAGATCGCGGAGCTGGAGGGCGGCGCGGCGGCCATGCTGACCTCCTCCGGCCAGGCGGCCAATTTCTACGCGGTGTTCAACATCGCCTCCTGCGGGGACCACGTGGTGTCCTCCAGCTCCATCTACGGCGGCACCTATAACCTCTTTGCCGTCACCATGAAGCGCATGGGCGTGGAGTTCACCTTCGTCTCCCCGGAATGCACCGAGGAGGAGCTGGAAGCCGCCTTCCGTCCCAATACCAAAGCCGTTTTCGGCGAGACCATCGCCAACCCGGCCCTCACGGTGCTGGATATCGAAAAGTTCGCCAAGGCCGCCCACGGCCACGGCGTACCCCTCATCGTGGACAACACCTTCGCCACCCCGGTCCTCTGCCGTCCTATCGAGTGGGGCGCGGACATCGTGACCCACTCCACCACCAAGTACATGGACGGCCACGCCGCCGCCCTGGGCGGCGCCATCGTGGACGGCGGAAAGTTCGACTGGATGGCCCACCCGGAAAAATTCCCCGGCCTCTGCACCCCCGACGACAGCTACCACGGCATCACCTACGCGGAGCGCTTCGGCAAGGAGGGGGCCTTCATCACCAAGGCTACCGCCCAGCTCATGCGGGACTTTGGCGCCATGCTCTCCCCCCAGAGCGCCTTTATCCTGAATCTGGGCCTGGAGAGCCTCCATGTCCGCATGGCCCGCCACTGCGAGAACGGGCAGGCCGTGGCGGAGTACCTGCAAAACCATCCCAAGATCGCCTGGGTCCGCTACAGCGGCCTCCCCGGCGACCCCTACTACGCGGTGGCGCAGAAGTACCTCCCCAAGGGCTCCTGCGGCGTGGTGAGCTTCGGCGTGAGGGGCGGACGGCAGGCCGCCGAGACCTTCATGGGCCGTCTGCGTCTGGGGACCATCGCCACCCACGTGGCGGACGCCCGCACCTGCTGCCTGCACCCCGCCAGCTCCACCCACCGGCAGATGAACGACGCCGAGCTGGCCGCCGCCGGGGTCTCCGCCGACCTGGTGCGCCTCAGCGTGGGCCTGGAGAGCAAAGAGGACCTGATCGCCGACCTGGAGCAGGCGCTCAGCGCCGTGTAACGGCGCTGAGGGGACAGTCGTTGGGCCGCAGGCCCAATGACGTCCCGTGGCTTCTCCAAATGCGTTTAAGGATGATAGTATGGCAGCCTTATTACTGATCGTAATTTATATCTCCTTCATCGGCCTTGGCATCCCGGACTCCCTGTTCGGCACGGCCTGGCCCGCGATTTACGCGGAGTTTCACCTGCCCATCTCCTGGGCCAGCTTCGTCAGCGTGACCATCTGCTGCGGCACGGTGGTCTCCAGTATGATGAGCGCCAAGGTCATCCGCCTGCTGGGCACCAACAAGGTGGCGGCCGTCAGCACCGCCATGACCGCCGCCGCCCTGCTGGGCTTCTCCCTTTCGGGGAACCTTCTGGCGATGTGCCTGTGCGCCGTCCCCCTGGGCCTTGGCGCGGGGGCCATCGACACGGCGCTGAATAACTACGTGGCTCTCCACTACTCTGCCCGGGTCATGAGCTTCCTCCACTGCTTCTTCGGCGTGGGCGTGACCGTCAGCCCCTTCGTCCTGTCCCTGGTCATCAGCGGAGAGCAGGGCTGGCGGGGCGGCTACCGGATCGCCTTCGGCATCCAGCTGGTCATCACCCTGCTGCTGTTTTTCACCCTGCCGGTCTGGCACAAGGTCCATCCGCCTGCGGAGTCCGGCGGGCAGGGGGGAGGCCGGGACCTGAGCCTCCGGGAGATCGCCAGGATTCCCGGCGTAAAGCTGATGTGGAGCCTGTTCATCACCTCCTGCGCTATCGAGTGTACCTGCGGCAACTGGGCCAGCACCTTTCTGGTGGAGTACAAGCATGTACCGGCGGAGCGGGCGGCCAGGATCGTCATGTTCTACTACGCGGGCATGACCCTGGGCCGGCTCCTGTCCGGCCTGCTGGCGGCGAAGCTGGACAGCTGGAAGATCATACGCCTGGGCCAGATCGTCCTGGGCGCGGCGCTGGCCGTCCTGCTGCTGCCCGGCGCGCCGGAGGCCGCTGCGGCGGCCCTGTTCCTGGTGGGACTGGGCAACGGCCCCCTGTTCCCCAACTTCAACTACCTGACCCCCAAAAATTTCGGGGAGGAGGCCTCCCAGTCCGTCATGGGGACCCAGATGGCGGCGTCCTATGTGGGCATCATGGTGGCCCCGGCAGTCTGCGGAGTGTTGGGCCAGTGGATTCACATGGGGATATTCCCCCTTTACCTTGCGGCTTTCTATCTTATCATGCTGGCCGCTACCCGGCGCGTCAAGCGCGTGCTGCGCGTGACCCTCTGACAAAGGAGAAACATTATGCCCATTCGGATACCAAACGAACTGCCCGCCGCCAGGACCCTGAAGAGTGAGAACATCTTCGTCATGACGGAGCAGCGTGCCATGGGGCAGGACATCCGTCCCCTGCGGATCCTGCTGCTGAACCTGATGCCCACCAAAATCGCAACCGAGACCCAGCTCAGCCGCCTGCTGAGCAACACGCCCCTTCAGGTGGAGCTGGAACTCATCGCCCCCCAGGGCCACGTGCCCAGGAATACCCCTCAGGAACACATGCTGGCCTTCTACCGCCACTTTGAGGATATAAAAGCCAACAACTACGACGGCATGGTCATCACCGGCGCGCCGGTGGAGCATCTGCCCTTCGAGGAAGTGGAGTACTGGGAAGAGCTGTGCAGTATCATGGAGTGGTCCAGAACCCACGTCCACTCCACCTTCCACATCTGCTGGGGGGCCCAGGCGGGGCTGTACTACCACTACGGCGTGCAGAAATATCCGCTGGAGAAGAAGCTTTTCGGCATATTTCCGCATATTGTGGAGCGCCGCAGCAACATGCTCTTCCGGGGCAGCGATGACGTGTTCATGGTGCCCCACTCCCGCCATACCACCGTCCGCCGGGAGGACATCGAGAAGGTGCCCCAGCTGAAGATCCTGGCCACCTCTCCGGAGGCGGGAATCTACGCCCTGTCCACCGAGAGCGGCCGTCAGATATTCATCACCGGCCACAGCGAGTACGACGCGGACACCCTGGACCAGGAGTACCGCCGGGACAGGAGCCAGGGCAAGCCCATCGAGATCCCCAAAAACTACTACCCTAATGACGACGATACCCGTCCCCCCCGAGTCACCTGGCGCTCCTGCGCCAACCTGCTCTACAGCAACTGGCTGAACTACTTCGTCTACCAGACCACGCCCTTCGATCTCAGCGAGATCCCGGGAGCGCAGAAGAACGGATAAAAAGCATTCCGCGCCACGGCGAACGCCGCAGACTTTGAAAAAAGTTTGCGGCGTTTTTCCACGTCCAGATACCGAATTACGCGGACTTTATCAAAATCATGCGCGGCAGATTGAAAACCAGCCCGATTTATGCTACAATTTGTCATATCTGACAAATGCCTGTTAATCAGGCAGAACAAATACATCATAAAAGAGCCAGACGCACAGACGCAGAGCCGACAGGCTTGTGAGAAATCACAGCTTGTCGGCTATTTTCTTGAAAATAAAATGCTATAAGTATGCCGGAAGATAATCATGGGGAAGCAGCCTAAAACGCCACCCCTTGAATTATAAAATGTAACTGTAAACCAAGCACCGCCCCATGTGGGAGAAAGGAGGATTTTGTTATGGCTTGCACACAAGCATACAGGGAACACATCATGTATTCTTTCAACGCCTTTTGCAAAGTTGTCAT